>Ga0116179_1002532_pt1 | contig 13055 bp, 6 predicted proteins | sample AD_UKC071_MetaG_FD_89751 | JGI IMG/M metagenome (GOLD analysis project Ga0116179, IMG submission 89751) | Active sludge microbial communities of municipal wastewater-treating anaerobic digesters from USA - AD_UKC071_MetaG | ecosystem: Engineered > Bioreactor > Anaerobic > Digestate | place: USA...
ACTTTGCGCCATGTGCAGCTTCAACCTTTGGATCAATTTCAGCGGGAGGTAAACTCCCACTAGTTTCTTTTTGGTCCCCATAGTTGTTTCTCCTTAATAGCGTCGACCATTGAACCATATCCCTGTATGGATGAAGAAATGAATTGGAGTACCTGGTCAGACCAACCGTAGATATACCAGACGTTTTTGGCACTTTTCGGTACAGAAGCCGACGCATAAGAACTGATATCCACAATGAATGTTTTCACATCTGGGTTGACCTTCTCTTGATATTTCTTCAACCTTTTGTAAAGGGGCATGCCGGAATTTTGTTGTTCGTCGGTGATAACGATGATATTGTCTACTTTTTCTCGTTTTGTCGTTAATACCTTAAAGGGAGCATCAGAACTAGTGCCGCCACCCACCCGACGGCAAACCCCCTCCGACTGCGTGAGAATGGAGTCGTACATAGAGGGCACAGCATCATAAACATGAGTGTTAAAGAGCCAGAGTAGACCATGACCACCAGTTTTTTTGAAAAGCGCAAAGGCGGCAACAGAAGCGACTCGGATGGGGTCGCCAGACATCGAGCCAGAAATGTCGAGGAAGATGGCTGTTCGACCAGGAATCTCCGGAAGGTTTTGGAAGGTAAGTTCGATTGAGTTTCGAAGCATATCCTTGACCCAGGGTTTATTCCCTAGAACACGATAGGCATCCAAAAAGCGGAACGGAAGAATCTTCGACTTCGTTAGCGCCTCAGGGTCATTGAGTCTGCTAACGATAAATTCTCTATTTTTATCCAAGACTCCAGCCCGCTCCAATGTGGCCAAGTTGCGAAGCAGAGCAAATGTCGGCATGGTGCGAACTAGGGAATCCCAAAGTTCGGGAGACATTTTTGTAGCACCAGTTACAACTTCGTGTGGGAGCTTACCCTCGGAAATAAGCTCCATTTGTTCGCGAACATTTTCGCTCGTCTTTAATGCTTCGTAGGCCTTGATTTGTTTCAGACTTTCGTCCACTTTGCCCGAAACGAGATATTGATACAAAGCGTTTTTTTCTTCGCTTTTGGGGTGAACAAGTTTCACGATGTCTGTAAGCGAGTATCCTCGTCCCCGCCCGTTATATTTGATAGCCCAATATTCGGAGAGGTTATTATTGAGCCACCTGGCGACCGTGCTTTTTATTCCCCTCCCGCCATGACCTCGCCCTTCGCTTTTCAAGATGGTAAAGAAGTCTTGTAAATCGGCAGGTGTCAAGATTACATCGGAAAAAATCTTTTTAAACAAAGGAAGGTTTGAGGCGGACAATTTCACCAGACCAAAAACAGGTTGTGTACGCATATAGCCGTTTTGGCGAGCGTACACCAAAGCCTTGGCTGCAAACTCGGGATCAGCCTCGATCATGCTTGCGTGCATTTCACCCGCTTCCTCGAGTAACCTTTGGCCGCTTGCGTAAAACGTGTTTCCAAGAGTATTGGTCAGAAGCATTTGAACATATCGCTCTTCCAACGAACGTTCGTAAGCTGGAAAGCCGTCTTCGTTTTTTTGCGTCGGAACCGGTACGGAAAACGCCTGTTTAACTCTCGACATCTAACTCGCCTCCATAAAGTTGATGTTCAATCCACGTCCTGGTTTATGTAAAAAAGCGAGACAAAATCGTCTCGCTTAAATTACAGGTGAGGAAAGAGGTTGAACAGGCCTTTTTACTCATGCTCTGCCAACTGAGCTACACCGTGCTAGTCGCGGTGGTTGGACTTGAACCAACGACCCTAAGCTCCTATTGTAGAAGTATCCCGTTCGATCGCCTCACCGGTATTTAAACGAGGAAAAGGTTGAGCACGTACATAGTGTTTTATCAACTAAGCTACACCAAGCAAAGCCAGACAGTCGGACTCGAACCAACATCTCTCCGTTATCATTTATAGAAGTAACGCGCTCTGACGCCTCGTTTGTTACCATATGGGAAGAACGGGAAGCGTCTGCCTTTGTTAAAGGCCACGCCGGAACTACAGGAGGTGATTTGTCAAAAGCAGGCGCTTCCCGCCGTCTTGGCATTCCCCTATACCCATCATCATATTAACATATTAACGAGATATCGTCAAGTGTCTTCGATTGAAAATTCCTCGTATTGGAGCAGTTCTTCTACATCTAGTCTTCTCTCGAAATCCTCCGGGGGGATCTTAACGGTCTTTTTGTGCGGAGCCACATGCACAATGCCCCAGGCGTCCACTCCGGCTTGACGAAGCTTGTATATATTAATTTTTTGGGCCTTAGTGAATCCATGCCCCGCGCCCGAAGAATCCGATAAGTCCACTATGCCCTTTGCCTTATTTACCACTTTGAGTTCGTACCAATGTGAAACGCCATCTCTAGCACAATACACATCGGGGATCCCGGATGTAAATTTGTCGCTCAGATTGAAAACAACAAAACGAGCAGCTTTAAGCTGCTCACAAAACTTCTTCTGGAAATAACTTTCTCGCACTGTTTCAACCCCTAAAAGATAGTATTTTCAAGTCGTTCACCTTCGCGATTGACTACCTCATATGTGGCTTGAACTCCCCACAAATCTGTTCCATCAGTCGTCTCATACACGTTGACAAGATTAAGGGCAGAAAGTCGCTCGGAAGGGGGAATGGAAATACCTTTTCTGGCTTCATCCCGCTGGATTGCCTTGATTTGTTCTTCTACTCGCTTCACTTCTCTGTCAATGTCTCTGGCGATATCCTCTAGTGAATCATAATGATTGGAGACCATGGCTTTCAAGTAACACCCACTATCGGGATTCTTGCTGTCGGAACCATAGGAAGTTAAAAGAAGCTTTTCCACCCAATTTGCTAACTTTTTGATCCCTTCCACTTTCTCGAAGGGGTATCGCAAATCCTCTTTTCTGCGCAAGTCAAATCCCGACATAAAAACACTCCTCCCGTTACGTAAGAAGCCAAGCCGGAGGTAGCTTGACTTCTTACGGATAATAAGGGTAAAGAAAGGATGGTTGAAGAAGGCGGGAAGACCTCTTCTCCTTAAGTTTACCACCCTTTCTTTTTGAAATCAAATTGCCCGACTCCTTGATACTGGTTTTGTTCCTTTGGCTTTTTTGGCGCAAAATGTACTTAGTCATTGTCGTCCTCCTTTTGGGGTTTAAAAGAAAGGAAATACCTTTCCTCTTTATCTTCTTATACCAAAAACAGATCCTGTTTTTGCGGACGACATCTTTGATGATATAATGAGAGAAGATAAAGGAAGGAGTGGTTTCTTTGTTCACGCCAGAAGTGGTTCAAAGTAGCATAAAGCAAACCGAGCAAACCCTGCGCCAGACGCTGGAACAAATATTCCCAATTGAAGGCATGAAAAAAACAATGCGGATGACCGGACTGGAGGTTGGCAAACATCCAGCGTTGTTTGATTTTGAACGCCAAAAAGAGTTGAAACTCAAAGGTCAAACCTTGGCGGTTTCTGTTTTTGGGCATTTTGAACTTGTCGATAAAAGTACCGGGAAGGTTATCGATAAGGACAAAGTAAACTTAATGCGCTTGCCTGTGCTCACGCCCAGGGGCTCTTTTTTGGTGGACGGCAACGAGTACCAGGCGATAAACCAGCTGAGGCTTCGTTCTGGCACTTACACTAGAAAGCGAAACAACGGCGAATACGAAACCCAGGTCAATACCGAAACGGGGTGGAACTTCAGAATCCTTCTGCGTCCCGAAACGGGGTATTTTTACATCCGTGTGGGGACCAAGAATATCCTGCTTTACCCCTTTTTGCGAGGCCTTGGCGTATCTGACCAATTTATAGCACAGCATATCGGCGAGGAACTTACCGACATCAACCGAAGGGACCACGGTCACAAGGTTGAGCAAGAGCTGCGCAACTTCGTCAGGGCATACGGACTTCGTCCGGAAACAGAAGATATTCCAGGTTACCGAAAAGTCATCGAAAACGAGTTCTTTAAAAAGACGCGCATGGACGCCAACACCGTACAATTAACGCTTGGGAAGCCGTTTGACACGGTAAACCCCGAAATGATTTTGCGCTCGGCCCAAAAATTACGCATGGTCATGCGGGGAGAAGCCGAAGAGGACGATCGAGACTCTTTGGAGTTCAAGAAGTTCCTTACCTACGACGACCATATTGCCGAGCGGATTCTTGACGCTAGGCGGAAAATTGAGTTTAAGATCAAAGCTAACATCGACAAGGCAACCAAGGTGAGCCAATTGATTTCACCGGGAGACTTTAATAATCCCGTGAAATCCTTTTTCACCACATCTTCCTTATCGGCGACCACGGAACAAACCAATCCTTTAACCATGATAGGCGACTACTCAAAGGTAACCATTACCGGTGAGGGCGGCGTTAAATCCGAGCGGGAAATCACAAACGCCATGCGGGACATTAATCCGTCTACACTAGGATTTTTAGATCCCGTTCATACGCCTGAGTCCGATAAAATTGGTGCCCTCCTTCACCTGTCACAGCAAGCGGTAAAGAGGGGCGACACTCTAGTGACCAAGGTGTATGACGTTAGAACCGGAGGAACAGCAGAAATTACCCCGCGGGAACTTGTGCAATCTGTGATCGCTTTCCCAGGCCAATACGATCCCTCCACTAAAAAGTTTAAAACACAAGACGTTAAAGTTATGGCAAACAAGCGGATTACAACAGTTAAAGCCGACCAAGTGCAGTATGCCATGATGAGCCCGAGAGCTATGTTCAGCACCTCCACCAATATGATTCCGTTTTTGCCCAATGACCAGGGTAATCGAGCTATGATGGCCGCCAAAATGCAAGAGCAAGCCATTTCGCTTAAAGAAAGGGAGGCGCCCCTTGTACAGAGCGCCATCGCTAGAGGTCAAACTTACGAGAAGGTTTTGGGTGAGTCCCAGGCCATCATCGCTCCCGACGATGCGACCGTGGTGAGTCTTAAGCCTTTGCGCCTGAAACTGAAATCTGGGAAAATTATAGACTTTTCTACCTATGATAATTTCCCCCTTTCCGGTGGCTCGTTCCTGCACCACACTCTTCGACCCGAACTACAAATAGGAACGAAGGTGAAGAAGGGACAGGTATTAGCCGATTCCAACTTTACAAGAGACGGCCAGTTTGCTTTGGGCGTGAACCTTTCTGTTGCCTTTATGCCATATAAAGGGCTCACCTTTGAAGATGGCATTGTGATTTCGGAGGAGGCCGCGGCAAAACTAACATCAGAACATCTGTATGTGGAAGAATTTGAAGTGACCGAAGACCATAAGCTTGACAAAGTCGAGTTTACCAAGTACGCACCAATCGAAGCGAAACCCCAACGCATGCAAAAGTTAAACGAGAGAGGAATCGTTCGAAAGGGCACTGTTTTGGAGCCAAACGACATCATTATAGCCGCTTTGCGTAAGGTGGAAGACACAGAGGAAGAACGTTATCGCAGAGCTTTAGGCAGACACTTGAAGCGAGACTGGAAGAGCGCAGCTTTAACGTGGGATAAAGACGTTAAAGGAACCGTCGTTGACGTTGTGGAACACGGCAAAATGATCAAAGTCACAATTCGGACCGAAGAACCCGCCAAGGCCGGAGACAAGATTGTCGGAAGGCATGGTAATAAAGGGACCATCGCCAAGGTGGTACCAATGGCCGAAATGCCCAGGGCGGCAGATGGCACCAAGATTGACGTTATCATCAACCCCGTTGCCGTCCCCTCCAGGATGAACATTGGGCAAATTCTCGAAAGTACCGCTGCCCTGATTGCTGAAAAAACAGGTAAGCCCTTTGTCGTCGACAACTTTGACGGAACAGACTACCTGAAAAAAATAAAGTCCGAGATGAAGCGGCTCGGCATTGTCGACAAACACAAGGTAATTGATCCCGAAGTGGGCGAGTTGGAGAATCCCGTATTTATCGGCAAACAGTACATGCTAAAACTCCAGCATCAAACTGGTAAGAAGTTTTCTGCCAGAGGCCAGGGACCTTACACAATGGATGAACAACCAGCCAGGGGCGGAGACAAGAGTGGTCAAGCATTGGACGTTCTAACCAACTACACCCTCTTGGCGCACGGGGCTAAAGAGAATCTTAGAGAGATGTCTATCATCAAAGGGCAAAGAAACGACGAGTATTGGCGCGAGTTCAGGGCGGGAAGACCAACTCCCCCTCCACCAACCCCGTTTGTTTTCGATAAGTTTATACACAATCTTCAAGCTTTGGGCGTGTCTGTGAAAAAAGATGAAGAAAAATTCCAGCTCATGGCCATGACAGACAAAGAAATCGAAGAAATGAGTTCGGGCAAAATTAAGGATGCCAGACTTATTAAGGCTCCTGACTTAACTCCCGAAAAAGGAGGCCTATTTGACCCCGTTGTCACAGGTGGACCGGGCGGTTCCAAATGGTCGCACATCGAACTGGCGGAACCTATTCCGAATCCAGTGTTTAAAGACGCCATCATCTCCTTGTTGGACATGACTACAAAAGAATTTGAGTCCGTTTTAAAAGGTGAAAAATATATTAATGGCAAAACCGGCGGGCAGGCCATTGAGGATGCATTAAGCAAAATAAATGTCAAAAAAGAACTGGCCGAAGCTAAAAAATTGGCAACCAGTGGAGAAGTCCGTTCCAAACAAAGACTCGATAAACTTCACAAGAAGATTCGTTTTCTGGATGCTTTGGAGCGCACAGGGCGAAAACCAACGGACTATGTACTCCACAAGGTGCCAGTGCTTCCTCCGAAGTTCAGACCGATTTACCCCATGCCGGACGGGAACTTAAATGTGTCGGACGTCAACGAGCTTTATCAACACCTGACTTTGTTGAACCAAAGTTTGGAGTTCGATAAAGACTGCTTCCTTTTGGATGACAAAGGCAAAGGGGAAACAAGGTTCGAAGTGTATAAAGCTCTTTCTGCGCTGCAGGGCCTGTCAGATCCCGTAACGAGAGACGCTATAACCAGACGGAGAAGGGGCATTTTGCGTCAAATTGGTGGCGGTACCGTGGGCGGAGATCCGTCTAGCACCGTGCAACCAAAAGACGCCTTTTTCCAAGAAAAGCTGGTGAAGCGCCGCCAAGACCTAAGCGGACGTGCCGTAATTGCCGTAGGTCCAGAGCTAGGCGTAGACGAAGTGGGTCTCCCTAAACTCATGGCTTGGGAGATTTTCGAGCATCACATAATCAGAGATCTGGTGCAGACACAAGGCCTAACCGTTTCACAAGCTAGAGCTGAGGTAGAAAATAGAACAAGGACAGCGGAACAGAGTTTATATAGAATAGCGGACAGAACTCCGGTAATCTTAAACCGTGCTCCTTCGCTTCACAAGTTTTCTACGATCGCCTTGAAACCAAAACTCATTGATGGAAAAACTATTCGAATTCCGTCGCTTATTACAAAGGGCCTGAATGCGGACTTCGATGGCGATAGTTCGATCAACAGCGTGTTTGCAAGATTCAAAAATGTTGACATTCAAGCCTCCTGTGATATAATGGAAGCAGGAGGTGCGAATATGCCACATAGCGAAAAAGTTAGAACCAGAATCGAACTGGTAAATCTGGCTGAGTTCCCGAGAACAGAGTTGATCGAAACAAGGGGTAACGTTGAGTATTATGGAGTCCCTGAGGGAGTCGAAGTATTAACTGTTCGAGATGGAGAGGTCCAATGGTTGAAGCCGGAAATGTTCTCTGTACACAAGAACTTAGAAATGGTCGAGGTAACAACGAACACGTCGAGAACGATTCACTGTTCCACTGACCACTCTTTGGTGACGGTGGATGAGGAATTAAACTATGTTGACCACGCTCCGGAACTAGGAATAACTATTCCCAGACTCAGAAAACCCATATCCGAAAACGAAGGTTACGAATTACTTGAGACGATTCGTTTACCAGAAGCGAAAGAGTCAAAGTATGTGTTCCAAGACGAAATACCACTCGATTTTAGTTTCGGTTATTTGAACGGAGTCTATATTGGTGACGGGTGGACAAACACAAACAAGGAGCACTTGAATACGTTGAGTCTGGCCAGCGACTCCTATGAACTTTCAAAAGAAATAAAGCGCATTGTGAGCTCGTATTGTGACCAAGAGGTTCACATGGGTTCGGTTGAGCATCCCCACGATTTTAATGGGTATGAGAGTTTTAGTATCAAGCACACTTGGCGTTCTTCCAGATTCGCCGAGTATTTCAAAGAAGCTATTGGTCAAGGTTCTCACAACAAGCACCTGCCTCCGTTCTGGACACAGTCTCCCGAAAGTTTCCGCTGGGGACTTCTAAGCGGTCTAATCGATACAGATGGAAGCGTAGGTTACACCAAGCGGCAAACCTATATCAATTACACCACTGTTTCTCGCAGATTGGCCTATGAGGTCGTTGCACTTGCCCACAGTCTGGACCTAACCTGCTCGGTAACCATCACACAAACTCCACGAGGAGAAGAGTGCTACGTGGTTATGTTCAACCAAGAAAGCATAGCGAGAATGCAGCAAAAGGTTCTCTTGCAAACACCCAAGAAGGCAGAACGTCTGGCAAAGTACAAGCCAAGCAAAACTCATCAACGCAACAAGTACACACCGAAGCTTTCCAAGGAGCGCTTGCAGGAACTTCGCAAGCTCGTGGGCAGCCCTCGTTTGAAAAACAAGAGCGGAAAACCAACTACAACTGATCCGGAAAGAATCGCAGACATTAAAAAGCGGCAGAGCATAAACGCCATTCTTCATCGTGTCGAGAAGCAGAATACAGCTATCACTCGTCAGACCGCGCTCGATTTGTTTGAACTTTTGCCCGACTTGTTTGAGAATGACCCATTCTGGAACAAATGGAAAACCATGGTCTTGGACGAGCGAATTGAATGGGAACTGGTAACAGGCATCAAGCCGCTTCCGTTCATCACAGAGGCGTACGATCTCACCATCCCACCCGTGTATACCATGGTCACCGAAGCGGGGTTTGTTATTTATGACACCATGGCCGTTCACGTACCAGTTACAGAGAAAGCTAGACAAGAAGCACTAGACAAGATGCTTCCTTCCAAGAATTTGTTCCGACCTGGATTTGGAACCTTTATGCTCGAACCGTCGCACGAACAAGTTTTAGGCCTTTACTTTTTAACCCAAGCACCAACACCGGGCAGGCCAATCCAAGGCGAATTTTCCACAGAGAAAGAAGCTATCAGAGCTTACGAAAAACAAAAACTTGAAGCCCAGCGCAAGCGAAAGAAGTTCGACTGGCGAATCAATGACCCCATCATACTGAAGGGTAAAAAAGTAACACTTGGCAAAGTTCTTGTTAACCAACACTTGCCCAGTGTTGCCAAAGATTACGACTCTGTATTTGACGCTAAATATCTCAAGACATTCTTCAACCGAATGAAAGAAAAAGGTGTCAAAGACGCCCAACTCGTAGATATTGCTTCGGCATTCAAGGACCTCGGAAATGAGTACGCTTACAAGCGAGGTTTCACAGTGAGTCTGGACGACCTCGACATTAGCATGAAGACAAGAGACAAGATTTTCAAGGAGACCGAAAAGAAGCTCGGCAAAAACTACACACCCGAACAGTTTGCCAAACTCTTCTCCGAAGCAGAAAAAAAGCTCACGAAGGCTATTATCAAAGAAAATCCTGATAATGCCTTCACCCACATGTCGGTCTCCGGTGCAAGGGGTAACCCGGGCAACCTAAGGCAAATCCTTGGTGCACCCGTGATGCTGATGGATAATCAGAACCGTATCGTGCCCGTTCCGGTGAAGAAGTCCTACGCAGAGGGCTTGGATACAGCCGATTATTGGATCGCCATGTACGGAGCCAGGAAAGGAATGGTGGACAGGGCTCGTTCTACAGCAGAACCTGGAGCGTTCACAAAGGTTTTGATCAACAATACCCTCGATCACTTGATCACCATGAAAGACTGCAAGACCACGAAGGGTCTTGTAAAGTCTGTGACAGACGCCTACATCCATAATCGCTACTTGGCGCAGGATGTAAAAAACAGTTCCAACAAGGTGATTGCCAAACGCAACGACCTTATAACACAAAAACTGAAGCGAGATTTCCAAAGGGAAAAGATTCAGACTATCGTGGTTCGTTCACCATTGTGCTGTGATGCTAAAGACGGCGTGTGTGCCAAATGTTTTGGCGTCATGCCTGACGGAAAGGAACCGGAGATCGGCGATAACATCGGCGTGATTGCCGGACACGCACTAACTGAACCTACGACCCAAATGGCTATGGACTCGTTCCACTCTGGCGGTATCGCTTCCCACGAAGTGCAGAAGGCACAGGGCCTACCAAGGGTCAAGCAGATCTTCCAAATTCCCGAGAATCTTCCCGGGAAGGCAACACTATCTACAATCGATGGCACTGTCACGAGGATTGAAAAAAGCCCAACGGGTGGTCACGAAGTATTTGTGGATAACAAAAAACACTTCGTCGGAATTGGCAGAAACCCCACAGTGAAAGTGGGCGACAAGGTGAAAAAAGGAGACCCACTCTCCGATGGTGTTATTAAGCCACAAGAGCTTCTAGAACTAAAGGGCATGCAAGCAGTTAGGGAATATATGACTAACGAACTCTCGGAAACCTACAAGGGTGCCATACACCACAACATCCTAGAGACAGTGGTGCAGAAGGTGACAAACCTTACGAAGGTGGAGGATCCAGGTAACTCCGACGAAGTGCTGCCAGGAGAGTATGTTCCGCTGAGCGTTGTGGAAAATCTCAATCGCAAGGGAGCAAACATTAAACACAAGCCACAGCTAAAGAGCATCGACCAACTACCCCGCTACAGACTGGATGACTGGATGGCCAAAATGAATTTAAGTCACCTCTCGCAAGCTGTACTAGAGGGGGCGCAATTCGGTCAATCGTCCAAATACAGGAACTCAACACACCCCATACCGCCATTTGTGTACGGGAAGCACTTCGGAGAAACAAAGGAACGATATTAAAAGCTAAAAAAGAAGCTGGCCAAAGGGTCAGCTTCTTTTACACTTTCTTTTTGCAAGCAAAAAAAGAGTGCGGGGTGGCGGCGAGGGGGGCCCCGTGCGGTATGGCCGTTCCCTCTGGGCAGTTGCCGCACCAACTCATGCGCCTCTATGCCTTGGTAAGTTTTACTTACCGCCCCACACTCTCATATTTCTTATACCCCTAAAGCGCCTAAAAATTTCTTTGATTTGTGAAACACCGTAATCAATGTTAGAATATAAAGGACATGAAGACTACACGAGGGGGTCGTAGAATGACGTTTCCCATAGACTTGCACGAGTTTTTTGATCGAGGGCGAGCGGACGTTATTATGCACCGAGAGTTGGTGCAAACTTCTGATATCGACGGAGAAAAATTTGTAGCAGGAAGTTTGGGCATGCCAAAGCGAATTATCATCTATGATGAGTCCGATATCACAAGACAAGGGACGAGTGAATCGGGCTACCGTTTTAAAGGGCGCAAACAAATCGTGGAGTTTGAGTATGGCGACCCGGCATTCCCAACAAAGTGGACGAAGATGGGCAAATATTCGGAAGGGCTAGACTAATCGTACGAAACCCCTTGGAGGGCGAAGCGATCCAAAAAACAGCAGAGCGCGAGTTGAGATTCAACGTTTCCCGCGCGGTGGACGAAAACGGGCAAATGCTTCGGAATGGGGGGATCAAAAGTGAATGAACAAATTTTGATAAAGTTAGCGGCATGTGGCGATACCGCCCTACAAAAAAGGCTTCGGAGCCAGGCTGCCTTAAGAGCGTTAATGATGCGCCAAAAAGAGCGAGAAAAAACAGCGAGCTACTACGCTGTGCGAGAAATGCTGGGACTGGGTAAAGAGGCGAGCCAGGCTGCCTCAGCAGCCTTACAAAAAGAAGCAGCCTATGGTGACACGGTTAAGGCCCTGGGGAGGAGAATTTTAGGAGCGGCAGAGGATGCTGCTATAGACAAATTCCTACAATCCAAAACCAAAGAAGAATTCAGGAGGGCGGGTCTGCGGGCTGATGCAATTCGCGCTGCTAATAGATTCGTCCAAGAAAACGCCAAGGGCATTACTACCGGTGCCCTAGCTGCTGGTGCGTACGGTGCCCTGGCTGGTGCGAGAGCGTTAATAACGCGCCAAAGAGAGCGAGAAATGCCGGGACTGGGCAAAGAGGTAAGCCAGACTCCGGGCGGCACACAGCAGGAAATCAGCAAGAGAAGAAGACACCAGGCACTGGAAGATGCTATATTGCAGAACCCCAAGGTGAAATTCCGGGATTTGCCTCCGTTGCAACAAGCGGGAGCTGTGGTGGGCAGCTACTACGGAGCTAAAAAACTCCTCAAGGCGCGGAGGGGTAACACCTGGTCTCCAGCCGTGGACGCCATTTTGGGAGCGTCAATAGGATCCGCTGTCGGAAATTTGTTGGGGGCTATCGCTACAGATGCCGCGATCAGGCACGAAGAAAGGGCAAGTCAAAAAAAGAAAATAAACCCTAATGCACAAGAGAAATGGAGGAATATACAATGAATGAGCGGATTTTAATGAAATTGGCGGAGGCAGAAAAGAAGCAGAGCATTAAGCAAACACTCAAAGACAACGCTTGGACGATAGGTCTTAGCACCATCGCGCCCAGCGTCGGGTTTGCTATCGACCAGCACCGTGCAAACATCAAGAAAGAAAAAGCCACAGGTGAAAAACCGAAGTCTCTGATCGAGCGGCGTCCCGGAGCTGTCGGTGGAGCAGTCGTGGGAGGGCTCATCAATCCGCTTGCTAGAATGGCAGCGAGGGGTTTAGCAGGTGCCCGGACCTCGCCGGCACAACTTAAATCAGAAATGGTCAGGGGTGCCACAAGTGGCGCTCTTGGTGGCTTGCTGTTTGTGGATCCTTTGACGCGGTGGGGTACACGCAAATACTACCAACGCAGAGACGAAGAGATAGAAAGGGCGATTCGCAACAAAATACAAGAAGGCTCTCTCCAAAAAGAAGCAGCCTATGGCGATACCATTAAAAACTTAGCTAGTAGGGTTGGAAGCGGGGCTCGGAACACATTTCAAAAGCTTCGTAACACTCCCTATGGCAATACCATCAAAAACTTAGCTAGTAGGGTTGAAAGCGGGGCTCGGAACACATTTCAAAAGCTTCGTAACACTCCC
>Ga0116179_1002545_pt1 | contig 12998 bp, 9 predicted proteins | sample AD_UKC071_MetaG_FD_89751 | JGI IMG/M metagenome (GOLD analysis project Ga0116179, IMG submission 89751) | Active sludge microbial communities of municipal wastewater-treating anaerobic digesters from USA - AD_UKC071_MetaG | ecosystem: Engineered > Bioreactor > Anaerobic > Digestate | place: USA...
AATACCGTCATTGATGATTCAACGCTGGTTGTAACCACGGCAGGCAACGTCACCATCCCCACTGGTCCCCCGCTTGTTGATGGCGCGCGGATTTACGTGGTGAACAATGCTGGCGCCGTCGTCACGGTGACCAACACTACGGCAGGCGCGTTCAATATCAACCCTGGCCGCGCGGTAGCAATGCTGTTCGTGTCCACCGTCAGTGGTGCGAACTGGATTCCAGTTCAACCCTGACGCTACCCTGATGGCAGCAAATAAGCCCGCCTTGGTGGGCTTTTTGTTTTGTGACCGACCCAAACTCCATCCCAAGCCACCGTCCTGATCCACCCGGCGATCAGTTCGAACGTGCAAATGCCCTGCGGTAGGCCTTGGCGTCGCCGACGACGTGAGAAAAGCCTGCGAACAATCTGGCCATGTCTGCCGTCGCGGACGGCATTTTTAGTGCGAGGGATGAGGCGCTTGCGCTTCGATGTGGCACTAGGGCAAGTGGGCGTCAAACACACGCAACGGCTCGACGGAGTGCGCACTTGTTGACAGCAGCGGTGCTGCGCACAGCGCCAACAACATGTTCAGTTTCAACAAATCGCGCATTGATAAACCTCTTGTCAAATTCGCGACCCGGCGCAGCGGACTACTGCTCCAGCGCAACGATCATGTCGACCCGCGTGGCGTGGCGGCCACCTTCGAACTCCGCAGCGAGAAAGGCATCGACGATGTCGAGCGCCAGGCCCTCGCCAATCACGCGGGCGCCGAGCGAGAGCATGTTGGCGTCGTTGTGCTGGCGGATCATGCGCGCCGAAAAAGTGTCGGCGCAGACGCCGCAGCGGATGCCGCGCACCTTGTTCGCCGCCATCATGATGCCCTGCCCGGTGCCGCAGAGGATGATGCCAAGACGGCAATCACCGGAGGCCACCAGCCGCGCCGCCGCCTCGCCGTGCTTCGGGTAAGGCGTGCTCTCGGGCGTGGTCGGACCGATGTCCACCACGTCCCAGCCCTTGGCGGCGACGTGAGCGGCGATGGCCTGCCGCAACGCGATGGCGGCGTGGTCGCTGGAAAGGACGATGCGGTTGTTGCTTGTCATTGGAGAGTTATCCGGTTTCGTCAGGGGCGGCGGTCTGGGTCAAGCGGCGGAACGCGCTATTGACGATCAGACCCTCGTGATTAGATGTCAGAACGTCGCGCCAGCCAGTTGGTGCGGCATCATCTTTTCGCTGCAAGCCCCATTTAATGAGGGCTATACGTTGAAATTGGCATAAGTCGATTTCTGGCGATTTATTGGCTCAGGCCCTATGCAATGGTCGTTTCAGGAGAAAGTTGATCGATCGCTGGCGTCAGTGTGCCCAACCCTTGCTTCGTTCCACCGCCTTCGCCCAGCCCGCCATCATCTCGGCCGCCCGGTCGCGCGACAGCGTCGGCTCAAAGACACGATCCACTTGCCAGTTCGCCTTGATGTCGCCGGCGTCGTGCCAGAAGCCAACCGCGAGGCCCGCCAGATAGGCGGCGCCCAAGGCCGTGGTTTCCAGGACTTTCGGCCGCACCACCGGCACGCCGAGCAGATCGGCCTGAATCTGCATCAGCAGGTTGTTGGCCGTGGCGCCGCCGTCGACGCGCAATTCGGTGAGCTTGATGCCTGCGTCCTTTTCCATCGCGGCCAGCACTTCGGCCGACTGGAACGCGATGGATTCCAGCGCGGCGCGTGCGATATGCGTGATGCCGCTGCCGCGGGTGAGGCCGAACATGGCGCCACGGGCGTATTGATCCCAGTGCGGCGCGCCCAGGCCGGCAAAGGCGGGCACCAGGTAAACGCCGCCGGAATCGGGCACCTCAGCGGCCAGCGCTTCCACGTCCGCCGCGGTCTTGATCGCGCGCAGGCCGTCGCGCAGCCATTGCACGACAGCGCCGCCGATGAAAACCGAGCCTTCCAGCGCGTACTGCGGCTTGGCCCCGGCCAGTTGCCACGCCGTCGTCGTCAGCAGGTTGTTGTTGGACGTCACCGCCTCGGCGCCGGTATTGAGCAGCAGGAAGCAGCCGGTGCCGTAGGTGTTCTTGGCCATGCCCGGCGAGTGGCAGGCTTGGCCGAACAGCGCGGCCTGCTGGTCGCCTGCGTTGCCGGCGATGGGGATGGCCGCACCATCGAGCACGGCGTCACCAAAGGCGCCGGATGACGGCCGCACCTCGGGCAGTACCGAACGTGGAATGTCGAGCAGTTGCAGCAGCTCATCGTCCCAAGCGTTGTTGTGGATGTTGAACAGCAGCGTGCGGCTGGCGTTGGACGGGTCGGTCGCGTGAGTCTTGCCGCCAGTGAGATTCCAGATCAGCCAGGCGTCGATGGTGCCGAAGGCCAGCTCGCCCTTGGCGGCCCGCTCACGGGCACCAGGTACGTTGTCGAGCAGCCATTTCAGCTTGGTGCCGGAGAAATAGGCGTCGAGCACCAGCCCGGTCTTCTGCTGGATCAGCGCCGCCTTGCCTTCGGCTTTCAGGCGATCGCAAAGCGCTGCGGTCCGGCGGTCCTGCCAGACAATCGCGTTGGCGATCGGCCGGCCGGTGGCGCGGTCCCACAGCACCGTGGTTTCGCGCTGGTTGGTGATGCCGATGGCGGCAACGTCCTGCGGGCGCGCACCAGCACGGTGCATCGCCTCGGTCATGACCGCGCGCTGGGTCGCCCAGATTTCGCTGGCGTCATGCTCCACCCAGCCCGGCTGCGGGAAATGCTGGCGGAACTCCTGCTGCGCCGAGGCGACCGGCGTGCCGGCGTGGTCAAACAGGATGGCGCGCGAACTTGTCGTACCTTGATCGAGCGCCAGTACAAACCGCGCCGACCCGATCGGTGACGAGTCTTTGGTCATTTAGAAGTCCTCCCACAGCCTCGCTGCACCGCACAACCGAAGCGGCGGCGGCGCGCTAGAATCATTGTCCCAACACAGTCTACAGCGTCGCCACGACCTCTTTCCGCTGGCGACTTGCTTCCCATGCCGCTGTCTTCCCCTGCCGCCCGCGAGCGCCTGCATCTGCGCCGCGTGAGTTACGAAGGCTACCGTCGCGCCGATGGCTTGTATGACATCGAAGCGCGCCTCACCGACAGCAAGGACCGCGACTATCCGCTCGCCGGCGGCACCCGCAGCAAGGACATCCCCGTGCACGACATGCTGGTGCGGGTGACCATCGACCGCCGCTTCGAGGTGATCGACATCGAAGCCACCACCGAAGAGATGCCCTACCCCGGCCAATGCAACAAGATTGGCCCGGACTACAAAAAATTGATCGGCAGCAACCTGCTGAAAGGTTTCCGCAAGGTGATTGCTGAAAAAATGGGCGGGGTCAAGGGTTGCACCCATTTGTCGGAGCTGTTGGGCTATCTGCCAACGGCGGCGGTGCAGACCTTTGCCGGGGAGCGCCGGGAGACCGATGCGCCCGCCGGCAAGAAGCCGTTTCAGCTCGACTCCTGCCATGCGCTGGCAACCGACACGGAAACGGTGCGCATTTATTACCCGAAGTGGTACGCGGGTGAAACGGTCGAGGCGACCTAGCGGAGCGGCCTCGCGACTTGAATTTGGCGGCGTGGCGATGCCGCGCATGCAGGCTTGCAGTACAGACTTTTTTGACTTTGAAAACAAGAAGGGGTTAGCGTGAAGATTCACGAGTACCAGGGAAAACAGATTCTGCGTGAGTTCGGCGTGCCCGTGCCGCGCGGCATTCCGGCGTTCACCGTCGAAGAGGCCGTGAAGGCGGCCCAGGAGCTGGGCGGCCCGGTGTGGGTGGTCAAGGCGCAGATCCACGCCGGTGGCCGCGGCAAGGGCGGCGGCGTCAAGGTGGCCAAGTCGATCGAGGAAGTGCGCGAGAAGGCCTCGGCCATCCTCGGCATGCAATTGAAGACGCACCAGACCGGCCCCGAGGGCCAGAAGGTGCGCCGCCTGTTCATCGAGGACGGTGCCGACATCAAGAAGGAACTGTACGTCTCGATGGTGGTGGACCGCGCGACGCAACGTGTCGCCCTGCTCGCCTCCAGCGAAGGCGGCATGGACATCGAGGAAGTGGCGCACAAGAACCCCGACGCCATCAAGAAGGTGTTCATCGACCCGGCCGCTGGTCTGACCGACGCGCAGAGCGATGAAGTCGCCGGTGGCATCGGCATTCCGGCCACCTCGTTCGGCGAAGCACGCAAGGCGCTCAAGGGCCTCTACAACGCGTTCATGGACAAGGACGCGTCGCTGGCCGAGATCAACCCGCTGATCGTCACTGGCGACGGCAAGGTAATCGCGCTCGACGCCAAGTTCAACTTCGACAGCAACGCGCTGTTCCGTCACCCGGACATCGTCGCGATGCGCGACCTCGACGAAGAAGATCCGGCCGAAATCGAGGCCAGCAAGTTTGACCTCGCCTACATCTCGCTCGACGGCGACATTGGCTGCCTGGTCAACGGCGCCGGCCTTGCGATGAGCACGATGGACACCATCAAACTCTACGGCGGCGAACCGGCCAACTTCCTCGACGTGGGCGGCGGTGCCACCACCGAGAAAGTGACCGAAGCGTTCAAGATCATGCTGAAGAACCCGAATCTGAAAGCGATTCTGGTCAACATCTTCGGCGGCATCATGAAGTGCGACACCATCGCCGAAGGCGTGGTCGCGGCATCAAAAGCAGTCGGCCTGAAGGTGCCGCTGGTGGTGCGCATGAAGGGCACCAACGAAGACCTCGGCAAGGAAATCCTCGCCAAGAGCGGCCTGCCGATCATCACCGCCAACAACATGGGCGAAGCGGCCGAGAAGGTGGTCGCTGCCGCCAAGGGTTACAAGCCTGACGCAGCCAAGGCACCAGCCGCTGCGGCACCTGCCGCGCCCGCTGCCACCGCTGCACCGGCCGCCGCCAGCACCGCTCCGCTGGAGCCGTCCGCGCCCGCCGCTGGCTGGATGCGCTGGCTGGCCATCATCGTGGCCGTAATTGTTGGCGCCCTGCTGCTGCGCACGCTGAATGCGCCAAAAGACGCGCCGAAAGCGCCGGAAGCGGCCAAGCCTGCCGCGGAAGCGCCGAAGGCTGACGCCGCCAAACCGGCGGAGCAGCCCAAGGCTGATGCTGCTGCACCGGCCACGGCGCCTGCTGCCCCTGCGGCCGCACCTGGCGCTGCACCGGCAACGCCGGCAGCTCCCGCTGCCGCACCCGAGCCAGCCAAGACCGACGCGGCCAAACCCGCCGAAGCCCCGAAAGCTGACGCGCCGAAAGCCGAGCAGAAGAAGTCCAGCGCCGGTGTTGCCGACGCCGAAGTTGCCGCCTAGTCCCCTGGAGAAACAGCAATGAGCATCCTCATCAATAAAGACACCAAAGTCATCACCCAGGGCATCACCGGCAAGACCGGCCAGTTCCACACCCACGGTTGCGCGGCCTACGCCAACGGCAAGAACTGCTTCGTTGCGGGCGTGAACCCGAAGAAGGCCGGCGAGAACTTCGAAGGCATCCCGATCTACGCGAGCGTGAAAGAAGCCAAGGCGCAGACCGGCGCCACCGTTAGCGTGATCTATGTGCCGCCGTCAGGCGCTGCTGCGGCGATCGACGAGGCGGTTGACGCCGAACTCGACCTCGTCGTCTGTATCACCGAGGGCATCCCGGTGCTCGACATGCTGAAGACGCGCTACAAGATGCAGGGCAAGAAGACGCTGCTGCTCGGGCCAAACTGCCCGGGCCTGATCACACCGGAAGAAATCAAGATCGGCATCATGCCCGGCCACATCCACAAGAAGGGCCGCATCGGTGTCGTCTCGCGCTCGGGCACGCTCACGTATGAAGCCGTCGGTCAGCTCACCGAACTGGGCCTGGGCCAATCGAGCGCCGTCGGTATTGGCGGTGACCCGATCAATGGTCTCAAGCACATCGACGTGATGCGCATGTTCAACGACGATCCCGACACCGACGCCGTCATCATGATCGGCGAAATTGGCGGACCGGACGAGGCGGACGCCGCGCGTTGGGTCAAGGCGAACATGAAGAAGCCGGTCGTCGGCTTCATCGCCGGCGTCACCGCGCCCCCCGGCAAGCGCATGGGCCACGCCGGCGCCCTGATCAGCGGCGGCGCCGACACCGCAGACGCCAAACTCGCCATCATGGAAGAGTGCGGCTTCAAGATCACGCGCAATCCGGCGGAGATGGGCAAACTGTTGAAGAGTCTGCTGAAGTAAGGCGCCTCGGCGTTAATCGAAAGAGCCCGCCACTTGGCGGGCTTTTTTGTTGTACGAGCGGCGTTGGCTATGGAACGCTACGATTCTGGATTCACGGCTGCGCCGAGAATGACGGCAGCTTTGGCCAACAGCTCTCCAAAAGAATGGGCTGGGAGCCATACAGACGAGCGCTTCGTATTCCACAAGACCGTCACTCGACTTGAGGTGATTTGATGACTTAGCCCCTATGCAGTAAGGCGTACACGAAAAGTCATTGCCGTATCGTGGTCGCTGGATACACTCGCGCAATCCCCTGACGCTGATTGCCTGCAACCCGAATGTTCGCTTGTCTCGCGCGTATTCACGCCGCTCTTCGGTGCCGTGACTGGTTTGCAGCGTCGCAGGTTGCAACAGCTGCGTGGTTGCTCGCGGGTGTCGTAGCCGCTGCTCCTGGCGACTTCGACACTACCTACGGAATGGCAGGTGTGGTCACAGTCCCGGTCGATCAGCTTGGTTTGTACTTGCAGCGATCATCCGTTGCACTCCAGTCGAACGGGAGCTTGGTAATTGCAAACAGGTGTTTCCGTGGTTCGATCGATGGCATTTGCCTTTACCGGATTAGCCATGGGGGCGACTTTGACACGACGTTTGGTGAATCAGGAATTGCTTTCTTCGCCTCGGGAGGACAAGGAACCAGCACGACTGACGTCGCGGTAGCGGCAGATGATGCGCTTTTCGTCGCTACTGATTGCTCTGACGCGGGCAGGTCGGAGTTTTGTCTCGTCAAGTTCACGCCCGATGGTCTTGTTGACGGAACATTCGCGCGTCAAGGTGCAGCGAGAATATCGGTTAGTTCAGGTTCGCACCGTGCGGCGGCGGTTCGCGTCGATCCAAGAGATAGGCTCGTTATTGTCGGCGACTGCGACCGTGTAGGCCATCCACTTGCATTTCGCGACTTTTGCGCGGCGCGTGTGCTGGCTGATGGCACCTTGGACAGCGCATTCGCAACTGACGGAGTTCTCTCTGCGAATACCACCTACGTCCACGACAACAAAGTTATGGACCTGACGGTGGATTCGGAGGCGAACTTGGTTGCTCTGAGTCAATGCCGAGCGAACCAAGTCTCTGTCCCTTGTCTGTATAAGTTCGACTCACTTGGGCGGCCGGACAGCACGTTTGGGCGGGACGGTATTTTTGAACAACCCATGTCTCTGGGCGACTTCATCACAGACGCCTATGCCATGGCCCCCGCCGCTGATCGAGGCTACTACTACACGTCCGAGTGCGCCGCGCCTGACGGTAAGGCTTTCTGCGTCGTGAAGCTTTTGGCAAGCGGTACATTCGATGAATCTTTCGCACATGGTGGTGTTGCGCGGATCGGCATCAGCACATTTGACCTTCGAGGTGCTGCACGACCGAACAAGGTGTTTTTCGACGCAGTCGCGCAAAAAATTACAGTCGGCGGCATTTGCTACGTGCGAGTTGAGGGCAGCTACTATGCTCAAGACTTGTGTTTGGCTAGATTTCTAAGCGACGGACGAACAGACAGTACTTACGGCTCTGGCGGTCGCGTGACCCACACGCTACAACTTAACGTGAATGAATTTGCGTTCATGTTTGTCGAGCGGTTGGAGAAGTTGACTGTAGCCTTTGTCTGTAGTCGGTACGGCTTCTTCACGAACCCTTCATTCTGCCTAGCCCGGCTCAAAGGGGGACCGTACGACGCGAGTTCTTGTGCTTACAACATCGATGCAGACGCCGAAGTTGCGGGCGGTGACGGTGTCCTCGCAGTCCGCTACCTCCTCGGCCTTCGCGGCGCCGCCCTCACCGACGGCGCCGTCGGCCCCAATCCTGGTCGCAGCAACGCCGAGATCGAAACCTACCTCGCCGACCTGCTGGCGCAGGGCAAGCTTGACGCCGACGGCGACGGCCAGTCGCTGGCGATGACGGATGGTCTGCTGATCCTGCGCGCAATGCTCGGGCTCACCGGTGATGCGCTGACCGCGGGTGCGGTGAACACGGCGCATCCGAATGCGCGTAACGCGCAGCAAATCCTCACCTGGATCGAGTCGACGCACGGCGTGGCCTGCCTGCCCTGACCACGGCTGTCTGACGTCCGCGCCTCTGCGGAAAAGAGGGACGCACCTGCGCTACGTTGAGGGGCGGGACAAGACGATTCAGAGCGACTTTCGCCAGAAGCGACTGCGCACCCCAACCGAATGACGCTTTCGACGAAAAGCCGCTTCGTCATCGCCAAGGCTTGGATACACTGATTGAGCCCCTCACTCCGCCCTGGCGCGCCAAGCATGCCCTTCGACTTCCTGCACTTTCGACGCCCTGCGCTCTGCCGCAGTCGCTTCGTTGCGAGCGTTTGGGCCGCGTTTGCGTGTCTGCTGTTGAGCGGCACATCCGTTGCCGCGCCGGGCCAGCTTGATCCGACGTTTGGAAACGGGGGAATCGCGCGCAGTAGCATCGCAAACAGCGAAGATGTCGCAAACGCGATTGTGCAGCAGCCCGACGGGGATTGGATCGTGGCGGGATCCTGCTATTTTTCAAACCCGATAAGAAGTTATCGCCCTTGCTTGCGTCGATATTCGAGTAGCGGGGTACAAGACACATCTTTTGGCGCAAGTGGGGTTGTCGTTCTGGAGGTTACCGGCCTCGGCCATGCATTCGCCGCCGGCGTCCGGCCAGACGGCAAGATAGTGGTAGCTGGGGTCTGCGGCAGCGACAATCTGGCGATAAATACCGACGCGTGTGTTGTTCAATACTTGCCAAGTGGTGCGGTCGATTCGAACTTTGGCATTAATGGTCAGTTGAAAGTGGGTAACGGCTGGGCTTACGCTCTTGCATTACAAGATGATGGAAAAGTAGTTGCAGCGGGCTCATGCGGCGGCACCAGGGTTATCGGGCAACTCCTCACACCTTTCGACTTCTGCGTCTGGCGCGTGACGTTGACAGGCACGATGGATGCGGCATTTGGTTCGTCCGGAGTAGTTCGCGTCGATTTTGACGGCAAAGACGACGTGGCTTCCGGGTTGGCGATCACTACCAGTGGGCACATCGTGGTCGGCGGTGGATGTGCAGACCCTGTTCAAACTCCGACTCACAGTGTTTTCTGCGCATTGCGCCTTAATCCAGACGGTCAGCTAGACACTTCATTCGCCTCATCGGGCAAGTTTGCACTGAGTCTGGTGGGTGGCGTGGAGAGCGTTAGCGCAATTCGAATTCAAACTGACTCGAAGGTATTGATAGCCGGTGCATGCAATGGCAACCAATGGTGCGTCGTCAGGCTGACAGCGGGTGGCTTGCTGGACTCTACCTTCGCGCAAGGTGGTGTATTTCGGCACCCATCGTTTACGGGGGCGGCAGCCGATTTAAGCATTCAGCTGGATGGGCGCATTCTCGTTGTTGGTGCTTGCAGCTCAACGGAGCCAACCTGCCAAATACGATTGAATGAGAATGGCACGCCCGATGGTAACTATGGCTTGGGCGGTGTCACCAGCTTGGCAATAGGCGTTCCGGCCCAGAATGGTTTCGGCGCACCAAGTTTGGCATTGCAGATGGACGGGAAGGCGCTCGTTGCGGCGACATGTACGGTAGGCGTCGCCCAGTATGAGTTTTGCGTGGCGCGGCTTGACGGAGAGCCGTTTGGTGTAGCGACGTGTACGCTGAATGCCGATGCGAATCAAGTTGTCGAATCCGGTACAGATGCCGTTTTGGTTGTTCGCTATCTACTGGGCTTTCGTGGTGAGGCGCTAAGCAGGGGCGCGTTGGGTGCGTACCCCTCGCGTAACCGGCAAGCGTTAGAAAACTATCTTGCCTCGCTCAACCTCGACGCCGACGGTGACGGCCAGTCGCTGGCGATGACTGATGGCTTGCTGATCCTGCGGGCGATGCTCGGGCTCACCGGTGATGCGCTCACTGCGGGAGCGGTGAACACGGCACACCCGAATGCGCGCAACGCGCAGCAAATCCTCACCTGGATCGAGTCGACGCACGGCGTGGCCTGCTTGCCGTAGCGCACTGTTGCGCAAATTGACTTTCAATTGAAATGCTCATCGGCATTGGGCTCGGCTATCGAAATCGGCTGAAGTCGACTTTCAGGTTTTTCGGCATTTAAGCCCATAGCGCATGCGGGTTCCACTGTTGAGCCACTGCCTCACTTGAGGAGACTTTCGACGCTGCGATATCGTGCCCGTCTCGCACGGATGTCGCGTCATCGCACGGAAATCCGTAATTGCTTCTGGCCGGCAGTGAGCTGCGATTGTGACGGCGTTCGCCGTTGACCATTGCGCCAGAGCACACGCCGCTGCAACCGGAGCCACGGAGATGAGACAACGAACACCTGGCCTGACCACTGACGAGGCATCGCCAGCAAGCGCGCACGCATATGAGCGGGGACGCGCGCCGCGTGCGCTGCGTTCGCGGACGCCCGCATTCGTCGCACGGTTCGCCTGCGTGCTGTTGCTCGCACTGACCCGCACCGCTTTTGCTGCGCCCGGTGATCTTGACGTCACCGGCTTCAACGGCAGCGACCCGGTGCCGAGCAACCGCGGCAAGGTGGTGGAGAAGATCGGCCGTTCGCAGTTCGAGGCGGACCATGCGATGAGTGTGGCGCGACAGACCGACGGCAAGCTGCTGATTGCGGGTGATTGCCGTGGCGTGTTTGTGCGCAAGCTCTGCGTTGCGCGCTTCAACAGCAACGGCAGTGCCGACACCACCTTCAACCCCGATGCCACGCAGGGCGGCACCCAGCCTGACCTGCAGCCGGGCGAGCTGATCCTGGAGGCCGCGCCCAACACCGGCTACGGGGCCTTGCTGGCGGTGCAGCCTGACGGCCGCATCATCGTCGGCGGTACCTGTGGCAACGCAACGACCGGCTACAACGATTTCTGCGTGGCGCGGCTGCTGGCCGATGCCACGCTCGACACCAGCTTCAACGCCGCCGGCAGCACACCGGGTGTGGCCACGGTGGCGCCGGGCAATTTCTACAACACGGCTCGGGCGATGCTGTTGCAGCCTGATGGCAAGATCGTGTTGGTTGGCTCCTGCGGCGTGACCATCGTGGCCACCGCGATGTGCATCTCCCGGCACAACAGCGATGGCACGCTCGACACCACGTTCAACGCCAGTGGCACCCGGCCCGGCACCCGGGTCGAGACCATCGGCGATGGCAATTCGTCGTACGCAACGGGCGTGGCGCGGCAGAGCGATGGCAAGCTGGTGGTGGCAGGCAGCTGCGATGACGCCGGCACGTCCGACTTCTGCCTGTTTCGCCTGACCACCGTAGGCGCGCTCGACAGTGCGTCGTTCGGCAGCGGCGGCAAGGTGATCACACCCATCGCCAGCGACGAAGACGCCGCCACCGGCGTGGCGGTGCAGGCGGACGGCAAGATCGTGGTGGCCGGCGCCTGCAGCACGCACTGGGCCTACTCCAACGCGGGGGTGACCAAGTTCTGCGTCGCCCGCTACCTCAGCACTGGCGCGCTCGACACGTCGGGCTTCAACGCCAGCGCCGCGCCGGCCGACCGTGGCAAGCGGCTGCTGGCCTTCGCCAGCACCTATGACGGCGCCGACGCGCTGCTGCTGCAAACCGATGGCAAGCTGGTGCTGATGGGGCGCTGCAATGCCGATCCGGCACAGGGCACCGGCGTGTTCTGCCTGTTGCGCCTGGGCGCCGATGGCAATCTGGACGCGACCTTCGGCAGCGGCGGTCAGACCACGGTAGCGGCGGTCGCCAACCAGCGCGACATTTCCGTGGCTGCACTGTTGCAGCCAGACGGTGACATGGTGGCGGCGGGGAACTGCTTTCGCGGGGCGCCGGAACAGTTCTGCCTCGCTCGCTTCAAGGGCGGCCCGGTGCCGGTGCCCACCTGCACGCTGAACATTGACGCCAACCCGGTGGTGGACGCAACCACCGACGGCCTGCTGGTAACCCGCTATCTGCTCGGACTGCGCGGCACGGCGCTGGTCACCGGCGCGACTGGCGTCAGCCCCGGTCGCAATGCGGCGCAGATCGAGACCCATCTCGCCGGTTTGTTGACTGGCGGAACGCTCGATGCCGACAACGACGGCCAGCCACGCGCCATCACCGACGGCTTGCTGATCGTGCGGGCCTTGCTGGGGCTGAGCGGCACGGCGCTGACAGCGGGCGCGAGCAACGCACAGCACCCGAACGTACGCAACGCCACACAAGTGCTGGACTGGATCCGCACGTCGCACGGCACCGATTGCCTGCCCTGATGGGCAGCTGTGGCAAACGGCAGCAAAGCAGCGATACTATTGGCTTGTACCAACGCGGGGGCGCTGAGGACATGAATCATGCAAGCCTTTTGCGCTCGTCGCGCCGGCCGCCCCACCCGCCGCTGGCCGTTTGCCCTTGTTGCGTTGCTGCTGGCGGCACACGCCGCTAGCCTGCTCGCGGCCCCTGGCGATCTCGATAGCGGCGGCTTCAACGCCGCCAACCCCATCATCAGTGATCGCGGCAAGGCGCTGGCGAAACCCGGTCGCTCATCTGCCGCCCCCGACAACGCGCGTGGGGTGGCGGTGCAGGCCGATGGCAAGGTGGTGGTCGCAGGCAGTTGCAGTGGGATCAGCATCAGCAAACTTTGCGTGGTGCGCTACCACCCGGATGGCACACCAGATCTCACGTTCAACCCGAACGCGACGCAAGGCGGCCTGCAACCCGATCTGCAGGCGGGCGAACTGATCATCGAGGAAACGCCAGGCCAGAGCCTGTTTGGCATGGTCGCGGTGCAGCCCGACCAGAAGATCATCGTCGCCGGCACCTGCAGCAATCTCACGTCGGGCTATTACGACTTTTGCGTGGTCCGCCTGCTGCCGGATGCC
>Ga0116179_1002547_pt1 | contig 12992 bp, 9 predicted proteins | sample AD_UKC071_MetaG_FD_89751 | JGI IMG/M metagenome (GOLD analysis project Ga0116179, IMG submission 89751) | Active sludge microbial communities of municipal wastewater-treating anaerobic digesters from USA - AD_UKC071_MetaG | ecosystem: Engineered > Bioreactor > Anaerobic > Digestate | place: USA...
TCGTATATCATGTTGTCTCCTCTGTCAAAAGCTTTATCAGATAATACACCAAATTAGCGGTAATTGTTAGTCGCCCAAGAAGGGTTTTTACCCTATGAATAGCACCGCAACAAAATAGGAACCATCTGTTGACGAATTCATAATATGAGACAGAGAAATAAAAAGGGAAGTAAAAATGATAGAACAATTGACCGGATTAAACCTGATTTACCTGGGAATAGCCGCCAGTTTGGCGGCGGGATTAGCTACAGGGATAGGATCAATTCCTATTTTCTTTACGAAAAACATATCTAGAAAATTATTGGATGCTGCCTTAGGCGGTGCCGCCGGCGTAATGCTGGCAGCTACCTCATTCAGTCTAATCGTGCCTGCCATTCAAAAAGGCGGAGGCGGGGTTGCAGGGGCAACCGTTGTCCTAATCGGCATGTTATTCGGGGGCTTATTTATCGATATCATTGATAGATTTTTCCCTGATACTAACCTGCTGACTAACGCTGTAAATAGCACCGAGGCAAACGGGCACTTCTTGAATACGCTGCAGTACTTCAGCAACATGAGCCCGCAAATGCGTAAAGTATGGCTTTTCGTAATCGCTATAACCATACACAACTTTCCGGAAGGACTAGCGGTGGGCGTTGGCTTCGGTAATGGTGATATCGCCAATGGCATCAGTTTGGCCATAGGGATTGGTTTACAGAATCTCCCTGAAGGCCTGGCAGTAGCCTTGCCCCTGGTAAGGGAAAAATACTCCGCTGGCATGGCCTTCTTGGTGGCATTGGCAACAGGCCTGGTTGAACCCATCGGTGGCCTTCTGGGGGTAGGGTTAGTGCATATTGCCAGCCCTATCCTGCCGCTGGCTATGTCTTTCGCCGCCGGGGCCATGCTCTTTGTGATCAGCCATGAAATTATTCCCGAAACTCAAAACCATGAAGGGCATTCCAAGCTAGCTGCTCATGCTCTGCTAATAGGTTTTGTGGTAATGATGTTTTTAGATAACACTTTGGGGTAAGAGGCAACTGCTGAGCCACCAGTAAATTTAAAAAAATATCTGTAATCGCGGATAGCTATATGGTAATAATGTATAAGGAGTAATGATGGCTGCCCTGGTGCACAGCAAGCACCGGAGTCAGCCAGAAATCTCCAGCAAGAATTCTAAGTAAAGGTGGGACATGCCATGACTACCAGACCTAATGAGGAGATTTCCACCAAACCACCCTATATTGATCTGGTATATTCCCAGCGCTGGGATGATAACACCAAGCTTTCGATCAAGATAAACCGGCATATTTATACTGAGCAGACCCCCTACCAGCGTATTGACTTTTACGAATCGGATACTTACGGTACCTTTTTTACCCTGGACGGGCTGGTAATGGTGACTCAAAAGGATGAGTTCATTTACCATGAAATGATAACCCATGTGGCTATGGCCACCAATCCGGCTATCAAGAAGGTTTTAATTATCGGTGGCGGAGACGGAGGCACTTCCCGGGAGGTAGCCCGCTATTCTCATATCGAACGTATTTATATGGTAGACATTGATGAACGGGTCACGAGACTCTGCCAACAATATTTGCCCCAAACCGCCGGTCACCTGGACAAAGATCCCCGGATACATCTACATTTCCAGGACGGTTCTTCATTTGTCAGCCAGGTAGAAGACGGTTTCTATGACCTGATCATCGTGGATTCCACTGATCCGATTGGGGTAGGTGAAGGTCTGTTTACCAAAGAATTTTACCAATCCTGTTATCGTATCCTGGCCGATGATGGAATATTGATCAACCAGCACGAGTCACCTTATTTTGACTTTCACATTGAGGAAATGCAGAAGGCCCATAAAAAAATCCGGGATCTATTCCCGATCGTTCAGGTATACCAGTATCACATTCCCACTTATCCCTCAGGCCACTGGTTATTTGGTTTTGCTTCCAAAAAGTATGATCCCATAAAGGATCATAAACCAGAGGTGTGGGAATCCCTGGGAATTAAGACCAGATACTACAACTCCAATATACACAAAGGAGCCTTTGCGTTGCCTACTTATGTATTGGATCTGCTGAAAGCCTGCGATTAATTAAAAAAGGCCGATTCGTAATCGCCCCTTTTTTATTGTTAGTTTATTTACTGTAATAAACCCCGTCATTACTTATAATGGCCTGGTAAAGTTCGGGACGGCGGTCGCGGAAAACCGTCCAGGATATCCGTTGTTCTTCAATGGCATCCAGATCAAATTCTGCAGTTATCACCATTTCCGAAGTGCGGTCCGCTTCAGCTAAAATTTTCCCGGTGGGATCAGTAATGAAGGATGATCCATAAAAGTTTATAGTAGATTTGCCGATGGTTTCCTTCCCGACCCGGTTGGATGCTATTACCGGCATAATATTGGCAGCAGCATGTCCCTGCATGCATCTTTGCCAGTGCTCCTTCGAATCTACTTCCGGTTCATCAGGTTCTGAGCCAATCGCGGTTGGATAAAAGAGCAGTTCTGCCCCCATCAGTGCCATACAGCGGGCTGTCTCCGGAAACCATTGATCCCAGCAGATACCTACTCCGATACGGCCATAACAGGTTTTCCAGACCTTAAAACCGGTATCTCCGGGGTTAAAATAGAATTTCTCTTCGTATCCCGGGCCAGTGGGAATATGGGTTTTACGGTAAACGCCCAGGATATCACCATCCGCGTCAACCACAGCTACGGAATTATAGTAGGCCAGGTTTTTACGTTCATAAAAGCTGATAGGCAATACCACCTTCAGGTCCCGGGCTAAAGTTCTAAAATGCTGAATGGCCTTGTTATTCTCAACTTCGGCTGCCAGTTTATAATAAGAAAAGTCCTCTGCCTGGCAAAAATAAAGGGTCTCAAATAATTCCTGCAGCAAAATAATTTGCGCCCCTAAGCCCGCAGCCTGCCGGATTAGCTTTTCAGCTTTACTGATGTTTTCATCTCTGTTCTGGGAACAGGCCATTTGGGTTGCTGCTACAGTTATTTTTCTCACCTAAATCCTCCTAGAATAATATATCCATTGCAGTTAGCATTCCACTCTAACTGCCTTTATATAGTATATAGTTTACCATATGCGCTGGCGGTCAGTAGCAGGGACAGGGTTAACCCTAATACCACTACAGCGTTATTAATTCTCATGATATAGGCATTTACTTAGTCCTACTTGACACTGCTGATACAGCCAGGGTAGTAAATTATTTATTTACATCTTGGGAATAATTGCGGCAAACTAGATTAAAAACTATTATAGTTCATAAGTATAACGACGAGGCGCTAGAAATTTTTTATAAATTATTTATGTATGCTCCATATGGGTATTGGCTGTGATAAAATGGTATAGTTTGGCACTGAGTGGATTCTTTTTGAGAGGTGGATGTTGGTGACAGAAAAAAAGAAAAGCTTTCGCTTGTACGAAGTGGTCTTATCAGTTATCACCATAGTATTTGTGGTAGAAGCAGCAGCACCGGCAGCTGCTATCGGCAACTCCCAGTATTTTTGGTGGTTATTCCTCATCTTGGCTTTTCTGCTTCCTTACGGACTGATAGCTGCTGAACTGGGTAGCGCCTACCAGGATGAAGGAGGCCTCTATGATTGGATCAAACGCGCCTATGGCCCTAAATGGGGAGCCCGGGCTGCTTGGTACTATTGGATCAATTATCCGCTATGGATGGCTTCTCTGGCGGTTATTTTTCCTCAGGTTATCACCTCCATATCTGGACAAGAGATCAGTACTTTTGTGGCTACAGTTATCCAACTGGCATTTATCTGGACTGTTGTCTTCATCAGCCTCTTTCGAGTTAGTGACAGCAAATGGATTTTGAATCTATCTGCAGTTATCAAGGTTTTTATTGCTCTAGTAGTGGGATGTCTAGGTTTATATGTAGCTTTAACCCGGGGAATGGCTACCGAATTTACCTGGGGCTCTCTGTTTCCATCCATGGATCTAACCAGTCTAGCCTTTGTTTCTGTAATACTCTTTAACTTTATGGGCTTTGAAGTTTTGAACTCCTTTACATCTGATATGGAAAATCCCCGCAAACAGGTACCTCAGGCTATAGTGGCCGGTGGTATCGCGATAGCATTTCTCTACATATTCTCTTCCTTTGGTATCGGGGTAGCAATTCCTGCTGAAGAAATCAATACCGCCAATGGTTTGGTGGAAAGTCTACAACTGCTTACCGGTACAACCATGGGCCTCTTTATTACCATCATGGGCACTCTTTTCTTAATTTCCTTATTTGGCAACATGGTTTCCTGGTCCTATGGAGTCAACTATGTAGCCAGTTACGCAGCCAAAAATAACAGCATGCCCCCCATATTCGGCCGGCTCAATGAGAAAACGGGGATGCCCACCGGTGCTCCGCTGGTTAATGGAGTAGTGGCCTCTACTCTGGTTATTATTGCCCCCTTCCTGCCCAGCCAGGACCTATTTTGGAACTTCTTTGCTTTAAATATAGTTACCCTGTTGCTGGCCTATGTACCAGTATTCCCTGCGTTCCTGCAATTGCGCAGAATAGACCCTAATCGGGAGCGGCCTTTTAGAATAACGGGAAGCGAGTTTAGACTGAAAATTATTGCTTACTTACCCATGGCTCTGCTTATAATTGCTATCCTATTCTCAGTGGTTCCCCTGGAATTATCAGCGGAGGAATTGAGTTTTAAGATCCCCCTGACGGTTGGAACTGTATTAGCAATCATTGCCGGTGAAATAATGGCTGCCCGGGCAGTTAGAGCTTCCCATAGATAACCAGGTAATATAAATTGGTTCAGTAAATGCTGAACTAATATAAAAATACAGCAGGAGGTTTAATAAATGATGGTGAGGAATTTTATTGATACCAATGATTTTACCAAGCAAGAAATCCTTGATATCATCCGCTTGGGAATCACCTTGAAGAAGTGTATCAATGTCGGTTACTACCCACCTCTGCTGAAGAATAAGACTCTGGGAATGATCTTTGAACAGACTTCAACCCGTACCAGGGTTTCTTTTGAAACGGCCATGGCACAGCTCGGCGGGCATGCCCAGTACCTGGCACCGGGCCAGATTCAGCTAGGGGTACATGAGAGTATCGAAGACACCGGCAAGGTGCTGTCCCGGCTGGTAGATATCCTGGTAGCCAGGGTAAATCGCCATATGACTATTGTTGACTTAGCCAATTCTTCCACCATTCCCGTAATTAATGGTATGTCTGACTATAACCATCCTACCCAGGAAATCGGTGATGTCATTACTATGGTGGAACACCTGCCGCCAGGAAAGAAACTGGAAGATTGCAAAGTGGTATTCGTGGGCGATGCCACCCAAGTATGTGCTTCCCTGTGCTTTATTACCACCAAGCTGGGCATGCATTTTGTACAGTTCGGGCCTAAAGGTTACCAGTTGAAAGACCATCACCGTTCCATTGCTGAGGCTAACTGCAAAATATCGGGGGGCAGTTACCTGATTACCGAAGATACCAATGAGGCTTTACAGGATGCGGATTTTGTTTATACCGATGTATGGTATGGTCTGTATGATGCTGAACTATCTGAAAAAGAGAGACTGGCTGTTTTCTATCCTAAGTACCAGGTTAACCGGGAACTGATAGCTAAAGCCAACCCTCATGTTAAATTCATGCACTGCCTGCCAGCTACCCGAGGTGAAGAAGTCACCGATGAAGTTCTGGATGCTCCCTATTCTATCGCTTGGGATCAAGCTGGCAATAGGTTGACGGCTATGCGCGCATTATTAGTCTATCTCCTGCGCCCGCAAGAGGATCAGCAGTACAAAAGAGATGCGGCTAAGGCTGAGTTGGATCGGGTCCTGGCCGAGATTATGTAATTATGCAGGGTGACAGCGGCATTATTATACTCAGGTAACTGAAAGAGCTTCTATTTAAGTAGTTTTGCCCTATGGGAGATATACTGACAGGAAAGGATGAGGTAAGATGCCCAGAACTTTAAATACAACCCCCAGAGCAGACGGGTTTAGAATGCCAGGCGAATTCGAGCCCCATAAACAAACCTGGATGATGTGGCCGGAAAGAACCGATAATTGGAGATTAGGCGCCCATTATGCCCAAAAAGCCTATGTGGAGGTAGCTGCTGCTATATCACAGTTTGAGCCGGTAACCATGTGTGTTTCCCAAGCTCAGTACATGCATGCCCGCAGTGTTCTTCCGGAATCGGTACGGGTGGTGGAGATGTCCAACAATGATGCTTGGATGCGCGACTGCGGCCCCACCTTTGTAGTCAATGATAAGGGTGAAGTACGGGGTATAGACTGGACCTTCAATGCCTGGGGAGGTCTGGTAGACGGTCTTTATTTTCCTTGGGATCAGGATGATCTGGTAGCCAAAAAAACCTGTGAAATAGAAAACATTGATACATACCGTACCGAAGGCTTTGTCCTGGAGGGCGGATCAATTCACGTGGATGGAGAAGGCACTCTGCTGGTCACTGAAGAATGCCTGTTAAGCGAAGGCCGCAACCCACATATGAGCAAGGCTGAAATTGAGCAGGTGCTGATGGACTACTTAAATGTGGACAAAGTTATCTGGCTCAAATGGGGTATCTTTAATGATGAAACCAATGGACACGTGGACAACATCTGCTGTTTTGCCAGACCGGGTGAAGTCATCCTGGCCTGGACCGATGATGAAAATGATCCCCAATATGAACGCTCTAAAGCAGCCTATGACCTTTTATCCAGCACCACTGATGCCCAAGGAAGAAAACTAAATGTCCATAAACTGCATATCCCCAGCCCGGTTCTGATTACCAAGGAAGAAAGTGAAGGAGTAAATGCCATCAAAGGTACCTTGCCACGCAATGAAGGTGACCGCCAGGCAGCTTCCTATGTCAACTTCTATATCTGCAATGGCGGTATTATCTTCCCCTTATTCAATGATCCGGTGTACGATCCCCTGGCCGAACAGAAACTAAAGGAAATCTTCCCAGATCGCCAGGTAGTGGGAGTATATGCCCGGGAGATCATCCTGGGCGGCGGCAATATCCACTGCATTACCCAACAACAGCCCCTGGGAACCAGTAAATAGGCGACTATATTGCTTACCAAGTACCCCCTGTGATTGATACGCGGTCCAGGGGGTACTGATTTTGGCCTTTTGGCAATATTCCTGACATAATCCACCTAAAACTGATACAATTACAATGTAATAGCAGGCATTTCTTACCTGGTAGCTGAATGACACTTATTTTATCCAACGGAGGCTTATATGAAACTAATTTCCTGGAATGTCAATGGTCTGCGAGCTTGTTTAAACAAAGGCTTTATGGACTTTTTTACAGCTGAACAGCCGGATATTTGCTGTATTCAGGAAACCAAAATGCAGCCTGAACAGGTGGATTTCGAACTGGACGGCTATGAGATGTACTGGAACAGTGCTAAGAAAAAGGGGTATTCGGGCACCGCTGTTTTTACCAAAATTAAACCCAAGTCGGTTGTGATAGACCTGGAGCAGCCCGAGCATGGTGGTGAAGGTCGGGTCATGACTCTGGAATATGATGACTTTTATCTGGTCAATACCTATGCCCCCAATTCTCAAAGAGGTTTGGTCCGTCTAGACTATCGCATGCAATGGCAGGACGACTTTCGTGCTCACCTGATGAGACTTGACACCAAAAAACCTGTCATAGTCTGCGGTGACTTAAATGTAGCCCACCAGGAAATCGATATAAAAAACCCCAAATCAAATGTGAATAACGCAGGCTTTACACCTCAAGAGCGGGAGAAAATGACAGAACTCCTGGAGTCAGGATGGATAGATTCCTTTCGCTATCTGTATCCCGATAAAACCGGAGCTTACACTTGGTGGTCCTACATGTTCAATGCCCGGGAAAAGAATGTAGGCTGGCGTATTGATTATTTTCTGGTATCGGAAAGGATTAAGGAGCAGATCCAAAAAGCCACTATTTATTCACATGTACTGGGAAGTGACCATTGTCCAATTGGACTCGAGATCCAAGTAATTAATGCAGATTAACAATTTGCCCATCTGCCCGGAGAAAGGGCAGATGGGCAATAATCCCTCGCCAACTTGGTAATCATGCCGCACTATCACTTGCGGCCACTCTAACCACTTTACACATCCGACTTATCAGTAGCCTACATCAGGTCATCATCAACCAGCAGAACTTTGGCATATATCTCCAGGTAATGTAGCATGATAGCAGCAATTTCTGCTCTGGTTACTGAAGCTGCCGGATCCAGATTATCTTCACCCTTACCCTTTATTAGTCCAACAGCTACAGCCCATTCCATCGCCTCTAGTGCGTAATCGGAAATTTGGTCAGCATCCGCAAATCCGCTCAGGTCATTGGAGGCACTGATATCTCTGCCTTTACTCATAGAATAGCGGTACAGGAAAACAGCCAGCTGTTCCCGGGTAATAGCATCATTGGTCCCAAAAAGGTCATTGCCGTAGCCTTGTACAATTCCCTGGGATTCCGCCCAGTTAACTGCATCGGCATACCAGGTTCCCGCTTCCACATCTGCAAAGCTGCTGTTGCCAGAGACTTGGGGACTTCCCTCCAGACGGTAAAGCATCGCTGCCAGCATACTCCTGGTAGCAGCACTGTTCGGTTCAAACATATTTTCGGTTACACCTTCCATGATTTTCAATGCGTGCATATAAGCAACTGCTGCAAAAAACCAATCATCCACTGTGACATCCTTGAATTGTCCTGCCGCCATCGGGCATGTCTGGCCGCCTGACAGCGTATACTCCCCATCGTAAGATATTATGGTGTACTGGTCATCAAGTACTGCATAAGAAGCCAAAGTTCTCGTTTCAAAACTGACCATACCCTGTTTTACCGTTACATCAAACACATACATTTCATCATCCTGGTAAGAAATGACTGTCAATGTTTTCCCTTCATATTCTGTACCTACCGGGATATTAACGGTAATGGTGCCCTGAAGGCTCTTATTCACAGAAATACTATAATTGAGCAGCACCTTACCCTTCTTGGCCAACTCATTGATAAACTTGTGTATCTGGTCAGGATCGTGGCCTTGTGAAGTATTGAGGGTGACCACCAGTTTGGTCGTATCATCAATGCCCTGGCCGGAAACGGTCACACCGGTTTTCGGATCAGTAATAGTGTTGGTGGCAGGTTTGGATGGAACGTTATCATCATCCTCGACCGTGTTACGATCGGTGCTAGTAGGGCTGTCACTGCTGCCCCCACTCGATTTATACCAAACTTTGACGTTGACAGATCCGTAGGTTGAGTTGGTCGTAATCCTATTTACACCAGGTACAGTTACATCAAGATCATCTCCTAATTGGCCTACATCACCAAAAGCACTGATATTGAGATTACCGATCTGAATATTTCTTGTTCCTCCATCCACAACACTTCCTGCAGCTTGAATATCTGCTTGGCCTGGAACGTTCATTCCATCAATTTGTAGTTTACCGGAATTATTCTCCAGATAGAGGTCTTGAGATCCTGCAGTAATTTGATCTGTATCAATACCCAGACGATTATCCACCGAACCAATACTGCCGGTAGCTGTCAGGTTCAGTTGATCGGCAATAATATTGTTATTGTTGCCCCCGCCCGCTGCGGATCCTGCTGCTATATTACCTGATGTTTCAATACTTACTGTATCGCCGGCAACCGTATCAATGGTCAGATCCTTGAGGTTCTTGATATAAACTTTTTTCCCGGAAGCCGTCAAACGGTCTACATTTATAACCAGCGGAAGGGAAGCTGCTCCGATATCTCCTCCCAGACTGCTGAGCTCAACATTGGCTGCTGTAATAATGGTATCAGTATTACCAGGCATACCCTTGATGTTTCCTTTGGAGTCAATGACTACTTTTCCATCAACGGTTACCGGTGCCAGGTACAGGTCGCCTCCGCTTTCCAAATATAGTCCGTAAACACTGGTTCCAGTTCCTGCGGTGACTGTCACCGTTCCAGCCGCAGTTACTCCCAGACTGTTATCCTCTTCACCGATGGTACCGCCATTAAGCAGCTTTATGTTCAAATTACCCTCGGTAGTAATACTGGAAGATGCTGTCTGGGCTTCGGCCAGCTTGGTAGCTGCTATTGCCTCCAATGCCTGGGCAATGGCTTCCAGGTTGTCGCGTTCAGTTGCTTTGGCATCCACCAGATCAACCTGTGCCTGGGACAGCTGGTCCTCAATGCCGTGCAGGGTATTTTGTGCCTCATCTTTAAGCCGTGACAGTTCTGGAATAGTCACATTTTCCATTTCCGTTTCCTGGCTACGAAGGTCTACAATTTCTGCGTTCTTGTCATCCAGTTCCTTTTGTTTGGCGTCAGCCATCTTCTGGGCTTCTTCTACAACCTGTGCCAGTTCGCTGATCAAGCGATCCTGCTCAGCTATAGCAGCCGGGTCAGTGAGCCCTTCACGATCAGCCTTCGCCTTAGCCAAAGCAGTTTCAGCATCAGCCAAGGCTTGGTCAGCCAATACCTTTTCGTTCTGGAGGATGGCCAGGTCTGCCAGTGCCTGGTCAATCTGTGCTTTAATAACTGCCAGCTTCTGCTGTGCTGCAGTTAAATTAGCAACAGCTGTATCCAAAGCCTGCTGGGCAGCAGGGAGTCCTAATAATTCCGGCAAGATATTGGTAACGTAATTCTGTAATATGATTACCTGGGCTGCAGCCAGATCAGCTGCGCTGCGAGCCTGTTTTGCCTTTATTTTTGCCTCTGTTGCAGCAGCTAAGGCATCTGTAATATCTACTTCAGTGACTCCTCCATCCCCGGCAATCAGGGTTACATCTCCCCCACCGGTAGAAGTTAAATTATCTATCTTGATACCACCTGCAGCAGAGATGTTAACAGTACCATTGCCATCTGACCGGACCGTTTTAATGATGAGATCTCCGTTTCGTTCGTTAATATTGATGGCACCATTGGTTGCCCAGGCTGAAAGAGTTCCCTGGTTTTCCGCGTCGGTATCGATATCGATGGGTGCTTCAGCAGTTCCAATGCTGCCATTCTGGGCAGTCAAATCAATAGACTTGGCTTTTATGTGCACATCCTTGTTCAGTTTGTTACCGGCAATGATGCCTGCTACGGATACAATGACTGCTTTTCCTCCTGCGTTAATAGTTCCGATTACCAGGTTGCCGGTTGTATTGGATAGATTCAGGTCATTGGCTGCATTTACATTAACCTGTCCATTGTTGCTGTCGGCCACCAGGGTCAGGCTGCCGCTGTCGGTGATGTTTATGTCCCCGCCGGCTGTCACTCGTACCGTACCATCCACACTGGTAGCCAGATATTTTTGGTTCGTTCCTACAGAACCTCCTGCTGTGATCACTGCATCACTATTGGAAATGATGTTTTCCCTGGCTTCATGATCTGCCCGGACATCATAGATGGATCCCGGAACAGTAAGGGTTACTCTTCCGCCGGCCTCGATAACATTTACACCCATATTGCCGGTAACCTCATTGATTTCAATATCACCGGCAGCACTTGCAGTGATACTGGTGGCATCCTCAACGTTCAAGTCACGTACTGCGGTATAATCGATGGCAAACTGCATTTCGATCTGGCCGGTTTGTGCATTGCGGACCAGGATCCAGCTCTTGCTGCCAGTCTGTCCATAAGCCTGGTTCTTTTTATCTTCATCTATAATATTTCCAATAGTTGTCAGATCTCAGGATCTTTCCTCAACATCCAATCCGGTAATGCTGCCGGTAGTTGCAGTAAGGGATATATCTTCTCCGGTAACATTAGTCTTGTTATCCACACCGGTAATCTCCGGACCGGTTATGGACACATCACCGTATCGGGAGAAAATTTCTTCAGCTGTAAAGATACCGGTCTGCTGGGTAATTACTATGTCACCCAGGTTAGATATATTGCTGCTGCCGGTAGATTCGCCGATATTCAGGACAAGTACCCTGAACTGCTCACCGTTGTCCTTAGGTTCAGGATATTTAGCCAATGCCCAGGCAGCTTCAATCAGTGCCTGTTTCTGGGCCTCGGTCAGGGACTGCCAGTAAGCTTCAAAGAGTTTGTCGTCCGCCAGCCTGCTTTCCATTACATAGACCGGAATCATAACGGGATTACCATTTTCATCGGTACCTTCCACATATAGCGGATCGCCATTTTCGTCTACTGCCTTCTGATAAACCGGATTACCGTCACCATCAGTACCGATCACCACTGGCTGCTGGGCAGCCAAAGCGGCCGCCAGCAATACGGTAATAGCAGCTTCTTCTTCGCTGAGCCCTAAATCCGCTGCGCCCGGCTGCATACTGAATATCAGCCAGTCCTTTTTCGTATTCATCATTCATCAGCAGACAAATTCCCCGGGTATAATAACTGGCATGTACCATGTCTTCTCTATCAATAGAGGTGGTCATGTCCTCTATTGCTCCCGCATAGTTTCCCAGGGACATGCGGCAAACACCCCGGTAATAATATATACCGTCAAAACTGTCATCCTTGGATATAGCACTGGTGAGAACAGCTTCCGCAGTAACAAAGTCAGAATTCCTCACCGCATTCAAGCCATACAGGTATTCAATTTCGGCATTGGGATCATTCTGCAGTATTTCTTCGTACTGCAGCGCTGCTGCTTCGTAATCCCCCTGAGTGAACTGGGCTTGAGCAAGCAGCGCACGTATAGCGCTGTCCTCCGGCCTTAGGAGCAAATAGGCCGCTAAACATTCTTTCAGTGCCTCCATGTTTTGACGCTCCGCATATATTTGAGCTTTAACCAGATAAATATCTGCTGCACCGGGCTCCTCTGCCAATGCCAGATCCAGGCTTTTCAATGCTTCATCATAGCGACCCAGCATCACCAGCAGGCAACCGCGTTTCAGCAGAAGATCAAGATAAAGATCTTGCCCTTCATTATTATATTGAGCGAGACATTTTTCGATATTTTCCAGGGCAGCTGCATACTCTGCCCTGGCGATTTGCATCCCGGCCAACGTATAATAGTCTTTCAGTGTTTCCTCGGGGCCGAGAGTCTCCAGGTAATCCA
>Ga0116179_1002551_pt1 | contig 12973 bp, 10 predicted proteins | sample AD_UKC071_MetaG_FD_89751 | JGI IMG/M metagenome (GOLD analysis project Ga0116179, IMG submission 89751) | Active sludge microbial communities of municipal wastewater-treating anaerobic digesters from USA - AD_UKC071_MetaG | ecosystem: Engineered > Bioreactor > Anaerobic > Digestate | place: USA...
CGAGACCCCGATCATCTCGAACTTCAAGGAAGGTCTGACCGTTCTTGAATACTTCAACTCCACCCACGGCGCCCGCAAGGGCCTGGCCGACACCGCGCTCAAGACGGCGAACTCGGGTTACCTGACCCGCCGCCTGGTCGACGTGTCGCAGGACTGCGTGGTGGTGATCGAGGATTGCGGCACCGAACGCGCGCTGGAAATGCGGGCGATCGTCCAGGGCGGCTCGACCATCGCCTCCCTGGGCGAGCGTATCCTGGGCCGCACCCTGGCCGAGGACATCGCGAGCAAGGACGGTAGCGTGCTGGTTGCCAAGGGCACCCTGCTCGACGAACCGGCCGTGGCCGTGATCGAGGCTGCCGGAATCCAGGCCGCGCGGATCCGCTCGCCGCTGATCTGCGAAGCCGAACAGGGCGTCTGCGCGACGTGCTATGGCCGCGACCTGGCCCGCGGTACTCCGGTCAACATCGGTGAAGCGGTCGGCGTCATCGCCGCCCAGTCGATCGGTGAACCGGGCACCCAGCTGACCATGCGTACCTTCCACATCGGTGGTGCGGCGCAGGTGAACGAACAGTCGCACCTTGAGGCAATCTGCGACGGCACCGTGGTCTATCGCGACATCCCGACCATCACCGACAAGCGCGGCCGCCGGCTCAGCCTCGCCCGCAACGGCGAGATCGTGGTGATGGACACCGAAGGGCGCGAGCGCGCGATGCACAAGGTGCCCTACGGCACCCACCTGCTGCACGAGAACGGCGCGATCATCAACGAAGGCGACCGCCTGGCCGAGTGGGATCCCTTCACTCTGCCGGTGATCACCGAAAAGCCCGGTATCGTTAAGTACCAGGACCTGATCGAAGGCCGCACCATGGCCGAACAGACCGACGAAGCGACCGGCATGTCGAGCCGCGTCGTGACCGAGAACCGTTCGACCAGCCGCTCCAAGAAGGAAGACCTGCGTCCGCGCATGACCCTGCTCGACGAAAGCTCGGGCGAGGCCGCGCGCTACATGCTGGCGCCGGGCACCGCGCTGTCGGTCGAGGACGGACAGATGGTCGAAGCCGGTGACGTGCTGGCCCGCGCCAGCCGCGAAGCCGCCAAGACCCGCGACATCACCGGCGGTCTGCCGCGCGTCGCGGAACTGTTCGAAGCGCGCATTCCGAAGGACAATTCGGTCATCGCCAAGATCTCGGGCCGGATCGAATTCGTCCGTGACTACAAGGCCAAGCGCAAGATCGCGATCATCCCGGAAGAGGGCGATCCGGTGGAATACCTGATCCCCAAGTCCAAGGTGATCGACGTCCAGGAAGGCGACTGGGTCAAGAAGGGCGACAACCTGATCTCGGGCTCGCCCAACCCGCACGAAATCCTCGAAGTGCTCGGCATCGAAGCGCTGGCGGAATACCTCGTGGCGGAAATCCAGGAAGTCTACCGCTTGCAGGGCGTGAAGATCAACGACAAGCACATCGAGGTGATCGTTCGCCAGATGCTGCAAAAGGTCGAGATCACCAACGGCGGCGATACCGTGCTGCTGGCCGGCGAACAGGTCGACCGCGAGGAAATGGACGAAGTCAACGCCAAGCTGGCCGCAGGTCAGGCCCCGGCGGAAGGCAAGCCGGTGCTGCTGGGCATCACCAAGGCTTCGCTGCAGACCCGTTCGTTCATCTCGGCCGCCTCGTTCCAGGAGACCACCCGCGTGCTCACCCAGGCGGCGGTCGAGGGCAAGAAGGACTCGCTGATCGGGCTCAAGGAGAACGTCATCGTCGGCCGTCTCATCCCCGCCGGGACCGGCGCGGGCATGAACCGCCTGCGGGTCGCCGCCTCCAGCCGCGACGCGGCGCTGCGCGCCTCGTATCGCAAGCTGCAGGAAAGCCTGATCGCACCTGACAGCGCCGAGGAAGAACACGCTGCCGAACTGGCCCAGGGCGCGGAAGCGGCCGTGTTCGTCGATCCGCTGGCCGAGGTCGAGGGCGAGACCCACGGCACCGACGCCGATGCGGGCGACTACCTCAACCCCGAGGCCAGCGACGAGTAAGCCTCGCCGCCACGCCAACAGGGCAAATGAACAGACCCCGCCGGAGCGATCCGGCGGGGCCTTTTCGTTTCACCGCAGGGGCGCAACGCCGTGCCCGTTCGGCGCGGCGCGGGCGGGAACGTGCAGCCGGTTCAGACGCATAACCCCGGCCGCCACCGTGCGGCCAGACACCGGGAGGCCCCACCTCCGCACCAAGGGGATTTGTCGATGACTATGCGCCGGACCATCATGCTGGTCCTTTCCGCCATAACCAGCGCCTTTGCCGCGCCAGCCTTCGCCCAGGACGATGGGGACACCAACCGGCTGGAACCCTATGTCGCCCTGATGGGATCGCGCCACGAATACGACAGCGAACCGAACGACGCCGGAGTTCCGGGCTATGGCCCGCGCGGCGGGATCGCGGACCTGATCGCGGGGGTCAACGTGCCGCTGGGCAGCCGCTTCTTCGTGGGCGCCGAAGGCACGGTGGGCAAGGGAGTGCGCGGCGACATCGACTGGGAGTATGCCGGCGCGGCGCGCCTGGGCGTGCGGATGCGCGACAGCGGCATGATCTATGGCAAGGTCGGCCACCGCTGGATGACGCTGGACCAGGATCCCGCGAACCGGACCTACAAGGACATGGTCTATGGCGCCGGTTTCGAACTGGCACCGGGCGGCAGCGCCTCTCCACTGCGACTGCGCGGGGAGATCGAAACCTTCGGCAATTTCAACAGCATCCGCCCATCCTTCGGCGTTGTCGCCCGGTTCTGATCACGGCGCCGGCCAGGGGATCGATGCGGGGTCGGGCGTCACCCCCGGCCCCGTTTGCCGTGGAGTCCCGAGGCCGTTCACCGAAGTTTGCCGTGTCGCGTTTTTACAAGTCCATGTCGCAAATCTACAGTTTCAGTGGCGAGTTTCTACAACTTCCTCCCGACTTGCGAATAGTTATCAAATCAGATCAAGACCTGAAACTGACGGATTCTTACAATTTTTGAAGCCTCACCTCGACTATATGGCATGGCTCCTAGTCCATTTGTTCGATGTCAATGACGCATTGACCAATTGAACGATGCTGGTGGCGTTCCGCGGATAATTACTGTCTGGCGGAAGTTCATCTGCGTCCATTGTCCATGGGGTAAAAATCATGTTCCGACCGTCGCATAGCAACCAGTCCCGCGCGAACGGCGCCGCGTTCCACCACCAGGGGGCCATGCTGGCCGCCCTGCTCGCCACGACGGCCGCGATGCCCGCACTGGCCCAGTCGGTCGGCAGCGTTGCCAACCCCGGTTTCGAAACCGGCGATACCAGCGGCTGGACCACCTGCGGCGGCTATTGGAACAGCGGCTGGCCGGTTGACGAAACCTACTGCACCGGCCCCGCCAACCTTGCGACGATCATGAACGCCGGGACGACCGACGCGGTCACCGGAACGCCGACCGTGTTCGCCGGCAACCACTCGCTGCGCCTCAACGACCAGTACGGCGGGCAGGACCTGACCGCGCTGATGCAGACGGTCACGAACTACAACGGCAACAAGATCTATTATGCCTGGAACGCCGTGCTGGAACCGTCGCACGATGCGACCGACAGCCCTTCGTTCGTGATCAAGGTGGTGGACAAGACCACCAACACGATCGTTACCAATATCGCCTACAGCGCCTATACCGCGCAGAACTCGTCAATCTTCCGCACGGCCGGCGCCTTCGTGACCACCGACTGGAAGGTGGAGGACATCGACGCGATCTCCGGCCATGACTATGAACTGGTCTTCGTCGCGATCGACTGTCTCTATTCCGGCCACGGCGGCTATGTCTATGTCGACGGCTTCGGCAACGCGATCCCCACGGCCAACGCCGGCGTCGCCTTCGATCCGACCAAGGACGTGATCAAGGGCGCGTCCATCCTGATCCCGATCGGCAATACGCCCGACATCGATCTGGCCAAGCCGTTCTACACCCTCTCGGAACTGGCCGCCGGGCAGGTCAATCGCAACTTCGTGGGCGGCACCCTGCAGGCCGACGCCAGCGGCACGGTCGCCAACGCCTTCACCGTCCAGACCCTGGGCGGCACGGTCGATACCAATGGCAACAACGTGCTGTTCACCGGTGACTTCACCGGGGTTGGCGGGCTGACCAAGATCGGCGCCGGGCGGATGACGCTGGGCGGGATCAGCAGGATCAACGGCGGCTTCGACATCAACGCCGGAACGCTGAACGTCACGGGCACGCTGTCCAATCTGGCGGTAAACGTGAACAACGGCGGCACCCTGACCGGCAATGGTTCGGTCGTCGCGCCGATCAACGTCAACACCGGCGGCACGCTCAACCCGGGTGACAGCATCGGCGCGCTCAAGGTGACCGGCGGCAACGTCACCATGAACACCGGCTCGAAGCTGGTGACCGAGCTTGACGGGCGCACCTACAACGCGGCTGGCGGCGCGGGTTCCTATGACCGTCTCGTCCTGTCGGGCGGCAGCGCCGGCTTCGTCGCGGGCGGCACGATCAGCCCGGTGCTGCGCGGCATCCCGGGCGGCAACAACACCCTCACCACGGTGCTGGGCGACCGCTTCACCGTGGTCACCGCCGACAGCGTGACCGGCCAGTTCGCCTCGGTGCTCCAGCCCACTGCGGGCATGGGCACCAACCAGCGCTTCGACGTGTTCTACAACCCGAAGGACGTGCAACTGGTCGTCACCCCGGGCAGCTTCGCCGCCTTGGGCAAGGCCGACGCCTGGAAGCTCAACGGCCTTGCCGCCGCGACCGGGCTGGATGCGGTGCGCCCCGCCGCAGGCACCCGCAGCGGCCATCTCCAGTCGCTGTTCAACGGCCTCTACGGGATGGACGCCACGCAGTACCGCCGCGCCTTCCAGCAGATGTCGGGTGAAATGTATGCCCACAACATCCTGATGACCAACGTCTCCTCGCGCGAGACGGCATCGACCGTGCTCGATGCAGCCAGCGCGATGGCGGGCTGCGACGGCAGCGACGATCGCCGCACCGCCGACGGCAAGCGCGGCGCCTGCGACGATGGCCGCAACCACGTGGCGGTCTGGACCCGCCTGTCGGCCCAGCACCAGGAAGCCGGCGACACCCCGGCCAGCTATGGCTTCGAAGCCAACCGCTATGGCTTCGTCTCCGGCATCAACCTGCTCAACACCGCCGACACCCGCGTCGGCCTGGGCGGCGGTTACTATGAAACCAATGCCGACGACCCGATGGGGTCTTCCTCGCGGCTGCGTGAAGGCACCTTCTTTGCCTATGGCTCGCACAACCTGGGTCCGGTCAACCTGGGCGCCACGCTGGGCTTCAGCACGACCGACGCCTATACCAAGCGCACCATGAACCTGCTGTCGGGCAACAAGCTGTCCGCTGGCGCCACCAACCTGCAGACCTTCTACGGCTCGATCGAGGCGCGGATGAGCGTGCCGGTGGGTGACAATGCGGAAATCCGCCCGGTGGCGGGCATCGGCTTTGCCCACACCAAGGCCAAGGCTTCGTCCGAAACCAACGGCGATGCCAACCTGGCGCTGGTCCTGCCGGAAGAAACCTGGAAGACCGCCCACACCAAGCTGGGCGCGGAAGCCGCCTTCGGCCTTGGCGGCAAGATCCAGGGCCTGGTCTTCGGCAACTGGCAGCACCAGATCGACGGTGACGAAACCGCCTCGCGGCTGGTCCGCCTCGGCAATGCCAGCTGGCGCGCGGCCAGCGACAGCTCGAACGGCGATGCCTTCGAATTCGGCGCCGGCCTTGGCGTGAGCATCAGCTCGCGCGCCAAGGTGCGGGTCGAATACCGCGGCGTGCGCGATGGCGAACGCTCGTCGGATCGCGGCTCGGTCGGCCTCGCGATCGCGCTCTGATGATCTCCCCCCGGCCCGCTGCGTACGGCGGGCCGGAACCCTCTTCGGCCGCAGTCACCCCCGGGTGGCTGCGGCCGAACCGCTTTGGTCAGGCGTAGGCCATCCGCTCCAGCGCGCCGAAACAGGCCAGCGCGCCCGGATCGCCGAACGGCGAAAGCTGGCTCATCATCACCCCGCCCACGCCGCTCGCCGGATCGATCCAGTAATAGGAGTTGAAGATCCCGGCCCAGGCCAGGCTGCCGGGCGAACGTCCGTTCGGCCCCGCCTCCGGGTTGATCAGGAAGCCCAGGCCCCAGCCGGTGTGCTGGTCCGGGAAGGTGTCGTACGGCTGGGCCAGGTTGGGCATGGCACTGCCCATGAAGCCCGCGCGCAGCGGGGCGACCTGGTTGCGCGACATTTCCGCAACCGTATCGGCCTGCAGCACGCGGTTGCCGTCCAGTTCCCCGCCGCGCAGCATAGCGCGCACGAACCGGGCATAGTCGGGCGCGGTGCCGATCAGGCCGCCGCCCGCGTTGTGGTATTCGCCCCCGCCCAGGAACGTCGGCTGGACTTTCAGCGCGCCGTCCTCGCCGCGCACGTGAACCTTGGCCGCGCCCTCAGGCAGGGCAGCGTGGAACGCGGTCCCGGTCATGCCGAGCGGCGCGAAGACGTGCTCGTCCATGTAGTCGCCCAGGGTCGATCCCGTCACGGCTTCCACCGCGAGGCCCGCCCAGTCGATCGCTACCGAATATTCCCAGCGGTCGCCCGGATCGAACAGCAGCGGCGTGCGGATCGCGTTCAGCGATCCCGGCACCGGCATGCCCACCGCCGCGAAATATTGCAGCAGTTCGGGATGGATGAAGAAATAGCCGTAACCCGCCGTGTGGGTCAGCAGGTGGCGCAGGGTGATGGGCCGCGCGGCGGGGCGAAGCTGCGGCTTGCCTGCCGAGTCGAACCCGGTCAGCACCTGCGCGTCTTTCAGGTCCGGCAGCACATCGCCGATCGCGGCATCAAGGCTAAGCCGACCCGCTTCCACCTGCTGCATCGCCGCCACGGTTGCCAGCGCCTTGGTCATCGAAGCGATCTGGAAGGGGGTATCCTCCGCCACCGGAGTGCGGCTGTCGACATCGGTCACGCCCAGCGCGCTGGAAAAGCGCACCCCGTCACGGTCGACGATAATTCCGACCGCGCCGGGAAGGCGGGCCGCCTCAAATGCCTGTTCGAACATTGTCCTCTCCATTCTTCCCGCATTGGCTAACCGCTTCCTTGGCCCTAGGGAAGAGGCATGGCCGATACCCTTTCCATCACCCTAGCCCAGCTCAACCAGTCGGTTGGCGACATTGCCGGAAATGCCGCCGCGATGCTGGCCGCGCGCGACCGCGCCCGGGATGCAGGCGCCGATCTGATCGCCTTTCCTGAAATGCAGCTGATCGGCTATCCGCCCGAAGACCTGATCCTGAAGCCCGCGCTGATCGAGCGCGCCGCGCGCGAGCTTCAGGCCATGGCCAAGGTCACAGCCGATGGCGGCCCGGCCATGCTGGTCGGCAGCGTGTTCGTGCGCGATGGCAACCTCCATAACGGAGTCGCCCTGCTCGATGGCGGCAAGGTCGCGGAAGTGCGGCTCAAGCGCGAACTGCCCAATTACGGCACTTTCGACGAGGTACGCCTGTTCGAACCCGGCCCGCTGCCCGAACCGGTGGTATTCAGGGGGGTAATGATCGGCCTGCCAATCTGCGAGGACATCTGGCAGCCCGACGTCTGCCGCCACCTCGCCGATTTCGGCGCAGAAATGCTGATCTGCATCAACGGCAGCCCTTACGAGATCGACAAGGACACGCTGCGGATCGACGGCGTGGCCAAGCGCCGCGCGGTCGATACCGGCCTGCCGCTGGCCTATCTCAACCGCGTCGGCGGGCAGGACGAACTGGTGTTCGACGGGGCAAGCTTTGTGGTCAACGGCGATGGCAGTCTGGCCGTGCAGATGGCCGACTGGACCGAGCAGGAAGTGACCACCCGCTGGACCCGCACGGACATCGGCTGGCGCTGCGAGGCGGGCGAAATCGCGCCGCTCGCCGATCATCCGGAAGACATCTACTGCGCGATGGTCATGGCCCTGCGCGACTATGTGGACCGCAACCGCTTCCCCGGCGTGGTGCTGGGCCTGTCCGGCGGGATCGACAGCGCGATCTGCGCCGCCATCGCCGCCGACGCGCTGGGGCCGGAGCGGGTGTGGTGCGTGATGCTGCCCAGCCGCTTCACCAGCCAGGAAAGCCTGGACCTTGCCACCGGCTGCGCGGAAATGATCGGCTGCCGCTATGACACGATCCCCATCGCCCCGGCAGTCGGCGCCTTTGACCAGATGCTGGAGGGCAGCTTTGCCGACCGCGCGGTGGACCTGACCGAGGAGAACATCCAGTCGCGCATCCGCGGCGTCACCTTGATGGCCCTGTCCAACAAGTTCGGCCCGATGCTGCTGACCACCGGCAACAAGAGCGAGATGAGCGTCGGCTATGCCACGATCTATGGCGACATGGCGGGCGGCTACAACCCGCTGAAGGACGCCTACAAGATGACGGTCTTCGCGATCTCGCGCTGGCGCAACCGGAACAAGCCGAAGATCGGGCTGGGTCCAGACGGCCCGGTGATGCCCGATGGCATCATTACCCGCCCCCCCAGCGCCGAACTGCGCCCCGACCAGAAGGACGAGGATTCGCTGCCCCCCTATCCCGTGCTCGACGGCATCCTGCTGGGTCTGGTGGAACACGACAAGAGCGTCGACCAGCTGGTGGCCGAAGGGTTCGAGCGCGACACAGTGGTGCGGATCGAGCGCCTGCTCCACCTCGCCGAATACAAGCGCCGTCAGGCCCCGCCGGGGGTGAAGCTCGGTAGCCGCAACTTCGGGCGCGACCGGCGCTATCCGATTACCCACGCGTTCCGCACGGCCTGAATTATTGCGAACGATTCGCATTGACGGCCGTCCGTCGCTTGGCACCTACTGCGAATGATTCGCAACTAGGGAGGTCAAGGTGCGCGATCCCGAAGCTCAGGCGCAGCGGTGGAGCGCCGCGATTGCCGATCTGGCGCGGCCCGGCGATGTCCGGGCGCTCCGCCTGCCGCTGCTCCACGTGGTGATGAGTCTGCGACTCTGCGCGCTGTTCGAGCGGGCCGAGCGCGAGCCGCTCGCGGAACTGTCCACCCGTTTCGCCAGCTTCACAGCGGCGCGGGCCGTGCTGGATCTGGCGCGCACGATCCGCGCGGTCTGGCCTGAAGCTTACGTCTGCGCGCGGCCCTGCTGCATGAAGATGACGCCTGACGAGGCAACACTGGCGGCGCTGGGCCGGGCCGCCCTGTCGGGCGACCGCGCCGCATTCACCCGGCAAATCGACGGTTTCATCCGCTTTGACCGGCACGATCGGCTGCATAGTGCCATGCTCACCGCGCTGACCTGCCTGCCCCGGCAGGGGTGACGCGCGGCTGGGCTTTGCCCACGGCGGCGATTTCGCCTATCGCCCCCGCCATGACCGTGACCACCCGCTTCGCACCCTCCCCCACCGGCGCGCTCCATGTCGGCAATGTCCGCACCGCGCTCCACAACTGGCTGTTGGCAAAAAAGCACGGCGGGCGCTTCCTGCTGCGGATCGACGATACCGACACGGCGCGCAGCCGCGAGGAACATGTCGAAGGGATCAAGGCCGACCTCACCTGGCTGGGCCTGGCCTGGGACGGGGAGGAGCGCCAGTCCGCTCGGTTCGACCTGTATGAGCGGGAATTCCAGCGGCTGGTCGCCTCGGGCCGGGTCTATCGCTGCTACGAAAGCGCGCAGGAACTGGAACTGAAGCGCAAGGTGCTGCTCGGGCGCGGCCTGCCGCCGATTTACGACCGCGCGGGGCTGTCGCTCACCGAGGCCGACCACGCGGCGAAGGCGGCGGCAGGCGAGGCGCCGCATTGGCGCTTCCTGCTCGACCGCGAGAGCGCCATCGAGTGGCAGGACGGGATTCGCGGGCCCCAGCACTTCGATCCGGCGCGGATGTCCGACCCGGTGGTGCGCCGCGCCGATGGATCGTGGCTCTATCTCCTGCCCTCGGTGATCGACGATATTGCCATGGGCATCACCGACGTCCTGCGCGGCGAGGACCACGTTTCCAACACCGCCGCGCAGGTGCAGATGTTCGCGGCGCTGGGCGCGGAGCCGCCGCGCTTCGCGCACGAGGCGCTGCTGACCGGCACCGAGGGCAAGCTTTCCAAGCGGCTCGGCTCGCTCGGCATGGCCGCCTTGCGCGAGGAAGGGATCGAACCCGAGGCGGTGATCGCCCTGCTCGCGCGGCTCGGTACCGCCGATCCGGTCGATCCGGCGCTCGATGCTGCGGCGCTGGCCGAGGCGTTCGATCTGTCCCGCTTTGGCCGCGCGCCCGCCCGCTTCGACGAGGCGGAACTCCACCGCGTCAACGCAGCGCTGGTCCACCGCCTGCCCTACGCCCGCGTCGCGCGCCTTCTGCCCGAAGGCATGGGCGAGACGGCATGGGAAGCAATCCGCCCCAACCTGGCCCACATCGGCGAGGCGGCGGACTGGTGGCAGGTGGTGACTGGCCCGCTTCCCGCCCCCGCGCTGGAGCCGGACGACAAGGCCTATCTGGCCCAGGCTGCCGCCGTTCTGGAAGACGGCGAGGCTGACTGGAAGGCGCTTACCGCCGCGCTCAAGGACGCGACCGGGCGCAAGGGCAAGGCCCTGTTCCTGCCCCTGCGGCAAGCGCTGACCGGGATGGAGCACGGGCCGGACATGGCCGCCCTCCTGCCGCTCATCGGGCGCGAGGAAGCGCTCAGGCGGCTTGGCGCAGCAGCGGCTTGAACTGGTTCTTGCGGCAGTAAAGGTACGTCTGGCGCCGCTCCAGCACCTCGGCGTCAAGCGGTTCGAGCCCCGCCGGTGTGATCATGCTCAGCCGGTAATCGAGCGCGGCCAGCCAGCGCAGCAGCTCGGCCGGATCGTCGCCCGCCGCGCGCAGGAAATCGGGCGTGAATTCGAACAATAGGTCCGGCCCGGCCGGCTTGTCGAGCAGGCCCGAGGCACCGCGCAGGGCCTTGGCCTCCCATCCTTCGATGTCGAGCTTGATCAGCCGCAGCGGCACTCCGGCCAGCACTTCGTCCAGCCTTACCATTGGCACGCTGCCGGGTCCGCCCAGATCGGGGCCGGCGCAGTCCGCGCCGCGATTTCCGGCCTCGCGCTGGATGATGCTGGCCCGCCCCGCGCTCTCGCCGACGGCAACCAGGTGCGGCTCGACATTAGCGGCGGCGTTGAGCGACAGGTTGTCGCCCAGCAGGGCGAAAGTCGGGCGGCTCGCCTCGAAGGCGTGGACCCGCCCGCGCGGACCGGTGAGGCGCGCAGCCAGCAGGCTGAACCAGCCGATGTTCGCGCCCACGTCCGCCACCGCGTCGCCGGGGCGCAGCACCTGGGCGAACAGCTGGGTCGCCAGCGGCTCCCACACGCCCTGGCAATAGATCTCGCGGTCGACCAGTTCGCTCATGGTCAGGTGCATATCGAAGCCGTGGCGGGTGCTGACGGTGCGGCGCCCGCGCGGCATGGGGCCGGATTCGAACAGGCGGCTGGCCAGCGATCCGATCCGCCAGCGCCCGCGCTCGAACGGTGCGTTGCGGCAGACCCCGGCAAGGAAAGTGGCGACAGTGTTTCGCATCGCCCTGCCCTGGCCGAAATTATCTAAAATTCTGTGAAAAGGCGTTTTTTCCGGGATCAGAGGTGCTGGCGCGTCCACTGGACGATGGCCTGCGCGGGCATGGCGCCCGAATGGCGCGCAAGCTCGCGCCCGCCCTGTAGCAGGATCAGCGTGGGGATCGAGCGGATCTGGTAGCGCGCCGCGATCTGGGGCACGGCTTCGGTATCGAGCTTGAGCAGCCGCACCTGCGGCTCCAGCACTTTCGCCGCCTGGGCAAAGGCCGGGGCCATCGCCTTGCACGGGCCGCACCATTCCGCCCAGAAATCGACCAGCACCGGCAGGTCGCCCCGCCCGACATGGCGATCGAAGGCAGCGGCATCGACGGCGAGCGGCTGGCCGCCGAACAGCGGCGCCTTGCACTTGCCGCAGACCGGCTGGGCGGACAGACGGGCCAGCGGGACGCGGTTGAGCGCGCTGCAGGCCGGACAGGCGATGAGAGCAGGATCGGGCAGGGTCATGGGTTTGATCTGGTGCGGGATTGACGGCGGTCAAGGACTCGCGGCCGAGATTTATTAGGACTGCCTCATATTTTAAAGCAGGAGGGCAGAATGAGTCGGCTGATGTGGATTCTTCACGCGATCATCTCGACCGCGCTGATGGGGGTCGGGGTAACCGCGGTGCTGACCATGGCCCTGCCGGGATGGAAGCCGATCGCGCTTGCGGCAGCGCTGGGCATGGCGCTGTCGTTCCCGGTGTCGTGGCTTGTCGCGCGCCGGATCGAATCGCTCAGCGCCTGAAAGGAGACGGCCTGTGCACAAGGACTGGCCCGCCATGGCGAGCGAACTTTCCGCCGCGATCAAGGAAGTGCGGCTCGGCTCGCCCGAGGTGATGAAAAGCTTCTCCGCCATGGCTGCTGCCGCGACCGCAGAGGGCGCGCTCGACAGCAAGACCAAGGAACTGCTCGCCATCGGGATCGCGGTGGCGATCCGCTGCGATGGCTGCATCGCGTTCCACGCGAAGGCCGCGCTGCAGCACGGCGCGACGCGCGAGGAGATCATGGAGACGATGGGCCTGGCCATCTACATGGGGGCCGGTCCCAGCCTGATGTATGCCGCACAGGCCGTTGAAGCCTTTGATCAATTCACCGCAAAGCAGGCCGGGTAAGGAAATTTCGCAGCGCCGGGCCGAAACACGGTTTACATTGCGCGCCCCCGTGGTTAGAGGCCCGGCCCATGTCCTGCATGGCCCAGACCATTATTACCATCAAACCGACCGCGTTTCGCGCGGCGGCTGTGGTTGTGCGTCTGGTCTGACACCCAGGACAACCCGCCCCGCACGAGCAGGCGGGGCTTCCACTTCAGGAATATCACCCTCGCGCTGCTCCACCTGAATTGAGGAGAAGCAAGAGATGACACAGCGTTTCGCCCCCGGGCAGCAGCTCAACGTCGGCATCGTCGGCGC
>Ga0116179_1002561_pt1 | contig 12954 bp, 15 predicted proteins | sample AD_UKC071_MetaG_FD_89751 | JGI IMG/M metagenome (GOLD analysis project Ga0116179, IMG submission 89751) | Active sludge microbial communities of municipal wastewater-treating anaerobic digesters from USA - AD_UKC071_MetaG | ecosystem: Engineered > Bioreactor > Anaerobic > Digestate | place: USA...
CGCGGTGCTGGAGCGGGTGAAGCGGCTCTCGCGCGACGGCTACATCCTGGGCTACGAGGCGCGGCTGAACCCGGTCAAGCTCGGCGCCGGCCTGCTGGTGTTCGTCGAGATCCTGCTCGACCGCACGGTGCACGACGTGATGGACACCTTCCGCGCCGCGGTGCAGGTGCGCGACGAGATCCTGGAATGCCACCTGGTGGCCGGCGGCTTCGACTACCTGCTGAAGACGCGCGTGGCCGACATGACGGCCTACCGCGAGTTCATCGGCACGGTGATCTGGACCCTGCCGGGCGTGCGCGAGACCCGCACCTACGCGGTGATGGAAGAGGTCAAGCACACCACCCGGCTGAAGGTGTAGCCCCCTCCCCACGAACAAAGTGGGAACTTTCGCGGCATTGCGTGCGCGATGGCGACCAGACCGCTTGCGGCGGTTTTGCCGAATCGCCCCACTCGACGAAGGACACGCCATGTCATCGCACCCCACGATCCGTCGCACCCGGGCCGCTGCGGCCGGCAGCCTGGCCTGCCTCCTCGCGTGCGCCGGCGCCCAGGCCGGCCCGGTCGGCTACAGCCTGACCGGCACCACCCGGTACACCGCCGGCTGCGGCACCGGCACCGCGAGCGTCGGCACCTGCGGCGGCCCGGACACGGGCTGGCTCAGCATCACCAACACCGGTGCGTCAGCCTTCGTCGGCAGCGGCCGGCTGTTCGGCGTCGCGCCGAGCCAGACCATCGACCTGACCGTGGTCGGCGCGCTGAACCCGGGCGAAAGCTGGGTCTTCAACGCCGGCCCGGAAAGCTCGAACCAGGGCGGCTTCAACAAGCAGGGCGGCGCACTGCCCGACCTGGGCCTGACCTTCCTGCTGAACGGCATCATCGACGGCGGCGCCCTGGTGGTGTCGATCAACGACGCCGACATCCATTCCGGCGTCACCCGCACCAACCCCTTCGGCGTCGATGTGGACAGCGATGTGCTGCAAGGCGGTGACCCGTTCGGCCGTGACACCGGCGACAACTTCGAGGAATCGCAGGCGGTGGGCCGCTTCGTCTTCTCGGCCCGGCCCGACGGCACCGTGCCCGAACCCACGTCGATCGGCCTGGCGCTGGCCGCCCTGGCGGCGATGGGCGCGGTGCGCCGACGCCAGCGCGGCTGACCGGCCGGATCCTGGGAGGCTGGCGCCGCCCAGCCTCAGTGCCCGCCGCCCCACTTGCAGGGCGCCGCCTCGGGCCTGGGCGCGGTCGGGCGACCGCCGAACAGGGCCGTGCCCACCCGCACGATGGTCGCGCCCTCGGCGATGGCCGCCTCCAGGTCGGCGCTCATGCCCATGCTCAGCGTGTCCAGCTGCAGGCCCTGCGCGTTCAGTGACGCCAGCAGCTCACTCAAGGCCCGGTGCGGGGCACGGCGCGCTGCCTCGTCGCCCGCCGGCTCGGGAATGGCCATCAGCCCGCGCAACTGCAGGCGCGGCAGCGCCGCCACTGCCTGCGCCACCGCCGGCACCCCGGCCGGCGCGAGGCCGCTCTTGCTGGCCTCGCCGCTGATGTTGACCTGCAGGCACACCTGCAGCGGCGGCAGGTGGGCCGGGCGCTGTTCGCTCAGGCGCTGGGCGATCTTCAGCCGGTCGACCGAATGCACCCAGTCGAACGCCTCGGCCACCGGCCGCGTCTTGTTGCTCTGCAGCGGGCCGATCAGGTGCCAGGTGATCCGGCTGCGCAGGTCGGCCAGGGCCGCGATCTTGTCCAGCGCCTCCTGCACGTAGTTCTCGCCGAACTGGCGGCAACCGGCGTCGAAGGCCTCACGCACCGCATCGGCGGGAAAGGTCTTGCTGACCGCCAGCAGCGTGACGCCATCCACGGGGCGGCCGGCGCCTTCGCAGGCCAGGCGGATGCGGCTTTCGACCGCCTTCAAGTTGCCGATAACGCTCGTCATAATGAGCCAAGCCTAACCTGCCGCCCCATGGAAATCACCCAACTGCTGGCCTTCTCGGTCAAGAACAAGGCCTCGGACCTGCACCTGTCGGCCGGCCTGCCGCCGATGATCCGGGTCAACGGTGACGTGCGCCGCATCAACGTCGAGGCGCTGGACCACAAGGCCGTGCACGACATGGTGTACGACATCATGAACGACGCCCAGCGCAAGGCCTACGAGGACACGCTGGAGTGCGACTTCTCGTTCGAAATCCAGGGCCTGGCGCGCTTCCGCGTCAACGCCTTCAACCAGAACCGCGGCGCCGGTGCTGTGTTCCGCACCATTCCCAGCAAGATCCTGACGCTGGAGCAGCTGAACGCGCCGAAGATCTTTGCCGACCTGTCGCTGCGCCCGCGTGGCATGGTGCTGGTGACCGGCCCCACCGGCTCGGGCAAGAGCACCACGCTGGCGGCGATGGTCAACCACCTGAACGAAAACGAGTACGGCCACGTGCTGACGGTGGAAGACCCGATCGAGTTCGTGCACGAGAGCAAGAAGTGCCTGGTCAACCAGCGCGAGGTGGGGCCGCACACGATGAGCTTCAGCAACGCGCTGCGCAGCGCGCTGCGCGAGGACCCGGACGCGATCCTGGTGGGCGAGATGCGCGACCTGGAGACCATCCGCCTGGCGCTGACCGCCGCCGAGACCGGCCACCTGGTCTTCGGCACCCTGCACACCAGCAGCGCGGCCAAGACGGTGGACCGCATCGTCGACGTGTTCCCCGCGGCCGAGAAGGAAATGGTGCGGGCGATGCTGTCGGAATCGCTGGTGGCGGTGATCTCGCAGACGCTGTGCAAGCTCAAGGACGGCACCGGCCGTGCGGCGGCGCACGAGATCATGATCGGCACCCCGGCCATCCGCAACCTGATCCGCGAGAACAAGGTGGCGCAGATGTACTCGTCGATCCAGACCGGCCAGAACATGGGCATGCAGACGCTGGACCAGAACCTGGCCGACCTGGTGCGGCGCGGGGTGATCTCGCCGGCCGAGGCGCGCGGCAAGGCGAAGATTCCGGAAAACTTTCCCGGCTGATGTAAGGGCTGCCCACGATGGAACGCGACCAGGCCTCCAAATTCATCCACGACCTGCTGCGCCTGATGGTCACGCGCGGCGGATCCGATCTCTTCCTGACGGCCGACTTCCCGCCGGCGATCAAGGTCGACGGCAAGGTGACGCGGGTGTCGCCGCAGCCGCTGACCGGCCAGCACACGATGGCCCTCGCCCGCTCGGTGATGAACGAGCGCCAGGCCGCCGAGTTCGAGCGCACCAAGGAATGCAACTTCGCGATCAGCCCGCATGGCGTGGGGCGCTTCCGCGTCAACGCCTTCATGCAGCAGGGCCACGTGGGCATGGTGATGCGCACCATCCCGCAGGTGCTGCCCACCATCGACGGCCTGGGCCTGCCCCAGGTGATGAAGGAGGTGGCGATGACCAAGCGCGGCCTGGTCATCATGGTGGGCGCCACCGGCTCGGGCAAGAGCACCTCGCTGGCAGCGATGATCGACTGGCGCAACGAGAACAGCTACGGGCACATCATCACCATCGAAGACCCGGTCGAGTTCGTGCACGCGCACAAGAACTGCATCGTCACGCAACGCGAGGTGGGCATCGACACCGACGGCTGGGAGCAGGCGCTGAAGAACACGCTGCGCCAGGCACCCGACGTGATCCTGATGGGCGAGATCCGCGACCGCGAGACCATGGAGCACGCGGTGGCCTTTGCCGAGACCGGCCACCTGTGCATCACCACGCTGCACGCCAACAGCGCCAACCAGGCGCTGGACCGCATCATCAACCTCTTCCCCGAGGAGCGGCGCACCCAGCTGCTGATGGACCTGTCGCTGAACCTCAAGGGCACCGTCAGCCAGCGCCTGCTGCCGCGCGAGGAAGGCAAGGGCCGCATCGCCGCGGTGGAGGTGCTGCTGAACACGCCGCTGATCGGCGAGCTGATCTTCAAGGGCGAGGTCGCCGAGATGAAGGACCTGATGAAGCGCAGCCGCGAGCTGGGCATGCAGACCTTCGACCAGGCGCTGTTCGACCTGTACGAAGCCGGCGAAGTGACGCTGGAGGATGCGCTGCGCAATGCCGACTCGATCAACGACCTGCGCCTGCAGATCAAGCTGCACAGCCAGCGCGCGCGCAACCGCGACCTGGCCGCCGGCACCGAGCACATGAGCATCATGTAACCAGGGCCAGGCCCCGGGGAGGACGACGACGATGGCAGACCTGATGGCGGCCTACCGCCACACCACGCGCAACCGCGCCGAGATCGAGGCCAGCCGCGAGTGCGGCTGCTGCCAGTGCCAGCAGGTGTTTCCGGCCGACGAGGTGGTGGCCTGGGCGGGGCTGGACTTCAGCCAGTTCGACAACCCCGACACCGCCGAGGGCGACACCGCCGTGTGCCCGCGCTGCGGCGGCGAGGCCGTGCTGGGCGACAGCGCGGGCTTCGCGCTCACGCCGCAGTTCCTCGACCAGATGAACGACGCCTGGTTCCAGCGCACGGTGGTGCACCGGCCCGCGCCGCGCAAGCCGGGCTGACGCGGGCGCGCGGGCCGCCGCCTACACTGGCGGCCCACTTCCATAGCCCACTGCCTGCGCGCCATGTCCAAGACCTACGACCCCATTCCCAGCCGCCGCGTCGCCTTCCTGGGCCTGGGCGTGATGGGCCATCCGATGGCCGGCCACCTGGCGCGTGCCGGTCACCAGGTCACGGTCTACAACCGCAGCGCCGCCAAGGCGCAGGACTGGGTCGCCACCTACGGCGGCCGCTCGGCTGCGACGCCGCGTGAAGCCGCGGCCGGCGCCGAATTCGTGTTCTGCTGCGTCGGCAATGACGACGACCTGCGCAGCGTGGTGCTGGGCGCCGACGGCGCCTTCGCCGGCATGGCGCCGGGCGCGGTCTTCGTCGACCACACCACCGCGTCGGCCGAGGTGGCGCGCGAGCTGGACGCCGCCGCCCGCGCCGCCGGCCTGCAGTTCGTCGACGCGCCGGTCTCCGGCGGCCAGGCCGGCGCGGTCAACGGCCTGCTGACAGTGATGTGCGGTGGCGACGCCGAACCCTTCGGCGCGATGCAGCCGGTGGCGATGGCCTTCTCGCGTGCCGTCACTCTGGTGGGCCCGTCGGGCGCCGGCCAACTGGCCAAGATGGTCAACCAGATCTGCATCGCCGGCCTGGTGCAGGCGCTGTCCGAGGGCATCGCCTTCGGCCAGAAGGCCGGGCTGGACATGAAGCAGGTGCTCGACGTCATCGGCAAGGGCGCCGCGCAGAGCTGGCAGATGGACAACCGCGGCAAGACCATGGTCGACGGCCAGTTCGACTTCGGCTTCGCCGTCGACTGGATGCGCAAGGACCTGGGCCTGGTGATGGACGAGGCCCGCCGCAACGGCGCCCGCGTGCCGGTCACGGCCCTGGTCGACCAGTTCTACGCTGACGTGCAGGCCGCCGGCGGCAACCGCTTCGACACCAGCAGCCTGGTCACGCGCTTGAAGTGACCGGCTGCGGGGCAGCCGGTCACTTCGACTGCAGCGCGGCCAGCTCGGCCTCGGTGATGGTCTCGAAGACCTTGACCACCTTGCCAACGCCGCTGGTGGCGCGGGCAATCTCGGCGGCGCGGTTGGCCTCCCGCTCGGTGACGCGGCCCATCAGGTAGACGGTGCCGCGCTCGGTGATCACCTTCAGCGCATTGGCCTGCAGGTCCTTGGCGTCGACGAAGGCGGCCTTGACCTTGCTGGTGAGGATGCTGTCGTTGCTGCGCGCCGACACCGAGGTGCTGCCCATCACCGCCAGCTCGTTGACGGTGGCGCGCACGTTGTCGATGCGGGCCACGGTCTGCTCGGCGGCGGCGCGGGCGGCCTCGGTGGGTGCCTCGCCGGTCAGCAGCACGGTGCGGTTGTAGCTGGTCACGCTGACATTGGCCTCGGCCGGCACCGTCTCGCGCAGCCGCGCCACGGCCTTCAGCTCGATGGCCTGGTCCTCGACCTGGGCGCCGCTGGTGCGGCGGTCGGTCACGCTCAGCGCGGTGCCGACCATCGCGCCGCCGATGATCAGCGGCGCGCAGGCGCCCAGCAGCGTGGCCGACGTGACGGCGGCGGCCAGCAGGGCCATGCGGAAAGAGGGGGAAAAGCGCTTCGGGGTCATGCGGGATCCTGTTCGCCCAGCAGTTGCAGATCGATCGCGTCGCACAGGCAGTGCAGCACCAGCAGCTGGGTCTCCAGCACGCGCGCGCGGCGCTCGTGCGGCACCGCCACCAGCACGTCGGTCTCGCCCAGTGCGGCACGCAGGGCACCGCCCTGACGGCCGGTGAGCGCGATCACGGTCATGTCCTTGGCCTGGGCCGCCGCCAGCGCCGCCAGCAGGGCGGGGTGCTGGCCGTCGGTGTCGATCAGCAGCAGCAGGTCGCCCGGCTGGCCCAGGGTGTCGACCTGGCGCGCCAGCGGCGTGCTGGCGCCATCGGCACCCTCCACCGCCAGGGCGATGGCGGCCAGCCCGGGCCGCTCACGCTCGAAGCCGCCCAGCAGGGCGCCGGCGGCGAGCGCGGCCAGGCTGGCGCAGGGGCCGGGGCCGGCCACCAGCAGCTTGCCGCCGCCCGTCAGCACGGCCACCAGGGCGGCGGCGGCCTGCTCGATGGGACGGCCCAGCACCTCGGCGGCCTGGTAGTGCAGGTCGGCGCTCTCGAAGAATTGCTGCTGAATGCGGGGCTCAAGCATGAGGCCCGGATGATAGGCCAGGGCCCATTGCCGGACTGTTGCGGCACCGGCGCGGTTCAGGCCGCGTCGAAGGCCCCCGGCAGCCACTGCAGCGCATCGCCGTCGATGGCCACCACGTCGAAGCGGCAGGGCGGCACCACGGCCAGGCGCAGCAGGTAGTGCTGGGCGGCACGCACGATGCGCCGCTGCTTGCCCGTGCCGATGCTGGCTGCGGCGCCACCGTGGCGGCCGGCGGCGCGGGCACGCACCTCGACGAAGACCAGCGTGCCGTCGGGCGCCCGCAGGATCAGGTCGACCTCGGCGCCGGGCCGGTGCGGGCCGCCGGCCAGCCGATAATTACGCTCGACCAGCCGCAGGCCCTGCTGCTGCAGATGGGCCAGCGCCCGGTCCTCGGCGGCATCGCCCGCGGCCTTGGTGGTGGCGCCCGGCAACCCCCTCGCGAGCCCGCCCCCGATCTTGTCCACGCCCATCGCCCCTCCCCTGCTGCTGCAGGCGGCCAGCGCCGCCACCGGCAGCCAGCAGCACCCCGCCGGCGCACTCTACGTGGTGGCCACGCCCATCGGCAACCTGGCCGACCTGACGCTGCGCGCCATCCACGTGCTGGGCCTGGTCGACGCCGTGGCCTGCGAGGACACCCGCGTCACCGGCCAGCTGCTGCGCCACCTGGGGCTGGACAAGCCGCTGCTGCCGCTGCACCAGCACAACGAGGCCGGCGCGGCGCGCGGCGTGGTCGAGCGCCTGGCGCAGGGCCAGCGCGTGGCCTATGCCAGCGATGCCGGCACGCCGGCCATCAGCGACCCCGGCGCGGTGCTGGTGGCGGCCGTGGCCGCGGCCGGGCACCGGGTGCTGCCGATTCCCGGCGCCAGCAGCGCGGTGGCCGCGCTCAGCGCCGCCGGCGACACGCTGGCCCAGGGCTTCGCCTTCCTCGGCTTCGCGCCGGCCAAGGGTGCCGAGCGCCGCGCCTGGCTGCAGGCGGCATGCGACGCGCCGGGCTGCCAGGTGCTGTTCGAGGCGCCGCACCGCATCGAGGCCCTGCTCGACGCGCTGGCCGCGGCCGTGCCGCAGCGGCGCATCACGCTGTGCCGCGAGCTGACCAAGCAGTTCGAGACCATCGCAACGATGCCCGCAGGCGACGGGCCGGCCTGGCTGGCGGCCGATGCCCACCGCAGCCGCGGTGAATTCGTGCTGGTGCTGCACGCCTTGCCGCCGGCTGCGGCGGTCGACGACGCGCTGCCGGCCGAGGCCGAGCGCCTGCTGGGCCCGCTGCTGCGTGACCTGCCGCTGAAGCAGGCGGTGGCGCTGGCGGCCGAACTGAGCGGCGCGCCGCGCAATGCGCTGTACCAGCGGGCGCTGGCACTGCGCGCGGCCGGCGAACCGCCGGGCGACGCCGACGAGGCTTAGCCCGCCGGGCGCGGCTGGCGCTGCGCGTCGTGCTTGTGCCGCTGGATGCTGCGGCTGGCGTGGTCCTGCATCGCGGTGAGGCGCTGGCGTTCCTGGGCGGTGACGACACCGTCGGCCTTGGCATGGCGCTCGGCATGGCGGATGTGGCGTTGCTGCTGCTGCAGCCGGTGCGCCTCGTGGCGGGTCAGCGACCCGTCGGCCACGCCGGCCTGGATGCGGGCCTGCTGGCGCGCCTGGCGGGCGTCGATGCGCGGCGTGTCGGTGGCGGCGGCCGGCTGGGCCTGCACGGCCGTGGCACCGGCCAGTGACAGCAGGGTGGCGGCGGCGATCAGGAAGGAACGGGCGGAACGGGACATGGCGGACAGCTCCATCGGATGGGTTGTTGCGGTGGTGGATGCAGCCCGGGCCCGAGCGCCCCTTCACAACGCCGGCCGGCTGCGCCGGGTGCACGCCGCGGGCTGAAAAGTTGTGTGAACCGCCCCCGGGCATGCCCGCGCCAGGCCCCCGCCACGCCAGCCGCAGGGCCGGGCCCCGCTGCCTAGAATGCGCCGATGATCAGCCGCGAACCCACCCTCGAACGCCTCGCCACCGCCCAGCAACTGCTGATCGAGCCGTTCGGCCTGGACGAGTCCAAGCTCGCCGCCGCGCTCGGCCTGATGGGTGAGCACCGCATCGACGACGCCGACCTGTACTTCCAGATCACCCGCCACGAAGGCTGGAGCCTGGAGGAAGGCATCGTCAAGAGCGGCAGCTTCAGCATCGACCAGGGCGTGGGCGTGCGCGCCGTGGCCGGCGAGAAGACGGCGTTCGCCTACAGCGACGACATCTCCGAGGCCAGCCTGCTGGACGCCGCCCGCACCGTGCGCAGCATCGCCGCCGCCGGCCAGAGCCGGCGCGTGAAGGTGGGCCGCGCCGCCAAGGTGGCGCCCAGCCGCGCGCTGTACGCGCCCACCGACCCGATCGCCACGCTGGACAGCGCGCAGAAGGTGGCGCTGCTGGAGAAGATCGAGCGCATGGCGCGTGCCCGCGACCCGCGCATCGTGCAGGTGATGGCCGGCGTGGCCGCCGAGTACGACGTGGTGCTGGTGGCGCGCGCCGACGGCACCCGCGCCGCCGACGTGCGGCCGCTGGTGCGGCTGTCGATCACCGTGATCGCCGAGAGCAACGGCCGGCGCGAGGTCGGCTCGGGCGGCGGCGGCGGGCGCTTCGGCCTGGGCTATTTCCAGGACGCGCAGCTCACGCAATATGTCGACCAGGCGGTCAATGCCGCGCTGACGAACCTCGAGTCGCGCCCCGCCCCGGCCGGCGAGATGACCGTGGTGCTGGGCCCGGGCTGGCCCGGCGTGCTGCTGCATGAAGCCGTGGGCCACGGCCTGGAGGGCGACTTCAACCGCAAGGGCAGCAGCACATTCGCCGGGCGCATCGGCCAGCGCGTGGCGGCCAAGGGCGTCACGGTGCTGGACGACGGCACCATCGCCGACCGCCGCGGCAGCCTGAACGTCGACGACGAGGGCTGCGCCAGCCAGCGCAACGTGCTGATCGAGGACGGCATCCTCAAGGGCTACATCCAGGACAGCCTGAACGCCCGGCTGATGGGCGTGAAGCCCACCGGCAACGGCCGCCGCGAAAGCTATGCCCATGTGCCGATGCCGCGCATGACCAACACCTACATGCTCAACGGCGACAAGACGAAAGACGAGATCGTCGCCAGCATCCAGCGCGGCCTGTACGCGACCAACTTCGGCGGCGGCCAGGTCGACATCACCAGCGGCAAGTTCGTGTTCTCGGCCAGCGAGGCCTACTGGGTGGAGAACGGCAAGATCCAGTACCCGGTCAAGGGCGCCACCATCATCGGCAACGGGCCGGAGGCGCTCAAGCGCGTCAGCATGATCGGCAACGACCTGGAGCTCGACAGCGGCGTGGGCGTGTGCGGCAAGGACGGCCAGAGCGTGCCGGTGGGCGTGGGGCAGCCGACGCTGCGCATCGACGGCATGACCGTCGGCGGAACAGCCTGAACCTCACCCGCCAGCAGGCATGGCCGACAGCAGCACCGCCGCCGCCACCCCTGCGCCGGTGTCGCTGTTCTACAGCTACGCCCATGAAGACGAGCCGCTGCGCGACGAGTTGCAGCGGCACCTGAAGATCCTGCAGCTGCGCGGGCTGATCGCACCCTGGCATGACCGCGCCATCCTGCCCGGCCAGGCCTGGGACAGCGAGATCCACGCCGAGCTGCAGCGCGCCGAACTGGTGCTGCTGCTGCTCAGCGTCGATTTCCTGGCGTCGGACTACATCCTCGGCGTCGAGCTGAAGACCGCGCTGGCACGCGCCGAGGCGGGCAGCGCCGCCGTGGTGCCGGTGCTGCTGCGTCCGCTGGACCTGGAGGCGCTGGACGGCGGCCCGCTGGCGCCGCTGCTGCAGCGCCAGGGCCTGCCGCGCGAGCTGAAGGCGGTGAACACCTGGCGCCCGCGCGACGCGGCCTGGGTCAGCGTGTCCAAGGGCCTGCGGGCGAAGGTGGCCGACATCCAGGCGCGGCGGACGGCCCGCGCACCGGCCCCTGGCCCGGCGGCGGCGGCCGACGCAGTGCAGGCTGAGGCGGGCAGGGACGCGGTGGACGTGATGCTGGGCGCCGCACCGGAACCGCCGCCCGCTGCCGACCCCCTGCTCGACGCCGTGTTGGCCAATGTCAGCGCCGGCGTCCAGGCCGCGCAGCAGGCGCGAGGCGCCCCGATGGCGATGCCGCCGGCCGTGCAGCAGCGGGTGATGACCTTGCTGCAGGCCGACCACGCGCCTCGGCTGCTGTGGGTCGACGACGTGCCCGAGGGCAACCAGTACGAGGCCGACATGCTGGCCCGGCTGCAGATCGAGCTGGTGCAGGTGCGCTCGACCGACGAGGCGCTGGCCTTGCTGCGCCACGACACCGAAGGCTTCGACCTGGTGATCAGCGACTGGAGCCGGCGCGGCGAGCCGCCCGACGCCGGCCTGCGCCTGCAGCAGGCCATGCGGCAGCTGGGGCTGCAGCAGCCGGTGGTGATCTACCACGGCGAGTTCAACCCCGAGCGCCGCCAGCAACGCGCCGAGGCGGCACGCCGCGCCGGCGTGTTCGGCGAGGCGGTGTTGCCGATGGCGCTGCTGGTCCTGGTGCAGACGGCGCTCGACCGGCCCGCCGCGCAGCACACGCCCAAGGGCTGACGGCAGGCCGACCAACGGCGCGACGGCGGGCGGGTGTCCCGCGGTCAAGGGGGCGGGATCGCCGGCCGCGCCTTCCTACACTGCGCCAGCAGCAGGACGGACGGCCGGGCCCACCGGCCAGCAAGCAGGCTGCGGCAGGCCCTGCCGCGCAAACCGGAGGAAGCAGACCATGACCGCATTCCCCAAGGCAGCACGGCAGGCAGGCCGCCGCGTCGCCATCCTCGGCGCCGTGCTGGCGGCCGCACTCGCCGGGTCCGCCGCTCAGGCGGCCCGCACCGCGCTGGAGAACCGCTACGACGTGGCGGTCTATGCCAACGGCGGCAAGCCGGACCTGACGGTCGACCCGATCCGGCTGGGCTCGCAGCTCAGCGTGATCGACCGCTATTTCGACCCGGCCAACGCCGCCGATCAGTGCGCGGTGGCCGAAGGCGCGGTCGGCGGCTTCGGCTGGCGCCGGCTGATGGTCTTCGATGTGGTGATCGTCAACGCTGGCGACGGCGACCTTGTGGTCGGCGACCGCAGCGATCCGGCCAATCCGTATGCCGGCGCGTTCTACTTCGACGCCTGCCACGGTCACTACCACATGGCCGGCTTCTCCGAATACCGGCTGCGCTACAAGTCGGACGGCAACATCTCGACCATCGGCCGCAAGCAGGGCTTCTGCTTCGAGGACTCGTTCAAGTACGACGGCAGCAAGAGCGCCGGCTTCCACTGCGGCTACCAGGGCATCACCAGCGGCTGGGGCGACTGGTACTACAAGCAGCTGCCCGGCCAGTGGATCGACGTGACCGGCGTGCCGGCGGGCGACTACGAGCTGGAGGTCGAGATCAACCTGCAGGCCGACCCGTACAAGTTCGACCAGGGCCAGAACCGCTACCCCGACGTGGTGCGCGTGCCGGCCAGCGTGCCCAAGCGGCGCGAGCGCTGAACGCCCTGCCGGCGGCGGCGCAGGCCTAGGACGCGGCGGGCATCGCCTCCGGGTCCATCCACAGCGCCGCCCACAGGTGGCCGTCGGGGTCGGCCAGATCGCGGGTGAGCATGAAGCCGTGGTCCTCCATCGGGTTCACATCGGCCTGCCCGCCATGGGCCGCCGCGGCGGCGTTCATCGCGTCGACGGCGGCGCGGCTGTCCAGGGCCAGGGACAGCATCAGCCCGCAGGAGCCGGCGGGCGGCAACGGCCGCTGCGTGAAGGTCCGCCACTTGGCGTGCGTGACCAGCATCACCTGGACCGACTCGCTCCAGACCATGGCCGCGGCATCCCCACCGCTGAACTGCGGGTTCTGGCGGAAGCCCAGGGCCTTGTAGAAGGCCGTCGAGACGCCGAGGTCGGCCACCGGGAGGGTGATGAAGAGGGTCTTGGGCATGGGGTGCTCCGCGAGCTGGCGGGAAGGTTGAGGGGCTGGCGGTTGCCGGATGGCGCCTTCAATCAGTCGAGTGGGCAGCAGAAGAATCGACAGGGGCTGCTTTTGAAGGTTGAGGCTGACCGGTAAGCTGCTTTCAGCGCAGGCGGACGTTCAGTTCCGGAACCCCGGCGACCTGCGGTCGGCCATGAACGGACCTTGATCGCTCGAGTTCGACACCAAACGGCCGTTTTGGGTGTTTTCCGACCGCTGACCCTATTGGAATCAACAACTTAGCCGCGTCGCGCTGATTTTTCTGTAGTGGCACGTTTGGCAATGTTAGGTGTTGGC
>Ga0116179_1002563_pt1 | contig 12947 bp, 9 predicted proteins | sample AD_UKC071_MetaG_FD_89751 | JGI IMG/M metagenome (GOLD analysis project Ga0116179, IMG submission 89751) | Active sludge microbial communities of municipal wastewater-treating anaerobic digesters from USA - AD_UKC071_MetaG | ecosystem: Engineered > Bioreactor > Anaerobic > Digestate | place: USA...
CGACTACATTCCACGCTGGGCTACCTGAGCCCAAGGCAGTACGAGGAACGCTGGGTAGCGGCACAGCTCAACAAGGCCGCGTGACAAGGGCGCTAAGAGCTACGGGATTCAGGGGCAAGGTCACACTGTACGCGCAGATCAGGAGCGATGGCTACGAGGGCGGCTACACGCGATTGACCGACTTCATCCGCGCCTGGAGACAAGGCGAGGGTCAAGGTGCGGCGATGAATGCGTTCGTGCCGCTGGCGTTCGAGCTCGGCGAGGCGTTCCAGTTCGACTGGAGCGAAGAGGGCCTGGTGGTCGGCGGCATCTACTACCGGGCGCAGGTCGCGCACATGAAGTTGTGTGCGTCGCGGGCGTTCTGGCTCGTGGCCTACCCGAGCCAGGGCCACGAGATGCTGTTCGATGCGCACACGCGCGGCTTCGCGGCGCTGGGCGGCGTGCCACGGCGCGGCATTTACGACAACATGAAGACGGCGGTCGACAAGGTCAAGAAGGGCAAGGGCCGCATCGTCAATGCGCGCTTCGCCGTCATGTGCGCGCACTACCTCTTCGATGCCGACTTCTGCAACGTCGCCTCGGGCTGGGAGAAGGGGGTTGTGGAGAAAAACGTGCAGGACAGCCGCCGACGCATCTGGATCGAGGCTGCCAAGCAGCGCTGGGGCAGCTTCGCCGAACTCAATGCCTGGCTCGGGCAGCGATGCCGCGCCCTGTGGGAGGAGGTGCGCCACCCCGAACACGACCAGTTCAGCGTGGCCGAGATGCTCGAGCATGAGAGGCCGCACCTGATGCCGATGCCCGCGCCGTTCGACGGTTATGTCGAGAAGCCGGCGCGCGTGTCGAGCACCAGCCTGGTGTCGGTGGCGCGCAACCGCTACTCGGTGCCCTGCGAGCTGGTCGGCCAGATGGTCAGCACCCGGTTGTACCCGAACGCGGTGGCCGTTGCCGCGGGCGACGAGATCGTGGCCCGGCATGACCGGCTGAGCAATGCCGGCGAGACGCGCTACGACTGGCAGCACTACATCCCGCTGCTGCTCAGGAAGCCCGGGGCGCTGCGCAACGGGGCGCCGTTCGCCGACATGCCCGAGCCGCTGCAGCGATTGCGACAAGGGCTGCTGCGCCGGCCGGGCGGCGACCGGGTGATGGCGTCGGTGCTGGCCATCGTGCCGCAGGCCGGACTGGACGCGGTGCTGGTGGCGGTCGAGTTGGCGCTGGAGACGGGGCCGCCGGGCAAGGTCAGCGTCGAACATGTGGTCAACGTGCTCGCGCGGCTGAACTCGGCGCCGGCGCCGCAGACGGCGGCCACGTCCTTGCAGGTGGCCACGCCACCGCTGGCCAACACGGCGCGCTACGACAGCCTGCGCGCAGCCCTCGTCACGGAGGCCGGTCATGACGCGTGATCTGACGCTGGAGCTCAAGGCATTGCGGCTGCACGGCATGGCCGGCGCCTGGGCCGAGTTGCAGGAGCAAGGCCGCAACGCGGGCCTGGACTCCTCGCGTTGGCTGCTCGAACACCTGCTGCAGGCCGAAGGGACGGACCGCGCGATGCGATCGGTCAGCCACCAGATGCACGCAGCGAAGTTCCCGATGCATCGGGACCTGGCGGGCTTCGACTTCGCGGTCTCGCCGGTGGAGCGCAAGCTGGTGACGACGCTGGCCGAGACGGCGTTCACCGAGGACGCGCACAACGTCGTGCTGGTGGGCGGCCCGGGCACGGGCAAGACGCACCTGGCAACCGCCATCGGCGTGTCGGGCATCACCCGGCACGGCAAGCGCGTGCGCTTCTACTCCACCGTGGACCTGGTCAACGCGCTGGAGCAGGAGAAGGCGCAAGGCAAGGCCGGGCGGATCGCGATGAGCCTGTTGCGCATGGACCTCGTGATCCTGGACGAACTGGGTTACTTGCCGTTCAGCCAGGCCGGTGGGGCGCTGCTGTTCCACCTGCTCAGCCGGCTGTACGAGCACACCAGCGTGATGATCACGACCAACCTGGACTTCGGCGAATGGTCCAGCGTCTTCGGCGATGCCAAGATGACCACGGCGCTGCTGGACCGGCTCACGCATCACTGCCACATCGTGGAGACCGGCAACGAGTCGATCCGCTTCAGCCGCAGCACCGCCGAGGCCAAGAAGCGGATCAAGGCGCGCGAGCAGGCTCGCAAGGGCGGGAAAGCCGAGCCCGAACAGGGCGAGATCTGAAGAGGCCGCGCGCGGGGCAAGCCGCTACGGGCTACGCCCTGCGCGTCTTCCCCCGCGCGATCAACACACCATCGAGGAGGTCGACGAAACAGGCAACGCTCTACACTTATCCACAGCTGGCGATCTCAACGCCGGCTTCCATCCCTGGCTCAATATTGAGTCGGCACGGTGGCTCAAAATTGAATCGGCGCCGACACGTCCTGCTTGGCGGTGTCGTAACACGCGGTTTACTTGCCGCATCGTTCGCCTCAACTGCGCCCGGATCTGCCGTCCGGCACGCCGGCGGCATGCGCCTGCTGATCCGCGTGGTAACTTGACCGCACCAGCGCACCAACGGCGGCATGGCTGAAACCGATCGCCGTTGCCTCGCGCTCGAACATGCGGAAGGTGTCCGGGTGCACGTAGCGCCGCACCGGCAGGTGGTGACCGCTCGGCGCAAGGTACTGGCCGATCGTCAGCATGTCGATGTCGTGCGCGCGCATGTCGCGCATCACGGCCAGGATCTCTTCGTCGGTTTCGCCGAGGCCGACCATCAGCCCGCTTTTCGTCGGTACGCCGGGGTGCAGGGCCTTGAACTTCTTCAGCAGGTTTAGGCTGAACGCGTAGTCGCTGCCGGGCCTCGCTTCCTTGTACAGGCGCGGCACGGTTTCGAGGTTGTGGTTCATCACGTCCGGCGGCGCAGCCTTCAGGATCTCCAGCGCGCGGTCGTCGCGGCCACGGAAGTCGGGCACCAGCACCTCGATGGTCGTCGCCGGCGAGCGCTCGCGCGTCTGGTGAATGCACTCGACGAAGTGCGCAGCGCCGCCGTCGCGCAGGTCGTCGCGATCGACGCTCGTGATCACCACGTATTTGAGTTTGAGCGCCGCGATCGTCCTGGCCAGGTTCTCCGGCTCGTTGGCATCCAGCGGGTCAGGCCTGCCATGGCCGACATCGCAGAACGGGCAGCGCCGCGTGCACTTGTCGCCCATGATCATGAACGTGGCCGTGCCCTTGCCGAAGCACTCGCCGATGTTCGGGCACGAGGCTTCTTCGCACACCGAGTGCAGCTTGTGCTCGCGCAGGATCTGCTTGATCTCGTAGAAGCGCGAGTTCGGTGTCGCCGCTTTGACGCGGATCCAGTCGGGCTTCTTCAGCACCTCGGCGGGCACCACCTTGATCGGGATGCGCGAGGTCTTGGCCTGCGCCTTCTGCTTCGCGCTCGGGTCGTAGCTGACCGACGAGTCCATGGCAGCGCCCGACGCCGAACCGCCGACCGGCTCAGGCACCGGCGTCACCGTCGCTGCGCTTGCGGGCGCGGGCCGGATTCGGGGCTGGTGCGGCGGCGCCGTTGCCAGCCTTTCGGCCCCCCTTGCTGGCGGCTTCGCGCAGGCTCGCCTGCACGAAGCTCAAGTGGATGTTCGCCGCCGCGCGCGCCGCCGCGGGATCGCGCGCGGTGATCGCCTTGGCAATCTGGGCATGCTGTTCGTCGAGCAGTGTGACGTTCTCGGCCTGGTGGCACAGCGCCTCGCGGGAGCGCAGCATGTTGATGCGCATGAGGTTGAAGATGCCCCGCATCACGTGCACCAGGGCGACGTTGTGCGAGGCTTCGGCGACCGCCATGTGGAAATCGACATCGCGATCGGTGTCTTCGAGCGGGTCGACCGGTCCGCGCCGGCGCTTCATGCCGCCGACGATCTCGCGCAGCCGCTTGTCGTCGGCCTCGGTGGCGCGCACGGCGGCGAACTCGGCCGCCACGCACTCCAGCCCGTGGCGCAGTTCGAGGATGTCGTCAACGGTCTCGGGGTGACGCTGCAGCAGGTGCACCAACGGATCGGTGATCGTCGGCGCGGTCACGTCGGTGACGCTGAAGCCACCGCCCCGTCGGGCCTGCAGCAGGCCGCGGCTCTCGAGGATCAGCAGCGCCTCGCGCAGCGATGGGCGCGACACGTCGAGCTGCTGCGCAAGGTCGCGTTCGGCGGGCATCCTGTCGCCAGGCTTGAGCTTGCCGGTGGCGATGAGGTCCTCGATCTGGTCGGTGATCGTGTCCGAAAGGCGCGGGCGCCGTACATGCGCGACGGCGCGGAAAGACGGCTGGCTTGCCACGGTGAGGCTCCTGCGTGAACTCCGCCTGCCATGCGGGGGAACCCGCATGGAACTGCTGGAGAGGTCTCGATATTATCCGGTCCGTTTGGTAAGACCAAATAGACCAGATTGCCAGTCAGGCCGGCCTGATCACCGCCTAAGGTGCCACAGCCGATCTGCCCGTTTTCGATGAAACCAAAAACCGCGGCAGTTGATCCGCACGCCTCGCAGTGACCTGCCGAGAGCGTTCAGACCGAACGGCGCCGGCGCCAGGAGACTCCATGAACATGAACGACGATGCCGATCCCGCGGAGACCGGCGAATGGCTCGACGCACTCAAGGCAGTGGAACTGCACCGAGGGCAGGAGCGCGCGAACTTGCTGGTCAATCGCCTGGTCGATCAGGCGCGTCGGGACGGCCTGTATATCCCGCGGTCGCTGACCACGGAGTACAAGAACACGATTCCTCCGGAGCAGGAAGCCAGGTCGCCCGGTGACCGCGCCATCGAGCACCGTTTGCGCTCGATCATTCGCTGGAACGCGCTCGCGATCATCCTGCGTGCGAACAAGGAAAGCTCGGAGCTCGGCGGCCACATTGCGAGCTTCCAGTCGGCCGCCACGCTGTACGACATCGGCTTCGGCCACTTCTGGCACGCGCCGACCGACACGCATGGCGGCGACCTGCTCTTCATCCAGGGTCACAGCTCACCGGGTATCTACGCCCGCGCCTTCCTCGAAGGACGGCTGACCGAAGACCAGTTGCTCAGCTACCGGCAGGAGACCGCCGGCAAGGGCCTCTCGAGCTATCCGCACCCGTGGCTGATGCCCGACTTTTGGCAGTTCCCCACCGTCTCGATGGGCCTGGGTCCTTTGATGGCGATCTACCAGGCGCGCTTCCTGAAGTACCTGCAGGGCCGCGGCCTGGCCGAGACCTCGCAGCGCAAGGTCTGGGCCTTCATGGGCGACGGCGAGATGGACGAGCCCGAGTCGCTGGGCGCGATCTCGCTCGCCGGCCGCGAGGGCCTGGACAACCTGGTCTTCGTCATCAACTGCAACCTGCAGCGCCTCGACGGCCCGGTGCGCGGCAACGGCAAGATCGTGCAGGAACTCGAGAGCGTGTTCCGCGGCGCCGGCTGGAACGTCATCAAGGTGCTGTGGGGCGGCGGCTGGGACGCGCTGTTCGCCAAGGACAAGAGCGGCAAGCTGCTGCAGCTGATGGAGGAATGCGTCGACGGCGAGTACCAGGACTTCAAGAGTAAGAGCGGCGCCTACGTGCGCGAGCACTTCTTCGGCCGCTACGAGGAGACCAAGGCGCTCGTCGCCGACATGAGCGACGACGACATCTGGAAGCTCACCCGCGGCGGCCACGACCCGCAAAAGGTCTACGCCGCGTACGCCGCCGCAGTCAGGCACACCGGTCAGCCCACGCTGATCCTGCCCAAGACGGTCAAGGGCTACGGCATGGGCGAGTCGGGTGAGGGCCAGATGATCTCGCACCAGGCCAAGAAGATGACGGCCGATGCGCTGCGCGGCTTCCGCGACCGCTTCCAGATTCCGGTGTCGGATGAAGATCTGGCGAAGGTGCCGTTCATCAAGCTGCCCGCGGACAGCCCCGAGATGAAGTACCTGCACGAGCGCCGCGCATCGCTCGGCGGCTACCTGCCGCAGCGACGCCGCACCTCGGCGTCGCTGACGATCCCGCCGTTGTCGAGCTTCCAGCGCCTGCTCGACAGCTCCGGCGAGCGCGAGATCAGCACCACGATGGCCTTCGTGCAGATGCTGGGCACGCTGGTGCGCGACAAGAACATCGGCAAGCACGTCGTGCCGATCGTGCCGGACGAGTCGCGCACCTTCGGCATGGAAGGCATGTTCCGCCAGCTCGGCATCTACTCGTCGGTCGGCCAGCTCTACAAGCCCCAGGACGCCGACCAGCTGATGTACTACCGCGAGTCCAAGGACGGGCAGGTGCTGCAGGAGGGCATCAACGAGGGCGGCGCGATGTCGAGCTGGATCGTCGCCGCCACCTCGTACAGCACGAACAACGTGCCGATGATCCCGTTCTACATCTACTACTCGATGTTCGGCCTGCAGCGCGTCGGCGACCTGGCCTGGCTGGCCGGTGACATGCGCGCGCGCGGCTTCCTGCTCGGCGGGACCGCCGGGCGCACCACGCTCAACGGCGAGGGCCTGCAGCACGAGGACGGCCACAGCCACATCCTCGCCGGCACCATCCCAAACTGCGTCAGCTACGACCCGACCTTCGCCTACGAGGTCGTCACCATCATCCGCGACGGCATGCGCCGCATGTACGAGCAGCAGGAGGACGTGTACTACTACGTCACCCTGATGAACGAGAACTACCCGCATCCCGGTCTGGCCGATGCCGGCGAAGGCGCCGAGCAGGGCATCCTGAAGGGCCTGTACAAACTCAAGGCCGGCGGCAAGGCGAAGAAGGGCCTGCGGGTCCAGCTGATGGGCAGCGGCACGATCCTGCGCGAAGTGATTGCGGCGGCCGAGCTGCTGAAGGACGACTGGGGCGTCAGCGCCGACCTCTGGAGCGCCACCAGCTACAACGAGCTGCGCCGTGACGGCATGGCCGCTGAACGCTGGAACCTGCTGCATCCCACCGAGCCGCGGCGCAAGAGCTGGGTCGAGACCTGCCTGGAAGGCAACGAAGGGCCGGTCATCGCGTCGACCGACTACATGCGCAACTACGCCGACCAGGTGCGCGAATACGTGCAGGCCGCCGGCCGCCGCTACGTGGTGCTGGGCACCGACGGCTTCGGCCGCAGCGACTACCGCGTCAAGCTGCGCCGCTTCTTCGAGGTCGACCGCTTCTACGTGACCGTCGCCGCGCTCAAGGCGCTGGCCGATGAAGGCACGTTGAAGCCCGCGGTGGTGGCCGAAGCCATCGCCAAGTACGGCCTGGACACCGAGCGCGCCGCGCCGTGGACCGTCTGAAAAGGGGCGCAGCAACATGAGCATCGACATTCGTGTACCCGACATCGGCGACTTCAAGGACGTGCCGGTGATCGAGGTCTTCGTCAAGGTAGGCGACACGGTCAAGGCCGAGGATCCGCTGATCTCGCTCGAGTCCGACAAGGCGACGATGGACGTGCCGGCGCCGCAGGGCGGCGTCGTCAAGGCCATCTCGGTCAAGGTCGGCGACAAGGTCAGCGAAGGCAGCGTGATCATGCAGTTCGACGCCGCCGGCGCGGCGCCGGCCGAGGCCGCCAAGCCCAGCATCAGTGCGCCGCCTTCGCCCGTCAACGCACCGGCCGGCAAGGCCGAAGTGCGCGTGCCCGACATCGGCGACTTCAAGGACGTGCCGGTCATCGAGATCTACGTCAAGGTCGGCGACACGGTGAAGGCCGAAGATCCGCTGGTCTCGCTCGAGTCCGACAAGGCGACGATGGACGTTCCCGCCCCGCTCGGCGGCGTGGTGCAGGAGATCCGCGTCAAGATTGGCGACAAGGTCAGCGAAGGCAGTGTCATCCTGGCGCTATCCACCGGCAGCGCGCCGGCCTCGGCGGCGGCGGCTGCTGCGCCCTCAGTCGCGGCAACCGCACCGGCCGCCGCGGCCACTGCGGCATCCCCGGGCGGCGGCATCGACGAAGCCGCCTTCGCGCTCGCCTACGCCGGCCCGGCAGTGCGCAAGCTGGCGCGCGAGATGGGCGTCGACCTCGGCCGCGTCAAGGGCAGTGGCAACCACGGCCGCATCCTGCGCGAGGACGTGCAGGCCTTCGCCCAGAGCGGTGGCGCGGCGGCGGCGCCTGCCCCCAAGGCCGCGTCAGCGCCCGCGGGCGGTGGCGTGGGCGGCATCGACCTGCTGCCCTGGCCGAAGGTCGACTTCGCGAAGTTCGGCCCCATCGAGCGCAAGGAGCAGTCGCGCATCAAGAAGATCTCGGCGGCAAACCTGCACCGCAACTGGGTCGTCATCCCGCATGTGACGACGCACGACGAGGCCGACATCACCGAGCTCGAGCAGTTCCGCGTGCAGATGAACAAGGAGCTCGAGAAGTCGGGCGTCAAGGTCAGCATGCTGCCCTTCATGATGAAGGCGGCGGTCGCGACGCTGAAGAAGTTTCCCGAGTTCAACGCCTCGCTGGACGGCGACGCGCTGGTGCTGAAGAACTACTGGCACATCGGTTTTGCCGCCGACACGCCCAACGGCCTGGTCGTGCCGGTGATCCGCGACGTGGACAAGAAGTCCATCCCCGAGATCGCCAAGGAGATGGGAGACCTGGCAAAGCTGGCCCGCGACGGCAAGTTGAAACCCGACCAGATGTCGGGCGGCACCTTCACGATCAGCTCGCTCGGCGGCATCGGCGGCATCTACTTCACGCCGATCATCAACGCGCCCGAGGTCGCGATCATGGGCGTGTGCAAGAGCTACTGGAAGCAGCATTCGAGCGACGGAAAGACCTCGGCCTGGCGGCTGACGCTGCCGCTGTCGCTGTCCTGGGACCACCGGGTCATCGATGGTGCCGCCGCTGCGCGCTTCAACGTGCACTTCGCCAACCTGCTCGCCGACATGCGGCGCATCATGTTCTGAAAGGCCGGCAGTCATGGCACAAGTGGAAGTCAAAGTCCCCGACATCGGCGACTTCAAGGATGTCGCGGTCATCGAGGTGATGGTCAAGGTCGGCGAGACGATCGCCGTCGACACCGGTCTGGTGATGGTCGAGTCGGACAAGGCGTCGATGGAGATCCCGTCCACGCATGCCGGCGTGGTCAAGGACATCTTGGTCAAGGTCAACGACAAGGTCAGCGAAGGCTCGGTGATCCTGCTGGTCGAGGCGGCGGCGGGAGCGGCGGCTGTCGCACCGGCCGCCGCGCCGGCTGCGCCCGCCAAGGCCGCGGCCCCCGCCGCGCCGGCGGCCGTGCCGATCCCCGGCGCCGCCACCTACGGCGGCAAGGCGGATGTCGAGTGCGAAGTGTTGGTTCTCGGTGCCGGCCCCGGTGGCTACTCCGCGGCCTTCCGCAGCGCCGACCTCGGCATGAAGACCGTGCTCGTCGAACGCTCTGCGACCCTCGGCGGCGTGTGCCTGAACGTGGGCTGCATTCCGAGCAAGGCCCTGCTGCACACGGCCAGCGTGATGGACGAAGTCAAGCACCTGCCGGACCACGGCATCAAGTACGGCGCACCCGAGATCGACCTCGACAAGCTGCGCGGCTTCAAGGACGGCGTCATCAAGAAGCTTACCGGCGGGCTGGCGGGCATGGCCAAGGCGCGCAAGGTCGAGGTGCTCACGGGCGTTGGCAGCTTCCTAGATCCGCACCACCTCGAAGTGGTCGCTGCCGACGGCAGCAAGAAGGTGGTCAAGTTCGCCAAGGCGATCATCGCCGCCGGCAGCCAGGCGGTGAAGCTGCCCTTCATGCCCGAGGACGAGCGCGTCGTCGACTCCACGGGCGCGCTGCTGCTCAAGAGCATCCCCAAGCGCATGCTGGTCGTCGGCGGCGGAATCATCGGGTTGGAGATGGCCACCGTCTACTCGACCCTGGGCACGCGCATCGACGTGGTCGAGATGCTCGACGGACTGATGCAGGGCGCCGACCGCGATCTCGTCAAGGTCTGGGACAAGATGAACGCGCCGCGCTTCGACAACGTGATGCTCAAGACCAGGACGGTGGGCGCCACGGCCACGCCGGCCGGCATCGAGGTGACCTTCGAAGGCGAGAAGGCACCGAAGGGTCCGCAGGTCTATGACCTCGTGCTCGTTGCGGTCGGCCGCAGCCCGAACGGCAAGAAGATCGGCGCCGACAAGGCCGGCGTGGCCGTCACCGACCGCGGCTTCATCAACGTCGACAAGCAGATGCGCACCAACGTGCCGCACATCTTCGCCATCGGCGACATCGTCGGCCAGCCGATGCTGGCGCACAAGGCGGTGCATGAGGCCCATGTCGCGGCCGAGGTCGCGCAGGGCCAGGCGAGCTTCTTCGACGCACGCCAGATTCCGAGCGTCGCCTACACCGACCCCGAGGTCGCGTGGGCCGGCAAGACCGAGGAGCAATGCAAGGCCGAAGGCATCAAGTACGGCAAGGCGGTGTTCCCCTGGGCCGCGTCGGGCCGCGCCATCGCCAACGGCCGCGACGAGGGCTTCACCAAGCTGATCTTCGACGAGGCCACGCACCGCGTCATCGGCGGCGGCATCGTCGGCACCCATGCCGGCGACCTGATCAGCGAGGTGTGTCTCGCCGTGGAGATGGGCTGCGACCCCACCGACATCGGCAAGACGATCCACCCGCACCCGACGCTGGGTGAATCGATCGGCATGACCGCCGAGGTCTTCGAGGGGCATTGCACCGATTTGCCGCCGCAGAAGAAGAAGTGAACACCATCACCCACGCGGCCCCGACCCTTGGCACTGCAATTGGCGTTCGAGGACACCGGCACCGGACCCCCGGTGGTGGTGCTGCACGGGCTGTTCGGCTCGGGCGCCAACTGGCGCTCGGTGGCGCGGGCCCTGGCACCGCATCACCGCGTGCTGTGCGTCGATCTGCGCAACCATGGCCACTCGCCGTGGACCGACTCGATGGACTACCTCGAGATGGCGGACGACGTGCGGGCGCTGATCGCTCGTCAGGGCCTGTCGCGGCCGACCGTCGTGGGTCACAGCATGGGCGGCAAGACCGCGATGGCGCTGGCGCTGACGAGCCCGGCCTCGGTCGGCAACCTGGTGGTGGTCGACATCGCGCCGGTGGCCTACGCCGACCGCTTCACGCCCTACGTGGAAGCGATGCGCAGCATCGATGCGGCGGCGACGGCGAGCCGCACCGAGGCGCAGCGGCGCCTGGCCGAACGGCTGCCCGACCCGGCGACCGCACCCTTCCTGCTGCAGAACCTGGTCAGCCGCAACGACCACTTCGACTGGCGGCTGAACCTCGCGGCGATCGGCATCTCGGTGCCGGTGCTGAGTGCTTTCCCGACGGCGCTGCTCGGTCGCCGCTTCACCGGCCCGACTTCGCTGATCCACGGCGGTGCCTCCGACTATGTGGCCGTGGCGGACCTCGAGTCCTTCGAGGATCTTTTCCCGGAGTTCGAGGTGCACACGATCGAGGATGCGGGGCACTGGGTGCACGCCGAGAAGCCCGACGCGTTCCTGATCGCGCTGCGTCAGGCCCTGGATCGAGCCGCGCCATGAGCGGCACTTGCACCAGCCCCGCAGGCCGCCACCGCGTGGTCATCGTCGGCGGCGGCGCGGGCGGGCTCGAACTGGCCACGCGGCTGGGCGACACCCTCGGCAAGCGCGGGCGGGCCGAGATCACGCTGATCGATCGCAACCGCACCCATGTCTGGAAGCCCAAGCTGCACGAGATCGCCGCCGGCAGCATGGACATGAGCGCGCATGAGGTCGGCTACCTGGCGCAGGCGCACTGGCACCACTTCCGCTACCGGGTCGGTGCAATGGTCGGTCTCGACCGCGCGCGGCGCGAGGTGCTGGTGGCCCCCTACGTCGACGACGAGGGTCAGCAGGTGACCCCGCAGAGGGTGTTCGGCTACGACACGCTGGTGGTGTCGGTCGGCAGCCTCAGCAACGACTTCGGCACGCCGGGCGTGGCCGAGCACGCGATGAAACTCGAGACCGCGGCCGACGCGCAGCGCTTCCGCACGCGGGTCATCAATGCCTGCATCCGCGCCCATGCGCAGGCAACGCCGCTGCGCCCTGAGCAATTGAAGGTGGCGATCATCGGCGCGGGTGCCACCGGTGTCGAGTTGGCGGCCGAGCTGCACCGCACGACGCGCGAGATGGTCGCCTTCGGGCTGGACCGTGTCGATGCCGACAAGGACATCCGCGTCAGCGTGATCGAAGCGGCGCCGCGCGTGCTGCCGGCGCTGCCGGAGAGGCTGTCGCAGGCCACCGAATCGCTGCTGACCAAGCTGGGGGTCGAGGTGCACACCCACGCCAAAGTGGCCGAGGTGCTGCCCGGCGGGGTGAGACTCGCCGACGGTCGGCTGCTGCCAGCCGAGCTGGTGGTGTGGGCAGCGGGCGTCAAGGCGCCAGACTTCCTGAAGGACATCGCCGGGCTCGAGACCAATCGCACCAATCAGCTGGTGGTCAGGCCGACGCTGCAGACCAGCCGCGACGACGACGTGTTCGCCATCGGTGATTGCGCGGCCTGCGCTTGGCCTCAAGCCGACCACGGCAAGGGCGGCATGGTCCCACCGCGCGCCCAGGCGGCGCACCAGCAGGCGTCGCACGTGGTCAAGCAGATCGGCCTGCGCTTGGCCGGCAAGCCGCTGCGGCCGTACCGGTACCGCGACTTCGGCTCGCTGGTGTCGCTGGGCGAGTTCAGCACGGTGGGCAACATGATGGGCGGGCTCATCGGCGGCAGCCTGATGGTCGAGGGCCTATTCGCGCGGACGATGTACCTGTCGCTCTACAAGATGCACGAGTTGGCACTGCATGGCTTTGCCAAGGTCGCGCTCGACACGCTGGCGCGCCTGATCGTTCGGCGCACCGAACCGCACGTGAAGCTGCACTGAAGAGGGGACCATGACCGCTCCCACACCATTCGACCCCTCGAAATGGCTGACCGATCTGCTGGCAGGCCAGCGGGAGATGTTTCGCATTCTCGGCGGCGGCACCGACCCGGCAGGTTCCGGCGAGGCTGCGCCCCCGCTGGCCCTGCCATTCATGTCGCCCTGGATGGAAGGCACCAAGGCGCTGCTGGCCTGGCAGCAGC
>Ga0116179_1002568_pt1 | contig 12935 bp, 11 predicted proteins | sample AD_UKC071_MetaG_FD_89751 | JGI IMG/M metagenome (GOLD analysis project Ga0116179, IMG submission 89751) | Active sludge microbial communities of municipal wastewater-treating anaerobic digesters from USA - AD_UKC071_MetaG | ecosystem: Engineered > Bioreactor > Anaerobic > Digestate | place: USA...
CACGAACACATCATCCGTAACGATGAATCGCTAAATCGCATTCGAGAATACATCGCAAACAACCCGTCGCAATGGGCATTCGATCGAGAGAATCCGGATGCGATGCCGTCATAGATGTAGGGGGCGATTCACGAATTGCCCCTGCGTAATTGACAATTGCCTTTCCTGTCATCTATATTGACGACACCTTTGCACTTTATATATCGATTTTGAGAGGAGATGAGATTATGGAGACGAGGAATGAAGCGTTAAGAGGAAAGCCCGCAGAGAGAGGAGCAACGAGGAAACCTTCGTCGTTAGAGGCGATCGTCGCCTTGGCCTTATCGTTTGGCGTCGTCATCGTGGGGGTGCGACTGAGGGTGGGGATGACCACCCCACTCGTGGCCGGAACCATAGTAGCGGGGCTTTTTGCCCGATACTTGGGTTACAGGTGGGGCGAGCTTCAAACGGCGATGATGGAAGGGATCATGCACGCCCTTCCTGCAGTCTTGATCTTGATGTTGGTGGGCATGACGATAGGCATTTGGATCATAGGAGGCACCGTGCCGACGCTCGTCTATTATGGCCTCAGGCTTATAAGCCCCAAGGCCTTCTTGGCGGCTACGTTCATCTTGTGCGCTATCACCTCAGTCGCTACAGGTACGTCTTTCGGCACCATAGGCACCATAGGGCTTGCCCTCATAGGGATTGGCGAAGGGCTGGGCATACCATTGCCCATGGTAGCGGGCGCGATCGTAGCAGGCGCTTATTTCGGCGACAAAATGTCTCCGCTTTCAGACACCACAAATGTAGCGCCGGCTATGGCAGGGGCTGAGCTGTTCGAGCACATCGGGTCGATGATGTATACCACCGTCCCAGCTTTTTTGGTCTCTTTGGTCATCTATGCCGCAATGGGGATGAAATTCGGCGGCGAAGCGGCCGGCGGAGAGACGCTCAATGCGATGCTCTCCACGCTTCCTGAGGCCTTTAATATAGGCTTGTGGACGTTGGTGCCGCCACTGATTGTGATTGTGCTTTCCGTAAAGCGCACCCCCGCCATATTGACCCTCGCAGCTGGGGTGGTCATAAGCTGCGTCTGGGCCATGCTGACCCAAGGCGTGGACTTAGTGCCGGTGCTCAAGGCAGCTACGGACGGATATGCCAGCAAGACCGGAGTCGCTGCTGTAGACAAGCTTTTTACGAGGGGCGGCTTGAATAACATGATGGGCACGGTTGCACTGATCATGATAGCCACAGCCTTAGGCGGCATCTTGGAGCGGGCCAATGTGCTTTCGACTATAATCGATGCGGTGCTTGTCAAGGTAAAAAGCACAGGGGCACTGATACTATCGGTGATCATCTCTTGCTACGCCGTGCTCATCATATCGGGCAATCAGATGTTGGCCTTGATATTGCCCGGCAGGGCTTTTAAAGACGCCTTCGATGCCAAAAATATACATCCGCGGGTGCTGTCGAGGACCTTAGAAGATGCCGGAACTATGGCGGCGCCGCTGGTTCCCTGGAGCACTGCGGCGCTCTTTACCTTTGGGATCCTCAAGGTCTCGGCATGGTCGTATGCCCCCTATGCCCTACTGAACTGGATAGTGCCGGTATTTTCTATAATCTACGGATATACTGGATTTGCCGTTTTCAAAAAAGACGGAGACAAAAGCTAAGGGAGGAGATGCCAATGAAAGCCATAGACGTGCATAACCATTTTTATCCGCCCTCGTACCTGAAAGCCCTGAAGGAGGGCTCAGGCGTCGCCAAGGTGGCGGAAGATGCGGACGGAAACTACATCCTTTCGTATGAGGGAGATTACAATGTCATCGTGCCCGGTCACAGGGATATAGCGTATCGCCTCGAAGCCATCGAGGAAGCAGGCATAGAGGCACAGGTTTTGAGCCTTACCACTCCAGGTGTGCACATAGAGGAAAAGAATCGAGGCATCGCTCTGGCCAAGAAGGCGAACGATGACTTCGCCGAGATCGCAAAAAAATATCCGGGGCGCTTCTACGCCCTGGCCGCCTTGCCTCTCCAAGCCCCCGAAGCTGCTGCCGAAGAGCTCGAGCGTTCCGTAAAAGAGCTGGGGCTCAAAGGCGGAACGCTTTTTACGAACGTCGACGGGAAGATGCTCGACGATCCTTCGTTTGAGCCTATATTTCAAAAGGCTGAAGAACTGGACGTTCCGCTCTTTTTACACCCCACGACACCAAAGCCCGCCGATAACTTCTTGGATTACAGGCTCGCGGCCACGCTGGGTTTTGCCTTTGACACTACGCTGGCTGTGGCGCGCCTGATCTTCAGCGGTCTTTTAGACAGGATGCCCGGCGTCAAGCTCGTGGCTTCGCATCTTGGAGGCTGCCTTCCCTATCTGGCGGAAAGGCTCGACAGGGGGTATGAAGCCTTCCCGGAGTGCAAGGGGATATCGAAGCCCCCATCTGCCTATATCGCCGAAGTGTACATCGATTGCGTATCTTTCAACCCGCTGGCTGTGGACTTCGCTCGTAAAGTCGTGGGGGCGGACCACATGATGGCGGGAAGCGATTACCCACACCAGATAGGAAGCCTCACCAAGTGCACGGCCGTCATAGAGGCCCTGAGCGCTCCTGCATCTGAAAAAGAGAAAATCTTAAGCGGAAATGCCAAAGCCTTATTTAAAATGTAAAGGCAACAATTGCGCCGGAAGTGGTGGCAATGTCGTTGCCAAAAAATCACCAGACGTTTCGAGCAAAGGCCGCTAAAAACCTATTGTAACCGTTTGTAACCGTCTGACAGGGCAACTATTATAAACATATTCTATCCGCGACGACGGATCGTAAAAAAACCCGTCGCGATGGGCATCCGATCGGAAAAACCCGGATGCGATGTTGTCACAGATGTAGGGACAATTCATGAATTGCCCCTACGGGTGATTCACGAATTGTCCCGTCGCGATCATCGTGTATGATATCCTACATACGTACGGGCAGTTTGTGAATTGTCCATACACAGAAGGAGGAATGGCAAATGATCGTAAAGGCCACGGAACAACACAAGGTAAAAAGAGAGGCGCTTAGAGGCGGGGTCGGCAGTGCGCTCTTCGGTTACGTCGTAAGCCCCGGAGAAGGGCGCGAGGGCAGCCGCTTCCAGATGGTGGCGAGGATAGAGATCGAACCCGGCGCTTCTATCGGATACCACGCTCACGAATCCGACGAGGAGATCTATATAATCCTCTCCGGCGAGGGAATCTACAACGACAATGGCATCGAAACCCGCGTCAGGCCAGGAGATACCGCTATAGCCTTCAGAGGCGAAAGCCACGGCATACGCAACGCCGGCGACGACACCTTAGTATTTTGGGCAATAATAGCTGCATAGTTAGAAATCCTAAAAATATTTGAATATTACGAATACAATTTGAGGGGTTGACAAGGGGCATTAGGGAGTTTAGGATAGCCACAAGTTTGTGACCAGGTCCTTATATCATGGAAGAGCAAAGGAGGGGGAGTAGCTCATGGCCAAGTTAGACCGCGTTGCGTTGGCGGTAGTAGTAATAATTATTCTGGGCATTCTGGCGCTGAGCTGCGGGTCCCCTCCTGGAGCTTGAGGACCGTTTTACCTTAGCGTTCCAGGGCCGGGATCCTAAGCAAAAGGGATCCCGGCCTTTTTTTATTCACTCAAACGAAAGGAGGTGATGAGAATGAAGCGGACGCTTTCGGTGTTGACGGAGGATCATCCGGGGGTTCTCACGCGGCTTTCTAATTTGATCTCCCGGCGAGGCTACAACGTGGAAAGCCTGAGCGTGGCAAGGACGCACAGGCCGGGGCTTTCCCGCTTCACGATAGTTGTCGAGGCGGATGAGGCATCCTCAAAACAGATGATAAAACAGCTCGAAAAGCTCGTGGAAGCGGTTGAGGTGAAAGATCTCACCCAGGGGTCCTTCGTGGAGCGGCGAATGATGCTCGTGAAGGTCAGAGCTTCCCCAGAGGAGAGGCATAACCTGCTCCAGACGGCGGAGGTCTTCCGAAGCCGGGTTGTGGACGTGGGAAGCGACGCCGTAATCTTAGAGGTCACCGGCGACGCAGAAAAGGTGGAAGCGCTGCTACGGACGCTTGAGCCTTTCGGAGTGCTCGAAATGGCAGGAAGCGGTGCGGTGGCCTTAGGACGAGCTGGGTTCGGAACGGCAAACGATTGAAAGGCAAACAAAACTTCAGGGAGGCGAATGTAAGTGGCAAATATGTATTATGACAAGGATGCGAATCTCGAGCTTCTCAAAGGCAAGACCGTAGCAGTGTTAGGTTACGGGAGCCAGGGGCATGCCCACGCCCAAAACCTCAGAGACAGCGGCGTCTCCGTAGTGGTTGGGCTGCACGAGGGAAGCCGCTCCCGCGCCACCGCATCAAATGACGGCTTCAAGGTGCTTTCGCCGGGAGAGGCAGCACGTGAGGGCGACTTTATCGTCTTCCTGACGCCCGACCACGTCCAGAAAGATATTTACGAAAAAGAGGTTAAGGATAAGCTTAGACCCGGGAAGGCCCTCGTATTCGCTCACGGCTTCACCGTACACTACCATCAGGTCGAGCCGCCGTCCAACGTAGACGTCTTCATGATCGCGCCCAAAGGGCCTGGCCACCTCGTGCGCCGCATGTTCGCCGAAGGGAAGGGCGTGCCCGCGCTCCTGGCCGTATACCAAAATCCATCCGGGAAGGCAAAAGACCTGGCTTTAGCGTATGCGAAGGGCCTTGGCGCCACCAGGGCTGGCGTAATAGAGACGACCTTCGCCGAGGAGACGGAAAGCGACCTATTCGGGGAACAGGCTGTGCTGTGCGGCGGCGTAACGGAATTGGTGAAGGCCGGCTTTGAGACGCTGGTAGAGGCCGGTTATCAGCCGGAGCTGGCATATTTTGAGTGCCTAAACGAGCTAAAACTCATCGTCGACATGATGGCCGAGGGAGGTCTCACGTGGATGCGCTATTCGGTCAGCGACACCGCAAAATATGGAGACTTGACTGCGGGCCCGAGGGTGATAGACGAGCACGTGCGCTCCACGATGAAAGAGCTGCTCGCATCCGTACAAGACGGCACATTCGCCAAGGATTGGATATTGGAAAACTTGAGCGGCCGCCCGAGGATGAAAAAGTGGGTAAAGAGCGAGCGTGAACACCAAATAGAGCAGGTGGGCAAGAGATTACGCAGCATGATGACCTGGATGGAGGCAAAGGAAGCCCCAGAGTACTGATCATGTCTCTAAACCGAGCGAGGGGGAACTCCCCTCGCTTAAAAACAGGAGGAGATGAGTGAAGATGAACGACGGTATTGACAGTGTAGTGAGGATATTCGACACCACGTTGAGAGATGGAGAGCAGGCGCCCGGCATCAACCTGAACACGGCTGAAAAGCTCCAGATCGCCCGCCAGCTCGCGCAACTCAAGGTTGACGTCATTGAGGCGGGATTCCCAGCCGCATCCCCCGGCGACCTGGAAGCGGTAAAAGCCATAGCCTCCGAGGTTAAGGGGTCGGTGATCGCGGGACTGGCTCGGACGCGTAAAGGCGATATCGAAGCGGCGTGGGAGGCGGTGAGGCCGGCCGAGCATCCCAGGATCCACGTGTTCATAGCCACAAGCGACATCCACATGGAGCATAAGCTCAAAATGAGCCGTCAACAGGTTTTAGACGAGGTGAGGAATGCCGTCTCTTATGCGAAGAGCTTTACCGACGATGTGGAATTCTCTGCCGAGGACGCAAGCCGTTCCGACCCGGCCTTTCTAATACAGGTTTTCAAGGCCGCTGCAGAATGCGGTGCCACCACGTTAAACATCCCCGACACGGTGGGTTACGCCGTACCGCAGGAGTTCGCTGCCTTCGTCAAGGAGATCATCGACGGAGTCGGAACGCCTCCCGGCGTAATCTGGTCCGTCCACTGCCATAACGACTTGGGATTGGCGGTGGCCAACTCGTTAGCTGCGGTTCAAAGCGGAGTGCGCCAGGTAGAGGGCACGATAAACGGCTTGGGCGAGCGGGCCGGCAACGCCTCGCTCGAAGAGGTGATCATGGCCCTGAAGACCAGAAGGGACCGCTTCGGCCTCTCTACGAACATCGACACGACGAAGCTCTACGGGGTGAGCAGATTGGTATCGCGCCTGACCGGGGTGGCCGTGCCGCCTAACAAGGCCGTCGTGGGGGATAACGCCTTTTCCCACGAGGCCGGGATCCATCAGCACGGCATCCTATGCAACCGCGCCACCTACGAAATAATGAAACCAGAGGATGTGGGCGCTCCCGGAACGCGCCTAGTGCTGGGCAAACACTCCGGGCACCACGCCTTCCGCCAGCGTTTGGAAGAGCTGGGTTATTCCCTATCCGAAGAGGAACTCCGCAAGGCCTTCGCGGTCTTCAAAGAGCTGTGCGACCGCAAGGAAGTGGTGACCGACGGCGATCTGGAGGCGCTCGTGGTGGACGAGATCTTGGGAGTCGCTACGAACCACGATTACGAGCTGCGCCACTTCGAGGTGCACGTGGGAAGTCGCGGAGCCACGGCCACCGTTACCCTATGGGACGGCGAGCAAGAGAGATACGACGCAGCCACGGGCAACGGCCCCATAAACGCCGCCTACAGCGCTATCCGTCGCATCACGGGCCTTTCGCCGGAGCTGGTGAGCTTTCGCCTGCAGGCCGTCAGCGAGCGCTCCGACGCGTTAGGGGAGGCCGTGGTTGTCCTGAAAGATGGGGAATTCACCGCCCAGGGACGAGGGGCCAGCACCGACGTCATAGAAGCGAGCATAAAAGCGTACGTGAATGCGCTGAACCGTCTGCGCCACAGGACAGCCCAAAAGGAGGTCGTCGTAAGATGAAACGCACGCTTGCAAGCGCCATCATAGCTTCACACAGCGGCGAGTCGGCCAAAGAAGGGGATATCTGCAACGTCAAGGTCGATTTCGCCTTCGCCAACGACATTACTGCCCCTCCAGCCATAAAGGCCCTCAAAGAGATGGGAGCTTCTCGCGTATTCGACCCCAAGAGATGCGCTGTCCTGCCCGACCATTTCACGCCCAACAAAGACATAGCCTCCGCCCAACAGGTAAAACTTTCGCGCGTCTTCGCCAAGGAGCAAGGGATGCTCTACTGGGAGGTGGGGCGCGTAGGCGTCGAACACGCCTTTCTCCCAGAACAAGGGCAAATCCTGCCGGGGGAAATCGTCTTGGGGGCCGACAGCCACACGTGCACCGGCGGCGCTTTGGGGGCCTTCGCCACGGGCATGGGCTCTACGGATTTAGCCGCTGCGTGGGCACTCGGCGAGACGTGGCTGAGGGTACCCCCTACTATAAAGGTGAACTTCGAGGGTACGCCTCCGCCGTGGATCGTCGGCAAAGACCTGATACTCGCCCTCTTAGGGATCGTGGGCACCCAGGGAGCCCGATACCAGGCATTCGAGTTTCACGGAGCTGCCGTAAAGGCCTTGACGATGGACGATCGCTTTACGATCTCCAACATGGCCGTGGAGGGCGGAGCGAAGGCGGGGATTTTTGTGCCCGACGAGACGATGCTAAAGTACGCCAAAGAGCGGGCCGTAAGGCCTTTTAACCCCATCTACCCCGACGAAGGGGCTAACTACGCCAGAAAGGTGGATATAGACACCTCCGTTCTCAAACCGCTCGTGGCGGCCCCATCCTCACCTGCCAACGCCCGTCCCGCTGAGGAGTGTTCAGACGTAAAAATCGACCAGGTCTTCATCGGCTCGTGCACGAACGGGAGGCTCACCGACATAGAGATGGCAGCGAAGGTTTTAAAGGGAAGATCAGTGCACGACGACGTGCGCCTGATCGTTATCCCCGCGTCGTATGAGGTCTACAACGCTGCCCTCGAGAGGGGGCATATCGCCACGTTCGTAAAGGCAGGAGCTGCGGTATGCACGCCCAGCTGCGGCCCGTGCCTCGGCGGGCACCTCGGGATATTGGCCGAAGGGGAGGTGTGCGTCTCGACGAGCAACAGGAACTTCGTCGGACGCATGGGGCATCCGAAAAGCGCCCTTTACCTGGCCGGGCCGCTCGTAGCGGCAGCAAGCGCCGTCACCGGAAGGGTTACGGATCCGCGGGAAGTGTTGTCCTCGGATGAGCTTCAAAGTTTGAAGGGGTGAGGTTCGATGAGCGAGAAACTGCGTGGCAGGGCATGGGTATACGGCAACGATGTCGACACAGACGTCATAATCCCCGCGAGATACCTGGTGACGAGCGATCCTGAAGAGTTGGGGCGCCACTGTATGGAGGACTTAGATCCGGAGTTCATCAAAAAGATGAAGCCGGGCGATGTGGTCGTGGGAGGCGAAAACTTCGGCTGCGGCTCCAGCCGCGAGCATGCCCCCTTGGCGCTAAAGAGCGCGGGCGTCTCCTGTGTCATAGCGGCATCGTTCGCCCGCATATTCTTCCGCAATGCCATAAACGTTGGACTGCCCATATTCGAGTCGAGCGAGGCAGTTAACGGGATATCCGCCGGCGACGAGGTCGAAGTGGACCCCTCCACCGGCATCATCAGAAATTTGAGTAAGGGTGAGACATACCGCGCCACCTCTTATCCGCCGTTTCTGCGGCACCTGATAGAGGTGGGCGGACTCGTGCCTTACGTGCGAGAGAGGCTCAAAGAGAAGGAGGTTTGAGGAGCTTGAAGATGAAGGGTGCGCAGATGGTAGTAAGGGCTTTGGAGCTCGAGGGAGTGGAGGTGGCATTCGGCATCCCAGGAGGCGCCGTGATCCCTCTATACGACGCCCTCTATGATTCTTCCATTGCTCACATCTTAGCCCGCCATGAGCAGGCGGCTTGCCACGCCGCCGACGGTTACGCCAGGGTCACCGGCAAGCCCGGCGTATGCATCGTCACCTCCGGGCCAGGGGCCATGAACGCCCTCACGGGTTTGGCCACGGCATATATGGATTCGATCCCGCTCATCGTGATAGCGGGCCAAGTGGCGAGACATCTCATAGGAAGCGACGCCTTCCAGGAAGCCGACATATACGGCTCTTCCATGCCCGTGACGAAGCACAACTTTCTGGTGCGCTCGGCCGGCGAGCTTCCGTCCGTATTGAGGGCGTCGTTTTACATAGCCACGACGGGAAGGCGGGGACCGGTGCTCATAACGCTCCCCTCCGACGTCCAACAAGAGGAAGCCGACTTCCTCTACCCTCCAAAAATAGATCTGCCAGGCTACCGGCCAAACGCCGAAGAGCTGAGCACCCTTCAGGGCGCAAGGGATGCCCTATCCCGCGCGGAGCGCCCGCTGATACTGGCCGGGGGCGGCGTCATCGCCTCCGGCGCCGCCGGTGAACTGATCACGTTCGCCGAAGCCGGAGAGATCCCAGTGTCGTGCACGCTCATGGGGAAGGGGGCGTTCCCCGAGAGTCACCGCCTCTTTTTGGGGATGATGGGGATGCACGGCAGGCCGGAGGCAAATCTGGCCGCATCGCGGGCCGACCTGCTCGTGGCCGTAGGGACCAAGTTTTCGGACCGCACCACCGGCTTCGCCACAACGTTCGCCCCGCTCGCCAAGGTAATACACGTGGATCTGGACCCCGCCGAGATAGACAAAAACATCCGCGCCCACTTCCCGCTCGTGGGAGACGCGCGAAAAGTCCTAAGGCTTTTGACCGAGGATTTGAGGCCGCACCCGAGCCGCAGGCATTGGTTTGAGGAGATCGAATCTTGGAGAGAGGCTTACCCGTTAGATGAAGATCTGCTGCCGGCCTTCGCCCTCAAGGCGCTGCGCAGCCGCGTGAGCGCCGAAACAGTAGTTACGACGGAGGTGGGACAGCACCAAATGTGGGCAGCCCTCTACTGGCAGGTAGAGGCCCCACGCACCTTCATAACCTCCGGCGGCTTAGGGACCATGGGCTTCGGATTGCCCGCTGCGGTGGGGGCAAGCTTAGCGCGCCCGGGCGAGCGCGTTATATGCATAGCCGGCGACGGGAGTATATTGATGAACGCTCAAGAGCTCGAGACGTGCGCCAGATACAACCTGCCGGTCAAGGTATTCGTCTTCAACAACAGCTCCTTGGGCATGGTGAGGCAGTGGCAAGAGCTCTTCTGGGACCGCCGATATGCGGAGACGCTCACCGACTCCCCTTGCGATTTCGCGAAGCTCGCCCAGGGGTATGGGGTCAAAGGATGGAGGGCGGAGATCTCATCGGAAGTAGAGAGCGCCATCGACGCAGCGCTCTCCTGCGAGGGGCCGGCCTTGGTGGACATCCTCGTACCGAGAGAAGAGCTCGTCATGCCGATGGTGCCGCCGGGGCGCAGCCTCACGGACTTCATCCACGGCCTCGCGGTCAAATCTTGAGCGCCGACCCCGGATAACGCGCTACACGAAGAGACGAGTTGCACCTCTTTCCGAGGTCCGTCAATGGGATTTGAGGTCGAAACTGCGGGGGCAAGCTTCTGCCCCCGTTTTTTCTTTTCCTTATGCTCGTTCGTATAAATCGGCGCACTATAAAGGCACCGCGAAATGGCAACTCCATTGGACGCAGAGGGCGCGGTTGAGGTATTATGTTTCAAAAGCAACCGTCCTGCGCCGCTTTGTTCTTATTTATCTCGAGGGCGTAGTGATGTGGTGTGTTTTTCGGTGCTTTATCTGCTCCTATGATCACGAGGGTAAGGATGGTGGAGAGAGTGTTTCCGAGAGCATATGAACTCTTAAGGGAGATAGACCCGGCTATCGCCGACGTGTTAGACGCCGAACTGAAGCGAGAGCGCGAAGGGATCGAGTTGATCGCCTCCGAAAACGTGGTCTCGCCTGCTGTGCTGGCTGCCATGGGGTCGGTGCTGACTAACAAATATGCCGAAGGCTACCCCGGCAGGCGCTATTACGGCGGATGCGAGGCCGTGGATCGAGCTGAAGATCTCGCCCGCGACAGGGCGAAGGAGCTCTTCGGCTGCGATCACGCTAACGTCCAACCCCATTCCGGATCCCAGGCGAACATGGCAGTGTATTTCTCGGTGCTCAAGCCGGGGGATACGATACTGGCCATGGATCTCGCCCACGGAGGGCACCTGACCCACGGAAGCCCCGTCAATTTCTCAGGCCAGCTCTACAACGTGGCCCACTACGGCGTGACGAGGGAGACGGAAACCATCGACTTCGACCAGGTGGCGAGGCTGGCTGCCGAACACAAGCCCAAGATGATCGTCTGCGGCGCAAGCGCGTATCCGAGAGAGATAGACGCCGAACGCTTCCGCAGGATAGCCGACGAGGTCGGCGCCTACCTCATGTTCGATATAGCCCACATCGCTGGGTTGATAGCGACCGGCCTCCACAAAGACCCTATCCCCTTTTGCGACTTCGTCACCACCACGACGCACAAAACTTTGCGCGGCCCCAGAGGCGGCATGATAATGTGCCGGCAGGAGCACGCCAAGGCCGTAGACAAAACCGTCTTTCCTGGCATGCAGGGCGGCCCGCTGATGCACATCATAGCAGCCAAGGCCGTAGCCTTCCAGGAGGCTTTAAAGCCTGACTTCAAGGATTATCAGAAAAAAATCGTCAAGAATGCGAAGGCCCTCGCTGAGGCGCTATTACAAAAGGGCTTCCGCCTCGTCTCCGGCGGCACGGACAATCATCTGATAGTAGTCGATCTTACGGAGCGCGGCATAACGGGCAAGGATTTCGAGGCCGCCCTGGACAAAGCTGGCATAACCGTGAACAAAGAGACCATTCCCTTCGATACCCAAAGCCCCTTCGTCACGAGCGGCATCCGCGTCGGAACGCCGGCAGTCACTACGAGAGGCTTTGGAGAGAGCGCGATGAAGGTCATAGCGGATTGGATGGATAGGGTGGCAAACGCCGTCGACGACGAAAAGGCACTTTCAAAGGTGAGGGAAGAGGTGAAAGAGTTTTGCCGGGCATTTCCCATCTACGAAGGTCTCGGCATATGACACGGCTCTCGACGGTCGCTGGGTTCGATTTGACCGTTAACGAAGAAGGCCTTCGCCGTGCCGTCGAGCGGGCGAAGGAAAGAGGCGTCGTCCTGCCGACCTTCGAGCAGATGAAGGACCCGAGCAGGGTCCCGCAAAAGATAAAGGAGCGGCTGAAAGGCGTCGGGCTTTGGGACGTAGACCCGGCAAACCTCTTCAGGATCACCTGGAAAAATGAGCCCATGGAACGAGGTGGCCTCTACGGTGGCGTGAACTTCGTGGAGTTGCCGCCTGTTTTAACGGGCGTGAAGGCGAAGATCGTGGCGCTGGTGGGAAAGTGGTTTCCCACGGGTTGTCACAAGGTGGGAGCTGCATACGCATGCCTGGTCCCGCGCCTCGTTACTGGTCAATTCGACCCTGCTACGCAAAAGGCGGTCTGGCCGTCCACGGGAAACTACTGCCGTGGTGGCGCTTACACCGCGCAGCTTTTGGGGTGCGACTCTATAGCCATACTGCCCGAGGGGATGAGCCGCGAGCGCTTCGATTGGCTCAAAAGCGTCGCGGGAGAGGTCATTACCACCCCCGGCGGCGAGAGCAACGTGAAGGAGATATTCGACAAGGCCAAGGAACTTCGCCGCAACAGGGACGACGCAGTCGTATTCAATCAATTCGAGGAGTTCGGGAATTACCTGTGGCACTACGAAGTTACGGGGCACGCCATGGAAGAGGTCTTAAACCAGCTTGCGGACGGCAAGAGCCGCTTCTGCGGCGTAGCGCTCACGTCGGGATCGGCGGGCACGCTCGGCTGCGGAGACTATCTAAAAAGACTCTACCCTGCAAGCTCGCTGGCCGTCGGCGAGGCGCTGCAGTGCCCCACACTCCTCCTAAACGGCTTCGGCGCCCACCGGATCGAGGGGATCGGCGACAAGCACGTCCCGTGGATCCACAACGTGAAAAACACCGACATGGTGATAGCCGCAGACGACGCGGACTGCATGGCCGCGATCAGGCTCTTCAACGCTCCCGCGGGAAAGGCCTATCTCAGAAAGTGCGGCCTTTCACCGCAAACCGTGGAAAATC
>Ga0116179_1002574_pt1 | contig 12919 bp, 12 predicted proteins | sample AD_UKC071_MetaG_FD_89751 | JGI IMG/M metagenome (GOLD analysis project Ga0116179, IMG submission 89751) | Active sludge microbial communities of municipal wastewater-treating anaerobic digesters from USA - AD_UKC071_MetaG | ecosystem: Engineered > Bioreactor > Anaerobic > Digestate | place: USA...
AGATGTTTCACGTGAAACATTTATCTGTTTTTTGCCATACATCCTTATTGGCTTCTGTTTTCACTTTAAACGCATTTTGCTTTATTTATGATAAATCATATTGCCTTTTCCAAAAACAGCTCTTAAAATCGATTTTGTGGCGTGGCTAATTTTTACTGTTTTGATAAATGTTTTCAACCAGGTTTATTATCCTGTCCAGTTCATCTTGCGAATAATATTCTATGAGTATTTTCCCGTTCTTCTTATTGTTCATTATCTTTACCTTGGTGCCAAATATCTCTCTGAACCTTTCTTCTATGGCTTGATAATCTGCATCAGGCCTTTTGGGAGCCTTCTGTTTTTTCTGTGCCGTAAACTGTTTTATGAGTTTTTCTGTCTCTCTTACACTCATTTCTTTTTCGATGATTTCCTGCATCGCTTTAAGCTGAAGCTTTGCATCATCTATTGCGAGCAACGCCCTGGCATGACCGCTGGATATTTCTCCTGATATGAGCCTGGATTTTATATCATCTTTCAGAGAGAGCAGCCTTAACGAATTTGTTATCGCAGGTCTGCTTTTTCCGACGACTGATGCTACTTCTTCCTGGGTCATTCCGAATTCAGAGATCAGCTTTTCATATGCTTCTGCTTCTTCGATGGGATTCAGGTCTTGTCTCTGAAGGTTTTCTATAAGAGCGACCTCCATGACCTCCCTGTCCGAGAGATCCCTTACTATTACCGGGACTGTTTCAAGACCTGCAAGTCTGGCGGCCCTCCACCTTCTTTCACCTGCCACTATCCTGTACATATTCCCGTTTTGCTGTACTATCAAGGGCTGGACTATGCCGTGCTGCTTGATCGACTCGGCCAGTGCAGACAACTTTTCGTCATCGAAAGTCTTTCTCGGCTGATCCGTATTGGGTTCTATATCATTGATCCTTACCTCAGTTATACCTTTATTCTCTGTTTCATCAGTCCCTAATAATGCACCCAGTCCTTTCCCAAGCCCTTTTCTCATCTAACATTTACCTCCTCCGAATAATCGATCACTTCCCGGGCGAGATCCATGTAGCACTCCGCGCCCTTAGATTTGGGGTCGTACAATATAATAGGAAGTCCAAAGCTTGGTGCTTCACTTAGACGCACATTTCTCGGGATAATAGTCCTGTATACCTTGTTTCTGAAATATTTCTTTACATCCTCTACTACCTGTATAGAAAGGTTGGTCCTTGCATCAAACATGGTCAGCACCACACCCTCTACTTCCAGCGAAGGATTCAGATGCCTCTGTACCAGCCTTACCGTATTCATCAGCTGGCTCAGGCCTTCAAGAGCATAATATTCACACTGGATCGGCACCAGTATCGTATCTGCTGCTGTCAGTGCGTTCAATGTCAGCAGTCCCAGCGATGGGGGACAATCTATGATCACAAAGTCGTATTCATCTTTTATTTCATCCAGGGCTGCCTTCAACCTTGTTTCTCTCGATATCACCGATACCAGTTCCACCTCTGCCCCCACCAACTGTATATTGGATGGACAGATATGGAGATTCTCTATCATAGTCGGCATCAGTGCATCTTCTATTCTCTCATCATTTATTATTACTTCATATATGGATTTTTTTACATTCTGTTTCTCAATTCCCAGGCCGCTGGTAGTATTGCCCTGAGGATCCGCATCAATTATTATAACTTTCTTGCCTTTATAAGCAAGGCAAGCACTGAGGTTTACAGCAGTAGTAGTTTTTCCGACTCCTCCTTTTTGGTTTGCGATAGCAATAACCTTGGCCAATATATTCACTCCCGATATAATTTGTTGGTCTATGTAATTATAACATATAGTGATAAAATGTTACACTCCAGGTGATAAGTTTAGCGTAGTTTACAGAGAATGCTGATTCACTGTTATGTGATGCTGCTATATGATACTGTGCAATGTCGTAAACGGACGCTCCATTTGCAAGAGCCGTATAGTTCAGCTCGGGCACAGCCGAAACTCGCAAAAATGCTAAGGGAAGAAATTATGTGTGTTGCATTTTTGCTCAGTCAACCGGCTTGCTGATCTTCGCTCTGATAATACATCACCAGGCCGCATCAATGCAGGAAACACTTACATCGCTCATGTCGCGCAGTACAGAACTGTATACTTTCTGCTTTACATAGAATGAGCAATATCAACTTCAATTTGTTGAACAGCAAATACAGTAACAATCTCATTTTTCAATGCCAAAAACCAAGCGATGTTTCACGTGAAACATCGCCTGTTGTATGCTGTATTTGTGTCTTTCGGAACATTTCACCATTGTCATTATATATCCAGGTTCGTGACATGTCTTGCATTCATCTGAATGAACTCTTTTCTCGGTTCGACCTTGTCACCCATGAGTATAGTGAATATTTTATCAGCTGCCACCGCATCTTCTACTTCTACCTTTTTCATCGTCCTGGTCTCGGGGTTCATTGTCGTATTCCAAAGCTGCTCCGAGCTCATTTCCCCGAGGCCTTTATATCTCTGAACATTGCATTCTTCCTTCTTCCAGTTCTTTTCTCTCTGTATCTTCTCGAGCTCTGCTTCGTTATAAGCGTAATACTCTTCTTTTCCTTTATAGACCCTGTAAAGCGGAGGCATCGCTATATACACATGCCCGTTTTCCACCAGCGGCTTCATATATCTGTAGAAGAATGTCAGCAGCAATGTACGTATATGGGATCCGTCTACGTCAGCATCGGCCATTATTATAACCTTGTCATATCTGAGTTTCGAGAGATCGAAATCCTCGCCGATGCCCGCACCCAAAGCAGTTATTACCGGCATGAGCTTGTCGTTGCCATAGACCTTATCTATTCTGGATTTTTCGACATTCAGCATTTTGCCCCATAGAGGCAGTATTGCCTGAAATCTCCTGTCTCTGCCCTGTTTCGCAGAACCGCCGGCCGAATCGCCTTCTACTATATATATCTCACAAAGGGAAGGATCTCTTTCCGTACAGTCTGCCAGCTTGCCCGGGAGCGTAGTGGTCTCCAGGGCGCTCTTTCTCCTTGTCAGTTCCCTTGCCTTCCTCGCTGCTTCCCTGGCCCTGGATGCTGCGATAGATTTGTCCAGTACCACTTTTGCAACAGAGGGGTTTTCTTCAAGGAAATACGTCAGTTTTTCATTAACTATGCTCTCTACCAGACCTCTGATCTCACTGTTGCCAAGTTTTGTTTTTGTCTGGCCTTCGAACTGGGGATCGAGAAGCTTTACGCTCACTATCGCAGTGAGGCCTTCCCTTACGTCTTCACCCAGCAGGTTCTTGTCATTTTCCTTAAGAAAATTATTTTTTATGGCATAGTCGTTTATGACTTTTGTGATCGCCGTCTTGAAACCGGTCAGATGGGTCCCGCCTTCTGTTGTGGCGATATTGTTGGCGTAGCTGAATATATTCTCTACATATCTGTCATTATACTGCATCGCTATTTCACAATAGGATCCGTCTTTCTCACCTTCGATATATATAGGCAGATCGTGGAGTACATTCTTGTCCTTGTTTATATACTCGACGAAGGATACTATCCCGCCTTCATAGTGGAGTTCCTTTTTAACCGGCTCCTCGCCCCTCATATCGACGAGGATCAGGCGGATCCCCTTGTTCAGGAAAGCCATCTCTCTGTATCTGGTCACCATGGCGTCAAAATCAAATACAGTATCCTCAAAAATCTCCGGATCCGGTTTGAAATGCGTTTTTGTGCCTGTATAATCTGCCTCTCCTATTACTTCCAGAGGAGTGACAGTCTTACCCCGCTCATAGCGTTGGCTGTACAGCTTTCCTTCCCTTGCTACCTGTACTTCCATGAACTCGGAAAGAGCATTCACCACAGACGCGCCTACTCCATGGAGTCCTCCTGCTACCTTGTAAGCTCCACCGCCAAATTTTCCACCTGCGTGGAGCACCGTATGGACAACTTCCACAGTAGGTATACCCATTTTGGGATGGATCCCCACCGGTATCCCACTTCCATTATCCTTTACAGTAATGGAATTATCTTTTTCAACGATAATCTCGATCCTGTCACATCTCCCAGCAAGGGCCTCATCCACACTGTTGGCAACTATCTCATATACCAGGTGATGCAGACCTCTGAGAGATGTAGTACCTATATACATCCCCGGTCTTTTCCTGAGCCTCGAGCCCCTCCAGTACGAGTATCTGATTTTCATCATAATTGATATTGTTGTTCTCAACGTTTATCTCGCTCATCTCATCCTCCTGTAAACCCCTTGAATGCAACTGATTTAAAGCGTGTACATAACGTTCATGGATCCGGATCTCTTCTGCAGTGTTACAGATGAGATCGGTGAAAGATATATCCTGCTTTTTTTATCTACTTCAGTTATTATGAAAGATCTGGGAAGATCATCTGTGATGGCAGTGACAAATCCTTCCTCCTCAGCAGTTTTAAGAAAATCCCTCGTATCCTTCGATATCGTGGAGGATTCTATATCCAGTATCGCTATGACGTTCTTCATCGGTATTACCACATCGCCGCCTATATGTAAAAACATGGCCGCCTCCTGTAATTTTGTTTCCTGATACAATACATATTTTAACTTAATTAAATACTCTTCGCAAATGATTGCCCCTGCTTCTCATATTTAAAGTTTTCATATCTGTTCCGTATATGCACTCTCTTTTATCATTTACTGGTCCAATTGGATTTTTCAATTTACAAATCTAAACTGCATCTGCGAGATCTCTGTCAGCCTGTTACATCTCCTGCCTCTTTATTTTTCCGCTTTCCACATGGAAAAAAGCCGATCCTTCGCTGCTTCTTGTGAAAAATCTTCTTTCAGTACTGGTTATGAGAGTCTGTATGCCTTCAATACTGTCCAGCAGATATTCTCTCCGGTTATCATCCAGTTCTGACAGGACATCATCGAGCAAAAGTACGGGGTATTCTCCTGTCTCATCCTTCATAAGATCTATCTCGGCCAGCTTCATTGAAAGGACCGAAGTCCTCTGCTGTCCCTGTGAAGCGTATATCTTGGTACTTTCGCCGTTCAGTATTATATCTATGTCATCTCTTTGCGGCCCCGACATGGTGATGCCTTTCTGCAATTCTCTGTCCCTGTTCTTCCTGATAGTGTTCCAGAATGCGGTTTCTATATCTTTTTCATCATCGTTCCTGATGCTGAATGAAGGATCATACACTAGCTTCAGCCTCTCTTCAGAGTTTGTAAGTCTTTCATGCCGGCCGGCTGCGAGTTTATCAAGTCTTTTTATAAAATCCTTCCGGGCCTTCATTATCCTGGAACCTGTTTTCACCAGATGATGATCCCACACTTCAAGTGTATCTGCCAGCTCTTTATTTATTGAAATCGTTTTCAGGAGATTGTTCCTTTGAAAAAGTATTTTGGAATACTGCTGAAGATCATAAAAATAAGAAGGTCTGAGCTGACTCAGTGTAATGTCCATGAATCGTCTTCTTTCCGCAGGTCCCTGCTTTATCACGAGAAGATCCTCTGGAGAGAAAATAACCGCATTCAGATGCCCCATCAATCCGCCGATTTTTTTCAATGGTATCTCGTTGATGCTTATTCTTTTTCGGTTCTCATTACTGTATACTATATGTATTTGTTCATCCCTGTCGGACCTGGCATACTCCAGCCTTATGTCGAAAAAATCTCTGCCGTATTTCAGAAGCTCGCTGTCTTTTGATGTTCGGTGTGATCTGCCTGATGCACATAAAAAAATTGCTTCTATGATATTTGTTTTACCCTGGGCATTATTACCATAAATTATATTAAATGTATCAGCAAAGCTTATTTCCGCATTTTCATAATTCCTGTAGTTTTTTAAAGTGATGCTTTTTACCTTCAATAAAAACTCCTTACCTTCCAGATGTTATTCTACTAAATATCTGCTTCCTTCAAACTCCATGATATCCCCTGGCCTGAGCTTCTTGCCTCTCTGCAGTTCCGTTGCTCCGTTGACTTTGACAGTTCCGGCCGCAATAAGCTTCTTTGCATCAGAACCGCTTTGTGCTATTCCTGTGAATTTAAGCAACTGTTCGAGTTTTATAAATTCTGTCGTTATTTTAACTTTTTCCAAACAAAATCCTTCTTTCTCAATGTTTCTGCATTATATCAGGTAAATCATTCTGTCCCGCAGGATCAGGCGCTCCTTAAATAATTTGATATCTGTTCCCGCTGTATAATATTATCATTTCCATATTACAGCATTTTAATATGCCTTCCGGCCACCTCTCCGTTTACAGTTGCTTACCTCCTGATGGGCAATATCAGATAAGCAAAATCATTGCCCTGGAGTGGCTTTATCGTACAGGGCCCCAGGCTGGTGGTAAAATATACGTCTATCATTTCATTGTCTATCACTCTCAGCGCTTCTATGAAAAACTTATGGTAGAACGATATCTCCAGCTTTTTGCCGTCCATATCCACCTTCATCTCTTCTCTTACATTCCCGGCTTCCGTATTAGCCGTGATGACCATCTTATCGTCTGAAATATCAAGAGTGACCGGATATCTTCTCTCTTCACTGGTTATTACCAATGAAGCTCTTTCAAAACATGAAAGCAGCTCTTTTGTATTGACCCTGATCTTCGTTTCATGATCTTTGGGGAATATACTCATATAGTTCAAATATTCTCCTTCAAGAAGCCTGGAGGTCATGATGCAGTTGCCCATATCAAAAAGGATCTGGTTGCCTGCAGCATATATGTACAGATCATCATCCACAGGCTGCAGTATCTTTGCTATTTCGTTAAGAGTTTTTCCCGGTATGATGAGTTTTCTTTCAGCATTTTCCGTATCCTTTTCTTCCTCAGGGTCCAGACATCTCATTGCCAGCCTGTACCCGTCAATAGATACTATGGTAAACCTGCCATCCTTATATTCAAACAATGAACCTGTAAGCATCGGCCTGTTTTCATCCATGCTTACAGCAAAAATGGTCTGTCTTATCATATCCTTGAGCTTTTTCTGGCTTATCTTTATGCCGTCATTCTTCTCAACTGTAGGCAGGGCCGGAAATCCTTCTGCATCCAGTCCCCTTATCTCAAACATGGAGTTCTCGCATTCGATGACCACATTATTGTTCTCTTTGACTTCAATCATCACTTCTGCATCAGGAAATCTCCTGATTATCTCTCCAAACATCCTGGCATTGAGAACGATGGATCCTTTCTCCCTTACATCAGCATCCACACAGCATTCGATACCTATTTCAAGGTCGTTGGATGTAAGTTTGATATTTTCACCGGCTTCTATAAGAATACCTTCGAGTATTGGCAATGTTGTTTTGGCAGATACTGCCTTTTGAACGATGTTTATTCCTTCGAGCAGGTTTTCTTTTGAACATATAACTTTCATCGAAATGACCTCCATGTCTTTATTTAATAATAATATAATAATTCAGTAATAATAGTAAGTGCTGTTGATTCCGTGCATAACTGGTGCAAGGCCTTGAAACATCAGGCTTTCGGTTGTTGATTAAAGTGTTGATAATTTGTTGCTGAAAGTGGATGAAAAAAAATAATCTGAGTTATCAACATATTACCAACATCAACTTATCCCCATATCAACATTTTCCGGGGATAATCCTAATTGCCGGTTATATTTCTTTTCAGCTCCTCTATGGTGCGTTTCACTTCCGGATTCATCTGCATATCTTCCTCTATTTTCTGAATAGCATGTATAACGGTGGTATGATCTCTCCCACCAAATTCTTCTCCTATCTTCGGAAGGGACAGCCCCATTATGTCCCGGCACAGATACATGGCGATCTGCCTGGGATAGGAGATATTCCTGTTCCTTTTCTGGGACAGGATCTCTTCAGTCCTCAGGTCGTAGTATCTGGACACCGATTCTATAATGTGAGTCGTATCGATCACCTTGTTGTTCGATGCAGCAAGGATCTCCTTCAGTGCTTCAGCACACATATCAACAGATATTTCAGTATCCGTCAGAGACGAATATGCAATGACCCTGTTCAGTGCGCCTTCCAGTTCACGTATATTGGATACGACCTTATCAGCGATGAATGCAAGCACATCATTGGGTATCGTGATATTTTCCAGCTGTGCTTTTTTCTTCAGGATCGCGATCCTGGTTTCAAAATCCGGCGACTGTATATCTGCAGTCAAGCCCCATTCAAATCTTGAGCGGAGCCTGTCCTCCAAAGTAGTGATATCTTTCGGCGGCCGGTCGCTGGAAATGATGATTTGCTTGTTTGCTTCGTACAGGGCATTGAAGGTATGGAAGAATTCTTCCTGAGTCCTCTCTTTACCGCCTATGAACTGAATATCGTCTATGAGCAGAACATCCATATTCCTGTACTTAGTCCTGAACTCCTCATTTGTATCATCTTTAATGGCGTTTATCAGATCATTGGTAAACTTTTCAGAAGATACATACAGCACTTTCGATGAAGGATTCTGGCTCAGTATGTAATGACCTATTGCATGCATGAGATGAGTTTTGCCAAGGCCGACACCGCCGTACAGGAAAAGCGGGTTGTATGCCTGGGCCGGAGCCTCTGCCACAGCTACCGCGGCCGCATGCGCCAGTCGGTTCCCGTTGCCTATGACAAAAGTATCAAAAGTATATTTTGGATTCAGTATGGAATTATAAAGCTCTTCATTTACCGAAGCATCAGACGAATGCTTGATCTGCGATGCCGGCTCCTGGGAAGGCACCGTTATTTTTATGGTATATTCCTTTAAAGTAACCTGCTTTACAGCATTTGAAATAAGAGCTGAATATCTCGATTCGATTATGCCTTTGTTAAAATCTGTTGGAACTCCAAGAACGATGGTATCCGAACTGGAGGATATGGGTTCGATGGTATTGATCGATGTGTTGTAACTGATTTCAGTCAGTTCGTTTTTTAAGAGATCAAGCACTCTGGGCCAGATGCTGGATAACGTCAAATTCATGGTTTTCCTCCAAGGTTTTGTTGTATGACAGTGATCAAAAGGAAATTTGTGAACACTATTGAGCATAAATAATATATCAGACTTTCGGGCAATATTCAATGAACAAATGGTCCAGTTATCCACAATTAAATCTGGAAATCTTCAATTATCCACAGCCTGTCACTTCTGATAAAGCCGCCAGCAAAACATGAAAAAGTTACCCTTCTTTATTATATAGAGAGGGGTATGAACTGCTCGGATGAAAATTCCGGAAACAACGAAAAGAGAATAGTTTCTTGACATAATCAAAAGTTTTAATATATAATTGGCGTGATGTATTTGTCCTGCGGGACATTATACACGTTTATTTTTTGTTTAAAGAAATATATAAAAGCAAATACTTATTTTGAGTGATACACTTGAAAGCGGCATGAAACGGGGGTGTAAACTGTGCTAAGAACATACCAGCCAAAAAAGAGAAAGAGAAGCAAAATACATGGCTTCAGAAAGAGAATGAGCACGCGAAACGGCAGGAAGGTATTGAGAAGACGCAGACTAAAGGGACGAAAAGTGCTTTCAGCGTAAGACCGCATGAGTGTGGTCTTTTTCTTTCAGGAAATAAGGAGAAAATGAAGAAAACGGAACGTTTGAAGAAAAACTATGAATTTGCCCGTATTTACAGAAGGGGCAGATTTTTTCCGGGAAAGTATCTGGTACTGTATATCCTGAAAAACAATATGGAAATCAACAGGCTTGGCGTGAGCGTAAGCAAAAAGATAGGAAAAAGCGTCACGCGAAACAGGGTCAAGAGACTGATCAGGGAGAGCTACAGATATTATGAACCTTTTATCACTGGCGGTCTCGATATAGTAATAACGGCAAGGAAAGTGGAAACGGAATACAGATTTGCGGACATCCTGAAGGAATTGAAATACCTTTTGAAAAGAGCCCGCATATTTGACAGAGAAAAATGGGATGGATCAAGAAACTCTTAATAGCAATGATACGGCTGTATCAAAAATACGTATCGCCTCTTAAATCAAAAAGGAGCTGCAGGTTTTACCCTACATGCTCCCAATATGCCATCGACGCATTGGACAAATATGGCGTACTGAAAGGAAGCTGTCTTGCTGTAAAGCGTATACTGAAATGCCATCCTTTCCATCCCGGCGGCTATTACCCTGTAAAATAGACCTCAGTGCCGTCATACAGCGGATATGCGGCTTGGGAACGACATCAGGGAAATTTTGCAGACTTTTCGCAGGCTCATGGTCTATAATATTAAAAAAAAAGAATGTGTATATACACAAAAAATAATGAAGGGAACAAGTAAGTTATGTCGTTTGATTTTTTAGCTTACCCGCTTGGCAAGTTCCTCAAGTTCATTTATGATATTGCATTTGAGAATTACGGTCTTGCCATAATAATATTCACATTCATAGTCAGGCTTGCATTGCTTCCGTTGACGATAAAACAGCACAAGTCGACGATGAAAATGCAGGAGATACAGCCTCTGATAAATGATATCCAGAAAAAGTACAAGGACGACAGGGAAGCAATGAATCAGGAGCTTATGAAGCTCTACCAGGAACACAACTACAACCCTGCCGGAGGTTGTCTCCCCTTACTGATACAGATGCCCCTGATACTCACACTGTACTGGGTCATCGTACAGCCATTGAAATTCATGCTTGGAAAATCCATGGAAGCCATAGACGGGATCGTAAATGCTGCAGCAAAAGCCCAGGCATCCATAAACTCGGCGCTGCACCTGGAAAACATCCCGATGACCGTTGAAGAAGTAACCAAAAGTTGGGGTATTCACAGAGAAATCAGGGCTTTGAGTTTCTTCAACGAGCATCCCGATATGCTGACAGAAGCAGGCGGATTGCTGGAAAAATCCGAGCTCATAGACTTCCGCAGCTTCCTCGGTCTGCATCTGGGCGAAGTAGCTTCCTTCCAGCCCAATGTCATTTTCGGACCGGAATGGAAGATATATCTCCCGTTGTTCATACTCGTCATCGTTGCGACAGTGACCACTTTTTTGTCAAGTAAGCTGTCGATGCCGAAAAACACCAGCGACCAGAAAAGCGGACCGGCAGGCTGTTCAAGCAATTCCATGATGTATATCGGCCCCATAATGACGCTGATGTTTTCATTCAGGCTTCCTGCAGGTGTTATTCTGTACTGGATGACAGGCTATGTATTCGCAATCTTTCAGCAGTTGTATTTAAACAAATTCGTGCTTAACAAGAACAAACCGGCAGAAGCTGCGGCGGCAGCCGGCGGCGGTAAAGCCAGGCTCAGCGATGGGTCAAAGAAAAAAGAATCAACCGGTGAAAATAATGGTACAATAGATAGTGGAGAGTCCGTTTCTGAAAAACAGCTGCCATCTGGAGAAAAAAAGAAAAAAGGCAAAACGGGAAGCGGAAAAAAAGGCGGAAAGAAAAAAGGCGGTAAAAAGAAGAAATAAGCCAAATCAGGATCGTCATCTCATAAAAGCGAAGGACTTAGAATGCGGTAGCGTGTGTTTTGGGGATCTGTTTGAAAAATGGCGGCTAAAAGGAGGTTGCTGGTATAGATGAGCAAGGTGATAGAAACTACTGGAAAAACCGTCGAAGATGCAGTTAATGCGGCACTGGAAGAGTTGGGCGCAGATATCGGGGACGTCGAAGTCACAGTGCTGGAGGAAGGGTCCAAAGGCCTTTTTGGCATAGGCAGCAAACAGGCGCGGGTGGAAGTGAGGCTCAAAATGGACCTGGCCGGAGAAGGAGTCCGGTTTCTGGAGAGTGTTTTCGAGAAGATGAATGTGGATGTCGACATTGAATCATATGAGGATGAAGACTCCATACTGCTGCAGGTATCAGGAAAAGACAGCGGGATAATCATAGGAAGGCGCGGCGAAACACTGGATGCGCTGCAGTATCTGACAAGCCTGGTAGTCAATAAGAAAAGCGGCAGATATAAAAGGCTGACCATAGACATAGAAAACTACAGGAAGAAGAGAGAGGAAACCCTCGTAAGGCTGGCGAAAAGGCTGGCGGACAAAGTAGTGAAGTACCGCAGGAACGTTTCTCTGGAGCCGATGAATCCTTATGAGAGAAGGATAATACACTCCACACTCCAGCACAATGAATATGTAGAAACATACAGTGTAGGTGAAGATCCGAACAGAAAAGTCGTCATAACACTCAAACAGGCCTATTCTGACAGGTGATGTGCCCATACTCCCCGAAGGCGGATCTGTATGAATGACCTGTTCACAATGTATAATAGACAGAGGACAATCCAATTGTCCTCTTTTGAGTTTAAGGATGATGTGGAATGTGTGACCGGACAGAAGCTGCAGCAGCTGTGCCGGGCAGAAACGCTGAGACCATAGCTGCCATCTCGACCCCTTTCGGAACGGGAGGCATCGGCATAATAAGGATCAGCGGCCCCGAGGCCACCAGCGTTGCGGCACGTATATTCAGAGGCAGGAAAAAAATAAGTGAAATAAAGAGCCATACTGTAGTACACGGCAGGATCATAGACCCTGCCGACGGACATATGGTAGATGACGTGCTGCTCATAAAGATGGATGCCCCAAATACATTTACCGGCGAGGATACCATAGAGATAAACTGCCACGGCGGGATCGTAGTGCTCAACAGGGTGCTTTCGCTCGTTCTCAGACACGGAGCCCGGCCGGCACATGCAGGTGAATTTACCAAACGCGCCTTTATAAACGGCAGGATGGACCTGGCACAGGCTGAAGCAGTGATAGACCTGATAAACTCGAAAACGGACGAAGGATCGCGGGCTGCAGCGGCACAGCTCCAGGGAAAACTGTCGGAGAAAATCAGAAATGCCCGCAGGAGGATGATAGAACTCATCGCCGGGATAGAAGCCTCGATAGAATATCCGGAAGAAGACATCGAAGAAATCACCGGCGAGATGGTCCACAGCGGTATCAACGAAATAAGGGAAGAACTGCACAGGACACTGCAGGGATTTGCAAGGGGAAGACTTCTGCGGGAGGGGAT
>Ga0116179_1002575_pt1 | contig 12916 bp, 12 predicted proteins | sample AD_UKC071_MetaG_FD_89751 | JGI IMG/M metagenome (GOLD analysis project Ga0116179, IMG submission 89751) | Active sludge microbial communities of municipal wastewater-treating anaerobic digesters from USA - AD_UKC071_MetaG | ecosystem: Engineered > Bioreactor > Anaerobic > Digestate | place: USA...
AGAGTCATATTTCTTGAAAGTTCTTCTGGCTCATAATCAATTACTTTTCCAGATGTCTCGCCTGTAACAACTCTGTCAATCTGTCCTGTTTTAAAAAGTATCTGTTCTGCAAGTTTTGTATTACCTGCACCTGCATGGGCAACAATTGCAATGTTTCTGATTTTTGTGATATCTCTACTCATAAAACCCTCCTCGATTTATAGATTCTTTAAGTCAAATTTTTCTAAATCTATTCTGTCATTAGTTTATTATTAATACCAAACATGAATAGGTTAAAATCACTCAAAAACTCTTTTATAGATATATTCAACATTTCTTGTGTAGTAGTTTAAATCAAAAATATCCTTTATTTCATCTTCACCAAGATATTTTTTTACTACTTTATCTTTTAATAACAGATCCATAAAAGATCTGCCTTCCTTCCAGCTCTGCATAGCATTTGATTGAACGATTTTATATGCTTCTTCACGAGTAAGACCCTTATCAACAAGAGCAAGCAACACTCTTTGAGAGTTGTATAATCCATAACTCAGATTGATATTTCTTAACATCCTTTCAGGATAAACTCTTAAATCCTTGATTATCCCATACAGTCTGGTTAGCATATAATCAACAAGAATACAGTTATCTGGAATAATCACTCTTTCAACAGAGGAATGAGAGATATCCCTGTCATGCCATAATGCAATGTTCTCAAAGCTTGCAAATGCATTACTACGAACAAGCCTTGCAAGTCCGCACAGATTCTCACATCCCACAGGGTTTCTTTTATGAGGCATGGCAGATGATCCTTTCTGTCCTTCAGTGAATGGTTCTTCTGCTTCAAAAACTTCAGTTCTCTGGAGATGCCTTATTTCCAGTGCAACCTTTTCCACTAATGCTGCAATCAAGGCAAGAACACTTAAAAACTCAGCATGTCTGTCTCTCTGTACAACCTGAGTTGCCACTGGTTCAGGTTTTAAATTCAGTTTACGAAGCGCAATGTCTTCAATTTCTGGAGGTATATTGGAAAATGTTCCAACAGCTCCTGAAATTTTTCCAATACTTATTCTATCGATTGCCGATTGAATTCTTTCAATGTTTCTGCTGGTTTCCTCATACCAGAGAGCAAATCTCAAACCAAATGATGTTGGCTCTGCATGAACACCATGACTCCTACCCATGCAAACAGTATCTTTATATTGGAAAGCCTTTTTTTTGAAGATTTCTTTAAGTTTAATAAGATCCTTGAGTATAAGATCTGATGCCTCTTTTATCTGCAAAGCCAGTGCTGTATCAACAACATCAGAAGACGTAAGTCCCATATGAATGTATCTTGATACCGGACCAACACTTTCAGCAACAGATGTAAGAAAGGCAATTACATCGTGTTTTACAGTTTTTTCGATCTCATCAATTCGTTGAATGTCAAAACTGGCTTTTTGTTTGATTTGCCTTAAAGCATCTGTTGGAATTTTACCAAGCTCAGCCCATGCCTCACAGACAGCAATCTCGACTTCAAGCCATTTTCTGAATTTGTTCTCCATGCTCCATATCTGTCCCATCTCTTTTCTTGTATACCTCGTAATCATTGATTGGCCTCCCGTATGATTCTTTCAGGTTTTATTATTATGCCATTACTGAGTCCTATTCCTAATATTCTACCGATTTTATCTTTTATTTTTACATAGCCAGCAGGTAAAATCCCGCTTGTTATTTTAATAAAATTTCCATTTAAAAATTTGCTCGCAAATGCATCCTGTATTGTAAGCGAAGGAAGAAAATACAATGCCTCATCTATGGTTAAAATGCTTTTCAAAAAATGAGAAGAGTTCCTACTATGCTCAGATGAACAAAATAATCGCAACTGCTCTAAATTAATTGAATTTTCTATTTTGAACTCTCCAATTCGTGTACGTACAAGCTCCACAATATGCGCTCCCACTCCTACATCAATTCCTATATCATAGCAAAGGGATCTTACATATGTTCCTTTACCACATATCACTCTGAACGTAACAAAAGGTGGCTGAAACGTCTCTACTGTTATTGATTTAATGAAAATTCTTTTGGGTTTTCTTTCGACCTCTACACCTTTTCTTGCAAACTTATGCAGAGGACTGCCATTCACTTTTACGGCTGAATACATTGGAGGGATCTGCGTTATTTCACCGATGTATTTTTCTATTATTTTTTCAATATCTCTCCTATTAAGATCAAATTTTTCCACCACTCTGGTTATTTTCCCTTCAGCATCATAACTATCTGTCACCACACCAAACCTTGCTTTAAATACATACTCTTTTTCAAGATCCATAAGCATTGAAGTTATCTTTGTGGCTTCATTTAGACAGACAAGCAGTACTCCTGTTGCCATTGGATCAAGTGTACCAGAATGGCCGGCTTTTTTAATTTTTAGAATTCTTCTTACCTCAGTTACCGCATTCTGACTTGTAATACTTTTCGGTTTATCAAGAATTAAAACTGCGTTCATAAAAGTTTTATCGGACCACCCAATCCTTTCAATTCAAAACTTATGATAAAACTAAACTCTGATGTCTCTCTTCCATCTCTATAAATGGGTTTTCTTTTCAGTGATACAATGCTTGCCCAGCATTTTTCAGCATATCTTACATCAAGCGATGTATCTCTCAATCTTTCTCCATGTTGTTTCTTGTCATAGTTTATATTGCCAGCAAATGACCATTTTTCAGTTAATTGCTTAACAATTGTCATTGAATAATTATTTATTCCTCCTGTATCTCCTTGATCACGGTACTGTCCTCTTATTGTAGGAGCCCACAGATAAGACGGGCTTACTGTATTATCTCTTGTGTATCTATGACCCAATGATATAGATGTTGTTGGATCAGGATTGAAACCTATCCAGTTATTAAATGTTTCTGTTCTTTTTTTTGTTATATTCTGATATGTATCAAATCCAAGGCTTATTTTCCAGAAAGAAAGTTTTGTTTCAAACAAAATAGGATAAAGATTGTCCCAGTCGTTTTTGGCTCTGAAATCATATACCTGAGCAATTCTTGCTTCAAGAGTAAACTTTCTAAAAATTAATTTATTATACACTCCTGCTCTTATAAGAGATGTATCCTCAATAAATTCTGCTTCCTCTAAAACTGGTGGTTTATTGTTAACTTCTATGAAAACTCCTTCAACAAATGGCTCAGCTATATGTGTAAAGTTTTCATTTCGATTGTAAAGCCTCATAGATCCCTTTACATCGTACTGCAACATCTCTCTGTGCGATGTATCTTCATAAGGCGAAGTATGGGTAAGGTCATAAAAAATTGATCTGGCACTTAAAGTCTGAGTTAGCCTTACACTGTCTCCCATCGTATAGCTCAATTTGGGATTAATCTGAAATCTCTGTCCTTTAAGCCCGTCTTCTTTATAAAATTCTCCAGCATTGATGTTAAAATTTGCAGTGAAAGGACCAATTTTAAATGGAGAAACAACATAGCCAAGCTCGGTTTTTAAAGGTGGACTTTCCCCGTCCCATCTTAAATCTTTCCATGCCTGACCGAGCAAATAAAATCTTGATTGGACTGCAGGAACAGATAGCTCAACTGAGGACTGCAGAAATCGGTCGTATTCAGCAGAAAGATCTTTGCCATAATCTTTAAAAAGAAAAGTTTTTGAAATCTGACGAGTATCTCCATATTCCCTATAAAAATCCTTTTTATTCACATAGTTCACATCTACAAGAAGGTCAATACCTCTAAATTTTTGAACATGAATACCTCGGATTTCAAAGAAGTCTTTGTCAATGTCTTTATCATTGATATTATAAACATGCCACATACCTTTTGTATCAAAATCAAGATACCTATATTCAAGACCCTTGCCCAGTCCGGTTTTTGAAAAATAATCAAGATAAAAAGTGGCGTCTTTATTACTGTCTATAACAAGGTAGTAAGCAGGACTGAAGCGAAATCCACGTGTATTAGAGTTACCAAATTTTAAAGGTAGAAATCCTGATTTACGATTGTTTCCTCCAGGTCCAGAAAATATAGGAGAAAATAAAACAGGTACATCTTTAACTTTAAATGTACTGAGTTTTGATACCACCGCGTCATCAACAACAAAATCTACAAATTCTCCTGTAAAACACCATGGTTGAGACTTGTCTGGCTCAGGCTCACAGGTTGAAACTTTAGCTTTCCTGGCTTTATACTTTATTTCACTTAATCGCTCAATTTCTTGAGCTCTAATCCAGAAATCCTGATCTTTTATATGAATTAGAGCATTTTTAAGAAGAGCAGTTTTTTTATCAATATTGAATTTACCCTCTTCTGCCCAGGCAGTCATTGTTGAATCGTTGTAATAAAAATCTTTGTATGCTTCTACCTCATTTGTTTTTTCGTAGTAAATTGCTTTTTGAGCTCTCATCTCAAAATTTGGATCAACCATATGAACATTTCCAGTTGCAACAGATTTCTGTTCTTCATCAAAATGTTCAAGTGTATCTGATGTTATCTCTATTGAGAATGCAAGGCAGGGCAGAAAAAGAACCAGTAAAACAATTAGCACTTTCATAACAACTCGCCCAATCCTTTATGCAATGACTTTTCACCGAAAAACTCTTTTATTTCACCGATCAGGTAAGATGAACCTGTACATAAAAGATAAAGATGAGGTTTTTCCCTGCAAACATTTAAAGCTTGTTTAAATGCTTGCTCAGAGTCAGTAACACAGGAGATTTGTATCCGAAAATCTCCATTGAGTTGCGATAAAAACTCATCAATCTTTAATGCTCTTTCATAAGCAGGAGTTGTAAAGAAAAAAGAATGTGCATAACCATCAAAATGTTTTATAACTCCTTTAAAATCTTTATCTTTCATTACTCCAAAAACAACAACCGGTTTTTTATCTGTAAGCATCTTAAGAGAACTCACAAGACTTTTCGCTGCATGAGGATTATGAGCAATATCAAGGATAATCAGTGGATCATGAGAAATAACCTCGAGTCTTCCATACATTTTTACATTTTTAAGCCCCTCTTTTATAGAATCTTCATTACACTGAGGATATGAACGAATAAAAGCTTCCAAAGCCACAGATACATTTTCAAGCTGGTGAAAGCCTGTTAGAGGAAGGAATAAAGAAAAAATCCTTTTAGAATCCCTTTCAGGTTGAACAGTACGGTCAACTTTTTTCTGTATGCAGTTTTTAAAAAAACAAAAATCAAACCATAATCCTTCAAAACTCATTTTATTCAAGAAACTTAAAAAATCTTTACCATAGATATAAAAGTCGCTATTTAACTGTTTTGCCCTCTGTCTTAATAACTCTTCAACCTCAAACTGCTGGCTTGAGGAAACCACGGGAATGCCTTTTTTTATGATTCCTGCTTTTTCAAATGCAATGGATTTTATATCATTACCCAGAAATTTCTGATGATCAACGCCGATACTTGTAATTACAGAAATTTCTGGATTTACAACATTTGTTGCATCAAGTCTTCCTCCCATTCCTGTTTCAAGAACAGCGTATTCAATATTTTTTTCTTTAAAGTAAAGAAATGCCATAACAGTTATATACTCAAAAAATGTAAGATCCTCAGAATAAGGCTTGATTTTTTCAATAAGTCTTAAAATATCATCTTCGGATATTTCAATATCATTAACAACAATTCTTTCTGTAAATCTTGTAAGATGAGGCGATGTAAAAAGCCCAACATTGCATCCATGAGCTCTTAATAAATTATAAATTATTTTAGAAACTGAGCCTTTACCATTAGTCCCTGCAATATGAATAGATTTAAATTCTTTTTGAGGATTACCGAGTCGTTCAAGTGTAGAAAAAACTCTGTCAAGTCCTAGCTTTATTCCTTTAGTTCTTCTTTTATAAAGCTCATTTATTGTCTCTTTATATTCCATGAGTTTGATTAATCAATGTTAATTAATTTTTCAGGCATAAATATATTAATAATTTTATGTATTGTGTTTTTTAACTCATTCCTTGTCACAACTACATCAACCATTCCATGTTCCAGCAAAAATTCAGCTCTCTGAAAACCTTCAGGCAACTGTTGTTTGATGGTTTCTTGAATAACTCTTGGTCCCGCAAATCCTACGAGGCTTTTAGGTTCAGCTATAATGATATCTCCCAGCATTGCAAATGATGCTGTAACCCCTCCAAATGTTGGATCTGCCAGAACAGATATATATAAAAGCCCTGCTTCCTTAACTCTGCCAATTGCCTGAGAAGTTTTTGCCATCTGTATAAGCGAAAACATTCCTTCTTGCATTCTTGCACCACCAGATGCTGAAACAATAATCAGAGGAACTTTTCTTGAGATTGCTCTTTCTGCAGCTCTTGTAACTTTTTCTCCTACAACAGTTCCCATGCTACCACCCATAAATGCAAAATCAAGAACAGCAATTACTACATCTCTTCCATTGATCTTTGCATCGCCATAAATAGCTGCTTCTTTTAGCCCTGTCTTTTTTTCATTTTCAAGAAGTCTCTCCTTATAGGACATCGTATCTTTAAATTCAAGTGGATCATGGCTTCTGAGATCAGGATCGAGTTCAGTGAAACTTCCATTATCTGTTATTAGAGTAATTCGCTCTTTTGCTGAAATCCTGAAGTGATACTGACATTTGGGACAAACTTTGCAGTTATTTTCAAGTTCTTTACGATAAATTATTTCCTTACAGTTTTCACATTTGACCCATAATCCTTCAGGAATTTTTACTTTTTTTTCTATTCTGGATTCTTTTTTTTTAAACCATGCCATTTATTTTATAGCCTCTCTTAAAGATTTTATAAATTCGTATGCTTCTTCAGGTTTTTCATGAAACATCTTCACAATCGCACTTCCCACAATCACACCATCAGCAAATTGTGATACATAAGCTGCCTCTTTTGGTTTGCTAACTCCAAATCCAACGCATACCGGTTTACCAAAACTTTTCACATAGTCTATATGCTCTTTGAATGCTTTATCAAGTATAAGCTCAGAGCCTGTTATTCCTGTTATTGAAACATAATAAATAAAGCCTGTTGAAGAACGGGCAATTTTTTTTATTCTCTCAGGTGTTGATGTTGGTGCAACTAAAAAAACTGTATCAATACTGTATTTTTTAGCATAAAACCTGTATATCCGGGATTCCTCAACTGTCAGGTCAGGAAATATCACGCCTGAAATACGTGCACTGGATGCATCATTGAAAAATTTTTCAATACCATAACAGAAAACAGGATTTAAATAACTCATGAGGATTACAGGAGTTTGTATTTCCTCTTTAAACTCTTGAAGAAATTTTAATATCTTTCTCAATGTTACTCCTGCATTTAATGCTCTTTCAGAAGCTTTCTGAATTGTAGGACCATCAGCAAGAGGATCTGAAAAGGGAACGCCAAGCTCGATAATGTCAGCACCTGCATCAGTTAGAATCTTGATCCTTCTTAAAGTATTTTCAAGATCCGGGTCTCCTGCCATAATATACGGAATAAATGCTTTTCTACCCTGCTTTTTTATTTCCTCAAGTTTTTTTCTTACAGAAAAACCTTTCATATAGAAATTCCTTTAATCCTGGCTACTTCTTGAACATCTTTATCTCCTCTGCCTGAGAGGTTTACAATGATTATTGAGTCCTTTGACATCTTTGGCGCAACCTTTATTGCCTCAGCCACAGCATGTGCTGACTCCAGAGCAGGAATAATGCCTTCAAGTCTGCTCAACAGCTCAAAAGCCTCTAATGCCTCGTCATCAGTTACATGCGTATATTTGACCCTTCCTGTATCCCTTAAATAAGCATGTTCAGGGCCAACAGAAGCATAATCAAGCCCTGCGGATACAGAGTGAGTTTTTAGAATATTGCCATCGTCATTCTCTAAAACATAACTCAAACATCCCTGAAAAACTCCCTTATTACCACTTGCAAATCTTGCTGCATGAAGCCCTGTCTCAATGCCTTTACCACCTGCCTCAACACCTGTCATCTGAACATCATTATCATCTAAAAATTCGCTGAAAAGTCCAATTGAGTTGCTTCCACCACCAACGCATGCAATAAGGAGAGATGGAAGTCTGCCTTCTTTTTTTAGTATCTGTTTTTTTGCTTCTTTCCCTATTACGCTCTGAAAAAATCTAACAAGTAATGGATAGGGATGTGGTCCAAACACTGTTCCAAGAACATAGTGCGTTGTTCTTACATTTTTTGTCCAGTCTCGCAAAGATTCATTAATTGCATCTTTGAGTGTTTTTGAACCGGTATCAACTGGAATAACTTTAGCACCAAGAAGATTCATTCTGAAGACATTGAGCTGCTGTCTTCTTATATCCTCTGTTCCCATGTAGATATCACATGCAAGTCCTACAAGTGCAGCACCCGTTGCAGTGGCTACCCCATGCTGACCCGCTCCTGTTTCAGCGATTATCCTTTCTTTTTTCATAACTCTTTTTGCAAGCAAAGCCTGTCCAAGCGCATTATTTATTTTGTGCGCTCCTGTATGTGCGAGGTCTTCTCTTTTTAGATATATCTTTGCACCGCTCAGATATTCTGTCAGCCTACCTGCAAAATAAAGTGGTGTAGGTCGACCAACATAATCTTTAAGTAGTGATTCAAACTCATCTAAAAACTCTTTATCAGACTTCACTCTCAAAAAAGCCCTCTCAAGCTCCTTTAAAGCAGGCATTAGAGTCTCAGGCACAAACCTTCCACCATACTGTCCAAAATAGCCCTTTTTAATATACATGAAAGCTATTATATCATAATAATAAATGGCTACGCATATGCTTGTTGAGTGTTTGTTGAGAGTCTGTATTTCCAATAAACCATTGAAGTCGACCAACATGATGTATTACTGCTATGATTCTTAATTTAGTTGCAAGTTGACGAAAAATTTAGAAAAATTTTAAACTAATAATTCGAAGTAACTCTGGAGGTTTCAACAGAAAATGGAAGATAAAAATTTAAAGCTTGCTTTACCAAAAGGAAGTCTGCAGGAACTAACGCTAAAGTTGTTTAAAAAGGCTGGATATAATATAAATGTTTCTCATCGATCATACTATCCTGTTATAGATGATGAAGAAATATCATGTATGCTTTTAAGGGCTCAGGAAATACCTGTTTATGTAGAAAAAGGATATTTAGATTGCGGACTTACTGGTTATGACTGGATCCTTGAACAAAATGTGGATGTTGTAGAGATTGCAGAGCTTAGATATGCAAAAGAGGGTTTCAGACCTGTAAGATGGGTTCTGGCTGTTCCAGAGGACTCTCCAATTAAAAGTATTGAAGAGTTACAGAATAAAAGAATCGCTACAGAGCTTGTCGGATATACAAAAAGATATTTAAAATCAAAAGGAATTAAAGCTGAGGTTTATTTTTCATGGGGAGCTACAGAGGTTAAACCTCCTTATCTTGCTGATGCTATAGTTGATCTAACAGAAACAGGAAGTTCTATTAAAGCCAACAAATTGCGCATAATTGATGTAATTCTTGAGTCAACAACCCGATTTATTTCAAATAAGAATACCCTGAAAAATCAGTGGAAGAAGAAAAAAATGCAGGACATCGCGATGCTTCTTCAGGGTGCCTTACTCGCTGAAGAGAAAGTCGGACTAAAAATGAATGTGCCTAAAGATTCTCTAAAAAAGGTTCTCAGTTTGCTCAATTCTTTACACTCTCCTACAATTTCACAACTTTATGATGAAGACTGGTATGCAATAGAGGTCATCATAAATGAAAAAAAGGTTAGAGAGCTTCTTCCTAAACTCAAAGATGCAGGAGCATCTGGTTTTGTTGAATATCCATTAAATAAAGTAATTCCTTAGGAGGTGTTTTCATGTATGCAGTTATAGAAACCGGTGGAAAACAACTGAAAGTTAAAGCTGGAGATACTGTTAAAGTTGAAAAACTTAGTTTAGAACCAGGACAGGAAGTTGTTTTTGATAAGATTTTACTTTTTAAATCAGATGATGAACTGAAAGTAGGGAAGCCTTATCTTGAAGGTATTAAAGTGAAAGCTCAAGTGATTGATGAGGCAAAGGACAAAAAAGTGCTTATTTACAGACCCCCTTCAAAAAAAGCCATACACAAGCTTAAAGGACACAGACAGTGGTATACTAAAATAAAAGTACTGGAAATTATAGGAGGATAAACATGGCACATAAAAAGGGAGTTGGAAGTTCAAGAAACGGAAGAGATAGTCAGTCTAAAAGACTTGGTGTGAAAAGATTCGGTGGACAAATTGTAAAAGCAGGCAATATTCTCGTACGTCAGAGAGGAACCAGGTTTCATCCAGGATCAAATGTTGGAGTTGGATCTGATTACACTTTGTTTGCACTTATTGATGGAGTTGTAAAGTTTGAAAGAAAAGATAAACAGAGACTCAAGGTAAGCGTTTATCCAGTCTCAGAACCTGCCCAATAAACGCGGGGTGGCTTATATAAGTAAGCCACCCTCATTTCTTTCTATATGCAATTCGTTGACTACGTTAAAATCTATGTAAAAGCCGGAGATGGCGGTAGAGGATGTGTAAGCTTCCGCAGAGAAAAATATGTTCCTCGTGGTGGACCAGATGGTGGAGATGGTGGAAAAGGAGGAGATGTAATAATAAAAGCCTCTTCAGATCTTCATACACTTCTTGATTATAGATATAAAAAAATATATAAAGCAGAAAGCGGTGAACATGGAAAAGGAAGCAATATGACAGGAAGAGATGGCGAAGATTTAATAATAAAAGTACCTGTTGGAACAGTTATAAAAAATATGGAAACAAATAAAATTATTGCAGACCTTGATGAAGAAGGTAAATCCATTGTAATAGCTAAAGGAGGAAGAGGTGGTCTTGGAAATACGCATTTTGCAACCTCTACAAATCAGGCACCAAGATATGCGCAACCAGGGCAGAAAGGCGAGGAACTATGGATAATCCTTGAACTTAAACTACTTGCTGATGTTGGTCTAATAGGGCTTCCAAATGCAGGAAAATCAACATTGATCTCGGTTATAAGTTCTGCTAAACCGAAGATTGCCGATTATCCGTTCACCACGCTTACTCCGGTTTTAGGAGTTGTAAAATACGGTGATCATCAGAGTTTTGTTGTTGCTGATATTCCAGGTTTGATTGAAGGAGCACATAGAGGGACAGGTCTTGGACATCAATTCTTGAGACATGTGGAAAGAACATCTCTGCTTCTTCATCTTGTTGATGTATCTGATTTTATTGATTCAGATCCTGTGGAAAATTTCGAAAAAATTCAGAAAGAGCTTGAACTTTATAATCCTTCTCTAATAAAGAAACCTCTTGCAGTTGCTGGAACAAAGATTGATCTGGCTCATAAGGCAAACAGGCTTAATAAACTCAGAGAATACTGTGAAAAAAAGGCGATTGATTTTTTTGCAATAAGTGCTGTAAAACAGGAAGGAATTGATAAACTTTTAAACTATCTTTCTGAAAGAGTAAATAAAAAATGAGAATTGTTGTTAAAATAGGTAGCAATCTGTTAACTGATAAGACAGGAAAAATCAATCAGCGAAGAATTCAATCTCTTGCACGTGAAATCAGCGAGCTTCATAATAACTCAGTTGAAGTTGTGATGGTTTCATCAGGCGCAATTGCTTCAGGACTGAAAAAACTCGGACTTGCAACCAAACCGAAAGAAGTTCGAAAAAAGCAGGCAACTGCCGCTGTTGGACAGCCACTTCTTATATGGATGTATGAGCGGTATTTTTTAAAATACAAAAAGCACATAGCCCAGATTCTTCTCACAAGAGATGACTTAAGTGACAGAGTACGGTATATTAATGCAAAAAATACAATTCTCACACTTCTTGAAATGGAAGTAATACCAATAATCAATGAAAATGATACTGTTGCCACTGATGAAATAAAATTTGGAGACAATGACCAGCTTGCTGCTCTTGTTGCAGGCCTTATTGAAGCAAATCATCTGATAATTCTCTCAGACGTTGAAGGACTTTACTTATCAGATCCTAAAAAAAATCCTGATGCTAGAATAATAAAACATGTAAAAGAATTTTCAAAAGAACTTGAGCAAATAGCAAAACCCACCTCGACAGGTTTTGGCACTGGTGGAATGTATTCAAAGGTTATTGCTGCCAAGAAAGCAACATCCTTTGGAATTCCTGTTCATATTGTAAGTGGGAGAAAATATGGAAACATCCAGGCAGTTTTAAGTGGTAAACAAATCGGCACTTATTTTGAACCCTCAGTGCATGGTGTAACATCTCGTAAAGGATGGATTGCCTATGCAGCCAGGTCAAAAGGAACTCTTTATATTGATGAGGGAGCTTCAAAGGCCCTGGTTAAGAACGAAAAAAGCCTTCTTCCCTCAGGCATAAAAAAAGTGGAAGGAGATTTTGATGTTGGAGACGCCGTTTACTGCATTGATGAAAAAGGAGAAAAAATTGCGAAGGGGCTGGTTAATTATTCCTCCTGTGAAATCAAACTGATAAAAGGTAAAAAATCGACTGAAATTGAAAAAATTCTTGGTTATAAATACTCTGACGAAGTAATTAACAGAGATAACCTCGTAATTCTGGTATAAACTTTAATGAGTTTTTCAGAAGGAAATGAGTTGCCAGCTACTTCATTAGTGTTACTAATCTTTTAAAAGCCTGCAACTTATCTGTGCGTCCAATTTTTGCTTTTTCAATGGCTTTTTTCAAAATATCTATTGTTCTATCATAAACATTTTTATTTACTGGATATGGTATTTTATCCTTTCCTCCATGCGCAAAGCTATAACGTGCAGGATCTTTAAAGCTTAAAGGAGTTCCATAAATAAGCTCGGAAGTTAAAGCTAGTGCACGTAGTGTTTTCGCGCCAACTCCCTTGATTTCAAGAAGAGATTCAAAATCTTCTGGTTGTTTTTCATAGGTTTGAAGAAAAATTTTGTAAAGATTTTTAGGATTTATATCATGAACTGTTACAGCATGTC
>Ga0116179_1002584_pt1 | contig 12888 bp, 13 predicted proteins | sample AD_UKC071_MetaG_FD_89751 | JGI IMG/M metagenome (GOLD analysis project Ga0116179, IMG submission 89751) | Active sludge microbial communities of municipal wastewater-treating anaerobic digesters from USA - AD_UKC071_MetaG | ecosystem: Engineered > Bioreactor > Anaerobic > Digestate | place: USA...
ATAGGCCACGCCAACCGCGAAGCCGCCGCCCGCCATGCCCAGCCCCAGTGCCGCCAGCAGCATCAGGATATAGCTGTCCGCGTGGCTGAGCAGCAGAGTCGATGCAGCGGAAGCCAGCATGGTGAGCGGAAAGACAATCCGCCCGCCGTACTGGTCGGTCCAGACCCCCAGGAACAGGCGGACCAGCGATCCGGTCAGGATCGGAGTGCCGACCAGCAGGCCGAACTGGGTATCGTTGAGCCCCAGCTCGGCCTTGATCTCGATCCCGATGATCGCGAAGATCGTCCAGACTGCAAAGCAGATGGTGAAAGCGAAGGTGCTGAGCCCGAGGGCCCGGTTCTGTTGTCCGGAGCTGACCGTTTGCGACAGTGGCATGGCGCCGTGTTCCCTGTTGTGGGTTGAATGCCAGCGAACTTGTCCAACTCTGCCGTGAAAAGCTTGATCCGGATCAAGAATCGCCTGTCCGGCGCGGCAATCGTCAAACCGCATGATCTGTAGCGTCGGATCGCCCGATTCAGATCAAGCCTTGGATTGATGCACATCAATCGCACTGCTAAGGCTGGCCCGTTCAACCAAGGAGCTCTGCTGCGTGCGTCCCGGCGAAAGACCTGAAATCGCGAATCTGCCCCTGTTCCGGGAAATGCAGGAAGGCCAGCGTGACCGGATCTTTTCGGGATCGTTCCTGCAGGCGTTCCCGCCGCAGCTGACCCTGTTCGAACTCGGCCAGCATCCGGATTTCCTGCACGTTCTGGTCGATGGACTAGTGGAACTTTACGCCCACAGCGCCGGGCGCGACACGACCATGCGGATCGTCGAGCCGGTCACCAGCTTCATCCTGGCCGCAGTCATCACCGATCAGCCCTATCTGATGTCGGCCCGCACGATCGCGCCGTCCCGGATCCTGCTGGTGCCGGCCGCCCTGGTCCGCGAAGTGGTGAAGGACGACTGCGCGCTGATGCAGGCGACCATGCGCGAACTGGCCCAGGCCTATCGCGACATGGTTCGCGCGCTGACCGACATGAAGCTGCGCCAGTAGGCCGAGCGGCTGGGCAATCTGATCCTGCAGCAAGAGCACCGCCAGGGTGGCAGCGGCACGGTTCAGCTGAAAGCCGAAAAGCGCCTGCTCGCCTCGCTACTGGGAATGACGCCGGAAAACCTCTCCCGCGCGTTCGGGGCGCTGGGCGAACACGGCATTGCCGTATCCGGTGCGCAAGTAACGATCACCGACCGCGCCGCACTCGAAGCCTTTTCACGCCCCGATCCGGTGCGCGACGATCTGGCCTGATCAGAACTTGGCCTCGATCTGGAACCACAGCTTGGTGGTATCGGTGGCAAAGGCATCGGCATCGTAATGGGCCAGCTTGGCGGTGAGGGTAAACCGCTTGCCCAGCGGATAGCTGGCCAGCGCGTTCCACTCCTGGCCATAGGCGATCCCGCCAACGGTCGATCCGTAGTCGTGCCAGGCGGCGCGAAGAGTCAAGCCGGCCAGCACTCCCTTGCCGGGAACCTTGTAGCTGGCGTCCAGATATGCATCGCGCAGGCCATTTGCCGGCGTGGTCAGGAACTTGTCGGCCCAGCCGTTGAAAGCGTGCAGCGTGGCAAGCGGGGTTTGCAAACCCACCGTGCCGTTGCCCTCCAGCCGTTCATACCCGGCTTTGAATGTAAACGGCCCGGTCTTCAGTCCGGACTCTATCAGCCAGTAATCCAGTCCGAAGGTGCGGGGATTGGCGCCATGATCGTGCTGGCGAGCATATTCGGCCGCGTAGAGGAACGTCGACTTTCCTCCCACCGACAGCTCGCCAGCCATCCGCACGCCCAGAGTGCGGCTGCTGCTGGATGGTTGGGAAGGAATATCTAACCAGTAACCATACGCCGAAAGCGTGCCGACGTTCTTGATCGCATAGCCGGCGCGAACACCGTGAATTTCCGTGTCGCGCCAGATGCCTTGCGGCGAATCCGGGCCGAACACCCGGTTGACCCGCCAGGCATTCAGATAGTCCACGCTCGCCCCCTTCACTGGCCGGGCCGTAACTCGCACCGCATCGAGCGTCTGATCGTTCTGCCGCCAGCCGACCGAACCGATCCAACGCTGGTTGTCGAGATTTACCGCCTGACGCCCGCCGGTCAGTTCCAGTTGCGCCGCCGGACGCCAGCGCAGGTAGGCCTGGTTGAGCAGCACGTCGGAAGGATCTGCCACCACCGGATAGGTGGTCTTGCCGTTGACCGTATCGTTATAACTGGTCTCGCCCAGCACGACGATTGCTTCGCCTTCTACCACAGCGCTGAAGCCGTGCCATTCGGCTGTCTTGACCCCGGCCTTGACCCGCAGGGTGGAGGCAGCGGCCTGTTCGGCCAAACCGTCCTGATCGACCAGTTCCAGCCGGTAGCGGAGATCGGCATAGGGGGTGACCGACTGCGTCTCGGCATGGGCGGCAGTGCTGGCCAGCAAGGTGGCAAGAGTCAGGGCGAAACGGGATGAGGCTTGATTCATGTCTGTTATTCTCGCCTCTATTCCGCTTCTGTAATTGACTTTCATCAACGATTGATCGGTGCTTTCCGGCCCAAAGGGATCTTGATGAACATCGACACTTTCACTCTGGCCCGCAGTCTTCACGTTGCCGCGATCGTTGGCTGGATCGGCGGTGTCTGGTTCGTGACGCTGGTCGTCATGCCCGCCATTGTCCGCAGCGAGCCGCCGGCCAGTCGGCTTTCGGCCTTTCACCGGATCGAGCAGGGGTTTGCTCCGCAGGCAAAATTCTGGGTGCTGCTGGCCGGGGCCAGCGGCTTCTGGATGACTCACCAGGCCGGATTGTGGGACCGGTTTGCCGATCCCGGCTTCTGGTGGATGCACGCCATGCTGGCGCTGTGGACCGTCTTTGCGGTGATGCTGTTCGTGGCCGAACCGCTGTTCCTGCACCGCCGCATGGCCCGGTCCGCCACGCCGGAGGCCGACTTTGGCCGGATGGTCGCCATGCACCGGCTGCTTTCCGCCCTCGCTCTTGTCACCGTGATCGGTGCCACGGGCGGCGCGCACGGGCTGTTCTGAGCCGATGGCCTGGCGCGCATCGATCCTGTTGGCGGCTCCGCACCGGCTGGCTTTCCTCAGCGGCAGCCTTGGCCTTGTCGCCGCCGCCTTGTGGTGGCCGGTGCGCCTGGGCGCACTGCACCTTGGCTGGGCAGAGCTTGCATCGGGCAATCTTCCGGCCGCACTGCTTCATGCGCCGGTGCTGCTGCTGCAAGTCTACCCGGCCTTCATTTTCGGCTTCCTGCTGACCGTGTTTCCGCGCTGGATGGGCCAGCCGGACCTGACTGCGCGCCGGTTCGGACCGGCGTCGGGCGCAATCGCTGCCGGTTTGGCCGTTACCGTCATCGGCCTGTGGACCGGAACAGACGCAATGATCCGGATCGGCTTTCTGACCTTCGCGGCAGGTTGGGCGCTGGGGCTTGTCGTTCTGGCAGAGGTGGTTTGGGACAACAGCCGTTCCGGCAAGCCGCCCTGCTGGCACGCTGTTTCCGCCCTCGCAGCCCTGACGATCGGCCTAGGCGCGCTGCTGATGGTCTGCGCCTTCTTGCAGGGCGGTGATCCCCGACTGCTGCGCTGGGGCAATGTGCTGGGGCTGAACGGGTTCATCCTGCCGGTGTTCCTGACCGTCGCCCACCGGATGGTGCCGTTTTTCGCCGCCAATGTTGTACAAGGCTATCAGCGCTGGCGGCCGGACTGGTTGCTGGCAGCGCTGTGGGCACTGCTGGCCTTGCGGATCGCGGGCGAACTGGCCTTGCTCCCGGCCTTGTCCGGCCTGGCCGCAACAGGACTAGCCGCCTGCACCGGCGTTATGGCCTGGAAGTGGTGGCCACGCGGCCCCGCGCCCGGATTGCTGCATGTGCTGATCTGGGGCGTTGTCTGGGCGCCGCTCGGCTTCGCGCTGGCCGCGCTTGCTGCGTTCGGCCTGCCACTGGGGCTGGCCCCCACCCACGCGCTGGCGCTCGGCTTTGCCGCCAGCCTGCTGGTGGGGATGGTAACGCGGGTAACACACGGCCATTCGGGGCGTCCGCTGGCGATGGTGCCGCTGGCCTGGCTGGCCTTTGCTGCCGTCCAGCTTGCTGCGGGGTTGCGGATCCTAGCGGCGCTCAAGGGCGAACTTGGCTGGCTGCTGGTGATCGCCGCGTTCGCCTTTGCCGCCGGGCTGCTGCCGTGGCTGGTCCGCAATGCCCTGATCTACCTGCGCCCGCGCCGTGATGGCCGACCGGGCTGAGGACCTTGCCATGGACAATCCGCCGCAAATCAAGCCCCACGAAGCGCTCGAACTGCTCAAGGAAGGCAACCGCCGGTTCCTGTCAGATGCGCCCTATAACCCGCCGATGGACCGGCTGCACCGGCTCCATCTCGCCGCTGCGCAGCGGCCGTTTGCGGCCTATCTCAGCTGCTCGGATTCGCGCGTCCCGCCGGAACTGTTGTTCGAACGCGGGTTGGGCGAGCTGTTCATCGTCCGCAATGCCGGCAACACGCTATGCGCCACGGCGCTGGGCAGCCTGGAGTTTGCCGTCACCCAGTTGCAGGTTCCGCTGATCGTGGTGATGGGCCACGAAGCCTGCGGCGCGATCCGCGCGGCCGTTTCGGTGGCCCGTGGCGAAACCGCCTACAGCAGTAATGTCTCGAAGGTGCTGCAGTCGTTGCTCCCGGCCGTGTTGGAAGCCGATCCCTGGGCGGAAGACCTGTGCAACGCCGCCGCTCTATGTAATGTCCGCAAGGTCGTGAAGGAGCTGCAGAAAGAGGCATCTCCCGCACTGCTCGATCCACAAGCGGAAGGCCGATTACTGGTGGTCGGTGCCTACTACCACCTCGATTCAGGACGGGTAGAATTTCTTGGCCAGTGACGACCGCACCCAGCGGCGACTGCCATCCTCATGTGCCGTTTGGCTGCAACCCCATCGGAAATGTCCTTCGTTCCCGAGCTGATTATTCAGGGGAAGCGTTGAAACCGATTCCGCAGTTGGTTTACAAGCACACCGTACGCGACCTTGTCGCAGCAATGGAAAATAAACCATTGGATTGCCGTGAATTAGTTCCTTCTATGAAGGAGCAAGATCGATGTCAACGAATGGCCCTGTGGTAACGCCAAATCCCGTCGAAATCTTGAAGACGACTCGGCGCTATCGAAGCAATCGAACCAGCGAGAAAGTCAGGCTCGACGGAAACATCGCCCGGCGCAAGATCAAGGGTAAAGAGTTCTTCTGGTGGGATACCGAGCTGCCGGGCTTCGGCCTCAGGGTCTTTGCGGGTGGATCGCGTAGCTGGTTCGTCCAGTTCCGCCAGCGCGGCAAACAGATGCGGATCACGCTTGGCCGCCCGCCCGAAGTTCGCGCGGAGGAAGCTCGCACCCTGGCGCGCGCGCAGCTTGCCAAAGTCATGCTCGATGGCCTGCCGGTGGCGCAGAAGGCGAAGCGGGATAATCCAGGCGCGACGCTGTTTCGTGATTTCGCGCTGCGCTTCTGGGCGGATTATTCGCGGCATTGGAAGCCATCGACCCGCAAGGGCAACCGTGCCCGCATCTTCAAGGACCTGACCGACATCTTCGGTCACCTGCGGGTCGATGCGATCCGCAAGGCCGACGTGCTGCGCTGGCGCGACAGTTGGGCGGGCCGCTCGGGCGCGTTCAACCGCACCATTCCGATCCTGTCGGTGATGATGGGCTACGCCGAACAATTGGGCATGCGCCCGCGTGGCTCGAACCCGTGCCGGGGAACGCCGCGGTACAAGCGCAAGCTGGTCGACAGATTTCTGAGCGCCCGCGAGTTCAATCGGCTTGCTGCAAGCTTGCGCGACTTCGAGGAAACCAACCCGATCGCGGTCCAAGCGATCCGGCTTCTGATCTACACCGGCGCGCGCCACGGCGAAGTGGTTGGATTGCGCTGGGAATGGGTGCAGCCACCGCGCCTCATGCTGCCCGACAGCAAGACCGGTGCGAAGATCGTCTATCTCAACCGGCAAGCGCAGGCGGTTCTCGATGCCATGCCGAACAGGGCCGATACTGGCCTCGTCTTTCCGTCGGTGCGCGGAGATAAGCCGATCGCGCTAAGCCCTGTCTGGCTCGAAATGAGGCGGCACGCGGCCTTGCCAGATGTTCGGTTGCACGACTTGCGCCACAGCTTTGCTTCGATCGCCATCGCTGACGGAATTTCACTCGTCGTGATTGGCAAGCTCCTTGGCCACGCGCTCGCTGAGACTACCGAGCGTTATGCGCACCTCGCGGACGAAGCGATTGCCGACGCCGCCAAGCGCATCTCGGGTTCGCTCGCCCGGCACCTAGGGCTTGCGGCATGACCCGGATTTCCCTTGCTCGCATCATCGCGGATGAGCTCGCGACCCTACGCCGCTTCGATCCGGGCAGACGTCCGAGCGGCAAAGCGCGCCGGGTGGAATGGTCGGTGAAGCTGCCCGGCTTCGGCATTCGCTATTACGGCTCGGGGCGCAGCACCTACATCGTCCAGTCGCGGATGAATGGCGTGACCCGGACGATCACCCTGGGCAATGCCAATGTCCTCAGCAAGAGCCAGGCGCTGAACTGTGCTCAGCGCATCCTGCTGCGCGCGCAGGTCGGCGAGGACCCGGCAACCAGACGCAAGGAGGTTCGCAAGGTTCCGACCTATGACGACTTCCTGGCGATATACTGGAAGCAGGCGGCGGCCAAGTGGAAGCCGAGCACGTGCTACACCCACGCTTGCTATCGCCGGCTTCATCTCGACCAAGCCTTCTCTGGCATGTTCATCGACGAGATCGAGCAGTCGCATGTGCTGACCTGGTTCAACAAGGTCTCGGTCAATGGCGGTCCTGGTGCAGGCAACCGCTGCTTTGAAATTCTGCGCTCGATGTTCAACCATGCCGAGCGCTGGGGAATGCGGCCCGAGGGCAGCAATCCGTGCACCTACATCCGGCCCAACAAGCGCCGCAAATGCGAGCGCTTCCTGTCCAATCAGGAGATCGCCCGTTTGGGCGAAGTGCTGCACCGCAAGCTTCGCACCCACCCGCTTCACAGCACGATCGTCCAACTGCTGTTGCTGACCGGGTGCCGCGTCTCCGAGATCAAGGACCTGACCTGGAGCGAGGTGAAGGGCGGGCGCCTGCTCCTTCACGACAGCAAGACCGGCCCGCGCACCGTCTGGCTCGGCGACGAGGCGCAGATGCTGCTCGCGTCGCTTGAACGGCGCGGCAGTTCGGACCGCGTGTTCTGGAACAAGCAGACCCGGCGTCCTGTCGCCGAAATGCACGGATTTTGGGCGGAAGTAAGGACCGAAGCCAATCTGCCGGGGGTACGACTGCACGACCTGCGTCACAGCTTTGCCAGCCATGCCGCCGCGCGGTCCGAAACCTTGCCTATGATCGGCAAGCTGCTGGGCCACTCCCGGCTGCAAACCACGTCGCGCTACGCACACCTAGACGACGGGCGAGTATTGGAAGCGGCTGAACGGATCGGTGCGCTCATCGCTGATGCCATGGGCGAGCGTCGTTCATTGAACCATAATACTATGTGTGATATCGGAGTAGTGATCCATGACCGGTAAGCCGCGAACTCGCATCCACAAGAGCCGCTGGTTCGCGAAGTTCGCTAGCCGGGAGGAGATCAGTGACGCGACGCTTGTTGCAGCCATTGATCAGGCCAATCGCGTCCTGATCGATGCCAATCTTGGCGGCGGCCTGATCAAGCAGCGCTTCCCGCGTGAAGGCAGAGGCAAGTCCGGCGGTTAGCATCTGGCGGGGCTGGCTGCCGTGCCGAACGCTCTAGCCGTGGAGCAGATTCCTGTCAGGATGTACCGGCAGTTCCATTCACGGATTGCCGGAACATTTCCCGATAGCTGGCCGCTCAACCAAAGCCGAAAAGATCTTTCCGATCTCGCTGGCCAAGTCCTGCGGCGGCGTTTCATCAATGCCGTCGATCAGCCAGCCGACAATTCGCCACATCAGGCCACCATGGACGACCTTGGCGATTTCGATCGGCGAAACCCCGCTGGTCCGTGCCGCATCCGAAAACAGCCCCGAATCCATTCGATCGAGCAAGAGGTCCACGATCCTGGCATAAAGATCGGGCGATCCGGCGAATTCCAGCACCGATTTGTAGAAACGCCTGTTCTCCGCCAGGTGCGTCAACGGGGCGGCGATGGTTCGAGCAAGAGTATCTGAAATTGCATCGCCAGATCCTTCCTGGGCCGATCCGGTTCCCGGCAAGACGGGAGTAGCGGCACTCAGCCGGGCCAGCGCGACCTTCGCGGCCAGATCCCGCACATCGCGTGCATGCTGGTAGAACGTCGGCCGACTGATCTGGGCGCAACGCGCCAGCTGGGTCACGGTTACATCTGCCAGCACATGACTATGCGACAGGAACACGAACGCCCGCTCCAGTGCGTCCCAGCTCCGTGTCTGGCGCGGATCTTTCAAGATAGCGGATTTCGTCATCATGCTTGCGCGTCCTTGCGGATTAACTTACACTTGTAAAGTATGCTGGCCGTCGATTGAGGAAAGCTGGTGAAAAGTTCGAACACAGTGCCGCAGCCGCCCCTTCGCCCGGTCATCGGCAATGCCGACCGAATGGACCGCTCCGCACCGGTCCAGAGCCTGATGAAGCTTGCATCCGAATATGGGCCGTTCTTCAAGTTGACCCTTCCGGGCCGAGAATTCTATGTCGCCAGTTCCCACGCTTTCGCCGCCGAGTTGTGCGACGACAGCCGCTTTGCCAAACGCGTCCATGTGCCGCTTCGCGAGATTCGCGCCTTTGCCGGGGACGGATTGTTCACCGCGTATAACGATGAGCCCAATTGGGCGCTGGCGCATACGATCCTCATGCCGGCCTTCGGTCCTCTGGGGGTTCGGGCGATGTTTGAAGACATGGTCGATATCGCCGACCAGATGTTCGCGCGGTGGGCCCGGTTCGGGCCGGATGCGGTAATCGATGTCGCCGACAACATGACCCGGCTGACGCTAGATACGATCGCACTCACCGCGTTCAATTATCGCTTCAACAGCTTTTATCGCGAGGACATGCACCCCTTCGTCGATGCGATGGTCGGTGCCTTGGCCGAAAGCGGAGCGCGAGCCCGCCGGTTCAAGCCAGTGACCGACGTCATGCTGCTCAGCAATCGCAGGTATCGGTCGGATATCGACATCATGCAACAGGTGGCGCGCGACCTCATCGCGCGGCGCAAGGCGAGCCCCACTGCCGGTTCCGAAACCGATCTCCTCGGCCGCATGCTCAACGGGCGCGATCCGCGCACCGGAGAGGGTCTTTCGGACAAAAATATCGTCCACCAGATGATCACCTTCCTGATCGCCGGGCACGAAACCACATCGGGCTTGCTGTCTTTCGTGACCTATTTCCTGCTCAAGAACCCCGCCGTCCTCGCAGAGGCCCGCAGGCAGGTGGATGCCGTCGTCGGAACGGGTCTCCCGACATTGGGCCACCTGGCCGAACTGCGCTATCTCGAGCAGATCCTGATGGAAACGCTGCGTCTCTGGCCGACTGCGCCGCTGTTCGGCCGCTATCCGTTCGAAGACACCGTGGTTGGCGGCAAATACAGGCTCATGCCCGATGACACGGTGCTTGTCCTTTTGCCTGAGGTGCAGCGCGACCCGGCCGTCTGGGGGGCGGACGCGGGAGCGTTTCGGCCGGAACGGCATACCCCCGAAAATGCAGAGCGATTGCCCGAGCATGCGTGGAAGCCGTTTGGCACCGGCGCGCGGGCCTGCATCGGCCGCCCCTTTGCCATGCAGGAGGCGCACCTGGTTCTGACCATGATGCTGCAACGGTTCGAATTTGCTTTCGAGGATCCGAGCTACACTCTGAAAGTACACGAAACGCTTACCCTGAAGCCCGAAAATCTCAGGATTCGGGCCTGGCTTCGCGGTGAGGCGAAGGCCGCTGCCGCAAGCCCTGCCGGTGCGAACTCCGCAGATCATGCTCCCTCCTTCGAGATGGCGAGCCGAGACCACGTCGACTTGTCGCCCGACGCCCCGAAGATCCACGTGCTGTACGGGTCGAACACTGGTTCGGCGGAGGCATTCGCGAACCGGCTCTTCGCGCAGGCGGCGGGGCGCGGTTTTGCCGCAACGCTTGGCGCGCTGGACGAGTTTGTGGGCAATGTGCCTGCCGCCGGAACGATCGTCGTCGTCACGGCGTCCTACGAGGGGCAGCCGCCCGATAATGCGGTCCAGTTCGTTCCGTTTATCGAAACGTTAGACCCTGGCAGCCTGGCGGGCCGCGAATTTGCCATCTTCGGCTGCGGCAACCGGCAATGGGCCCGGACATGGCAGGCCATACCCAGGCGCATCGAGGCTGCGCTCGTTGCCGCTGGTGGACAGGAACTGCTACCTCGCGGCGAGGGCGATTCCGGCGGTGATTTCTTCGGTGCCTTCGACGCATGGGCCGAACAGTTCTGGGCTGCGTTAGCCGACAGCCACGGAATGGAAGGTGCCACTGCCAATGCGGCGCGCGGACTCAAGCTCGAATGGTTGCCCGACGAGCGTCTTGCGCTGCTCAGGATTGGCGATCTTGCGCCCGGGAAGGTGGTGGAGAACCGGGAGTTGACCGCCACCGGCGCAGCAAATGCCCGGTCGAAACGCCATATCGAATTCGAACTGCCGGCAAACCAGACCTACGAGACGGGAGACTACCTCGCCGTTCTCGCGGTCAATCCGCCGGAACGGGTCGCCAAAGCCCTCCGACTTTTCGGTCTTTCCGGTGGTCGGGCGGTCGTCCTGCATGCCCCTCACCAAGAAGCCGCGGGTTTGCCGACCGGACGGCCGGTACGCTGCGACGAAATCCTGTCGAGTTATGTCGAACTCGGTCAGCCAGCGACACGTCAGCAGGTCGCACGTCTGGTGCAGGTGGCAACCGAAAGCGCGGATGTCGAGGCGCTCATCGCGCTGTCGGACCAGGATTACGAGAGCGAGGTGCTGGGTAAGCGACAAGCCATCGTCGATCTGCTCCACGCCCATCCTTCGGTGCAGCTGGAGTTCGCCGAATTCCTGTCGATGCTGCCGCCGATGCGCGCGCGGCAATATTCGATTTCGTCATCACCCTTGTGGCGCGAAGATCATGTAACCCTGACCGTTTCGGTCCTTGATGAACCTTCGCTCGCCGGAACGGATCGGCATCGCGGCGTTGCGTCGAGCTACCTGGCGGCGCTCCTTCCCGGCGAGGAAGCTCTCATCGCCGTCCGACCGTCGCAGGCCCGCTTCCGCCCGCCTGCGGATCCGGCCACACCCATGATCCTGATTTGCGCTGGATCGGGCATAGCCCCGTTCCGCGGCTTCCTGCAGGAACGGGCCGAAATTCTGGCCAGTGGCCAGCCGGTGGGCCGGTCGCTGCTGTACTTCGGGACCAATGACCCCGACGTCGATTACCTCTACCGGGTAGAGCTTGAGGGCTGGGAACAGCAAGGCATCGTCAGCTTGCGGCCGGTCTTCACCTTAAAGCCCGAGAACGGTCAGCGCTTCGTTCAGGACCGCCTCTGGGCCGAGCGGAGCGAAGTCAAACAGGCCTTTCGCGATGGTGCAATCGTGTTCGTGTGCGGGGATGGCCTTCGCATGGCACCCGCGGTTCGCCAGACGCTGATCGACATCTATCGCGAAGAGACCGGCGATACCGAAGGCGCGGCGGAAGCCTGGGCCGACGCGATGGAACGCGATCATGGCCGCTACGTCGCAGACGTCTTCGCATAGCAATGCGGCCGCGATTCCGAAACGCAGTGGCCTGACGCCAACCGCGATTGTGGTCGCGACTTTGTCGATGGCGACAATGGCGGGCGCGATTCTTGCCTGGCGAATGTTGAGCGCCGAGTGGCAATGGGATGATGACGAAAACGATGACTGGGACGGCGAGCTAAACCGCTGGGATCTTGAGGATCAGTCGGCTTCCTCTAAATGAAGCTCGTTCTGTTCGACCCCGCGTCGATCGATGACAGTCGAAACCGATTGGGCTGCGTGGACAGTTTCAGGCGAGCGCGGCCGAAAAACCGACAGCTTCAAGTCTGATCTCCTCGATCGCCAGGACAGGCTCGTCCGACACCTTCCGGCTTGCCACCTTGATGGCAGCCCATTCGGCATCAGCCAAGAATTGATTCCAGCCCTCTTCCAGTTCGGCCTCGCCTGACCATGCCAGCAGGTAGCCGCGCAGGCGTACCACCTGCTTCAACGGCGTCGGCAAGTACGTCGCCGAGCACGTCACCAAGGGCGCGATGGTCATGGTCACCGGCCGCATCCACTACTCGCGCTGGACCGACAACGAAAGCCAGACCCGTTACGGCTGCGAGATCATCGTCGACCAGGTCGACTCTCTCGCCAAGGCCAAAGAGGCGAGCAAGGAAGAACCCAAGAAGCGGCGCGCGAAGTAGCAGCGCCGCCCCATAGAGACCCGAAAGAACCCCGCTCTGGCGAACGGCCAGGGCGGGGTTTGCGCGTGCTCGTTCGGCATTCCGAAGCCAATTTCCGGCCACGATATTGAGACCTCGGGCCAGCGCAAGGTCGAGCTTCCAAAATGGCTATTAGCTTCCGTAGCGCGGAACATCCACAACTTCCGCTTGACGCTTTCGCTTCCCCTCAGGCGCCAGATCGGCTAGGTTTCCTGCGGGATTGAGGGCCATTTTCCGCGAAAACCGGCACTGCAAAATCTCGAACACAACACGCACAAATTGGGAACAAATTCAGGCACACCGTACGCAGTGCCACTGCTTGAATTACTCATTTGAAAACATGGGATTGATTCGAATTTTGAGCCTGGTGTCCAAACGATTTGACGACAATGTGCAATTTGCAAACTAATTCGTCTCGCAGTCATATACATGAAATTGCTTTTTTATTTTCGAATTCGAATGAATTATCACACATTGCATCGAGCGCAG
>Ga0116179_1002596_pt1 | contig 12867 bp, 18 predicted proteins | sample AD_UKC071_MetaG_FD_89751 | JGI IMG/M metagenome (GOLD analysis project Ga0116179, IMG submission 89751) | Active sludge microbial communities of municipal wastewater-treating anaerobic digesters from USA - AD_UKC071_MetaG | ecosystem: Engineered > Bioreactor > Anaerobic > Digestate | place: USA...
CGTCGCCGTCGCCGTAGACGTGGCCGTAGCCGTCGCCGTAGCCGTCTCCGTAGCCGTCGCCGTCGCCGTAGCTGTAGTAGTAGCCGTCGCCGTAGCCGTCGCCGTAGCCGTCGCCGTAGCCGTAGCCGTAGGTTCTGACTTCGGCGCCTTCAGGGTCGATTACTGAGTGCATAAGTGCCCCTGCCACTTCTCGGCGTCACAGTCGAGACTCATGACCACGGCCAGCTCGTGGACGCGAACCGTGCCGGCCGGGTCGAGCACAGTGTCGGCCGTCGGGCCGCCGGCGGCGATCTCGCCCAGCCCCTTCGTCGTGCCCCAGCGACGGATCACGCTGGACTTACTGACTACGACCTCGCTGCCTTCCTTGGTCACCTCGCCGACGACCACCCAGCCACGTTGCAATACCAGGATCTGAATCTTGGGCACCATGCTCGCTCCTCCTTCTGCCGCGTTCGCGGCAGTTTGAAACGACCTGTACACCACTGCGGACGCCGGGACTCGAACCCGAACCGGATAGCTATCCGTGCGCCGCAATCCATGCGGCCATCCGCACCAAACACAGATCGGACCCTGCCACCTCCCTTCATTCCATCTCGACACTGACCACGTCCGTGTGGTCGATGTCTGTCTCTGCCCCGATCCTTCGGAGCGCGTACTCAACCAGGTCGATCGCCTCGGCGCGTGCGGCGTCGATGTCGTCGCAGCACACCGTCACGCGTACGGCACCGTCGAACATCGAGACCGCGTACTCGCTCGGCTCGACGGGTACTTCGCCCGGCCGCAGGCCGGTGCGGATCATTCGCTCGACGTCCGGGTGGTTTCCTACGTTGCCTGACACGTCCGCCTCCTCGAGCCGCCTCTCGTAGTCACCTTGGCCGACAATCACGAGTGGGTCGGGCATTTCATGTCTCCGGTTTCAGGTGTGTTTATAAAAAATCCGCTTCCGTAAACAGAGAAAGTGGTGTACTATTCCGTATGCTTTTCGCGGCACGTGATTCGGTCGATCCCGCGGCGGTCGCATGCCTCGTCGAGGATGACCTCGAGCTGGTCGACCATGGCTCGCCCCTCTCGCTTCGCGAGTCGGGCAAGCCGCCGCTTGTCACGCGCCCGTACATAAATCTGGGTCGTCTTCTCTTGCATCAAGGGAAATATACACGCATCCGTGTAGATGTCAACGGATTCTTAAGGAATTCTTTAGGACGCTTGCATAAACCTATTGCCGTGCTAGGCTTATAGGCATGAAATTTATTGACAAGCTATTGCGACTGCAGGCGGAACGGGGCTATGCGTGGGCGAAGATCGAGCGCAACGCGGGCCTTTCGCGCAATCGGATCAGCAATATGATCAACCAGGGCACAATGCCTGCGGCAGACGACGGCATCAAACTGGCTCGCGCCCTCGGCGTCAGCGCAGAGTGGCTGTTCGATGAAAATCAGGGATGGCCGCCGCCGGACAATTCGGCGAGGCGGTTGACGCCCGAAGAAGTGAGGGCTCGTGTAGTTCAGATTCTCGAGTTGCTGCGAGAATAATCGCGGCGAGGTCTGCGCTGGGGTGAAACATTCCGTCGGGCGTAACGATTAAGATTGAGGTGTCATGGGCCATTGCTTCCTCCCTTGCAGAACTGATGTGGTGCCGGACAAATATACCCCCACCTTCGGGTCGGGGCAAGTCCGAAAACGGATCTATTAGAAGAACGCAACCAGCGTTCCGGTTTGGAGGCAAATCGATGATACAGATTCTGAGTGTGCTGCTGATGATCGTGGCCGTCCCGGCGACCAGGCCAGCCCCGACGACGATGTCTATCGACGAGCTTCGGCGCGAGGTCGCATCGCTGCGCCGCGAGAACGACGAGCTACGGGCTCGACTGGCGGAGCTCGAGAAGCCGGTCGACGATGGCAAGATCCGCGAAGGTATGACACTGCGCGAGGCACGGGCACTGACCAAAGGTGCCAAGGAGACCCGCAAGGGTTCGACGTACACCTGGGTCTGGGCCGAGAAGCGGACCGCCAAGTATCCGCCGCTCCGCAACCGTGCCACGGGGCAGCTGCCGGACACCAGTCGGCTCAGCCTGCAGCCGATCGTGAACGAGGTCGTGGTCCGACGGATCGTGGCCGAGGTGAAACGGGGGCGGATCGTACGCGTCACCGAGTCAAACGAGTAGCTTCCGGCACCACCGCCGCAGACGCTCCCGGCCGGCCGGGCCGATGTGGCATCGCCCACCGAGCAGATGCGATACGGCTGTGCGGTCGAGACCGACCGACCACGCCACGTAGGCCACGCTGTACCCATGCCTTAGCCTGACCTCGCTCACCATCCAGGCTAACCATTCCTGCTCGCTGATCCACTTCGGCCGTCGCAGTTTGTCACGGGTCTGCATGTATATAATCTACATCATATCTTGTACTTAGGCAACGATCCGATACAAAATACACCGGTAGATGTTCCCCCGCGCGTTATTGTAGAGGCTATGTCTATCTTCACCGTGGCAGACCGGGCACTCGTTTTCGCACTGGCAGAGCACACCCCGGCCCGTGCCGCTCGCCTGCTCGGCGTTTCTGCGCAGCACCTTCGCCGGGCAGTACACCGCCTCGCCGACCGCGTCGACGCGGCCGGTGGCGACGGCACACCGATCCGAAAACTAATCGGGCAGCGGCCGTCGACGATCTCTATGTCAGAATTATCGGGGGCCGATCTGGCGTCAGCCGTCGGCCTGTTTGGTCATGAGCCCGCACTGCGACGATGAGCCCAGAACGCCCGGCCGCTTCGTGGCACGTCGCCCCGACTGGCTTGACCTGTCGTGGGAGACCGACCGGGACGGTGGACTGATGAAACAGGCCGTCGAGCGTCGCGTCGATGTCCAGGCCGTGCATGCGTGGATCTCGCGGGACTGGGCGTCGGTGCAGCTGGCCGAGGCGCGGAGGCACTATTGGCGCGGCCGATAAGCCTACCAAAGCGAAAGCGAAAGCGTAAGCGACCCCCGCCCCCCAAGCGGGCATGGTCGCACTCGCAGAAGGCGCCCGACTGCTGCCACACCTACTGGCACGCTTATCGTCATACGTGTTGGTCCTGCCAGAACAACGAGTACGTCAAGACCATCTTCGGCCGCGCCGTCCTGGCGGGTTACGGGGCGGTCGGGGCCTCGAGTTGGGAGCCGGCCAAGCCCGCGCGGTCGGTGCTCGAGTGTCTGGAGATGGCGGAAGCCTCCTAGGAAACCCTCTTGAAGTCAGAACTCGTCCCCATCTCCAGCCTGTCGTCAGACCCCGCGAACGTCCGCAAGCACGGGCAGCGGAACCTCGATGCGATCAAGGCGAGCCTGAAGCGGTTCGGTCAGCAGAAGCCGATCGTGGTGGACGCAAATGGCGTCGTCGTCGCCGGCAACGGCACACTGGAGGCCGCCCGCTCGCTGGGCTGGGACGAAATCGCCATCGTCCGCACGTCGCTCACCGGGGCCGAGGCGACCGCGTTCGCCATCGCCGACAACCGAACGGCCGAGCTTGCCGAGTGGGACGACGAAGCACTGGCCGAGACGCTGGCGACACTGGACGATTTTGAGAGCATCGGATTCGATGCTGCAGAAGTCGACGATCTGGTCAGCATGGTATCTGGGGCATCAACATCGGATGGACGAAAAAAGTTGGAGGCCGCCAGGACGGTTAAGCTTGTTGTCGCCACTGACACAGCCGCACTCGTAGAAAGAGCTTTGCGCCAAACCCATAAAACCAATCGAGGCAAGGCCCTAGAAGAAATATGCCGGTGCTACCTTGGCGAAGAGGCTGAACTCGACGTACCAATGGAAGAAGACGCTGCGGCTGAAGATGCTGTCGAGTATCTCGGCCCCCCCGTTCGTGCTGGAAACTCACGGCGGAATGGGAAGGCTGTTTGAATCTTGTTATCAGGCGGCATCTGGTGTCGTCTTTGAGAAGAACCCACTGCGGGCCGAGTTCCTGGCACGACAGCGGCCGCATTGGATTGTGTACGAAGCTAATTGCAAACTGGCAATTGAAGCGGGATTCGTGGCCGACCTGCCGATATCCGTGATTGATGTCGATCCGTTTGGCGCCCCATGGGGCGTTTTGGCTGCTTGGTTTCTGTCCCACCGAAACAAGCAGCCCAGGCTGGATGTGGTCGTCAATGACGGATTGAGACTGAGGTTGAAGCTAAACACTGCATGGTCCACGATCGGATTGGAAGCAGAGGTGGGAAGGTATGGGGGCAAGGCTGTGTACGACAAATACCTTGAGGTTTCGCGAGAGAAAATAGAAGAACTCGCGAAGCCATGCGGCTATACGCTTCGCGAGTTCACGGGATACTACTGCGGGCACAACAAAGACATGACTCACTGGTGGGCACAGTTTACCATGGGATAGGCCTTCCACTCGCGACCGTCGAGCAGGCAACCCGCCGACGTAGGCCGGACACCGCCCCACTGCTTGAAAAAGAACGCAACGCGGCTCCGCTCGCACGCGTCTTTGATGTCTCGCACCCACGACTCTCGGTCTTGTCGTGGTTGCCATTTGCCGTTCACCTGTTCGGCCAGTGATCGTTTTTTGGCAACCTGCGGATCTCTCAGGTGTAGCCCAGATTCGCCGCCAACGATGCACCAGTCAAGGCCGACGAAGTCCATGTTGATGGGCGACAGGAGAGGCTCAAGGCTTACGAAACGAACGGCGGCACGCACTTGGCGCAGTACAGCGACGCGATCGATGTACGGCTGGCTCTCAACGGTTACCCCCATCCATACGTTGTCCGGTAGTGTCCGCCGACGAGAGTACCTCAGCATGTTCTCGGGCCGCTTGGTAAGTATCTGGTATGTGTGCCTTGGGGTCGACTCGATGGTGTCGAAAACCTGATCGCGGTAGTCGTCCGGGATATCTTCCCAGAATAGATCAGACATTGAGTTCACGAAGATCAGACTCGGTGTCTTAATCTTCGTGGGCTCTGTCAGCTTGTGCCTGCGGAACTGAAGATCGAAGCCAATGGGGAATGCTGGCGTTCCCCTCTTCTGCTCTGCAAGCGTGCAGGCGTAGCAGTAGGCGCAGCCGGGAGATACTTTCCGGCAACCAGTAGTGGGGTTCCAGGTCTTTTCGGTCCAGGCAATTGCGGTTTCGTTCATGACGACAACCTCCTTTGCGGAAATAGTATAGCATCCGACCTGTGTTGTGTATAGTCAAGTCATCTAATCCCGCGTGGGAACTAGGATTATGGAAGGCGCCACCAACGACACTGAAAAACAGAGTCGCTACCGAGGACTCAAGCCGTTCAAGCCGGGTCAAAGCGGCAACCCCGGCGGCCGGCCGAAGGGCAGAAAGTCCATCACGGCCGCGCTGCGTCGGCTGCTTGACTCCGGCATCGACGGCAAGGATCTGTACGAGGCACTCGCCAAGGCCGGACTGTCGAAGGCGCTCAAGGGCGACCATAAGTTCTGGTCCGAGATCCTCGAGCGTATCGACGGTAAGGTTCCCGACCGCATCGCCGACGCCGATGGGCAGCCGCTGGTCTTCAATATCGTGCCGTGTCGAAAGAAGTAACCATCGAGGCCCTGCCTCGCCAGTTCGAGTTCCTGACTTGCGACGCACGCGAGGTTCTGTACTCCGGCGCGTTCGGCGCCGGCAAGACGCGGGCGATCTGCTTGAAGCTTGCGACTAGGGCGTGCCGGCCGGGTGCCCGCGAGGGTCTGTGCCGCAAGCACCTGGTCACGCTGCGGGCAACCACGCTGAAAACTCTATTGGAGCCCGACGGCGACCTGCCTCCGATCCTGCCACCCGGTTCGTACACGTGGAACAAGTCGGAGAAAACGATTCGCATCCACGGCGGCGGCGAGATTCAATACTTCGGCCTCGACGACCCCGACAAGATCGGCTCGTACAACCTCTCGGGCTGTGCCGTAGACGAGGCAGTCGAACTCGAGGAAGCCGACTGGACGATGCTCCGCGGGCGGATCCGCGTGCAGTGCGGCATCACTAATCAGATCTACGGCGCCTGCAACCCCGGCAGCCCATCGCACTTTCTGGCTCGCCGATTCGGGCTGGCCGAGGGCGCGACGGCCGCCGACGGTTGCGTGGCCATCCAGACGCGGTCGATCGATAACACGTTCCTGCCGGACGAGTACCTCCGCGACCTCGAGTCGTTCACCGGGCTCGCGAAGCTTCGCTACGTCGATGGCTTGTGGGCTGGATCCGAGGGGCTGGTCTACGACCGGTGGGACCGAAGGCTGTTTATCAAGCAGCGGTCGGGCCCGTGGGCTCGGGTGATCGTCGGCCAGGACGAGGGCTACATGAACCCCGCGTGCATGCTCGTGCTGTGCGTCGATGGCGACGGCCGCGTGCATGTGGCTCGCGAGTGGTACAAGGCTCGGCAACTCGAGTTGGCGGTGATCGATGAGGCGAAGCGGATCTACGCCGACCTTAAGCCGGAAGCATTCGTGCTCGACCCGTCGGCCGCGAAGCTCCGTGCCGCCATGCAGGCCGCGGGGCTTCCGGCCGTCGAGGCCGACAACTCTGTGTTCGCTGGCATCCAGGCTGTCCAGAAGCGGCTGATCGTAGCCGGCGACGGCGAGCCGCGCCTGACGGTCGACCCGTCGTGCGAGAACACGATCCGCGAATTCGAGACGTATGAATGGAAACCGCAGCGGGATGAGCCGGTGAAATCGAACGACCACGCCATGGACGCACTGCGGTATGGCATCGTGTATCTCGACGGCCTCGGCTCGGTTCCGCTGACCATCCGCGTGATCGCACCGGGCGAGACGGCCCGACGGTCGACTGTGCCCGACGATCGCGTATGGAGAACTCTGTGAGCATACTCCAGTGGATCAAATCACAGTTCTCCCGCGAGCGGTTCCTGCAGTCGTCCGTCCGCGTCAACGAACTCACTGGTCCGCACCGCGCTAAGTCGCAGCCGTACTCCTATGAGGCGGCCGTGCGGCTGTTTCGGTCGTGGGTCTATGCGGCGGCGAAGCTCAACGCCCAGGCGGCGGCCAGCGCCACGCTGCGGCTGTACGTTCGCAAGAAGCGGGTTGCTCCGCTGTGGAATACGCGGGCGGTGCCGCGTGCACGCAAGCGGTGGATCATCGAGCGGGCCAGTCCGACGGTGCGTCGCAAGGTGGTCGAGTTCAACGACGACTTCGAGGAGGTCACCGAGGAGCACCCGGTCTTGCGGCTGTTGCGGACGAGCAACCCGTGGATGAACGGCTACGACCTGGCCGAGCTTCGGTTCCTCTACCTCGAGCTGACCGGCAACGCGTACCTGCACCCGATCGCGCACCCGGTGTTCGGCTGGCCGACCGAGCTGTGGCCGATGCCCTCGCAGTGGGTGGACGTGATCCCCGGCGAGCCGGACACGGGCGAGTTCATCAAGGGCTACGCCTACGGCATGAGGTACGACCAGAAGCGGTTTTTTTCTCCCGACGAGGTCGGCCACTGGCGATACCCGAATCCCGGCAACCTCTACTACGGTCTCGGCAAGGTGGAGGCTGGCTGGGGCGTCGTGCAGCAGAACGAAGCCGTGCATGAGTTCGACCTCGCGACGTTCAAGAATCACGCCCGGCCCGACTACGCAGTGATCGTGAAGTCCGGCGCGAGCAGCGATGCGCTCGACCGGTTCCAGACCGAGATCGACGGCCAGCTGCGTGGTGCGTCGCGTGCCCGACGCTTCGTGACCATCGGCGGCGACGTCCAGATCGTTCCGCTGTCGTTCCCGCCCAAGGATCTCGGCGGCCGCGAAGAGATCGTCGAGGAGATCGCCGCCGTGTTCGGCGTGCCGGTCTCGTTGTTGAAGGCGAACGACCCGAACCTCGCGTCGGCTAAGGTCGGCCTCGCCTCGTGGAAGTCCGGCACCATCGAGCCGATGCTGAGGCTCGACGAGGAAAAACTCAACGAGTGGCTGCTGCCGATGTACGGCATCGAAGGCGACGCGTTCCTCGCGTACGACTCGCCGGTACCAGAAGACGTCGAACTCGAGGACCGGATAATGGCGTCGAAGGTCAGCAGCGGCCGCATGACGATCAACGAGGCACGGCAGGCCGACGGCCTTGAGCCGGTCGAAGGCGGCGATGAGCCGCGGGTGAATGGCATGGCGCTGTCCGCGATAGATCGGCCTGCCGCGGCCCCCGGCGGGCTGTTCGGGCTATCTGTGCCCCCGCCAGCGACGCCGTCGGCCCCGGCGCCGGTGGTGAACGTGGCCGCCCCTGCAGTGGATACGGCGACACTGGTTCGCTCGGTGGTCGAGGCGATCCAGAAGGCGGCTCCGGTGCCCGCGCCGGCCCCCGTCGTCCACACGGAGGCCCCGGCCGTCATCGAGATCAAGCAATCCGACCTGATGTACGACGGCTCGCACCCGTGCGGGTGTCAGTGCAAACAAACCTCCACGGGGGCCGACGACAACGCCCGCGACGAATCCGAACGCCGCGTCATGCGGTTCGCGTCTGCGCTGGCTGCCGTGCTGGCCGACATGCGCGACGGGTTGCTCTCAGTCATCGGCACGAAGGCCGCCGAGCCCACGCCGCCGTCTCGCGTGTCGCTAGCCGAGATCATTGAGCGAGCCAATAGCTACGGCCCCAAACTTCGCGAGGTGCTCGACGAGGGCATCCGCGACGCACTGCAGGCGGGCGGCGAGACCGGCCTCCGCGCAGTGCGCGAAGCGGCGGGCGGTGCCAGCGGTGGCGGCGACGAGCCGCCCGGCGGGACGGATCCGTTCGACGTAACGAATCCCGAGGTCGAGCGGTTCTTGGGCTCCCGCGATTTCGCGGGCAAGCTCAGCGACAAGGTCGCCGGCGAGATCACGCAGTTCGTCATCGACCGGCTGTCGCCGACGCTGGCTGAGGGCATCGCCGCCGGTGAGACGCCGCGCGAACTCGGCAACCGGATCCAGGCACTCGACGATCAACTATTCAGCGGCTACCGCTCCGAGATGATCGCCCGCACCGAGTCGGCCCGCGCGTACGTCCGCGGCGAGATGGCCGGCTGGGTTCAGTCGGGCATCGTCCGTGGTAAGCGGTGGAAACTCGCGGCCGGTTCGTGTTCATTCTGTCGGGCAGCGGCGGCGGCGTTCAACGCGAAGTTGTTGGCGATCGACGAGGTGCCCGACGGCCTGAGGCGAGGCGCGGTGCTCGAGACGGCCGATGGCGTCATGCGGTTGGACTATGAGGACATCATTGGTCCGCCGATTCACCCGCACGACCGATGCGATATTGAGCCGGTGATCGAAGACTGATGGAGGGAAGGATGTACGACCGCCTCGTGGATATCACGAAAACGTTCGCCAAGTGGTGGGCACTGGCGATGCTGTGGCTGGTCATGATCGGTTTGCCGGTGGCCGGTGTGCTGCTTCTCCTGGAGATCGGATCCTAATGCGTATCCTCCTCACCGGTGGCTTCGGCTTCCTAGGCTCGCACGTGCACGACCGGCTACGCGAGCACGATGTCTTCGTGCCGCGGTCGGCCGAGTACGACCTGACCGACCCCGCCGACGTCGAGTGCGCGTTCATCGAGTCGCGGCCCGAGGCAGTGATCCACCTCGCGGCAGCGTGCGGCGGCATCGGGGTCAACCAACGCGAGCCCGGCCGCTTCTGGTACGCGAACACGGTCATGGGCGCCCTGGTGCTCGACGCCTGCCGACGGTACGGCGTGGGCAAGACCGTCGTCGTGGGCACGACCTGCAGCTATCCGAAGCTGTGCCCGGCCCCGTTCAACGAAGCGAACATCTGGGACGGCTACCCCGAGGAGACGAACGCGGCGTACGGCGTCGCGAAGCGGACACTGCTCGCCGGGTGTATGGCGTATCGCCAGCAGTACGGCCTCAACGTGACGTACCTCGTGCCGGCCAACCTGTACGGGCCGCGAGACAACTTCGACCCAGCGACGTCGCACGTGATCCCGGCCGTGATCCGCAAGCTCGCCAACGGCGACGCGGTGCTCTGGGGCGACGGATCGGCTACCCGCGATTTTCTGTACGTCTGCGACGCGGCCGACGCAGTCGTGGCGGCACTCGACTGGGACGTCGATCTGGTGAACATCGGCAGCGGCGAGGCGGTGTCGATCCGCGAGGTCGCTCGGATGATCGCCGTGGCGGTCGGATATGATGGGCCGATTTACTGGGACACGACGAAGCCCAACGGCCAGCCGTTCCGGTGCCTCGACACGACGCTGGCCCGGTCGCTCGGCTGGACGGCGAAGGTTCCGATCGCCGACGGCATCCGCCGAACAGTGAAGTGGTGGCGGGCGAGAACACAGGCCGGGCTGGTAGCTCGCTGAAATGTAGCCAGCTTAGAGGAGTACTACGGGTGATAGGGATCCTGGGGAGGATTCGATGCCTACGGCTCTGATTACGGGATGCACCGGCCAGGACGGCAGCTACCTCGCCGAGTTCCTGCTGTCGAAGCACTACGTCGTGCACGGAATCATCCGGCGGTCGTCGTCGTTCAACACCAGTCGCATCGACCACATATTCGACCGGCTGCACCTGCACCACGGCGACGTGACAGACGCCTCGCGGGTAGCCTCACTGATCCACCAGATCAAGCCGGACGAGGTGTACAACCTGGCCGCCCAGTCGCACGTTGGCGACTCGTTCGAGGAGCCGGTGTACACGACCGAGGTCGCGGCCATCGGGCTGGCAAACATCCTTGAGGCGTGCCGCGGAACCGAGACGCGGATCTATCAGGCGTCGACGTCGGAGATGTTCGGCAACGAACCGGCACCGCAGAACGAATCGACGCCGTTTTCGCCCCGATCGCCGTACGGGTGTGCGAAGGTATACGCCCACAACCTGGCCCGCGTGTATCGCGAGGCGTACGGGATGTTCGTTGCGTGCGGCATCTTGTTCAACCATGAGTCGCCGCGACGCGGCGAGACGTTCGTCACCCGCAAGATTTCGCGGGCGGTCGCGGCGATCAAGGCGGGCAAGCAGGACCGACTGATCCTCGGCAACCTGAAGGCCCGTCGCGACTGGGGCTACGCGGGCGACTACGTGCGGGCGATGTGGCTGATGCTGCAGAAGCCCGACCCGCAGGACTTCGTGATCGCGACCGGCGTCTCGCACACCGTCGGCGACTTCGTCGAGGAGGCGTTCGGATACGCCGGAATCGATTGGCGAAAGCACGTGAAGTGCGACGCCCGATACATCCGTCCGGCCGAGGTGGACGATCTCCGTGGCGACGCAAGCCGGGCCAAGACCGTGCTGGGGTGGACGCCGACGACGACGTTCTGCGAACTGGTGCGGATGATGGTCGACAGTGACATGGAGGTGACATGCACCGCGACGAAGCCAAAGTGCGCGTGCCGGATGACGTCGAACTGCTGATCGGGTTCCATGCCATCCGTGACGACAAGCATAAGCATCAACTAGTCTACTATGGCCGGGTGTATCAAACAGTTGACCGGCATCTGGTGAGGCGGAGGCGAACGAGAGGCAACAATGTCTGACGTCATCAATGTACTCCGTCGCAAGTATTCGCTGCCCGCCGAGACCGAGGTCGTGGTTCGTTCGCTGGCCGCGGACTTCAAGGCCGACGAGCAGGACGAGTACAAGTTCACCGCCCAGATCACGGCCGAGACTCTGGATCGCGACGACGAGGTTCTGCTGCCGACCGGGTGCGACGCATCAACGTTCGACAGATCCGGCATGCTGTTTTGGAACCACGACTACGACCGCCCCATAGGCTTCCCTGGCCCGCTCAAGCAGTCTGCCGGTGCGATCATCGGGACGGGCCAGTTCATGAGGCGACCGGCGGATTACCAGGGCGAGTTCTTCCCGGACTTCGCCCGCGCGGTAGTCACGCAGGCCAAGGCACTCGGCCGCAGCGTAGGCGTCAGTGTCGGGTTCATCCCCGTCGAGTCGCGTAACCCGACGAAGAAGGACCGCGAGACCTGGGGCGACCGGCTGACACGCGTGTTCAGCAAATGGAAGCTGCTCGAGTGGTCGATCGCTCCCGTGCAGTCGAACCCCGATGCGTTCACGCTGGCGCTCGCCAAGGGCCTCGTGACCCGCGAGCAGGTGAAGGCGGTCTGGGGCATCGACGTTCCCGTGCAGACCGTAACACGACGAGTGTACATCCTGCCGGTGCGGATGCCAGTAGCGACAGTGAAGCCCGTGACGAAAGCCATCGACCGCGCGGTCGCGAAGGCGGCCGGACGCTTGTATCCGTGAGTTAGTCCGCGTCAGACGTGCATTGCCTCGAGCCGGATAGCCCCCGCGGTTGGGCCGGATAGGGCGTGCGAAGTCAGCGACGTATCGACGTGCGTTTCTGATCGCAAGTAACCTATCTGGAGACACAACCCATGAAAGCAAGGCTGACCCTGGACTTCATCCAGAGCAAGCTCGTTCCGCTGCTGCAGCCCGGCTGCAAGACGGTGGAGGAACTCAAGCAGAAGATGACCGCGTACATCGGCGACACCGAGATCACCGACGCCGACGGTAACCCCGTGCAGTTCGAGAGCGTGATCCTGCAGCCGATGGGCGCACAGACCGATGCCGAAGACGAGCCCGAGATGGATCCCGAGCCCAATGCCGAGCCCAATGCCGAGCCCAATGCCGAGCCGGATCCCGAGGATGAAGAGGCCAAGATCCTCCGTGCCGTCGAAGCCGCGGTGACCAAGGCCATGAGTAAGGCCATGAGTAACGTCAAGCCCGAGCGCAAGACGATCATCACGGTCGAGCCCACCGCCAAGAAGTTCACCGGCCGCACCAAGAACTTCCGCGGCGAGATCGACGGCAAGAGCCCGCAGGAACGAGCTTATCGCTTCGGCATGTTTTGCTTGGCTGCCCGCGGCAACGAGAACGCGAAAGCGTGGTGCGAAAGCCACGGCATCAAGCTGCACCAGAGCAACGTCAACTCGGCCGGCGGCTTCCTCGTGCAGCTTGATGCCGTGGC
>Ga0116179_1002608_pt1 | contig 12830 bp, 16 predicted proteins | sample AD_UKC071_MetaG_FD_89751 | JGI IMG/M metagenome (GOLD analysis project Ga0116179, IMG submission 89751) | Active sludge microbial communities of municipal wastewater-treating anaerobic digesters from USA - AD_UKC071_MetaG | ecosystem: Engineered > Bioreactor > Anaerobic > Digestate | place: USA...
CTCAACAGGAGTTTGTCAAGCTCTGTGCTTGGTTTATCTGATAGAGCTACGTAATCCCCCGAAGGGAATTTAATCGTAGCCCGTAGTTCTTCATTTCCATACAGTACGTCCATACTTTTCACCACCTTTATTCATTCTATCCAAGGCCTAATATGGATTGCCGTCTACCTCAATCCAATGCAATTCTGCCTTGGTGTAACCAACTTTACCTTTACCACTATACCCGCCTACGGAGGAGATACTGTCTGGCGTACCCAGATAAAACAGACCTTTAATCCACCCACGCCCCGGAACGTAGCAGTTGAGGTAAAAGTTACGTGTCTTGTAGGTGTCAATCTTGGCGTTTATCATAGTTTCAAGAAGTTGCACTGCTTTATCCTCAGGCATAACGTCAAAAACCCAAACAAGTTTCAGCTTACGATTTATAAGACGCTCACGAAACTGCCCACGCATTGTGTTCCACGCATGGCTTATATAATTATTGGATGGGGAGACAGAGGTAGGGTATACGGGCAACTCTACCTCAGACCCAGCAGGTTCTTTTTCGTGTCGTATAGTGTATTTTAAGACTGAACTGCTCTCTGCCATCGTTAAGCACCTCCTCGCTGATTAAGTCTTAGCAAGATTGCATTACCAATCTTGTCGGCATACTTGTTGATAAGGTATGTGTCGTTACTATCAAAAAAGCCCTGTTGTGTCAAGTGTACGTGGATTTGGTCGCCTCCCGATAAAGAGCCTCTGCTTGCTGCCTCTTGCATTGCATTGGCGAGGTAGTTGATACCCTCAGGCGTTTCAAGGGGTATAACTGCCTCTGCCCTATTTCCCTCGAAAAGGCGAGCGTCCATTTCTTTTGTACCGATACCGCCTTTTGCAAACCCTAAGTAACCACCAGTTATAGTCGTAAGCCAGCTACTGTTTTTAAGCTCTTTTTCACGGTCAGCCCAACTCATAGAGTTCCATTGACGAAGTCCTGTACGATTTATAACCGCCATTATTCTGTCTTGTGAATATTGACCTCCTGTACCGAAACCCAAGCTATTAGTTTTACCACCAAAGTGATAGAAGGCTTCTTTAACGGCTTCTTGTAGCGTAGGTGGCTGTGTCCTGCTATTCGTAGCAGCACTTGTTTTAGTCTTAACCTGAGTTGTCGTCTGTGTCTGGGTCTGTGTCTGGGTCGTTGTAGATGTACTGCTGACCTTAGTACCTAAATACTTAGTTCGTTCGTCCTCTATCAGGTTCATAGCACTTTGACCCGCAGTCATGTACCCTTGTGAGCCTTTTTCCTGCCAAGATGTAAATACAGGCTGCACCCTAAGCTGTATAACCATAGACTGCACTTGTCTGCGGAAGTTATCTAATAAAGTCGTATCAATATGTCCAACCTTAATGTTCTGCAGAGCCGCCGTCTTGTGTATCCAATCACGGAAAGCCTGCACGCTGTCCGTAGGTACACTGTCGAGCAATATATCTAAACGTCCGGGATTTCTTTTAACTATTTCAAGGAATAAGGCTAAATCTTCCCTTGGCAGTAGGAGAAGTAGATTCATTAACGCAGGATTATCTTTAATATACTCATAAAGTTCGTCAAGTGCGGGCTTATCAAGTCTTGGCTCTACACTTAGAGTTCCATCAGTGCCAAGAATAGTAGGCACAGTCGTATCTTTTGCAGTCAAGTTTATGACTTCATCAAACTCAAATAAAGACTGACGAGCTTCGTTTATCTGTGCTCCAAGCTCCTCCCAATGCCTGATATACTCAGACATTTCCTGCTGGGTCATACTGGTGTTGAGCTGTTCCAACATTAACTGGTATCTATAAGCCTCTTTCATAGCGTCGGACACTTCAACCATAGGGTCGTAACCACGCTCTGACATCCAACCTGCAAGTACGTTGTCTGATAAAATCACGCCGTACTTAGCTGCAGCGTCTGAACCTTTCTGCCAAGCGTTGGCAAGGTCACGAGCCACATCATTTGCGACTAAGCCAAGCTCTTTTGCTTTTTTAATTGCTTGTTCGTATGTGCCGATTGCTAAATTATTTGCGGAGGCCAAGTCAAATCCTACCTGTCTTGCACGCCCTACGATTTCAGCTAAAACACGAGAGGAGTCCGATATTGTGCTGATGTTGTCTGCCTCTAAGCCAGCCATAAATTTAAGGATGTCTGGACTTCCAAGAGCACCTGAATAACTACTTGAAGAACCGCCAACGTTATCATAAGGCGATGTAAATGTGAAAAAGTCTGCCAGTGCTTGACTTGCCTTCAATAAAAACTCAAAAACAGGTTGAAACGCATCTTGAAGGTCTTGGCCGACCTTTTTCCACTGTACCGATAATTCGTTTGCTCTATTAGCACTCTCAATAGATGATGACATCAAAGCTGTCTGCTCAATACCGAGTGTCTTAAAAGCCCCAGCTAACTCAACATTTCTCTGGTTTGCAGCTCTACCTGCACGCTCCATAGCAACAAGACTTGCCGTTACAAGACCTACTACTGGAACTGCAGCACCAAGAGTGCTTGTAAGCCCAATAAAACCTTTGTCTGTCGCACCAATAAGTGCCGTACCTTGCTTTGCCAGTTTATCAAGTGTTGCCGACGCTTTAAGAGCGTCAGCGTTCTGCCTGCTTGTAGACTTCCCCGGTAAAGTCGGAACTGTGAATTTACCGCCATCCTTTTGGATTTTAGACAGTTGCTTACTCAAGTCGTCCATCGTCTTTCCAAAGTCTTGAACGGCTTTGTCTGATGTTCTTGCCTGCTTTTCAAGTCCTTCGAGGAGAGCGATGGCGTTTCGCATCGACTGTTCAAACTCTCGGTCTCCACGTGTATCCGTTCTAAATGCCATTTATATCAACTCTCCTTTCAGTAAAAATTCAAGCTGTGCTAACCGTTCGGCACGCTTTTCCTGTGCCGTAGGTTCTATGATTCGCACAGGCTTAATCGGTTCTGTAAAGTTACGGTCTCCCCATACTGCTTGTGCTATCTTTTTAGCTATGATGTGACCGACTTGCAAACTGTCGTTGATAGCATACTCACGCTTACGCATAAAACCTGTAATAAGCGACTGATAAAATCTGAGGTCGTGGTCGAGAATAGTGTTGTAATCTACTCCCACCATACCCGCCACTTCACGCACTCTATCAATTTCTTCACGGCTCACTTCAAGGTCATTCTGTATTTCTTTTAGGATGTCAATGCCTCTGTCTGATGTGCTTTGCTGTCCAAAGTTACTGCCATTAGTGTCTTTATCAAGTCGGTCTGCATACCTTCCTCGTGTAAGTGTTTCAGAAGGTCTGCGTCCGACGGTCCGATAAAAAAATGCTTCTTCTCCATCAGGTCTACCAATAAAATCTGGAGCACCCCTATGTAGCCAAACTTTTCACGCCACTCCTCGCAGATTTCAGCAGCTCTCTCCTTAACTGCTCTATAGTCATCAGGTGAAACAGTTGCGGAATTTACAAGGCCTGCCGATAAAAGTATCTTAGTCGAACGTTCAATGTCGTGTTGTAGCGTTCCGTTTACGTCGAATACCGCCCCACGTATCTGATTGAGGGTGTAGCCCTCAGTGTTTACGATGTATTCAATAGACCTGAAAGTCCATTTTAGGTTTAATGACTTTATATATTCCTGAGCCTGAGTTACTAAGGCTTTAACGTCTTTGTTTGCCATAGACTGATACCTCCTTATATTAAATAACCGCCCGCCATCTACATATAGCGGGCGGTGTCAAGTAGTGGGTTTACACCGATAAAATCTCTTTAACTGCCTGATACAGCTGCGAAAGACCATGTACCACTGCCCTTAGTTACAGTTACAGGCACTGGAGGTCCAAAAGGTGTAACAGTAACACTGAACTCCTGTCCATTCTCCCCAATTTCACCGTCAGCGAAAGATTTCGGGATTACATAATAACAAAAGCCTTCGTAGGCAGTGCCACGAGGTCTAACTAAGATAACACACTTCGGAGAAGTCTGCCCTCCTTGAGCTACGCTACTGAGTACCCAAGATTTAAGAGTTGAATATGTGGTAGAGCCTGCTGTACCGTCGAATATGTCGCCTGTACCTGCACGAAGGAAGTTTAGGGTCATATCCCCCTGTGCCTGACCTAAAGCTGCTACGCTTTCCCATCCGTTGCCGTCCAAAGTTCTGTACTTCCTGACTTCCTTGTCTACGGTAGGCGGTGTGAATGGAAGTACTCCAGTAAGCTCCGTTCCGCTCGTCGGGATTGTAGCCGAGTCGGTGTAATCGGCTAAAAAAAGGTGTGTATCGAAGTTTGATAACACGAAATAGTCTGTACCTGCCATTTTAATCATCCTCCTTCTCGGATATTGTATAAGTTATTAGGGCGTTTAAGGAGTATCGAGCACGCCCTTGCTCGTTTCTACCTAACGGTATTACATCACCTATCAGGCTTGCTTTTATAATCGTAACGTCGTAAGTGACATCTTTGTATGTGACTGACACGGTTTCGCATATCGTAAGCGGTAGTAGATTGCGGATAAAAGCTGTGAACGTAGCTGTTGCAATATTACCGTCTGCTGATAGGTCAGACTGTGCAAGGAACTGAACACGAGCTACTTGGTTTACGTATGCACCTGTTGTCATATCACGATACTCGCCGGGTGCGTCGCCTCGTATATAAATCCCACAATCGAAGTCTGCGTTTATATCCATATCATTGAAACCAAATGAAAATTGCTGTCCACCCCAGCTTTTTAATAGCTCTTTTAGGGCAAGAAACAGCCCATATTGCTCCATACGTTCACCTCCCGATAAAAAGTACTACCTAAGTCATTAAAATCGCTTGTATGGCGTTCTGACGCCTTACGAATACCACATAGTGATTGGTGAGCCTCTGTCTGGGATGTTTATATAGAGTTCAAGCGGGTTGTAGCTTATCGTAAGCGGTATTCCACTGCCTAACCCAACCTCAGCAGCTGCCTGCTCCAAGAATTTCATCCCCGTAGGCGGTTTATGTGTCCTGAAAGGTATTTCGTGCACATAAGTTGCGTAAGGAGCTGTGTATCGTATCGTAGCTCTGTCAGATAAAACCTCCAAGACCGCTGACGCTTTGAGCCTTCCAGTCTTTACGGGGGTGTAGTGCAGTGCTCTTGCGTAGATTGCTCTTGCAAGTGCGTCTACGACGACAGGTTGTGTTACGTATCTGCTTACGATTTCCTCTACGTCAAGCCTTTTCATCCCATACACCCCCTACACTTCACTCACCATCTATGCTTATACTTGGCAAGGCCTGCAGTTTATTTCTCACCAACACGTAACTTCAAATAAAGGTTCACTGCCGTCAAACTCAGGTACGATTTCGACTGACTGCACTACCTGACCGTTGATTTTATCACCAATCTTTATATCATCCACCGTACTGTACTTTTGCATGGATACTGTTGTATCCCCCTGACCCGTATGTATACGAGCTAATCCGCCGTGCCTAAATACTTTTATTACTTCTGGTGCACCGTAGCTGTCCATACGAGTGTCAGGGTCTTTTCCAGTCATGCGTTCAAGCGTTACAGGATATAGCATATAATCCTTGTAAATCATCGTCGTACACCTCCCGTCGGCTTAGTTTTTATTTCGCCGTAGGACTGCCGGGGTCTACTCCCTCTAAGTAGTGCTCGACGAAGTAGGAGTCAAGATTTGCACCGTTTTTCAGAATTTCTTTAAGTTTCGTAACCGCCGTTTCAACAGCTTCCCCGATAAATGCTTCGCTGATAAAAGGTCGTAAGACTGCTGGAATGTACTTATAAAGTTGAGCTACGACAGCAGCATACTTGATTTCTCCTGTCTTACCTCCGTACTCTTTCTCTGCCCAAGCGACAAAGTAAAGAGCTATCTTAGCCAACTGCACCTTCTTGTCTTTCACTAAAAACACAAAATACAGCAGAGCCAGTATAAAGACTAACGCAACAGACAATTCAACGGTGTGCGTACTGATAAAACTGATTATATTTGTCATTTTTGTTTCTCCTCCAATCTTTCCACTCTCTCACATAGCAGCAGCACTTTTTCGCCCATTTCGTCAATCCTCGAACCCCACTCTTTGATAGCCTTTGTATTTTCTTCGATGACTGCCGTGACGCGCTCTGTGGTTTTGGTTACCTCACGGGTCAGCGTATATACCTTGTCAAGCGTTTCAGCATTTGCTTTTCTTGTGTCTGATACAAGAACCTCACGCTCTTTCGCATGATGCTCCTGCAGCTCTTTAAGCCTCTCTGCTGTGGCGTTTCGTTCGGACGTCAGGTGTCGCCATAAAATGCCGAGTGCTGCTATGAGAGCTGCTATGACAAGACCTAAAACACCGTAGTCCAAAAATCCTTGAGTGATTGTCTCCATAGTAGTCGCACCTCCTATACCGTGTAGCGGCTGTTAGACAACCACTCCGATAAAATTGCGTAGACCTGCTTAGTATAAATACCCTCTTGTGCTTGTACGGATGTTTGACCGTAGCTCTCTGATATAGGACCTGCACGCTTCGCTGTTAAGCCTCTGACCGTAATCTTTGCTCCGTCAGTAACCTGCGGGTCAAGTGCTACATACCATAGGGCATTTTCTATCTGTGCCATCTTCGCCTTATCCAACCCGTCTGAGCTTGTAGCTGAGTATCCTGCTAAACCTTGGTCATAGGCTGGGTTAAACACTGGCTGATAAAACACTCCTGCTACACCGTAGGTGTTGGTGCGTGGGAACTCCAGCTTCTGTCCGGGGTTTTTTCGCCTGCCTGTGTACTTTAGGTTATTAAGAGCCATACAGGAACGTATAAGGGCGGCGGACTTATCGTCGTCTGTGAGGGCTACCCATGACTGACGTGCTGCATTTGTGGAAAGGTAATGGGAGGTTACGTAATCATCAGCCTCACTGACTGTAACATAGCTATTTATTCCTATCTGTAAATCCATAGTCATAACCTCCCCTCCGTGACATTATTTTTTAGGTTCTTGTGTAGCTGTCTGGTCTGCTATCTTAAACTTTTTAACAGCGTCTGCGACAGCTTTTTCCACTGCTTTGTTCACAGCGTCTGCAACAGCCTTCTCCACAGCCTTTTCTACTGCTTTGTTCACAGCATCCGCAACAGCCTTCTCAACTGCTTTTGCGATTTTAGCGTCTACGTTAAGAGCTTTTATAGCCTTAGCGACTGCGTCGGATACTTCATCTGGAGCATCGAGGTCTTCTGAGCCAACAATTACAAATCCAGCATCCAGCTTATCCTGAACCTTCGTCCTGTTCAACTCAGAAACTTTGTGAATGATTCCATCTTTTCTCATCAAAAGAACTTTCATAGTTAGCCTCCTTCATTTATAGGCACCTGCTACCACGTAGGTAGCAGGTGTCCTATGATAGTGTCACGATTACTGTTCTTAACCTTCGCCAACGCCATCGCCAACGCCATCGCCATCGCCATCTCCATCGCCATCGTCTTCTTCCTCGGTAGGCTCATCAGCTACTGCGAAGCAGACGTTCTTACGGGATTTGAAAATGTCAGCACCGTAGATGATTCTGCTCTGGAATTCAAAGGCATCATAATATGGGTTAAATGCCACGTTCTGGATAGTCATGTTGCTGAACATACCAGAGCCGTCAACGCCTTCACGAAGCTTAGTCATCGCACGAGTTACCTCAGAGTCACTGATGTTGAAGCCTCTCATATCGCCCGGAAGCAACAAGTTATTAACCTCGTAACGAACAGACGTGAAACCCGCTTCAAGAGGTACAGCAAGGATACGGATAACTCTATTACCTTCTCCACCAACCTCATAACCACCAGCTTCCTGTCCTTCACTCTGTCCATCAAGCAGTGTAATGAGAGAGTTCATACGGTTGGAAGGCATAGGCACAATATAATGCTCGTTCCACTTAAGAACCTTTGTCTGTACAGTAAGTGGAGCTTCCATACCGATAAGAGACTCAAAGCCAGTTGCAATGCGAACCTCTCTAAGAGCGTTTACAAATGCCAAGGCTCCCGGATTTTTCAACAGAGCTGCCTGCAGACTAGCAAAAACTGAAAACTCGATGAAGATAACGGCAGGACCGTCAGAACCAGCATTATACATGGCTGCATCGATGTTGATAATCGTCTGACAGATGTTGTCAATATCTGTCTTGTATCCATCAGTACCAGTTGTAATGACATTATCCTCAGGTATCTTGTTGAAAAGAGTTGCGATGTTTACAGCGTCAAACTCAGGAGCAAAGTAGATGCGTCCGTAGCTGTGAGCCATAGCACCGATAGAGCTGTCCATACCTGCAAGGTAAGAAGCAAGCTCATCAGCCTTGTCTACTCTGATGACCTTCGCTCTGTCGTTTTGCGGCTCGTATTCCTCCCAAGTGATGCCTGTACCTCCGCCATAAGGCTGTGTAAATCCTCTGGACTTGTTGTAAGTTCCAGCACCACCAGCATCAGCGGAACGTACAAGAGTTTTACCACCACGAAGCTCGAAGCGGAAATCATCTTCATTGTGCAGGATTGAAGTCTTTGCACTTATAGCCAACGCACTCTTGATTTTATTCAAATAAGCGTAAGCACTGTCGTAAACTGTATATGCCATAATTCTCATCCTCCTAATAAAATAATTTACTTACGGATAAAACCGTTTAGATTATACGCTCAACTACGTACGGTGTACGTGACTTGACAGCTCTGTCACTGCCTGCCGCCTGATTTACTCTCGCTTTAATGCCAGTTTGAGTAGCAGGTTTCTCTTGTACATATTGAGTGCGTGCCTTTGTCTTTGTTTCTTCTACTTCTTCCTTGACAGGCACATCGTCGATTTTCGCAGCCTTCAATTCATCCACTGCCTGCTTTAACTCAACAATAGCTGTCGCAAGGTCTGCAATAGTTACCTCGGGGTCGTCCTCCTCCTCATCGGGAGTTTCTTCTGCCTTAGTTTCTTCCTCGGCAGGTGTTTCTTCTTCTGCCTTAGTTTCTTCCTCAGTAGGTGTTTCTTCGGCTTTGGTTTCTTCTTCGTCTATCGCTGGAGCTTCGTCAACAGCGACCTCCGTTACTTCATCCTCAGCCTTCTTTGACTTAAGTCCTAAAATCTTTAAAAACTCGCTTTTCTTCACTCTACGTCCCTCCTTTGATTTACTTTGTATTTCAGCCCCTTCCTGTGCAGGTACTGGTACGAAACTGCACTCAAGAGCCGATAGACACTGATTTACATTACGATAGACAGGCTTGTCATCGTTAATGCCTCCAAATGTATGTCCTTCTGGACACTGACTATCATGCGATTTCACAGATGCACCACATACGGAACAGGTATAGCCACTGCCGTCAAAGCCAACAGAAACTTCTGAGAGTAAGCCAAGTTTAATGCGTGGTACAATGTCTGAATTAGCTGCTACGTAAGCGTAACCTAAGACGTATGTGTAAGGTTCTCCAAGGCTATTCTCGCCGTCGGATAAAACCTCTGCACGGTATACACGCCCAATCTGTCCGTCAGCAGTCCATGTGTGGTCTTTGATAAGCGGTATAGGGTTGTTGTTTATATACTCCGCAAACTGTCTTAAAAACGCATCTGAGAGCTTGTCATTGTCAGCGTCGACTTCGTTATTACACATTCTCAAACTGAAAATGTAAAGTTGCTCTGGCGTCGTATCTTCTGATACAAGCGGTTTTATATGTCCAAACTCTTTATTTATGTCTATACTCATTTACCAACCCTCCTTCGTCTTTTAAGTCGGACAAACGGCAACTCCCAGTCCCAGAACCCGTCTTTGCTAAGCTTTGGACGAGTAAATCGCCCTGCGTGGAACTTCGGTCTATCGCTTACGACAGTTTCTTCATCAGCTTGCGTAAGGATAGGGGATATAGTGCTTACAGTTGCGTCTGTCGTAGGTTCATCGTCATCCACATCATCATCATCGTCTACACCAACAATGTCGTTTACACTGATAAAACCCGCCTGACGCCTTATTTCTTCGGCTCTGTCGTAAGCTAAGGCAGATGACACCTTATCAAGTCTGCTGATTGCCTGTTCCAGTGTAAGTGTCTTACCTATACGACTCTGTATAGTTTCAGTAAACTCTTTTTCATCTACAGGTAATCCATCAAACCAAGTGATAGATAAGTCCTCTGCCTTCAGCAGCTCACCAGTCGCTGCTAAATACATTCTTCTTACTACTTCTATGACAGGCCTACTAAGCTCTTGAGTAACTCTCTTTGCTTCGAGTTGTGCTGGGTACATCGCCGCAACAATGGATTTAGCTGATAAATTGCTTCCAAGTTTCTCGATGTCGAAGAAAACCATCCCAAGCTTGCTGTCCATAGCAATCTGCTTGATACATCGGTTATAGACCTCTACGGCTTTCTCTATTGGTACTTTAGCCTCTACATATCCGGGAATTACTTGATGGTCTATACCCTCGGGGATACCAGCGTAGCCATTCAACATAAACATTGAACTGCCGTCGTTAGGGTTTTTGGAGGTCAGTTTGTCGCTTCCATACCAAAGTCTTTCTCTCAGTGTTTCCCCCAGTCGTAGAAGGTTCTGTAGCGACCTGAGAGCACCTGCAACAGACGAAGCCATGTATCTATACTGGTCTGTGCCATAAACTTGATTGCCTACCGTATTATGCTTAAATAACACTACAGGGGATATAGGATGTGCTCCACCGTAAGCCCGGTCCTCTGTCTCGGATAAAACTGCTCCTACTTTTTTATTGCGATACTCACAAATTGTTTCTCGTATAAGACCGTTGCTGTGGTACTCGATAAACTGAATATATTTTCCTTTCGGCATATCTACTGCGGGTTGTGAAAGTTCAAAGATATTGCTGAAAAGTAAAACCTCAACAGTACCTTCATCTTCGGCAGATAAAAATACCGTTAAATTCTTAGCCTCAATCTTTCCGATGTAGATAGTACCGTCCGATTTAGCTGTGACGTTATACGCTGATATAACATCCCTCATGCGGGAACTAATTTCAGTCACTATGAACTCTGCAAAGTTGCTACGGGATAAAACGTCAGCAAGCTTTTTAGATGTTTCACGGTCTGAGTGCTCGACTATAGGCGTATCGCCTGCAATTAAGGCTATCCAATGTTGCTCTATATTCTTAAAATGAGGCAAGCCACAGATTATTTCGTTTATGGACATCCCTGTAAGCGGCGATATTTCACGGTAAACTCTAAGAACGTCATCATATACTTCTTGAAGATTATTTTCAAACAACTGGTTGTTTGTGTAGCTTATATCAGCCCTCTCCTTCAGAGAGGGAGGTGGGAATTGCTTACTACTTCCGATAAAAGGGTTTTTGCCAGGCCAAACATCTACGCCAGTAGGTGTTGCAGAGAAGTTTTCCTCTGATAAAAGATTGTAAATACCGTCATTAAACTGTGACATCGGCTCACCCCCTTATGATAATGTGCTATCTGTGTGTACTCCGTAGCGTAAGGCGTCTACGAAGTCGTCATTAAGCTTTACAACGTCGTCGCTGGTCTCGGTCTTGAACTGATAGCTGTAAAACTCATTGACGAGGTTTGTACAGGTATCAAAGACAAGTAGCTTGCTATCAGCTAAATAACTCCTTACAGTTGCTATACCGTCTCTATGGCTATTCTTGGCGTTTATATAGTCAATACCTACCTTACGCAGTTCGTCTTTCAAAGCCGCAGCAGAGGGGTCAACGTACATCGGTGACAATGTGATGCCTTTACCCGCAAACTCTTGGTAGATAAGGCTTACCTTGGCGACTATGTCCGAAGGTGCTGTCGTAGTGAGCTTAATCTCACGACTTACGATATACTCGCCACCGTAAGACAGGCTTATAAGCAAAATCGCCGTAGGATGATTGCTGCCGTAGTCTACCGATAAAAACGTCCTACGCATCTGCTTGTAGTCAATGTCAACCTCTGATGCTTTGACTATGTGCATCTTAGGGTTAAACTGCGGGTATACCTGTAAGTCGTTACCTGTCCACTCGCCTAAGACGAAGCGTTTGTATAGAGCCTCAGACGACTTGTAGGTACGTATAAGTTTCTCGTAATATTCTTCTGCCCCGTCCCATATTGCGTCGTCCATAGTCCATTTATCGAGTTCGAGTACACCCGCATCGGCTTTTTTGAGTATCCAGTGGGTCGGAATATCGGGGTTCGTTGTACCAAGATACCATCCTGTGCGAAAAACATTAGGAACTTCTGGGGGGAACTTTGCACCTCTTAAACGCCCTTGTATTAGGTCGAACTGCTCCTCGGAGCATAAGCTGACCTCGTCATGTATCATCCCCATAATATCCGTAAGTCCACGGATTCGAGCCTCAGAGCCTGAGTCATTAAGTCCTATAAGGAAAAGACTGTGACCGAATAAAACTGCGTCGTGAGTTTTGCCTGACTTGCGGGAGCTATCGTAGCGAAAATCTGAGCCGAAAAGTACGGATAAAACATTACACATATTTCTCTTTACTGATGCCTGCGTACGCCCGACGAGTGCGAAGTTGAAGCGTTTATCTGTATACTGATTTAGTGTTAGAAGATACAACCCAAAGGCTTGCATTGTACTGTAGGTCTTGCCACATCCAAAGCAGCCATAAAGAACACGGTCACTAAATTTACCAAAACCCGCAAATAACTTACGGTGTGTTGCGGTATATGGTTTCAATTTATATGATTTCAATTTATGTGATTTCAATTATATCACCTTCCAACAACTTATTTATGGTGATAAGAGTTTGTTGCGTCTCAGCAGATACTGTTGCAGATAAATCCTGTTCTGGTTTATCACGCCACTGCTTCGGTTTTCTGTTCTTTAGCCAAAATATCTGTGCCGTTGTGTCTCCACCTAAGGCGTTCTTCAATAATGCGTTTTCAACTGCATAATCC
>Ga0116179_1002609_pt1 | contig 12827 bp, 9 predicted proteins | sample AD_UKC071_MetaG_FD_89751 | JGI IMG/M metagenome (GOLD analysis project Ga0116179, IMG submission 89751) | Active sludge microbial communities of municipal wastewater-treating anaerobic digesters from USA - AD_UKC071_MetaG | ecosystem: Engineered > Bioreactor > Anaerobic > Digestate | place: USA...
AACTCGGCGATGTTCTCCTGCCAGCGCGCGGCGACCGCGCCGGTCCGCGCTTCGTCGTCGATCCGGGGGCCGCGGTCGGCGGCGGAGTGGAAACGTGCCAGTACCGATGCCACCGCCTCCAATTCGCCGGTGACATCGGTCCCGCGGCGCACCAGGGTGGCCAGTCGGCGGTCGTCGGGATGGCGGCGCATCACGATCACCGGTTCGGTCTCACCCGCCGGACCGGTGAACCGGCCCAACCCCAGATAGCTGTCGGGGGCCAGTCGGCGGTTGAGCATCACCTCCCGGGTGCAGGCCTGCACGCGCCGGTCCACCGTGGAGAAGTCCAGGAAATCGGTGACGACGGGCTTCTTCACCTTGTAGGCCCGTTCACCCACCAGGAAGACCATCCCGGTGTGGGTCTCGGCCACCTCAGCCATCGGCCCCCTATCGGCGCGTCATTCGAGCCCGGTGCCGATCCTGCCCGGCCCGATCGCCCTATGCCGAGAGTACAAAGACCCCGCCCGGCCCGGGCCGATCTGCGCCAGCCGATCTCAGCCGGTCGAGCGGTTCGCCTCGACCCGCCGCTTGATGCCCAACAACATTCCCCGGGTCATGAGGGCAAGCACCGGGCCGGCGGCCTCGGCACCCAGCACCTCGCCGGGCGCCTGCATCCGGGTTCGGGACCGCACCAGCAACCGGCAGCGGTCCTCCCAACGCGGGATCACGTGGAATGACCAGACGCCGTCGAAGGGAAGTTGCGGTGGCTGCAACCGCAAAACGATCGACTCTCCCTCGATGACCTGCGCGACCGGCAGGGCGATCCCCTCGGACAGGCCCATCCAGCCGCGGGGAACCACCCGGATGACGTCGCCGGCCTCAAGGTGCTGCCACTCGGGATGGATCCGGTCGGCGTTGCGGTACTTGAGGCCGACTGCGTTCTCCAAACCCTCGTAGCTGTACAGCCCGCCGCGGTCCTGGCCCATCTGCACCAGCCACGGCCAGACGTCGGCGGCCGGCGCGTCGATCCACACCCCCTCGGTGGTCTGCACGGCCGGTTGCCCGATCAGTTCGTCACCGGGCAACGGCGTCTGGCACTCCTCCTTGGTGGTTCCCCAGTTCCGGTAGAACTGGCGCGCCGCCAACAGTGCCCCGGCGGCAGCCACCGAACCGATCAATCGCATCACCACAAAATCCAGTCTTACCCGGCTTGTGCGCGGACGGCCAGCACGCGGGGCCGGGAACCATACCCCAGGGGACTTATGGCCCCTACTCGCGACGGCGGTCGGCGTGCTGCGATGAACACAGGACAGCGGGACGTGTCCGTCCCGCTCCTGCTGCGGGAAGGGGTCGCCATGACCAGCACCAGGGGCATTCGACGGCAGCAACCACGCCGGGTGTTTCGCGACCGGAAGGAAGCCGGGCAGGTGCTGGCCGGCCTGCTCGGTGCGTACCGCAACCGGCCCGATGTGGTGGTGCTCGGGTTGGCCCGTGGCGGCCTTCCCGTCGCCTACGAGGTGGCCCGGGCACTGGGTGCCCCACTGGATGCGTTCATCGTGCGGAAGCTGGGCGCGCCCGGTCACGAGGAGTTCGCGGTCGGGGCACTGGCCAGCGGTGGCCGGATCGTGGTCAACGACGATGTGCTGCGCGGTCTGAAGGTCTCTCCCGACCAACTGCGGGAGATCGCCGATCGGGAGGCTCGCGAACTGCTCCGGCGGGAGGCCGCCTACCGAGGTGGCCGGCCGCCGCTGAACGTCGCCGGGAAGACCGTGATCTTGGTCGATGACGGCCTGGCCACCGGGTCGTCGATGCTGGCCGCGGTGCAGGCGTTGCGGGAATCCGAGCCGGCGGCGATCGTCGTCGCCGTTCCCGCCGCACCGGAGTCCACCTGCCGGGAGTTCGCCGGCATCGTCGAGGACGTGGTGTGCGCCTCGATGCCGACGCCGTTTCTCGCCGTCGGCGAATCGTTCTGGGATTTCACCCAGGTCAGCGATGACGAGGTCCGCGACCTGCTGGCCCGCCCGACCGGAACCGGCACCGTCGCCCCGGCGGCCGGGCCCGCCGATCTGGTGGCGGCCGTCGCGATCCCGGCACCGGGCGGGGTGCCGCCCAAGGAGGTGCTGTTCGACCTCGTCGGCGACGCCCGGGTGGTGCTGATCGGGGAGAGCTCGCACGGCACCCACGAGTTCTACGAGGCGCGCGCGCAGATGACCCGGTGGCTGATCGAGGAGAAGGGCTTCACCGCGGTGGCCGCCGAAGCGGACTGGCCGGACGCCTACCGGGTCAACCGCTACGTGCAGGGGTCGGGTTCGGACACCTCTCCGGAGGAGGCACTGCGCGGTTTCGAACGGTTCCCGGCCTGGATGTGGCGCAACACCGTGGTGCGGGACTTCGTCGAATGGCTGCGCTGGCACAACGGCCGCCGGGTGGCCGAGGTCGGCGCACCGCCGGGTTCTACGGACTCGACCTGTACAGCCTGCACCGGTCCATGCAGGAGGTGATCGGCTACCTCGACGGGGTCGATCCGGCCGCGGCGGCCCGGGCGCGGGCCCGTTACGCATGTTTCGACCACTCCACCGGTGAGGACGGTCAGGCCTACGGGTATGCCGCCGCGTTCGGCGCCGGCCCGAACTGCGAACGCCAGGCCGTCGAGCAGTTGGTCGAGATGCAGCGCAGCGCGGTGGCTTTCCTCAGCCGTGACGGCGCCCCCGCCGAGGACGAGTTGTTCTACGCCCGGCAGAACGCCGTCACGGTGCGCGACGCCGAGGCGTACTACCGCAGCATGTTCCGGGGCCGGGTGACGTCCTGGAACATGCGTGACACCCACATGGCCTCGACGCTGGACGCGCTGATCGAACATCTGGACCGGCACGGCGGCGGCGACGGCGATCACCGGACCCCGGCCCGCGTGGTGGTGTGGGCGCACAACTCCCATGTCGGCGACGCCCGGGCCACCGAGGTCGCCGCGGACGGCCAGATCACCATCGGCCAACTGGCCCGGGAGCGGTACGGGCCGGAATCCCGGCTGATCGGCTTCTCCACGTACTCCGGCAGTGTGACCGCCGCCGACGAGTGGGGTGGGATCGCGCAACACAAGGTGGTCCGTCCGGCGCTGGCGGGCAGCATCGAGGAGTTGCTGCACCAGTCCGGCAAGGGCGACTTCTGGGTGACGATGCACGACGGATCCCCGGCATCCCATGCTCTCGAGGTGGTCCGGCTCGGGCGCGCCATCGGGGTGATCTACCTCCCGCAGACCGAGCGGCAGAGCCACTATTTCCATGTGCGGCCGTCGGATCAGTTCGATGCGATGATCCACATCGACGTCACCCGTGCCCTGGAACCGCTGGAGCCGACCAGCGTCTGGGTCGCCGGGCAGAATCCGGAAACCTACCCGAGCGGTCTGTGAGAAGCCGGTAGGAATGTCGTTATGAAGGTGTCGAACCGGATCGTCACACTCTGCATGAACCCGGCCCTCGACATCGCCACGAGCATCCCGCTGATCGGCCCGACCCACAAGATGCGCTGCGCGGCACCGCTGTACCACCCCGGCGGGGGCGGGATCAACGTCGCCCGGGTTGCCGGCGTGCTCGGAGTGCCGGCCACCGCGGTCTTCCCGGCGGGCGGACCTGCCGGGGAGGCGGTGTGCAACTTGCTGACCGCCGAGGGGCTGGCGATGCACCGTGTTCGCATCGGCGGCGTGACCCGGGAGAACTTCACCGTCAACGAGGAGAACACCGCCAAGCAGTACCGGTTCGTGCTGCCCGGGCCTCACCTCACCGTCGCCGAGCAGACCGAGTGCCTCTCCCACCTGCGACGGGAGGTGTCCTCGGCGTTCGGAGACCAGGCCTCCGCAGCGGGCCCGCCGGTGGTGGTCGCCAGCGGAAGCCTGCCGCCCGGCGTGCCGCTGGACTTCTACCAGCAGGTCGCCAACCTCTGCGATGAGCTGGGGGCGACGCTGCTGCTGGACACCTCCGGCGGCGGACTGCAGAACGTCGAGTCCGGGGCGTTCCTGCTCAAGCCCAGCGCGCGGGAGCTTCGGGAGTACGCGAACCGACCGCTGGAGACCGAGTCCGAGCAGATCGCCGTGGCGCTGGGGATCGTGGCCCGCGGAGTCGCCCGGCACGTCCTGGTGTCGATCGGCGCCGGTGGCGCGGTACTGGTGTCGGACGGCCGGGCACGAAAATTCGCCGCCGTCCCGATACCCCCCGGCGGCAGCGGCGTCGGCGCGGGTGACGCCATGGTCGCCGGCGTCGCGGTGGGCATGCTCCGCGGCTGGCCGCTGGAACGGGCGGTCCGGCTGGGCATCGCCGCGGGGTCGGCCACCTTGCTGACCCCGGGTAACGCGCCCTGCACCCGGGCGGACACCGAGCGGCTGTTCGGGCAGGCCGAGGAGCCGGTGGACGTCGAACTGGCACCGGGGAGGCGCTGATGACCGGGCCGACCGCATCGTTCACCCCGCCGGTGGTGGCGGTCGGGGTCGACGGCTCCCGCGCCGGGATCCGGGCCGCGGTGTGGGCCGTCGAGGAGGCGGTCAGCCGCGACATCCCACTGCTCCTGCTGGCCGTCGCGGAGCCCAGCAGCAGCAGCGGCGATGACGATGCACGCACCGCCGTGAACACCGCCGCCACCGCGGTGCAGGCCACCGGGCGGCCGGCGCGGGTGGTGACCGAGGTGCGCACCGGATCGCCGACGCTGTCGCTGCTGGAGGCCTCCCGGACCGCGGCCATGGTCTGTGTCGGCGCGATCGGGCTGCGGCACGTCGATCACCACCGGATGGGGTCGACGGCGTCGGCGCTGGTGGCCTCGGCGCAGTGCCCGGTCGCGGTGGTCCGCGGCGGCGAACCGGCCGAGCCGGGGTGGGTGGTGGTCGAGGTCGACGACACCCCGGCCAGCGCGGCGGTACTGCAGTTCGCCGTCGCCGAGGCCCGGCTGCGCGCAGCCCCGCTGCGGGCGCTGGGCAGCTGGCAGTCGCGCTACTCCGACGTCCACGACACCCATGCGGTATCCGAGGGGAACCGGATGGTGCGGGCCCGACTGGACCGGCGGCTCGCCGAGTGGCGACGGCGCTACCCCGACCTCGACGTGAAACCGGTGGCCGTGCACGGCAGCATGCTGCACTACCTCGCCCGCCACAGCGCCTCGATCCAGCTGGTCGTGGTCGGCGCGCGCAACACCGCGACGGTCGGTGAGCTCCTCGGCCCGACCGGCCAGGCAGCCCTGCAGGGCACCGACTGTTCTGTCCTTGTCGTCGACCCGCAACGCTTGCTGTGAGGCCGGGTTATCGTGACTGCTCATGGGCTCGTCCAGCGGTGTCACCGTCTTCCTCGTCGACGACCATGAGGTCGTTCGGCGGGGCCTGATCGACCTGCTGGGTGCCGACCCCGATCTGACGGTCATCGGCGAAGCCGGCTCCGTCGCCCAGGCGATGGCACAGATCCCGGTGTTACAGCCCGACGTCGCCGTCCTCGATGTCCGCCTGCCCGACGGCAACGGCATCGAACTGTGCCGCGACCTGCTCTCGAAGATGCCCGACCTGCGGTGCCTGATGCTGACGTCGTTCACCTCCGACGAGGCGATGCTCGACGCCATCCTGGCCGGTGCCAGCGGATACGTCGTCAAGGACATCAAGGGCATGGAACTGGCACAGGCGATCAAAGACGTCGGCGCCGGCCGGTCGCTGCTGGACAACCGCGCCGCCGCCGCCCTGATGGCAAAACTGCGCGGCGCGGCCGAGCGCACCGATCCGCTGTCCGGTCTGACCGAACAGGAACGGGTCCTGCTAGGCCTGCTCGGCGAGGGTCTGACCAACAAGCAGATCGCCGCCCGGATGTTCCTCGCCGAGAAGACCGTCAAGAACTACGTCTCCCGACTGCTGGCCAAACTCGGGATGGAGCGGCGCACCCAGGCGGCGGTGTTCATCTCCAAACTCGATCAGCAGCGCCGCCGCGACGGCTGATCGTGCCCGACAAGGCCCAGCGGAAACAGCAGCGCGCCGCCCTGCGTGACCCGTCCTATCCGAAGCTCCGGCTCGACGGCCTGGTCGACGCGATGTTGGCGGTCACTTCCGGGCTCGACCTCGAGGTGACACTGCGCACCATCGTGCGGACGGCGACCGAACTGGTCCACGCCCGCTACGGGGCCCTCGGCATCCGCGGCGATGCGACCGCCGGTGACCACGACATCGTCGACTTCGTCGCCGTCGGGATGGCGGACGCGGAACGCGCCGCGATCGGCCGGTTGCCCACCGGAAGGGGGGTGCTGGGTGTGCTCCTGGACGATCCGACCCCGATCCGGCTGGCCGACATCCGCACCCACCCGGACTCGGTGGGCTTCCCGCCCGGGCATCCGCAGATGCGGACCTTCCTCGGTGTTCCGGTGCGCATCCGCGACGAGATCTACGGCAACCTCTATCTGGCGGAGAAGGCCGGCGGTGCGCAGTTCACCGAGGACGACGAGGTCCTGGTCGAGGCACTGGCGGCGGCCGCCGGAATCGCCGTCGACAACGCGCGCCTCTACGAACAGTCCCGAATCCGCCAGTCCTGGATCGAGGCGACCCGCGATATCGCCACCGAGATGCTCGCGGGCGATGAACCCGCACGGGTGTTCCGGTTGATCGCCGAACGTGCGCTTCACCTCACGGACGCCGATGCGGTCTTCGTGGCGGTTCCGGCCGACTCCGCCGGACCGGCGGCCGACGCCGCCGAGGTCGGTGGCCTGGTCGTCGTGGAGACCGCCGGCGACCCCGGGCTGGTCTCCCGAACGTCTCCGATCCCCCTGTGCGACAACGCCATCGCGGCCACCTTCGCCGACCGGACACCGCGCCGTCTCGATGGCGGCACCGGTCCGGCCGTCACGAATCTCCCGTCCTGCCCGGCCATGCTGCTGCCACTGCGGACCACCCGGAAGCGTCGCCGAATCCGCCGGCGATACCGTCGCCGGCGTAGTGGTGGTGCTGCGGTGCCACGGCGGCCGGAATTTCACCGACGATCAACTGACCATGGCGGCCGCCTTCGCCGATCAGGCCACGCTGGCCTGGCAGTTGGCCAACAGTCAGCGCCAGACACGCGAACTCGACGTGCTGGCCGAGCGCGATCGAATCGCCCGGGATCTGCACGACCATGTGATCCAACGCCTGTTCGCGGTGGGTCTGTCGCTTCAGGGCGCGACCGCGCGGGCGGTGATTCCCGAGGTGCAGCAGCGTCTGGCCGATACCGTCGACGAACTGCAGAACGTCATCGGCGACATCCGCAGCACGATCTTCGACCTGCACGGCGGCGCGGCCGGGACCACCCGACTGCGGCAGCGGATCACTGAGGCCGTCAACAGCTTCGGCCGGTCCGGGGTGCGCACCGCCGTCACTTTCATCGGACCGCTCTCGGTGGTGGAGCCCGCGGTCGCCGACCACGCCGAGGCGGTGGTGCGCGAAGCCGTCAGCAATGCCGTCCGGCACGCCGGTGCGGCCACGGTGACGGTCACGGTGCGCGTCGAGGACGACTTCAGCATCGAGGTGACCGATGACGGCAGCGGAATGCCCACCGTGGTGACCCCGAGCGGTCTGTCCAACCTGCGCACCCGCGCCGAGGAGGTCGGCGGGAATCTCCGGGTGGGCGAGTCGCTCACCGGCGGAACGGTGCTGCGCTGGACCGCACCGCTGCACCTGCCTCCCGAGCAGTCGCCCGGCTGACCCGCCTCATCCGCGTTGGGACCGGCTAATCCGCCTTGGGACGGGGGCGGGCGATGATGACCGGCACTTTCGCGGCCTGCACGACCGACGTGCTCACCGAGCCCAGCAGCATCCCGGCGAAACCACCGCGGCCATGGCTGCCCACCACCAGCAACTGCGCCTCCGCGGACTGTTCGATCAGCTGATGGGCGGGCCGGTCGGTGACAACCAGTCGGCGCACCAGGACGTCGGGATAGCGCTCCTGCCAGCCCGCCAGCCGCTCGCTGAGGGTCTCCTCCCCCATCTCCTGCAGCGTTGACCAGTCGGTGCCCGGGAACTCGAACACCGCGTCGTCACTCCAGGCATGCACGGCCAGCAGATCCACACCGCGCAGCGAGGCTTCTTCGAAGGCGATCTCCAGAGCGTCCACCGAGGCCGGTGAACCGTCGACACCGACCACCACCGGCGCCTTGGCCGGATGCGGAATCGTGGGGTCCTCGTCGTGGATGACGGCGACGGGACCGAATGCGTGGTGGATCAGCCCGCTGCTGACCGAACCGAGCAGCCGGCGCGCGATCGCGCCGCGGCCGCGACAGCCGACCACCAGCATCTCCGCGTCCCTGGACTGCTCGACGAGAGTCGGAATCGACGGGCCGCTGACCATCTCGGTGGTCACCTCGAGATCGGGGGCGGCCTCCAACGCGGTCGCCTTGGCGGCGTCGAGCAGTGCCTGGCCCTCGCTCTGCTGCCACTCCAGGTAACCGGGCGGCATCGGAACCTCGGGGAAGACCATCACCACCGGCGGATTGAGGACCTGCACCAACTTCAGCGGCACACCGCGCAATGACGCGTCCCGCGCCGCCCAGTCCACCGCAACTCTGGACGCCGGTGACCCATCGACTCCGACGACGATCGGGCGACTGCCTGCCGCAGTAGACATTCCACTCCCCTTCTCCGGGCATCCTCCGGGCATTCCCCGGGCGAAGTCCGCCCAGTATCCGACCCTAGTGCGCGCCGCCTCCCGTTGTCAGCGGACCTTGGTCACCGGCAACCGACGGTCGCCTAGGGTCGAGCCCATGGGCAGCGATCGGAGCGACATCCGAGTCACCATCGACCCCCGGCACCACGACGCCGTGCTGTTCGACCTGGACGGGGTGATCACCGACACCGCCGCGCTGCATGAGGCGGCCTGGAAGGAACTCTTCGACGACTACCTGGCGAGCCGGGAACCCTCGGAGGCCGAGAACCACGACCCGTTCACCGCGGACGACTACCGCCACCACATCGACGGGAAAGCCCGTTACGACGGTGTGCGGGACTTCCTGGCCTCCCGTGGTGTCGTGCTGCCGTGGGGTAACCCGGCGGACTCCGGGCGCGACGGCGATCCCGCCACGGTGTGCGGGTTGGGCAATCGCAAGCAGGCACTGTTCGCCGCCCGGATCGCTGACGGGGTGCCGGTCTTCGCCTCCACCGTCGCGCTGGTCAAACGCCTCATCGAGGCCGGAGTGCGGGTCGGGGTGTTCTCCGCCAGTCGCAACTGCGCGGCCGTCCTGCGCTCGGCGGGTATCGAGGGTCTGTTCGAGACCCGGGTGGACGGGGTGGTGGCCGGCGAACTGAAACTGCCCGGGAAACCGGATCCCGCGGTGCTGTTGGAAGCCGTCCGGCGCCTCGGTGTGCGGCCGGGCCGCGCGGTCGTCGTGGAGGATTCCGAAGCTGGGACCCGGGCCGGCCGCGACGGTGGGTTCATGCTGGTGATCGGGGTGGATCGCGGCGGCGACCGGGCCGACCGGTTGCTCGACTACGGAGCCGACACGGTGGTGATGGATCTGGCCGAGGTCGGGGTACGGGCGATCGACCGGCGGATGTCGGCTCTGCCGGACGCGCTGCGGTCCTTCAGCCAGATCGCCGGGGTGGTCGGCGCCCGGCGCCCGGCCTTCTTCTTCGATTTCGACGGCACCCTGTCCGATATCGTCGACGACCCGGCTGCCGCAATCCTCGTGCCGGGGGCGGAGAAGGCGTTGACCTCCCTGGCAGCGCTGTATCCGGTCGCGGTCCTGTCCGGGCGCGGCCTGGACGATATCCGCGAGCGGATCGACATCCCGGGGCTGTGGTACGCCGGCAGTCACGGGTTCGAGATGGTGGGCCCGGATGGCTCCACGTACAGCAACGACACGGCCGCCGCAGCGGTGCCCGCACTGGCGGCCGCCGCCACCGAACTCGTCGACCGGTTCGCGGACATCGACGGTGTCAACGTCGAGCACAAGCGGTACGCCGTCGCCGTGCACTATCGCAACGCCGCGGCGCACGCCGCGCCGACGGTCACCGCGGCCGTGCACGATATCGGCCGCCAGCGGGGATTGAAGGTCACCTCCGGCCGCCAGGTGGTCGAACTGCGTCCCGATATCGACTGGGACAAGGGCCGCACACTGCGGTGGATCGTCGACCGGATCGCCGGGCAGGAACCGTTGCTTCCGATCTTCCTCGGCGACGACCTGACCGACGAGGACGCCTTCGATGCCGTGCTGCACGACGGCATCGGCATCGTGGTGCGCCACACCGAGGACGGCGACCGGGCCACCGCCGCCCGCTACAGCCTCGACGATCCCGCGGAGGTCTGCGCGTTCATCGAACGGCTGGTCGACCAGTGCGACATCGACCGCCAAAACCTCTCCGGCCCTTGGTCGTTCACCTACGGCGGATACATCCCCGAACAGGAGCGGCTGCGCGAGGCGCTGTGCACCGTCGGCAACGGCTACCGCGCCACCCGCGGCTCCGCCCCGGAGTCCGCCGAAGGACCGCATCACTATCCCGGAACGTATGCCGCCGGCCTGTACAACCGGCTCTCCGACGAGATCTCCGGACAGACCGTGGAGAACGAGAGCCTGGTCAACCTGCCGAACTGGCTGCCGCTGAAGTTCCGGATCGACGGCGGTGACTGGTTCGACATCGACAACACCGAACTGCTGTCCTACCGGCAGAACATGGACCTGCGGCAGGCAGAACTCACCCGCGAGTTCCGCTTCCGCGACCCGTCCGGACGCACCAGCAGGGTCACTCAGCGCCGGATCGCCGCGATGCACAAGCCGCACGCCTGCGCCCTGGAAACCACCATCTGGGCCGAGGACTGGTCGGGCACGATCGAGATCCTGTCGATGGTGGACGGCGACGTCCGAAACAGCGGGGTGGATCGTTACCGCGCGTTCTCCGACGACCACCTGGTGGTGACGACGGCAACCGAACTGTCGCCCAACTCCAGTCTTCTGGTGTGCCAGACGGTGCAGTCACGGGTCCCGATCGCGGTGGCATCCCGGACCACGCTGTGGCGCGGCGACACCGCACTGGCCACCGAGGGCCGCTTCGTCTCCGAAGACCGCCGCGTCGGCCATGACTTCGTGGTGACGTTGAGCCCCGGTGAGTCGGTGACGGTGGAGAAGATGGCCGCGATCTTCACCGGGCGCGACCACGCCATCTCCGAACCGGGCGACGCCGCCACCCGACTGCTCAACCACCTGGGCCGCTACGCCGAACTGCGCGACGGTCACATCCGGGAGTGGGCGCACCTGTGGGAGCGGTTCGACATCGCGTTCGACGAGAACCCCGATGCGATGCGGGTGGTGCGCCTGCACCTGCTGCACCTGCTGCAGGCCGTGCCCAACGGGGCGGTCGACCTCGATGCCGGGGTGCCGGCCCGGGGTCTGCACGGCGAGGCCTACCGTGGGCACATTTTCTGGGACGAACTGTTCGTGTTCCCGGTGCTCAATCTGCGCTCCCCCGCCACCACCCGTTCGCTGCTGCGTTATCGCTACCGGCGACTTCCGGAGGCCCGACGGGCGGCCCAAGCGGCCGGATGGGCCGGGGCGATGTTCCCCTGGCAGTCCGGAAGCGACGGCCGGGAGGAGAGCCAGACCCTTCATCTCAACCCCAACTCCGGCCGGTGGAACCCGGACGCCAGCGCGCGCGCCCACCACATCGGTGTGGCCGTCGCCTACAACGTCTGGCAGTACTACCAGGTCACTGGGGATCTGGAGTACCTCGTCGAGGACGGCGCGGAGATGCTCGCCGAGATCGCCCGGTTCTGGGTCAGCCGGGCGGAGTTCGACGAGACATACGACCACGGGGCCGGCCGCTATGTCATCCGCGGCGTCATCGGCCCCGACGAGTTCCACTCCGGCTACCCCGACCGCCCCTATGACGGGGTCGACAACAACGCCTACACCAATGTGATGGCGGTGTGGTCGATCGTGCGGGCCCTCGACGCCCTGGACGCGATGCCGCTTCGGGATCGTCTCGACCTGCTCGAGCGCCTGGGCATCCACGGCCGCGAACTGGACCAGTGGGATGACGTCAGCCGGCGGATGTACGTTCCCTTCCACGCCGCCCCCGGCCCGGGCCCGGCCTCCGACCGCGGTGTGATCAGTCAGTTCGAGGGGTACGAAGACCTGGCCGAGTTGGATTGGGCGGGGCTGCGCGCACGCCACGGCAACATCCAGCGCCTGGACCGGATCCTGGAGGCGGACAACGACAACGTCAACCGCTACCAGGCCTCCAAACAGGCCGACGTGCTGATGCTGTTCTACCTGCTCTCCGCCGACGAACTGCGAGAGTTGTTCGCGCGCTTGGGTTACCGGTTCACCCCCGAACAGATTCCCCGGACCGTGGACTACTACCTGCACCGGACCTCGCACGGTTCCACCCTGTCCGGGGTGGTACACGCCTGGGTGCTGGCCCGCGGCGACCGCACACGCGCGATGCGCTACTTCCAGCAGGTGCTGATGTCCGATGTCGCCGACATTCAGGGCGGCACCACGGCCGAGGGAATTCACATCGCCGCCATGGCCGGCAGTATCGACCTGCTGCAGCGCTGTTTCACCGGCCTGGAGATCCGCGCGGACCGGCTGATCCTCAACCCGATGTGGCCGGAAAGCCTTGGCTCGCTTCGGATGCCGATCTTCTTCCGGGGCTATCGGCTGCATCTGACGATCAGCGGGCGCACGGCCGAGGTGAGCGTGGATCCAGCCGACCACCCGGCGATCCAGATCGAGTGCCGGGGACGGGTGGAGACGCTGGACCCGGGAACAACCCTGCGGTTCAGCTGACGACGGCGACCCAGACCTACGACGCGGACCTACGACGCGGATGCGCCTGCAAGCCGCCACTCGGCGACGTCGGGCACCGGGCGACGCGG
>Ga0116179_1002627_pt1 | contig 12786 bp, 26 predicted proteins | sample AD_UKC071_MetaG_FD_89751 | JGI IMG/M metagenome (GOLD analysis project Ga0116179, IMG submission 89751) | Active sludge microbial communities of municipal wastewater-treating anaerobic digesters from USA - AD_UKC071_MetaG | ecosystem: Engineered > Bioreactor > Anaerobic > Digestate | place: USA...
AAACTTTTGAATCAATTTTCTTTTCTATTTTCTTTTTTATTGGTGATTTTTTCTTTAATTTTTCAAGTTCTTTTTTCCATTCTGATTCAGAAAAATAATTTTTTCCATTCAGCCACCATTCTTCGTAACCGCTTGAATCAATATATGCTGGTCCATCTTCTCGATGTAAGTTGCCATTTTTATACCAAAAAATTTTTCTTTCTTCCCATTCAACAATTCCTGTGTAGTTAGATGGAACGTTATCATATCCAATTTTAAGTTTTATTGTTTTCATTCGAGTATCCATGCTTCCATTCCAGGAATTATAATTTGCTCTTGAATGCCATTCTCATCGATACATCTCCAAATCTGAACTGTTGAGTATTTAGGATGTTGCTCTTTTGAAAGAATTATCTTATTTCTTAATATAAGTTTACCTTCCCAACTTGCAAAAACAATTACTCCTTCTAGCCACCATTCTTTGTATCCACTTGAGTTAATATATGCTGGTCCATTTTCTCGATGATATTTGCCGCTTCTTGTACGGTAAATTGTAGATCCGTCATAACTGACGCTATGTGTATATTCCGTTCCCATATGTACATTGTCTACAACAAACAAGAATTCAAATTTAATTCATTTCCATTGGATCAAATTGATTTGAAGAAACTTTCGATCCATAAAGAATGAATCCTTCATACTCATCGAAAGCAAGCTGATAAACTTCATCCAAATCTGGATGAGCATATAGAGTCACTTTTTTATCAGGAAGAAATGCAATCCACATACCATCTGATTCATCATCTTTGATGACCTTTACTTTCGCCCCATAATTCCCGTAAACTTCTTTAACGTAAAAAGAGATCAATTCCTTTTTCTCCTCAACACTCATTCCAATAACGTCTGTTGCAGCCGTAGTCACTTCTTGATTAGTTTCGTTATTCATCTTTTTTTCTTTTCTTTTGGAGTTTTTCATTTTGGAACGCCGCATTATGCGGAACGGCTGCGAGCAATTCCTAGAATAACCACGCACGCTAGCCGTGTCTACCCGAAACGGTTAATCATTAAAAAATTGATATATTAAGACGAAAACAAATATAAAAATGTTTAAACCAATAAACGCTGTTAGCAAATTTCACCACAACTAATTGATAGTTCTGGGCTTTCATATTTCGCAAAACCTGTGGAGCATTTGAGGTTTGGTAGCGGATTGTATGCTGCTTTTCCGTGGCTGTGTCCGCAAAATACATGAAAACAGGTTTGGTCGTACTTTTTCGCCAGCTCTAATAAAACATCTCCCATTGTTTTTGAGCTAAAGCATGGCATCCAAATATCATCGGAAATTTTTCCATTATATGTTGACAGTTCTCTAAAAACAGGAATGTGAGTAAGAACAACTATATGTTTTGGATTATTTCCCAGCACTCCAAATTCTATGTCAGCTTTAAGTCCAGCAGAATAATTCTGCGCAAGTTTTTTACACTCATTATATAAAATTTCTCTAGACTGCTGCCGAAATTTATTAAGTTCTTTAATAAGATAATAATCATTCATTTCAACTGAATGGTTTATAGTTTCGAGTGTTGTCGAAACAAACGGGGCATAACCACCATCATACCACCCATTCGAACCCACAACTAAAGTGTTTGAATTTTTATCAAAATAAGATTTATTTTGTGAATAAAATATATTCTTTTTAAATTTATGGTTTTGAACTAAATTAGCGACTTCGTTAAAAACGGTTTCAAATGATGAATTATAAAAATCATGATTACCTAAAACAAAATGTAGTCTTTTGTTTTTCTTTACAAATTCTTCAGCCAAAATTGCCAAATGACTTGAAATAAGTTCCCCAGAAGAAATGTCTCCAGTTAAAAAAACATCATCAATACCGTTTTCTGATGTTATTTTTTTTGCAAAATTTTTCACAAGGTCAAGATGACCCTTCATCATTGAATCTTTTGTTCCTGGTCTTGGATTTGGAACTAAGTGATCTAAATGAGTGTCTGTAATGTGCATATACTTCATCAGTTTTTAACTTTCTGCGCCTCTGCTATTCTATCGTTAATATAACTGAAAACCTTTTTTTCTGTCCCAAACTTAGCTAATAACATATTATATGGAACTTGAAGGGGAACGAATCCAATTTCTTTGTCCCCAAAAACATAATCAATAATAATAGTTGGTTTCAAACCAGTAGATAACTTTAACAATTTCTCAAAAACAAACTCCTCTTTTACGTCAGCTTTAATGAGATGCATTATAAAGCCTCCAAATTTAAGATCTACTCTTAATACCAAACCTCTTTTGATTCCATCCTCTACAATGTCAATATCGGAAAATAAATCTACTTTTGTAACTCTAGGTTTTGCTTTGCCAAGATCGTTCTTATCAGATAAATCTATTGTTTTATTTTCGTTATTTGCTTTTTCCATTTTTCCCTTTACTTTACCACCCATTTGTGTTTGTTGTCCTACTTCACGACAGTAACTTTTTGTGTTGTCTCCATATGAGACATTCTATTTAAATTACTTTTTAATTCGTAAACTAAAATTGCGAATCCCAACAATCCAAAAAAAATCAATACCCAAATTCCAATCCCGAAATATCGTAGCCATTTTTTAAACGCTTCAAAGTTTATATTTTCTGTGTCCATGCTTGATTCCTTCCGCAGAGGGGTTAGGTCTTAATGGGCCGCGATTAGGGCGAGATACTGAAAAAATAACCAAAATAAAGTCCCAAACATAAAAAGACCAACGACTACACCAACTCCATGAAAAAAATAAAATACGATAACCTGTTTTAATGTTTCTACCAGAATTTTTTTGATTGTCTGCATTTGTTGGGTTTTTCTCGCAGCGTTCGGTGTCGGGGATTCCGCAGTATACGCATTGTGCGGCGCGCGAATTACAGCGTCAACGGCAGGCGCCTATATCGTTGCGCAAAAACGAATGCTGTTTTAAACACTTCGCGCGCGTGAGCGTACACGCACGATCCACATTGCTAAGCGGACGCGCGGAGATTGACAGCGCGGATCGCGTGTATAGCGTAGCCCGATGCACTCGGAAATAACAGCAACGATATTAAGTTTGACGTTTTTAGTTTTAGTAATCCTGAATTTCATACTAACGGTTTTGATAAAATCATCAGACAAAAAGAAGGAAAATAAATAATGTTGCATGGGCTATATGTATCCTCAATTATTTGTTTTCTTGTTCTCGCCTTTCTTTTTTATGGTTTTCTTGCGATTTTATCTATTCATTTGTTTAGCCCGTTTTACTCTGGTAACTTATCGGCCGACGATATAAAATTGAAGCAAGCAATAAAGAATTGGTCGATTTTAATTGTCATTTCCTTTGTTGGGCTGATCGGCGCTTGCATCGAAATAGCGAAGGTCTTATAGTAGCCAAATGACAAAATACTTTTGCTTCGACACGGAAACAGGAGGGTTGGCAGAAAACGCCTCTCTCTTAACACTACATGGGTTTATTTTAGATGATGACCTAAAAATCATCGATGAAATTGGGTTGCGTCTTAAACCTGAAGATAACATATACCTTATAGAAGGAAATGCTCTTGCGATTAATAAAATTGATTTAGGAGAACATACTAAACACGCAATTACATATGCCGAAGGAGCAACTAAGTTAAAAACATTTCTTTCAAAACATGTTCCATCAGTAAAACAAAAACTAAATATAGTAGGACAAAATATAATAGATTTTGACATTCCAAGACTCAAGAATTTTTTATTATCAACCCAGGATTTTAATTTTTATTTCTCTAGGGATGTATACGACACAAGAGTCCAAGGGTTATTTTTAAGAAAACTGGGAATTATCCCTGATGACGTTGATATTGGTTTTGCAGGTCAGCTCCGACATTTCTTTCCTGATTTAAATCTAGATGGACACCACGGTGCTGAATGGGACGCGAGACAAACTGCTATGTTGTTCAAAAAACAAGTGTCTATATTAGAATAATTTTATTTTCGCTGCTGCGATTGACGTGTCAGGGCGCGGTGCGCACAGTAGACGGCACCATGACTACCATTGGCATAGAGGATCTAGATTTTATTTCTTCAGAAAATAATGAAGAATTCATACTTTTTGAGTTCACGATTTTTCATGGCAAAAAAGAGTTGGGTCTTTTTTTAGAACTAAAAGAAGGAATAAATAAGTTCATATTGGTCATGGATGGAGAAAGTTTGGGATTTCCAACTCAAGAAAGTCTAGAAGATGGTCTTTTAGATAAAATAAATCATCACAACAATAGGAGTGACAAATGCTCGAAGAACAAGCCAAACTCCACCTCATAAAAACAACTCCTAGAGGTTTAAATCTTGAAAGCTATGATTTAGATTTATTATCTTGTAAAAGATTCAAAGATATAATTCCTATTCACGCAGCAACTTTAAAGTTGCAAGTCGATATCGACCAAAATAACAGTGTGACTATTGTAATTGAAGGAAAACCAACTTTAGGGGATCATATGGTCGGTGTAGAGATTGTTTCCGCAATTTTTGTGCCGATTAAAACAGCAAGAGAACATCTTGTAATTTTAATTACGAGATTAATTCACAGTTGGGAATTGCTGTCCGCACCAATTCTACCAAAAGAAGTTCTAGAAGAAAAGGGATAAACATGGCAATCGTGGAAATCATAAAAAAAGACTTGTTTGATGAAAAAAATCAAATCATCGGACATGGAGTTAATACAAAAGGATATATGGGAGCTGGAATTGCGCTTGTATTTAAAAGAAAATATCCTGAAAATTTTTTGGAATATAAAGAACATTGTAAGTCAGAAAGACTCCAACCTGGAAAGGTCTTCTCTTATACGGAAAAGAACAGGACTATATTAAACATAGCGAGTCAAGATTTCCCAGGTCCGTTTGCAAGAATCGAATGGATCAAATCTGCACTTGATGAAATCCATTCACTAGGCTACGAAGAAATTTGTTTACCTTGGATTGGATGTGGAATTGGCGGATTGAAAAGAGAAGATGTTTTGCAAGTGCTAAAGGACAGTTCGTTAAAAAAAATAACAGTTTGTGAGGTTGATTAAATGTATTTGGTTTATCTAAAACAAATAACCAGAACCCCTATGATTCTTGGAATTTTTGAAAAAGAAGACATTGCTGCCAAAAAAATTCACGAATGGTTCGTCGAAACACAACTGCTTCATATGCAAAACATATTTGGAGATGATTTTAACAATCTCGTTGGGGCAGAAAATTTAAAGCAACAAATTCATGATTTTTATCAAATTAAAGATTTCTCTTCGATTAAAGAAATAAAAACCATGATCAAAGAATTTATTGAAGAATATAATAATGTTATTTTAGCAAATAAACTAGAAGACATTATTTCACCATCAATGTACTATGATGGAATTTTTTATGAATATGCCCCAGGGAATCAAATTCTTGATACTAAGAATACTATAAATTTGTTTTCACTCTGAAAAACATAAAGAAGAGGAATCAAATGCCAATAACAATCCTGTCGCCAAAATACTCTCCTTATAGAAAACTTCCTTTTGAGTTGGTTTTAAACTATATTAAAGTTGGCGACTCACTTGGTATTGGTTTTGAATTTACAGATGATGTCTTTATTAAAGACAATATTTGGAAGCAAAATAATAAACCAAAATTTGTATCACATCCATTGTTTGGGAACGATATAAAACAAGGCATGTATACCGATGACTCTCAAATGAGTTCTGCATTAATTCGATTAATGAGGACTAAACCAGAATCAGACTGGTTTGATGATAGAGTAGTGTCTCATTATTTTTTGCTTGAATTTCAAATGAGTCCGAGAAAAGGATATTCAACAATTTTATATGATATTCTCTCTACCTCTAGAGATTGGATAGATTTTTTGAGAAAAATTTCAAAAACAGAAAAGTCTACTTCAAACGGTGGTTGTATGCGAGCCGTGCCAATTGGAGTTTTACCAAAGTTAGACCTTGTAAGAAAATTCGCTAGGTTCCAAGCATCTATTACCCATAAAGACACTGCAATTGACGCAGCGGAAATAGTTGCCGTTCCTTCTCATCTGTTAATGTATAATTTAAAAAATGTAAAAGAAAAAGGACTGTTTAAATTAACACAAGAGCAAAGTTCATATTTTCCCGATATTGTCCCGACTCTAAAAAGAGTTGAAGGAAGAGATAAGTTAGGATTAAAAACTGCAATAACTGCAATAAAATTGTTTGAGGATGTTAAGATTAAACAATCTAAAAATTTAGATGAATTGATTAGAGAAGCAATCCTTTTAGGCGGGGACACTGATACTGTTGCCGCTATTGTTTCTGGGTTTTATGGAATGTTTGAAATGAATCACTCCTCAATTGCAAGAAAAGCGTTATACAACACAGAAGTAGACCAATTTTGAAACAAATCAAATAAAGGACAATATAACAATGCAACTTTCAGAAAGAGAAAGACACGAAGAAGAACCTAAAACACTTTCAGATGTTGTTATAGGTCTGTTTGTTGGGACAATTTCTATTGGAATACTTTGCAGTCTATATTTATTTGTCAAAATTTTATCTATTGTAAAAGGTATTTTAACATGATTCGGGTGTCTGTAACAGGACATAGAGAACTTTTTCACGACTCCTCTGAAATAGAATCTTCTTTTTTAAAATATATATTGTCATTTAATGACAATATTGTTGTAAACACTGGGATGGCTTTGGGATTTGATTTGCTTGTTGCAGAAACTTGTCTTAGGAATAATATTCCATATAATGCAATCTTACCATTCGAGGATCATTTGAAAACAAACGAATTGTTTCAAATCCTTAAAGAAGGTGCAAAACAAGTTATTATTGTAAATTCTGGTCCATTCGAAATATGGAAATATTTCTCCCGTGATAAATGGCTCGTCGATAACGCTGAGCATCTTTATGCTTACTTGATTAAACAAGGTAAAAGTGGAACAAAAGCCACTGTTGGCTATGCGGTTAAAAAAAGCATTCCCATTAAATATTTCAATTCAAAGGAATTAGATGAATAACATATTTCGTTTTATATTTTGGCTATTGTTAATCACAATATTACATTTAATATGCTCGATATTATTTGGGTATGTTTATGGTTTTGATCCCGCAACAACATTTGTTGTGTTAAATTTTTTTAGTATTTGCTTTATATTCAAAGGAAGGGAAGATGAAAATGAAAAAAGAAAAAAATGATGGTGAAGTTTTATTTAGAGTTACCTTTACTGAAAAAGACACAAAAAGAAAAATATCTTTTGATATTTTTGCATTAGATTCAGAAACCGCAAAAAAGAAAGCGAAAGATCAGTTGTTTGATGGAGTTTACTATATACCAGCTAAATCAAATCTTACCGTTGCTGTCAAATTATTACCTACCTATTAAATTTTTTCTTGATAAAAACTTTTTTAAAATTTTACTTTTTTTGCTTCCAAAACATTCTGATGAAGCTGAATATGTAAAATATCTGATAAAATCAGGAAATTTCTTTTTGGTTGAAACAACAGATTTTAAGCTCAGAGAAACAATTCAAACAATATATTGCTTTAAAAAAGCAAATGTTGAAATTAGATTTATGAATGAAAAGCTCTTTTATGTGTCAAAAGACTTCGTTGACTTATTTTATAAGTCATCTATATATGAGATATATTTATCAGAACTTCCATTATCTTCAAATTCTCGCTACCACACCCGTACATTTGAGAAACTAAATAAGCAAGATGCAATTTTGTTGGAGGAAGATATATCTGAATGGTGTGAAGAAATTAATACCCTTATATATTTTCAAAAATGGTTAACAAATGAAGAAGTTGTTTATATAGTAGATCACAATAAAACAAAGTGGCTAAAAGGAAAATAATAAAATGATGTAGAACTCAATAAATCAAAACAAACTATATGTCGTTACAAGAAAAGATATTGGTATTCAATATCAGCTTCCACAAGTTTCTCATGCCGTTGCCGAGTTTGCGGCAAAAAACAGAGAAGCTTTTGAAGCATGGTCAATTCATGGATCAAATTCTATTGTAATAGTTGCCGCAAAAAATGAAGAACAACTTATTAATTTTATTAACAAGCTTAAAGCTAATAATGTTAATCATTATGAATTTATAGAGCCTGATATTGGGTTTGGTATAACTGCGGTTGCTATAGAACCATCAGACAAAGTTAAAAAACTTTGTTCAGGATTCCAACTTGCAGGAAAAGAATCTGAAACAACAAAGATATTAGATATACCTTTAATTCATGAATATGTATATAAAATGCAATCATGTGAACAAACAAAAGGAGTTTCCGTTTTAGAACATGGTTTAATGGTAGAAAAGGTATTATTCGAAGAAATTATTCCATTTCTTAAAGAAGAAAAAGAATTAGAATGGAAACTCCCAGAGTGGTTATTGAAAAATAAAAAGAAAATTTTGGCTTCTTTACCTTCAGAATATGTATTACGAAAATATACTAGATTTCATGACATTGGCAAACCTTGGTGTTTAACAGTTGATGAAAATGGGAAAAATCATTTTCCAAATCATGCGGAAGAATCATATAAAAGATATTTAGAAATTTTCCCGAATAAGACTTTAGTCGCAAATCTTATACTCAATGATATGACAATTCATAAATTAAAAGACTGTGAGGTTGATTGTTTTGTTAAAACAAACAAACAATTTTTAACTCATCTTTTAGTCGGATTTGCCGAAATTGTTGCGAACAGTAAAATGTTTGGTGGCTTCGAATCGGACAGCTACAAAATCAAATACAAACACCTCGAAAGACGCGGCAATGCCATTTTCAGAGCGATAACCTAATCGCAACGCGCGTTGACCCGCTAGCGCGGCGACTTATACTGTATGTGCAATCGAGCAGCCTATATAGCTTAGTGGTAAAGCAGGAGATTCTAAACCTCTGGACCTTGGTTCAATTCCAGGTATAGGCGCCTAAACTTCAAAGAAAAAAGGAAAATGAAACACACAAAAATCTCTGTATTCCTGGCTGCCACTCTTGCGGCGTGTACAACGGTCGAACCTGGCACTGTCGCGGTGTTTGTTGATATGGGAAAAGTGGAAGGCGCAGTTGGTCCAGGAACTTATTATGATGGTCCTTTAATGGAATATAATGTTTTTTCAACGAGAACCCAAAACTTTGATATGATTGGCACTGGAAATGCTGCCAATCATGAACAAAACGGTCAAGGAACTGTAACAGTCCTTACCAGGGATCAACTTACAGTTAATATTGACTGTACAATTCAGTTTCATTTGAATCCAGATCATGTTATTCCAGTATACACAAAATTTGGAAAAGATTACGCCCAAACAGTAATCCATTCCCCAACACGCGCTGCTATTAGAGACAGCGCAGGCCATTTTATTGCAATGGAATTGGTTACTCGTAGAGAAAATCTCCAGAACACTCTGGAATCTGAAATTAGAACCAAGATCCACACAATGCTTCGTCAACAAGGAGTTTCTACAAACGCAGTTATTCTTGATGCGGTTTTGATTCGCCATATTGATCTTCCAAACTCGCTAGACGAATCAATCGCAAACCTTCAACGAGAAAGAATGCAAACCCAACAACGTCAACAAGCCGCGCTTACCGCGGCTCAAGAGGCCGACAGACAGGCAGCCGAAGCAAGAGGTAATGCAGAGCGAAGTTTGATTCTTACTAGGGCGGCGGCTCAAACTCGAATGATTGAGGCTGAATCAGAAGCAAACGCAAACCGCACAATTAACGCCTCAATCACCCCAGCACTTTTACATCTTCGAACAATTGAAGCCCAAAGAGCCGTGCTTTCGAGCAATCAAACCAGAGTGGTGTTTTTGCCACCAAACGTAAACATGTTTAATAACGTCGGAAATTTTCTAACACAGTGACACTAACATACAAATCCCAAACAAAAGAAAGAACAAGGAAAAGAAAATGACCACGACAGAAACAACAGTTCCAAACATGACAGGTGCGCAGCGTTTGTTCTACATGCGCAGCGGCAATCGCACCGTTACGATCGCTTACAAAATCGAAAAAATGAATGGTAACGGAGCGACAGTTCGCTTCTCTTACTCTTCAAACAGAATTACAGAAAAAGAAAAAGATACTTTCAACAAGAAATTTGGCCGAGAAATTGCGACGGGCCGTCTTAGTGCCTGCCGCGAAAACTCTACCTTTACCTGCGAGGTTTCCGACGTTCGGAAAGCAAATCTTGAAATTGCCCAGTTCATTTCAAAACAAAGCGGAAGTAAAATTCCAACAGCAATAAGCAAGGTTGCTCGTGCCTACCTTTCAATGACGTGAATTCGAGCTAAAGCTCGAAAAATAAGCTGAACAAGCATTTTGCTTGATTCGGCTTTTTTTGTTTTTAGGAAATAAAGATATGCCATACAGAGAGAAAGCAATAATCACCTTAAATAGAATTGAGAGAAATAAAACTTTCTTCTGTAAATTATTTGGTTGTAAGCCAGAAAATAAAAAAAATTGGATCGAAGCTATTATTTGGGCGGGTTGCTATAATCGTAACTTTGAATTTCAAGAGGTTGTGTTTCAACAAGTAAAATACGGCAAAGGTCTATACATTGACAATACAATAAAATTTGTTTTAGATAAATGTTTGTTTTGTAAAAATAATTTTTGTTATTTATTGAATTCAAAAATAATCAATATTGAAAAGACCGAAAATATCCTTTTGATAAAAGAAAAACTTTCAGATCAAATTTCTAATTTAGATTCTATAATGCCACTTTATCAATTTAAAAATATCAAACATAGCATGATTTGTTCTAAAATTGGTTGCAAATTTTATAGATTAAACTCGAAATATAAAATTTGCAAAAGATGTTTCAAGATTAAGTGACTTAAAAATGAATACCATAAAAATAAAGTATGGGAATAAGATTCCAGACGATTACACAGGAATTGTTGAATTTGAAGATGGAGAAAAACAATGGCGCAGAAAAGGCTGTCTTCATCGAGAAGATGGGCCAGCAATTATCGCCTCTGACGGTACTAGAAGATGGTATTTGGACAATGAATATGTTTGGAGTTCAAAATGGAATAAAATTAATTACAGAAACTGTATTCTTCTCTCAAAAGAACAACATCCTGAGTATCCAACTGTTCAGATTTGGAAATATGTCAACAAACATGGAATTAAAGAACAAATTGTGATTCCTGGGATGGAGGAGTGTATAATCGAATGAAAACTTATTTCTTAATAGTTGATAACAATCTTATCAAAACTTTTAAATCTAAAAACATCTTCTTTGCTTATAACTTTGTTTTAAATGAAGAGAAGATAAAAGGCAAAATTCAAATAGTCGAAACCTACCACTATAACGAATGGAAGAAAAGTCAATCAAAAGTTTAATTCTTTTGATGATCTCATATAAAAAATGAAAAAACAAAACACTAAAAATAAAACTACTAATGTTATGGGTGCCGCTTTAGTTTTGAAGAGTTCTAATTCAAAACTTGGTAATGTTTCAGCCACATATGCTTCTATTGATAGCAGTTGTCCAAATTCCTGTTCATTAAAAGATAATGGCTGTTACGCTCAATTAAGTTTCGTTGGAATCCATACTGCCAAATTAAATGCAGCAAAGTTAGATTCTAAAACAGTTGCTCGACAGGAAGCAGCATTAATCAAAAAGGCAATAAAAGAAGAAAAGAATCTTCGTCCATTAAGATTGCATGTTGCTGGTGATTGTCGTACCGTGTTTGCCGCAAATACAATTTCCGCTGCTGTAAAAGATTGGATTCAGCCTGTTTGGACATACACCCATGCATGGAAAGATATTCCAAGGTCAGCGTGGGGAAATAAAATTTCGGTGCTAGCTTCTGTAGAAAAAATTCAAGATATTAAATCTTCTTTTAGAAAAGGGTATGCTCCAGCAATAATATTGTCAAAATTCCCAAATGGAAAAAAAGCTTTTAAACTTGATCAATATAAAATAATTCCATGTCCAAATCAAACACATGAAAATATAGATTGCGAAAAATGTAAATTATGTTGGAATGATAAAAAATTAAAAAGAATGAAATCGGTAATTGCATTTGAAGCTCATGGTACAAAAAAGAATTCGTTGCCAATAATAAAATGAAAACAGTAAAAGTAAAATACCTTAATAAAATTCCAGCAAATTACACGGGAATTTTTGAATGGACAAATGGAACCAAAAATTGGTTCAAAAACGGCGAATTACACAGAGAAGATGGTCCAGCAAGAATTTATCCTGACAAAGACAAAGAATGGCATTTAAACGGACACTACATTTTTGGTTCAAATTGGAATAAAATTAATTTAAGTAAATTTATAATTCTTTCGAAAGAACCACATCCTTTGTATCCAACCTGTCAAGTTTGGAAATATATTGATCAATATGGAATTAAAGAACAGATAGTAATCCCTGGAATGGAAGCCTGGATAACCGAATGAATATCATAAAAGTGAAATTATGGCGAGAAATCCCAGCAAATTATACAGGAATTATTGAATGGGAAAGCGGAGGAAAATGGTGGTATAAAAACGGTTGGTTTCACCGAAAAGACGGACCAGCAGTTATCTACAGCGATGGAGATAAAGAATGGTGGTTAAATGGTATATGTGTTTGGGACTCTGATTTTGATAAACTTGATTTTACAAACATAATAATTCTTTCAAAACACCAACATCCTGAATATTCAACTGTTCAAGTTTGGAAATATATTGATCAATATGGAATTAAAGAACAGATAGTAATCCCTGGAATGGAAGCCTGGATAACCGAATGAATATCATAAAAGTGAAATTATGGCGAGAAATCC
>Ga0116179_1002634_pt1 | contig 12772 bp, 9 predicted proteins | sample AD_UKC071_MetaG_FD_89751 | JGI IMG/M metagenome (GOLD analysis project Ga0116179, IMG submission 89751) | Active sludge microbial communities of municipal wastewater-treating anaerobic digesters from USA - AD_UKC071_MetaG | ecosystem: Engineered > Bioreactor > Anaerobic > Digestate | place: USA...
GACCCACGCGAGGGTGCTGGCCGCTCTAGAGAACCGGCTTCCGGAGGCCTACCGGATGGACGTGCGGTTCACCAAGCCGATCCTGCTCCCGTCGTCGGTCCGTTTCGGCGCGTCAGTCTCGCGTGACGGTTTCGACGCGGTCGTACGAAACCGAGCCGGCGACAAGACTCACCTGACGGCCCGGATCATCCGGGCCGACCGATCTCGGTGATGGCCGCCGTCATTGCAGCGACGGCTCGATCCCGCGGAGCCGCGGTGGCGACCCGCGATGTCGAGGGACTGGCCTGCGAAGGACTCTCGATCGTGAACCCTTGGGAACCAGAGGACCAGATCGCATCGCCACCCCTTGGCACATGCGGGGGCCACGGCGCAGGCGTACGACCCCTGGATCACCCCATCGGAGGAGCGCCAGAACCGGGTAGCTGAACCCGACTAGGTTCTCCTTCTCGAGACGTACTACACTGTTCGCAGTTGTTGAGCTTTCCGTTGTTGCAGTCAGTGTCATGAACCCGTCGGGATCAGAGCAGTTTCGACAGCAGGGATATCAAGGCAGGGCAGCGACGGACCCCCCGAAAGTCGGGGGCTCCAACAAAGAAAGAGAGCCTCCTATGGCTACCGGTACCGTGAAGTGGTTCAACGCTGAGAAGGGCTTCGGCTTCATCCAGCCCGACGACGGCTCGGCCGACGTGTTCGCCCATTACTCGGCGATCGCCACCACCGGCTTCCGCACCCTCGACGAGAACGCCAAGGTCGAGTACGAGGTGCAGCGTGGGCCGAAGGGCCTGCAGGCCGCCAACATCACCGTGATCCGCTGATCTCAGCGCTCACACGCGAACCGCCTCGACCTTCGGGTCGGGGCGGTTTCGCGTTGTCCAGGTTGTACAGTCCGCGCATGGCAGCGCCGTACGAGGCACGCAACCGGTGGACGTTCGCGACCGGGACGCTGGGGCGCGACATGACGTACATGCTCGTGTCGTTCTACCTGACCTACTTCCTCTCGGACATCCTCGACCTGCCTGACGACACGCTGCTCTGGGTCGCGTGGCTCCTCCTCGCCGCTCGACTGGTCGACGCTGTACTCGACATCGGGATGGGGGCGATCGTCGACAACACCCGTACACGCTGGGGGCAGTTCAAGCCCTGGATCGTCGGTGGTGTGGTGGCCTCGGCGGTGATGACCGTGCTGCTGTTCTCCGATCCCGGTGTCCGGGGTCCATGGGCGATCGTCTACTTCGGGCTGGTCTACCTGCTCTGGAGCCTGGCCTGGACCGCGAACGACATTCCGTACTGGTCCCTCCTCCCAGCGTTGACGCTTGACCAGAAGGAGCGGGAGCGGATCGGCGCCCTCGCCAAGATCTTTGCCACGGTCGGCACCTTCAGCGTCGTCGGCGCGATCGTGCCGCTCACTCATGCGCTGACGCCGTCGTACGGAGCCTCCCGCGCCTGGACGTACGTGGCGGTCGGCATCGTCGTGCTGATGGTGCTCGGCCAGATGATCACCGTCGTCGGAGTTCGCGAGCCCGGCCTGGCTGGGGTCCAGGAACGCACGACGGTACGGGAACTCGCGGGGGTCGTCTTCCGCAACGACCAGCTGTTGGCCGCAGTGGTCGGGCTGCTGCTGTTCATGACCGGCTACCTGACCACGACCGCGTTCGGTCTCTACTTCTTCAAGTACGCCTACCGCGACGAGGCCATGTACACCCCCTTCGGTGTCACCCTCGGCGTGGCGATGCTGCTCGGTTACCTGCTGTTCCCGCTTGCCAGCCGCCGATTCGCCCGACGAACGATCTACACCGTCGCCACCGTCATGGTGCTCGTCGGCTATGTCATCTTCTTCTTCGCACCCATGAACCTCTGGCTGATCCTCGCTGCGGGCCTGATCGTGTTCTTCGCCCAGGCGTGGGTCACGCTGCTGATGATCATGTTCTTCGCCGACACGATCGAGTACGGGCAGTGGAAGCTTGGCCGCCGGAACCAGGCTGTCACCTTCGCTCTCCAGCCCTTCGTGAACAAGGTCGCGTCGGCACTGGCCAACCAGGTGGTCGCGATCGTGGTGGTGGTCTCGGGCATCAACGCGGCTCGTACCCCTGACGACGTGACCCCCGCGGGACTGCTCATGATGAAGGTCGCCATGATGGGTTTCCCGGCACTACTGATCGCTGCTGGCTACCTCATCTACCGGCGCTTCTACACCCTCGATGAGGCTCGTCACGCCGCGATCGTGGGGGAGTTGAAGGAACGCGGCGAGTTGGTTCGCTGAGCCCAGGGTGCCGGTCTGCACCACGATACGATGAGGCGTGACCGATTCTCAGCGTGACCAGCCGCAGAACCCCGGGCAGGATTCTGGCCAGAACCCTGGCTGGATGCAGTCTCCGGCTTGGGCTCCGCCTGGGTTTGTCGAGCGGGTGCCGAACAACCTCAGCGGTCAGGATGCGCCGTCGTCGCAGCCGTCGGCAGCCGCGGGAACTGACCGGTTCGCCCCGCCGCCTGGCCCCATGTCGCCTCAGTACGCCGCTCCGCAGGCTGCCTTCCCGGGTTGGGGTCCGCCGCCCGCCATCGGCGAGGTTCCCCCGGTGCACCAGGGCAGCCCCTCCCCACAGCAGCCGGGATTCCCACCTGGTTCGCACGGCAGCCCGGCTCCCCATCAGCAGGGCTTTCCTCCTGCGCCGCAGGGTCAGCCGATGCCGCCGGTCCAGCAGGTTCCACAGGCGCCGCAGCACTATCCGAGCGCGCCCCCCGCCGGTCCAATGATGCCGAGCTCGCCACCGCCGCAGGCTCAGCCGATCAGCGAGGCGCCGAACCCCGTCCCTGTCGCACCACCCCCTTCCAGCCCTCACTACAGTGACGAGCCGTACGAGGCGACCGTCCTGCACTCTCCGTCGCACACCCCTTCGCTTCCACCTGTGCCCCCGCGGGAGGCGCCAACGAAGCACAAGGGTGGGGTCCTCCCGGTCGTTGGCGCGCTGATCGGTGGGTTGGTCCTCGGGCTGGGCTTGGGAGCGGGGGCGTACTTTGGTGGCCTCGTGCCCAGCCGAGGCGCGACTCCTTCCGCCTCGACCACTCCCACGCCGACCCCGCCGCCAAAGGTCATTGCGGTCGACATCGACAGGCTGCCGAAGGAGTTCCTGGGCCTGCCGCGTGAGGATCTCAACGGGGCGAGCCCGGCAGCGAACGTACGCGCCGCGGCTGAGGCGCTCGGGGCAGCAGCCGAGAAGAGTTACGGCGGCCCCGGCATCCAGATGCTGTACACCGCACCGAAGGGTGGCCCGGGGGCCAGCGTGTGGCTGCAGAACGGGCTGCTCGCTTCGCCGGTGTTGAACACGGACCTCCAGATGATCAAGAGCCAGTCGCTGTCCGGCTGGCTGGAGGCTCCGGGCACGCCGACCACCCAGTGCCGGATCAACAGCTACCCCGCGGTGAAGCTGCCAGCCAGCGCGACGGCCGCCGACCTCACCGCTGCGAAGAAGACCGTCATCGACGGCCGTGGCGATGCGCTGGTGATCTGCACTCGGCGCGACACGGAGCGCCACGTGTCGCTTCAGGTCGGGGCGCAGGGGTGGGTCGATGCCGGGACGCGTGGCGAGGTGTCAACGAAGGTTGCCAAGGCCCTCGACGAGGCATTCCCGGAGCTCACGAAGTAGCCTTCGTTTCTTCCTGTCCCCCACCGGTCCGAGGCGCTGTGTCCAGCCGGTGTGTGCGGGTGTCTATGTGACAAGGGCCGCCGACCTTGACGGTCGGCGGCCCTTGTCATGGTCCGCGTCGGCGAGCTACTCCAGACTGCGACCTCTGGAGCGTTCGTCGCTGGCGCTGCCGTCAGACGTCACCCCGTCCGGCACGTAGTCCTCGTGGCTGGCGGCCACGTTCGAGACTCCGGTTGGCGGGGTGACCTCGTTCGCCCGTACGGGGGTGGGGTCGGCCTTCGAACCGAACGCGCTCATGATCATCCCGATGAAGCTCGGCTTGCCGCGCGACTTCGACATCACATCGAACGCGACCGCACCCAACAGCACCAGGCCCTTGATCACCTGGATGGTGTTCGAGTCGACCGAGAGGTTGGCCAGGCCGAGGTTGAGCACGCCCATGACCAGGCCACCGATCATGGATCCGGTCACCGTACCGACACCGCCGGCAACGGCAGCGCCACCGATGAACACGGCCGCAATGGCGTCAAGCTCGAAGCCGACGCCGTCCTTCGGGTTGGCTGCGTTCAGGTACGCGGTGAAAACCATGCCGGCAATGGCCGCCAGAAACGCCATGTTGACCATGACGAAGAAGTCGACCTTGCGGGTGTCGACGCCGGAGAGGCGGGCAGCGTTGGAGTTGCCGCCCACGGCGTAGATGTGGCGGCCGATCACGGTCCGCTGCGTGATGAACGAGTAGATGATCACCAGGGCCAGCAGGATCAGCCCGACGATCGGGATGCCCTTGTACGACGCCAGCAGCATGCCGAAGGTGGCGATGATGGCGGCGAACACCACGATCTTCAGCACTGACACGATCATGCTTGGCGGGGTGATCCCGTACTTCTTGAGGTCAGCTCGGCGCGCCATCTCGAGCCAGATCACCACCCCGATGGCGAGAGCCGTGAGGATCAACGTGGGTAGGTGGTACGGCATCCCCTCGCCGATCTCAGGGAGGTAGCCGTTGGCGATCTTCTGGAACGCGTCCGGCACGGTGATCGACTCGGCGTTGAGGATGATCAGCTGGAGGCCACGGAACAGCAGCATGCCAGCGAGGGTGACGATGAACGCGGGGATACCCACGTAGGCCACCCAGTAGCCCTGCCAGATCCCCACCAGAATGCCAATCGCGAGGCCGACGAGGATGGCCATCGGCCACGGCAGGGCCCAGGCCTTCATCGACAGGGCCGCGACAGCGCCCACCAGGGCGCAGACCGAGCCGACCGACAGGTCAATGTGACCGGCGATGATCACCATCACCATTCCGATGGCGAGGATCAGGATGTAGCCGTTCTGCACCAGGAGGCTGGTGACGTTGCGCGGGGCGAGGAACAGGCCGTCGGTGAGGATCTGGAACAGCACGATGAGGAGCCCGAGGGCGATCATCATGCCGTACTGACGGAAGTTGCCCGAGATCGCCTTCCTGATCTGGGCCACCACCGAATCCGGCTGGGTCGTGGCCGTTACCACGGGAGTCTGGCTGGCCATGGTCAGTCCGCCTTTCGTTGGGTCATGTAACGCATGAGGGTCTCCTGGTCGGCCTGCTCACGAGGCACGTCTGCGGTGATGACACCGGCGGAGAGGGTGTAGATGCGGTCGCAGATGCCGAGCAGCTCCGGCAGTTCGGAGGAGATGACGAAACACGCCTTGCCGGAGTCGGCGAGCTGGTTGATGATCTCGTAGATCTCATACTTGGCGCCCACGTCGATGCCGCGGGTCGGCTCATCGAGGATCAGCACCTCAGGCTCAGTGAACATCCACTTCCCGAGCACCACCTTCTGCTGGTTGCCGCCGGAGAGCTTGCCGACGCCTTCCTCGATGGTGGGCGCCTTGATCCGCATCGCCTTGTGGTACTTGTTGGCGGCTGCCACCTCGGCGAGCTCATCGACGACTCCGCCGGGGCTGATCGCCTTCAGTTTGGCCGCGGTGGTGGAGACCCGGATGGTGTCGAGCAGGTTGAGCCCCAGTGCCTTGCGGTCCTCGGTCACATAGGCCAGCCCAGCGTCGATTGCCTGCCCGACGTTTCGAAGGGTGACATCGCGGCCGTTGATGCGCATCGTGCCGGCGAGCTTGTGACCGTACGACTGCCCGAACAGGCTGCGGGCAAACTCCGTACGACCGGCGCCCATCAGCCCGGCCAATCCCACGATCTCGCCAGCCCGGATCTCGATGGAGGCGTTCTTGGTGACGAGCCGGCTGGGGTCATCGGGATGGCCGACTGTCCACCCGTCCACCTCGAGAACCAGGTCACCGATCTTCGGTGTGTGGGGCGGGTAGCGGTGGTCGAGGTCGCGGCCGACCATGCCGCGGATGATGCGGTCCTCGTTGATGCCGCCGCCGTGAACGTCGAGGGTCTCGATCGTCTTGCCGTCGCGGATGATCGTGATCGAGTCAGAGATGGCCTCGATCTCGTTCAGCTTGTGGCTGATCATGATGCAGGTAATGCCCTGGTCGCGCAGGTCGCGCAGCATCGACAGCAGGTGCGCGGAGTCGCGGTCATTGAGAGCGGCCGTGGGCTCATCCAGGATCAGCAGCTTGACGTCCTTGGCCAGGGCCTTGGCGATCTCGACAAGCTGTTGCTTGCCGATGCCGATGTTCTTGATCTGGGTGCCCGGATCCTCGTGGAGCCCCACGCGGGCAAGCAGCTCGCGAGCTCGTTTCGTCGCCTCCTGCCAGTTGATCACGCCGCCGACGGCGACCTCATTGCCGAGGAACATGTTCTCGGTGATGGTCAGCTCTGGGATGAGCGCCAGCTCCTGGTGGATGATCGCGATGCCAGCATGCTCGCTCTCGCGGATGTTGCGGAACTTCACGAGGTCACCCTCGTAGTAGATCTCGCCAGAGTAGGTGCCGTACGGGTAGACCCCCGACAGCACCTTCATCAGCGTCGACTTGCCAGCCCCGTTCTCACCGCAGATCGAGTGGATCTCGCCAGCTTGAACGTCGAAATTGACGTCGGAAAGGGCCTTGACCCCGGGGAACTCCTTGGTGATGCCTTGCATCGACAGGATGGTTTGCGTCATTGCGCTCCCTTGCGCTCAGCCGAAAGTGCGGGGCGGCGAACCGCCCCGCACTTTCGAGGGGTCACTTCAGCTGGTCCTCGGTGTAGTACTTCGCGTCGAGGAGGATCTTCTTGATGTTCGACTTGTCGCACGGCACCGGCTCGAGGAGCTGGGTCGGCACCGTCTTGACGCCGTTCTCGTACGTCTTCGTGTCGTTCACCGTGACGTTCTTCTTCTCGGCGATCTCACCGATCATCTTCACCGTGGCCTTGGCGAGCTCCTGGGTGTTCTTGAAGATGGTCGAGTACTGCTCGCCCGCGAGGATCGACTTGACGCTCTCCAGCTCGGCATCCTGACCGGTCACGACGGGGAGCTTCTTGCCGCCCTGCCCGTACCCGGAGCCCTTGAGCGCGGCGATGATGCCACGCGAGAGGCCGTCGTACGGTGCGAGGACGCCATGGACGTCCTTGCTCGTGTAGGACTTGGTCAGGATGTTCTCCATGCGCTTCTTCGCCACGGCGGCGTCCCAGCGCAGGGTGGCGACGACCTTGAAGTCGGTCTCGCCGGACTGGATGACGACGGTCTTGTCGTCGATCTTCGGCTTCAGCACGCTCATGGCGCCGTTGAAGAAGAAGGTGGCGTTGTTGTCGTCGGGCGAGCCAGCGAACAGCTCGACATTCCACGGCTTCGCAACGCCGGACTCCTCGAGGCCCTTGAGCAGCGAGGTGCCCTGCTGCACGCCGACCTTGAAGTTGTCGAACGTGGTGTAGTACGAGACGGCGTCGGTCTCGCGGAGCAGACGGTCGTACGCGATGACCGGGATGCCAGCGTCCTTGGCCTCCTTGAGGGCGCCCTTGAGAGCGACGCCGTCGATCGAGGCGACGACGAGGACCTGGTTCTTCTTGGTCACCATGTCGTTGACCTGGGTGACCTGGGTCGGGATGTCGTCGTTGGCATACTGCAGGTTGACCTTGTAGCCAGCAGCCTCGAGCTGCTGCTTCATGTACTCGCCGTCCTTGATCCACCGCTCGGAGGTCTTGGTCGGCATCGCGACGCCGATCGTGCCCTTGGCGGTGGCGGCGGTCCCGGAGCCGCTCGCGGCCGGGGCGGCAGTGCCCGAGTCGCGGCCGCAGCCGGTGAGGGTGCTCACGGCGAGACCGAGGCCGCCGAGGGCCACGCTGCCGAGAAGAGTACGACGATCCATTGGTTTATGTCCTTCCTGGGCGCAGCAATCTGTGGTGGCTGCACCGATGTGCCGGGTTGGCAGGGTCAAACTACAGTCCCCGTTTTCTGTACCCGTCACCGGGGTCGCATTCTGTTACGAAAGTGTTGGGAAAACCTTATCCGAATGCAGATACGAGGCGTGTTGGAACGTTACCCGGACCCAGGAAGGAGATCAGATTCCGCTGGCCAACCGGTGATAGGCGGCCGACCAGCGCAGCTCCTTGTGGAATGACCGTACGGTCGTGTCCCGGTCGATCAGGCAGAGCTCGATGCCGACCATCTGGGCCAGGTTCTCCAGGTGCTCGGCCGACAGCTGGGTCGACAGGACGGTGTGATGCGGGCCGCCGGCGGCGAGCCAGCACTCCGTCGAGGTGGAGAAGTTCGGCATCGGCTTCCACACGGCACGCGCCACGGGCAGCTTCGGCATCGGGAACGGCACGGGAACGACCTCGACCTCGTTGGAGACGAACCGCAGCCGGTCACCCAGGTCAGCCAGGCCGAGTGTGACGCCGTCACCGGGAGCCGCATCAAACACCATCCGTACGGGATCGTCCTTGCCGCCGATCCCCAGCGGATGGATCTCGATCTTTGGCTTCCCGGCAGCGATGGTCGGGCAGACCTCGAGCATGTGGGCGCCGAGGATCAGGTTGTTGCCGGGCTCGAGGTGGTAGGTGTAGTCCTCCATGAACGAGGTGCCACCGGGCAGTCCCTTGCCGGCGGCCTTGAGCGCGTGGCCGAGCACAGCCGTCTTCCAATCACCTTCGCCGCCGAAGCCGATCCCGTCGGCCATCAGCCGCTGGACGGCCATGCCGGGCAGCTGCTTGAGGCCGCCGAGGTCCTCGAACGAGGTGGTGAAGGCGCCGTACCCGCCGTCGATCACGAAGTGGCGCAGAGCAAGCTCGAGCTTCGCGCTGTACTGCAGCGACTCGTACCGGTCTGCGCCCGGTCGAAGCTCTGCGGCGACGTCGTACAGGTCGCAGTACTCGGTCGCGAGAGCATCGGCGTCGGTGTCGGAGACCGCATCGACCACGGCGACAAGCTCGTTCACGCCGTACGTGTTCACCGATGTGCCTAGACGGCGCTCGACCTCGACCTTGTCGCCTTCGGTCACCGCGACGTACCGCATGTTGTCGCCGAACCGGACGACCTTGAGCGTACGGAAGGCGTGCGCGCCAACGCAGGCCCGCGACCAGACGCCTACCCGGCGGAGCACCTCAGGGTCGGAGACATGCCCGGCGATCGTCGTACGGGGAACGCGGAGACGAGTCTGGACGTACGCGAACTCCCGGTCGCCATGCGCGGCCTGGTTGAGGTTCATGAAGTCCATGTCGATGGTGTCCCACGGCAGGTCACGGTTCACCTGGGTGTGCAGGTGCAGCAGAGGCTTGCGCAGCTGGTCGAGCCCGGTGATCCACATCTTTGCCGGCGAGAACGTGTGCATCCAGGCGATCACGCCGATGCAGTCGTCGTCGGAGTTCGCATCGATCAGGCAGCGGCGGATCGCGTCGGTGTCGGTCAGGACCGGCTTCGCGACGATGGTGGCCACGACCTCGTCAGCGTCAGCGAGCGCGTCCGAGATCGTGCGCGACTGGTCGGCGACCTGCTTCAGGACCTCGGGGCCGTACAGGTGCTGGCTTCCAGTGATGAACCAGATTGAGGCCATGGGGGGTGACTCCTTGTCGTGGGTCTACTTCTGTCCGTAGACGTTCTGGTAGCGGTGGTAGAGCGAGTCGATGTCGGCCTGGTCGAGGCGCTGGGGCTCGGCCATCTGTCGGGCCACCCACACCGTGCGGGCGACGCTCTCGAGCATGACGGCCGCCTTGACTGCAGCCTTGGCGTCGCGACCGATGGTGAACGGGCCATGGCCCGCCATGAGGACCGCGGGGGAGCGGGACTCGCGAAGGGTCTCGACGATGCCGCGGCCGATGGAGTCGTCGCCAATCAGCGCGAACGGCCCGACCGGGATGTCGCCGCCGAACTCGTCGGCCATCATTGTCAGCACGCAGGGGATCGGCTCGCGGATGGCTGCCCAGGCGGTGGCGTAGTCGGAGTGGGTATGGACGACCCCGCCAACCTCGGGCATGTGCGCGTAGACGTAGCCGTGCGCGAACGTGTCCGACGACGGCGACCGGTCGCCCTCGACCAGGGCCCCGTCGAAGTCAGCCACCACCATCGCCTCGGGGGTGAGCTGGTCGTACGTCACCCCGGACGGCTTGATCACGAGCAGGTCAGCGCCCGGCACTCGGGCCGACACGTTGCCAGCGGTCCACGCTACGAGGTTGTTGGCCGGCAGCAGCGCATGCAGGTCCGCGACCTCGCGCTTCAGCCGCTCGACGTCGGGGCGCAGCGACTCCGGGATGCTGCTCACGCCCACTCCTCACCCGTCGCCGGTGCCTGAGCGTGTCGGAGGGTCGCTGGTTTGGCCACCTGGGCTCTCGGTCCCTGAGCGTGTCGAAGGGTCACTCGCTGGCCTCTCGCTTGATCTTCTTGAGCCGCCGCATCACGTCGTTGGCGCCTCGGCCGAAGTAGTCGTGCAGCTCGACGTACTCGCGGAAGAGGGCGTCGTACGCCGTCGCGCTCTCCTCGTTGGGGGTGTACGCGGCGTACTCCTTCTTGCCCATGGCGTCGCTGGCGTCCTTGACGTTGTCGTACGCGCCTGCCGCGACCGCGGCGTGGATGGCTGAACCGAGGGCGCAGCCCTGCTCGGAGACGGCGATCGACAGCGGCAACCGCAGCACGTCGGCGTAGATCTGCATGAGCAGGGCGTTGCGCTTGAGTCCGCCCACGACGACCAGTTCGGTGATCGGTACACCGGACGAGGTGAACGCCTCGACGATGACGCGGGCGCCGTAGGCGGTCGACTCGATCAGGGCGCGGTAGATGTCCTCGGGCCGGGTCGTGAGGGTGAGGCCGAGGATCAGGCCGGACAGTTCGTGGTTGACGAGGACGGAGCGGTTGCCGTTGATCCAGTCGAGGCAGACCAGGCCGTGCTCGCCGATCGTCTGCTGCGAGGCCAGGTCGGTGAGGTACTCGTGCACTGAGACCCCCGCCGCCTTGGCCTTCTCGGTATAGGCAGCAGGGACGCCGTTCTTGACGAACCACGCGAAGATGTCGCCGACGCCGGACTGGCCCGCCTCGTAGCCGTACAGCCCATCGATCACGCCGCCGTCGACAACCCCACACATGCCGGGGACCACGTGAAGCTGCTTGTCAGACACGATATGGCACGACGAGGTGCCCATGATCGCGGTCATCTGGCCGGGCTCGACAGCTTGGACGGCAGGGCAGGCGACGTGCGCATCGACGTTGCCAGCCGCGATCGGGATGCCCTCCGGCAGACCGGTCCACGCGGCCGCCTCTGCGGTGAGGTGACCCGCCACGGAGCCCAGCGCGACGAGAGGACCGTCGATCTTCTCGGTGAAGTAGCCGGCGAAGTCCGGGTTGAGGGCGGCCAGGAACTCCGGGTCGGGGTACGTCCCGTCCTGCCAGTTGTTCTTGTAACCAGCCGTGCACGCGTTGCGGGTGAACTGACCACCGAGCTGCCAGACGACCCAGTCGGTCGCCTCGACGTAGCGCCACATCCGGTCGTACAGCTCGCGGTCCTCCTCGAGCAGCTGAAGGCCCTTCGCCATGGACCACTCGCTCGACAGCAGACCGCCGTAGCGCGGCCGCCACCACTCGTCCCGCTCGGCCGCCAACGCGTTGATCCGGTCAGCCTGCTGCTGCGCAGCGTGGTGCTTCCACAGCTTGATGTAGGCGTGGCGACGTCCTTCGTACTCGGGCAGCTCGTTGAGCGGGGTGCCGTCCTCGAGGACAGGTACGAGGGTGCAGGCGGTGAAGTCGATCCCGACCCCGACCACCGAGGCGGGATCGATGCCAGCGTCAGCGACGGCAGCCGGAACGGCGGTCTTCAGCACGTCGATGTAGTCGGCAGGCACCTGCAACGCCCAGTCGGGAGGCAGCTTGTCACCGTTGGGCAGCGTCTCCTCCAGCACGGCGTGCGGGTAGTCCAGCACCCCGCTTCCGAGCTCCTCGCCGTCGGACACCCGGACGACCACAGCTCGGCCCGACAGAGTCCCGAAGTCGATCCCGATCACATAGCTGGCTGAGGCGTCCATGGCTCCCCTTCTGTCGTACGGCTGAACCTAGCGTAGACGTGTTGACACGTTTCAACGGGGCCAGGTGTCAAACCGGCCGCGGCTGAAGCGTCAGGCCTCGGCGTGGGACTGTCGAGCGCCCTCAGCAGCGACAGCCGTGAAGATCGCTGGGGCAGTGAAGCCCTTCTCGGCGAAGGCGTCCGCGACCGCCGCGGTGATGGCGGCAGCGTCGGGCTCCCGTACGAGCGCGATCGCCGACCCACCGAACCCGCCGCCGGTCATCCGGGCGCCCAACGCTCCGGCAGCGAGCGCAGCATCGACAGCGGTGTCGAGCTCGGCGCAGCTGACTTCGAAGTCGTCGCGCAGCGAGGTGTGCGAGGCGACGAAGAGGCGACCCAGCTGGCCGTAGTCGTCGGCGTTGAGCGCGGCAACTGCCTGCGTGACCCGGTCGATCTCAGTGACCACGTGGCGAGCTCGCTTGCGCAGCAGATCCGACGACAGGCGGGCCAAGGCGTCGTCGAGGTCGGCGATGTCGACCTCGCGGAGGGTGGGAACGTCCAACTCGACGGCGGCACGCTCACAGGAGGCGCGCCGCTCCCCGTACTGGCCATCGACGAGCGCGTGGGTCGCGCGGGTGTCGATCACCAGCAGCGCCAGGCCGTGCTCGGCGAGGTCGAACGGCTGGTGGGTGACGGTGCCGTCGCGGCAGTCGAGCAGGAGCGCGTGGCCCGCGAGGGAGCGGAGGGAAGCGGCCTGGTCCATGCCTCCC
>Ga0116179_1002638_pt1 | contig 12746 bp, 6 predicted proteins | sample AD_UKC071_MetaG_FD_89751 | JGI IMG/M metagenome (GOLD analysis project Ga0116179, IMG submission 89751) | Active sludge microbial communities of municipal wastewater-treating anaerobic digesters from USA - AD_UKC071_MetaG | ecosystem: Engineered > Bioreactor > Anaerobic > Digestate | place: USA...
GGGGCATGCGGCCGCCGGTATTGGCGAAGTAGCGCAGGTGGTCAGTGACGGTTTCTGGCCACTTGAGCTGGGCCAGCTGGATGTACAGGGGCGGTACGGCGGTGAGGCCGGTGACCTTCTCCTTGACCATGGCCTTGAGCACATCCTGAGGCAGCAGGTAGTTGAGCAGCACGACCCGGGCGCCGGAGTGAAAGGCGGTGGTGAGCTGGGAGAAGCCCGCGTCGAAGGACAGGGGCAGGGCGGCCAGCAGGGTGTCGCCCTGGTTGTTGCCCAGGTAGGAGGCGACGCTCTTGGCGCCGGCCACCATGTTGCGGTGGGACAGCACCACGCCCTTGGGGCGGCCGGTGCTGCCGGAGGTGTACAGGATGGAGAGGATGTCGCTGTCAACGACCCGGTGGCCGGCACAGGGTGCGCTGGCCAGCACCTCGGACCACTGGTGCAGGCTGGCCGACTGCAGCTCGACGGGCTTGGTGAGCGGGCCGGTGAGGATCACCTGGCGCAGGTCGTGACAGTGGTTGAGGGTGTCGGCCAGGAGGGGCAGGCGCTCGGGGGACGTCACCAGCACGCGGGCATTGCAGTCACGCAGGATGTGGCCGATCTGCTCACCCTTGAGGATGGGATTGACGGGCACGAAGGCGCCGCCGGCCCGGGCGGTGCCGAAGCTCGCCACCACCATCTCGATGCGTTTGTCCAGGAAGATGCCGACCCGCTCGCCCCGGTCCAGACAAAGGGCCATCAGCCCGGCGGCAAAGCCGGCCACCTGGGTGTCGAGTTCCTGGTAGCTGAGGGTGATTGCGCCGGCCGTGAGGGCGGCAGAGGCGGGGGCACGCTCCGCCGAGGCGGAGATCAGTTCGTGGAGGAGAGTCGTCGTGTGCATGGGTGTGGAGTGAATTCTTCGAACCGGTTGAGCGGGCAAAGCCACCGTTTGACTGCGGCCGCCAGTCTATCTGAGCTTCATGACCGAATACGCGTGATGGATCACAGCCGGGGTGATTCAGTGGCTCAGGCGGGCAGGCTGTCGAGCAGTCTGGCCAGCTCGGCGGTGCGCGAGCGGCGCGAGCAGGTGTCGGCGAGCTGGCGCTCGACCCCGTGCAGGGTGCCATCCCGCCAGCGGGCGATGATCGTGCCGAGCATCTCGCGGATCTTCCCGGCGTCGGTGATGTCGGCGATCCACGGGGCCTGGAGCGTGTTCAGGGTGCCGGCGGTGTTGCCGGCAAAGTCGGTCAGGGCGATGATGGGCTTGCCGGCGCGGGCGTATTCGTAGAGCTTGGCCGGGATCTGCTTGTTGCAGGCGGCGGCCTGGAACAGCAGCAGGCCGTCGGCGCGCATCATCTCCTGGAGGGCGATGCGGTAGGCAACCACCGGCTCGATCGTTACGATGTCGTCGATGCCGTATTCGGCCAGCAGCTTGCTGTAGTAATCGTCGGTGCCGGTGGCCCGCAGGATGATGCGCAGGCTTGCTGCAGAGACCTCGCCGGCGCGCTTCATGGCCTGGAGCGCTGCAAAGAAGGCCCGCGGATCGCGTTCGGCGGGGTAGAGCACGCCGCTGTGCACCAGCACCATCTGGCCCTCGGGGCCGAGACGGCGGGTGTCGAGGCCTTGTTCGGCGTCGCGGAAGTTGTCCTCGTCAAAGCCGTTCTCGATCACCGTCCAGCAGCTGGCCGGTTTGTCGGGATAGCGCTCGGCGTACATGTCCCGGGTGGCCCGGGTGGTGAAGATGGCGCGGCTGCAGGCCGCGATGAGCCGGGATTCGAGGCGCCGGTGGATCTTCCAGGTGGTGGGATTGACCGGGTAGCCGGGCTCGGTCATGCCGTCCCGGAAGTCGAGGACCAGGGGCAGGCCCGACAGCCTGTGCAGGGTCAGGCCGATCATCGGCGCGGTGGCGATGGGGAAGGTGGCAAAGATTGCCCTGGGTTTGTAGCGGCGGATCAGCTGCATGCCGCGGATCACCCCCATCGGCCACCAGCTCACCCAGCGGTCGGGCTGGGCCATCCAGCGCAGGTAGCGCCCCTTGAGGGACAGGTGCCGCGCGGTGTCCAGGCCGAAAGCCCGTTCGACCACCATGCCGGCGGGGATTTCGCCCATCTGGTCGTTGCTGACTGCTTCGTAGGCCCGCGGGGAAACGGTGAGAATCATCGGTTCCCAGTCGTGGTCCCGCAAGTATTCCGAGAACTTCAGGGTTCGCTGGATACCACTGCTCGTCCGTACGGGCGGGTAGTGGTAGGCAATCATCAGCACACGCTTGTCGGTCATGAACACTCTGCATCCGGGTCGCCGGCCCGGCCAGGCCTGGGGTTCGACGGATGCCGGAAAATTTACTTTGAATTGAGGCGCGGAGTGTAACCGACACCCTTCATAAATTTTGCCAAATAGTGCTTCCGTCGGTCATTGTCCGTGCTGCGGAGGGGCCAGCCGCACGGTGGGGCGGGAGTCAGCTGACAGGCTGAGATGAAACCAGGGTGCTGTACTGATGAGGCTGAACTGGAGTGGTCCCAGGCAAAGGAATGTGGCACTGCATAACTTGTCGATCCCGAGTCGGCCATGGGCGGCCAGAGAGGTCGGATTGAACGCCGAAATGCGCGACATGCTCCAGCGGATGCCACGCCCGCTCAGGTTGGCGTTGGCTGCGTCCCACAGCCGGGCGAAGGTACGTCCGATACGATGCTTGGGCTCAACGTGGACGTCGTAGTCCCATACGCAGGTACTTGCATCAGCCAGTTCGTAGCGGCAGCGCACCTCATCTTCGTCGTAGGCGCCGTAGGCCAGCCACAGAAAGCCGGTGAATTCGTCGCCTGATCGCGCCACAAAGCACTGGGCCTTGTCCCGAATGCGCCTGGCGATGACCTCTGGAGGGCGGGGGAATTGGGGAATTAGTGGGTCGTCCGGAGTGAGCTCGATGATCGGGTTCTTTGCTGACGGGCGGCATGCCGCTTCGCTATGGATGGGTTGGGCAACCAAGTAATACCGGACTAGTCGGGCACGTCCAACGCTTCCCTTGTCCAGAAGAAGGCTCAGGTAATAGAGGCTGCCATCAAGGGCGCCTAGCTGCTTGTATGTGGTGCGTATGCGTTCAAAGGGCATTGTTGGACAGGGCCAGGGGCGCGAGGATGCCGGGAGCCGGCAGGCGCGAAAGGTAACCGCTAAGCCTGCCCGGGGACTGTGGAAAAATGCAAAACAAGGATAATTTGACCTGATTGTTACCGCTGTTGCTGCTCTGCAACCTACTTCACGGTCCGCCGGAGGAGCGTGTCGCATATAATGTGATGATATCAAGCCTGCCGTTTCCGGCGCTGCCGGGGGTGGTCTTGCGTCTGCATACTTGGATTTTCCCGACTGGAGTCTGCTTTTGGATACGAAGAACGAAGTGTTGTCGATTCTCGACGAAGTCCTGAGTCTGGGTGGCGCTGCTGCCAGGTTCGAGCTGGATACCCCGCTGCTGGGTGCCCTGCCTGATCTTGACTCCATGGCGGTCGTCGGTCTGATCAACATGATGGAAGAGCGCTTCGGCTTCATCGTGGAAGACGACGAAATTGACGGATCCACCTTCGCAACGGTTGGCTCGCTCGTCGATTTCGTGAACGGAAAGCTCGCCTGAGTGGCGGGTGTCCTGCCCCGGCGGGAGGCGTTCTTCCTCCCGGGCGGGGTGACGGCAGGCGGTCGCTTCTGCCTGCTGACCCGTGCTGAAGCACCCCGAGGCACCCTCATCTTCGTCCATGCCTTCGCCGAGGAGATGAACAAGTCCCGGCGTATGGTGGCCCTCGCGGCTGCGGCTTTTGCCGGGTGTGGCTGGAATACCCTGCAGGTGGACCTCACCGGTTGCGGCGACAGCGACGGTGATTTCGGCGACGCCAGCTGGGCGGCCTGGAATGGGGACCTGCAGGATGCCTGGGCCTGGGCCGCGGAGCATCTTTCCGGTCCGCTGGTCCTGTGGAGCCTGCGCAGCGGCGCACTGCTGCTGTCCGACTGGCTGCGTTCGAGCGGGGTCGTGGCCCCCTTGCTGCTGTGGCAACCCGTGGCCAATGGCCGTCAGCACCTTACCCAGTTCCTGCGCCTCAAGGCCGCCGGCGAGATGCTCGCCGATGCGGACGCCAAGGCTTCCATGGAGGCCATCCGCGGTAGCCTGCAGGCAGGTGACGCGGTGGACATCGCCGGTTACCGCCTGTCTGCAGCCCTGGCGAGCGGAATGGAGGCGGCAACGCTGAGCTTGCCGGCAGCCTATGGGGCGCCGGTGGCCGCTTTCGAAGTCGGCCCTCCCGATCGTACCGAGGTTTCTCCGGCCCTGCGGGTGCTGGTGGAGCGCTGGTCGAAAGCCGGTGTGCAGGTTCGCGCCGAGGCGGTGGCGGGCCCGGCTTTCTGGCAGACCCAGGAGATCGAGCTGTGCCCGGGGCTGATTGAAGCGTCCGTGAAGGTGCTGGAGGATCTCTCATGACGGCCGTGCCGCGCAGCTGGCTAGAGCGTGCCGTGCTTTTCGATTGCGCCGGAGAGTCCCTGGTGGGGATCGTCTCGGCGCCCGAGGCGGCGGCCGAAACCGGCGTGCTCGTCATCGTCGGCGGGCCCCAGTACCGGGCCGGCTCCCATCGCCAATTTGTGCTGCTGGCGCGTCACCTGGCCGCCCAGGGGGTGCCCTGCATGCGCTTCGACTACCGGGGTATGGGCGACTCAAGCGGCCCGGCGCGGGATTTCGAATCCGTCAGCGACGATGTGGAGGCGGCCATCGGTGCCTTCCTGAAGGCCTGTCCGGGTTTGCGTCAGGTGGTGCTTTGGGGTTTGTGCGACGGCGCCAGCGCCGTGTGCCTGTATCCGGCCCAGCAGGACCCGCGGGTGGCCGCAGCGGTGTTGCTGAACCCCTGGGTACATACCCAGGCAGGTCAGGCCAAGGTCTTCCTCAAGCACTACTACCTGCAGCGCATCACCGATCCGTCGTTCTGGAAAAAGCTCGGCAGTGGCCAGGTGAGCTTTCTCAAGTCCTTCGGCAGCCTGTTTTCCTTTGTTCGCGCCGCGCAGCGCAAGGCGCCGGCTGATGCCGCCGCCGAAACCGTTCGTGACGCCGGCGGGCCTTTCCCGGAGCGCATGGCCCGGGGGCTGGTGGGGCGCAAGGGGCCGCTGGCCATCTTCCTGAGCGGGCACGACTACGTGGCGCGGGAGTTCGACGATGCGTGCAAGTCGAGTGCCGAATGGCGCAAGGCGCTGGCGCGTACCGACCTGGACATCACCCGCTTCGCGGAGGCCGACCACACCTTCTCCGGCCCCGGAGAGGCCCAGGCCGTTGCCGAAGCCACCCACGCCTGGCTGCGTGCCAGGGGGCTGGCCGGCTGATTCCTTCCACCGGGGTGAATGCTCACCCTGGTGTCTGTTCCCCTCAGTGCTTCACGCTTTGCCCGAGCCGCTTCAGCTCGGGAAGGCAGGAGCCGCAGTTGGTGCCGCACTTGGTGCGTGTCTGCAGGGCTTCCAGGGATTCTCCGTTACGGAAGGCGGCCAGGATGTCGTCCTCCGCCACATCGAAGCAGTTGCAGATCACCTTGCCCCGTGCAGCCTGCCCCGCTGGAGGCTGGGTCAGGGGGGCGAGCAGCCAGGGGCGCACCGCCGCGGCGGAGTGGCCTTGCACCATCATGTCGGCCAGCCATTCGGCGGCCTTGGTTTCTCCGGCCAGGCGCACGGCGCTCAGGGAGTCGCCGGTCACCCGTGCCCGTTTTGCCACGTCCTTGCGGCTGTCCTGGTAGGACAGCACCTGGGTCGGGTCGTCCAGGGCCAGATCCCGGTCCAGGGCGTCGAGCAGGGCGGGAGCGAGCTCCTCGCCGCGGGCCTTCAGCACCACCACCGGTGAATTGCGCCCCGACAGGGTCAGGCTGGCGTACGGAAAGTGCGGCAGCCAGCGGCGCAGCTTGTCCATCACATCCAGGGGGTTGGGCTGCAGGCGGCCATCCGCGTCCGGCTCCGAGCGGCGCATGGCCACCAGTGCCTTGCCGGCGGTGTACTTGGCCACCTGCACGGCGGCGTGCTTGAGTTCGGGCTGCTTGGAAAGGGAGTCGTAATTGCGCGGCAGCAGCACGTTGACGCCCTGGCCGCCCATGGTGTTGCCCCCCCAGTGCATGGGCAGGAAAGTCTGGCCCGGGCGCAGGGTGGCGGATTCGATCACCTTCAGCACCACGGCGCCGCGTTTGCTCTTCACCTGCACCAGATCGCCGCTTGCCAGGCTGCGCCGCTCCATGTCGTCCTTGTGCATGTGCAGCAGGGGTTCGGCCTCATGGCTGTAGAGGCGGGCAACCAGGCCGGTGCGGCTCATGCCATGCCACTGGTCACGCAGGCGGCCGGTGTTGAGGTGCAGCGGGTAGCGGGCGCTCGGCGATTCGGCGGTGATGCGGTGCTCGGTGGCGACGAAGCGGGCCCGGCCCGACGGTGTCGGGAAGATGCCGTCCTCGTAGAGCCGGACCTTGCCCTGGCTGGCGCCTTCGGGGAAGGGCCACTGCTGGGGGCCGGCGTTTTCGAGCAGGGCGTAGCTGAGGCCGGTGATGTCCAGATCGCGTCCGCGGGTGGACTCCCGGTGCTCGTTCCAGATCTGCTCGGGGGTGGTATAGGGGAACATCCGCGCGGCAAGTTCACCCTTGCCCAGGCGGATGCCCAGACGCCGGGCGAAATCCACCACGATCGCCCAATCGTGGCGGGCTTCACCCGGCGCGGACACGGCGGCTCGGACGCGGCTGATGGCACGCTCCGAGTTGGTAACGGTGCCTTCCTTCTCACCCCAGGTGCTGGCGGGGAGCAGGAGGTCGGCGTGGGCGCAGGTTTCGGTATGGCCGAAGGCTTCCTGGACGACGACGAATTCGGCCTTCTGCAGGGCCTCGTGGATCAGGGCCTGGTCGGGCATGGACTGGGCCGGGTTGGTGCAGGCGATCCACACCGCCTTGACCTCGCCGGACTTCAGCCCTTCAAACAGCTCCACGGCGCTCTTGCCGGGCTTCTCCGGCACCTGCTCCACACCCCACAGGGCGGCGACTTCGGCCCGGTGCTGGGGGTTGCCCATGTCCCGGTGGGCGGAGAGCAGGTTGGCGAGGCCACCCACTTCGCGTCCGCCCATGGCGTTGGGCTGGCCGGTGAGGGAGAAGGGGCCGGCGCCGGGGCGCCCGATCTGGCCGGTGGCCAGATGCAGGTTGATCAGCGCCGAGTTGTTGTGGGTGCCGAAGCTGTACTGGTTCAGCCCCTGGCAATACATCGACAGGGTGGCCGGGGAGGTGGCGAAGATCTGCGCCGCCTGTTCGATGGCCTTGCGCTCCAGGCCGCAGATCGCCGCCGCCATGCTCGGCGTGTATTCGCGGACGATCTTCTTCAGGACGTCGAAGCCCTCGGTGTGGGCATCCACGTAATCCCGGTCAACCCAGCCTTCCCACAGCATCACGTGGAGCATCGCGTTGTACAGGGCGATGTCGGTGCCGGGCAGCAGGGGCAGGTGCAGGTCGGCCGCCTCGGCCGTGTCGGTGCGGCGGGGGTCGATGACCACCAGCTGCATGGCCGGATTGGCCTTGCGGGCGTCCTCGATGCGGCGGAAGGCGATGGGGTGGGCAAAGGCGGTATTGCTGCCCGAGATGAACAGGGCGCTGGTGTGGGCGATGTCCTCGTAGCTGCAGGGCGGTGCATCGGCGCCCAGGCTCAGCTTGTAGCCGGCCACGGCGCTGGACATGCACAGGCGGGAGTTGGTGTCGAGGTTGTTGGTGCCGATCAGGCCCTTCACCAGCTTGTTGAAGACGTAGTAATCCTCGGTCAGCAGCTGGCCGGCGCCATACACGGCGACGGCATCCGGGCCGTGCTCGGCGATGATGGTGGCGAAGCGCTCGGCGGCGGCGTCCAAGGCCACGTCCCAGCTCACCCGCTCGCGGGGCTGGGCCCGGTCACCGCGCAGTTCGGGGTACAGCGCCCGGGCAATCAGGGTTTCCGGGGCGCTGGACAGGTGCAGGGTCGAGCCCTTGGTGCACAGGCGGCCGAAGTTGGCCGGATGATCCGGGTCTCCCTTGACACCGACGATACGCCCGGCTTCATGTTCGATCACAACACCGCAGCCGACGCCACAGTAACAACAGGTAGATTTGGTTTCTGCCATCACGACTCCTCTGATGGCAGGAATTAGCAAGCCTTGTGCCATGCAGCAGAAGGGCCGTTCCGGCGTCCTTTGGGGCTTTGTCCGCACCAAAGCAGGGTGCGCCAGCGTGGGGATGGTGCATGCCGGATGGGCGCGCACCATCTTCGGGCGCAGGCCGGGGCTGGGCCCGGCCCGGTTCTCAGGAGCGTGCCTTGGGGCCCGCCGAGCGTCGCCGCGGTTTTCTGGCGGCCGTGGTGCTGTCTTCGGCTGCGCCGGGCCGGCCGCTCAGGCCTTCCGCCACCGCCTGCAGCACTGCAGCCCTGTCCGTGTCGCCGGCCTGCTTCCGGCAAGCAAGGAACTCGCACAGCAGGTCCAGCTGGCGTACCACCGAATCGATGGCCCGGGGCGAGGGTGCCAGGGACTGGATGGCGTCCCGGTAGGTGCCCAGCAGAGCGTCGGCCGGGGAGCCTGCGCCGGCGGGGGCTTGGTCTGTCCTCAGCCACTGGGCGAGGGCGGCATCGGCCTGCATCACGGCATCGAAGAAGTCGAAGCTCTGCCGGAAGCGCGCCCGGGTGGCGGTGATGCACACCTCCACGTCGGCGTCGGTGGCGCCGGGCTGGCCGAGCAGGGCGTCGAGCTGCAGGCGGTTGATCCGCCCGTAGGGGTTCCAGCCGGGGGTGGCCGGGTCGCCCTCGCCGGCGGCGTAGGCTTGCCGGGCCTCGCCCAGCAGCCGGGCAACCTCCGCCCAGCCCTGCTTGCCACGGGCGGCGAGCAGGGCCTTGCGTTTGAGGGCGCTGCCAAGGAGGAACTGGCGTTCGGGGTTGGGGGTGGAGGGGCCGAGGCGGGTCAGCAGGGCTTCGAGTCGCCCGATGGCGGTATCGAGCAGGGCACTGGCCTCGGCCAGGCGCTGCGGATCGGGGGGCGAGCCCGTCTCGCCACGGCGGGCGGCTTCGCGGGCCTCGATGTTGGCGAGCAGCTCGATGCTGGCAATGGGAACCCCGTGCTGGGACGAATCCGCGGCGACGGCTTGCAGCAGGGCCGTACGGGCGGCCTCGAAGCCGGCACCCTGGTACTCGGCGTAGAGGCGCCCCAGGGCCGCCTGGAGGTCGGGCCGGGTCTGCCAGACCGCCGGAACGGCGTTCAGGCGGGTGGTGATCCGGCGGCTCAGGGTCTTGAAGTCACCGCCGCCGCCGGGCAGCCGGCAGTCCAGCCGGCGTTGCTCCAGCCAGTCGATGAGTTCGTCCGGCGCCTGCATCGGTGCGTCGTCCCGCTCCACCCGGGGCGCCTGCCGCAGCTGGAAGGCCGGGTCACCGTAGGCCTGGTAGGCGCCCCAGGTGTTGCAGTCCGGGTGGGCGTCGAAGGTGGCGTTGCGGGCCTTGAAGATGGCATCGCCGAAGCGCGCGCCGTGAATCGTCATCTGCCCGAAGAAGGTTTCGGAGAAGGTCCTGGCGGCGTCGTCGCGCACCTCCCAGCCGGCGGCCACCACGCAGCGCACGCCCATGTCGATGAGCTCCCGGGCCAGGCTGGCGGCGAGGCGGTTGCCACCGCCCTCATGGGTGCCGGCCTTGCCCAGATTGCAGCAACTTAGATAGACGAGGTCGGGCACGTTCTCCATCAGGCCGATCTCGGTGGCCGACAGCAGCAGCCCGTCGGACAGCACCACGCCGCTGCGCCAGCTGCCGTCCCGGGCCTGGCGGGCGTAGATGCCGTGGGCGCAGATCACCACGATCCGCCAGGGGCGGGCGAAGAGGCCGGTGAAGACCTGGGTGGCGCTGGCCTCGGGGGGGACGTGACTGACGTCGTAGCCGGACGCCTCCAGTACGGCGACCACGGCTTCGCCCTCCCGGGCGGCCTCGTCGAGACTGGGGAGTTCGTCGCAGCCCGCGCTGCCGTCGGGCTTGGGGGGAGCCGTCCAGCCCGGTGGGCCGAACTGCGCGTGAAAGCCCTCGCTGCTCGGATTGGCGATCACGCAGGCGCTCAGGGCGTCGGTGCGGATCACCTCGCGGCGGAAGGCGCCGGTGGCGAACTGGCGCACCATCCGGATGCTGCGGATGAGGGGCTGGCCGTCGGCCTCCAGCATTTCCCAGGGCAGGTTGGCGGTGCCCTCATCCACCACCAGGATCAGGTTGCTGGTCTTGCGGGCCACGGCCTTGAACTCGAGGGGCACGAGCAGCTGGAAGAGGGTGTTGCCGAAGCGGGTGTCCGGGGAATAGTGGGTGCTGCCCGGGCCGCGCAGGGTCTTGTCCACCAGGGTTTCCACCAGGCCCGGCTGGCGTTGCTGGATGACGGATTCGGCGCGGGCCTTCTCGCCCATGTACACGAAGCGCAGGCGCCGGGCGTGGCGTACCACGGGGGCGCCGTCGAGCCCTGCCAGGGCCGGCAGGGGCGCGTCTTCGGGCAGCGGCGGGCGGCCGTACAGGGTGAGCAGGCGGCGCAGGGTTTCCGGCGGAACGGGGCTGCGCAGGGTGGGGGTGAATGCGGCGCTGCCGCAGTCATCGTCGTCCCGGTCGGCGTCGCTGACCGCCAGGCGCGGCCAGTAGTCGCCGAAGGGCGTCAGGCTGAGGCGCTGGCGCACGCCGTCACCGGTCTGCAGCTCTTCGGCGATGTCCAGGCGTGCTTCGAGGCGCTGCAGTTCGTTTTCCAGCACCTCGTCGAGGTTGCGCAGGGCGTGGGCGGCGGAGAGGGCGGCGTCCCGGTAAACCTCGATCAGCTCGAGCCGGGCGATCACCGCCCGGCGGGCGCCATCGCGGCCCACGGCCCCCTCGGCGAACTCCCGGTTGGCCCGCAGCACGCCCAGTACGATGGCCTTGAGCGCATCGGCGCCGTCCAGCTGGGCGGCGGAGTTGGTGCCGATGAGCAGGCTGGCGAGGCTCAGTTCGATCTCCGCGTCGGCCTGGGCGCTGCCGCCAGCCACGGCCTCTTCGGTGTAGCGATCGGCAGCGTGGAGCAGGTAGCGCAGGGCGCCGGCACGGACGGCTTCGGTGACGCCTTCGGCCGACAGTTTGCCCATCTCCCCGAGCCCGACCACCACCGCGCCGCGCCCGGTTCCGCGCAGGCGCTCCTCCCGGCTGCGGGGCGCCAGCGCCACGGTGGCGTTGCCGAGATCCCCGGTATGGATGCCCAGGCGCTGGCGGTGGCTCAGGGCGCCTCCCACCAGCCAGCGATCGATGACCGCCTCGGCGCCGGAGATCGGGTCGCCCCGGTAGTGGCCGCACATCAGCGGCACCTGCACGAAGCGCAGGTCCATGGCCCGCACCGACACGGCCAGCGCCCGGCGGCTGCCGCGGGTCTGCACCCTGGGCCGGCCGCCGAGGGCCCGGCTGGTGAGCTCCAGGGGCGTCGGGTAGGCAGGCGGCGGGCCGCCCCGGTAGCAGGTGAGGCGGTCGGCCTCGGCCCCGCCGCGGCTGACGGGCAGGCGCCCCAGGCGGCTGGCGCTGCCCTGGACGAGCAGGGACTGGATCTCGCTGAAGTATTTTTCGGTGCTGGTCAGGCCCATGTGGTCGGCGGGCATGTACCAGTAGCGGTCCTCGGGCAGGCCGCTCAGGCGCCCGGATTTCCAGGTGACGGAGCCGTCACCGCCGGGCGTGCCGCGCAGGGCGACGCCCACGGGTGTGTCGCCGTCGCGCTGGATGAGGATGCCGCAGGGGGTGTTGTCGGCCTGCCCGAATACGTAGGCGATGCGCTCCGGCGCCTCCTCCACCCAGCGGGTGTCCGAGACCACCTGCCAGAAGTGGACGGCATCATCGAGGATGGCCTGGGCCGGGCGCCCGGCCAGGTGCCGGCCGAACCAGAAGTCGTTGTTGAGTTTGGCCAGTTCTGCCCAGGTTGTTGCGGCGTAGAAATCGTGCTCCGCGACCCCGGCGGTGTCCACGAAGCCCGGCGCCGGAAGCAGGTGCACCGCACCGGGAAACCCCGCCACCACGTCGAGGATGGCCTGCATGTCGTGTTGCAGGTCGGCCCGCGCCAGGGTGCGGATGGTGTCCGACTGGCCGAGCAGGGTCTCGACGAAGAGGTGGGAGCCGTTGTTGGGGGTGCCGAGCATCAGCAGGCGGCCGCCGGGGCGGGCCACGATGTCACGCCACAGGGTGGGGTCGGCGGCAAAGGCGGCGCGCGTCACCAGCCCGCCCATGCTGTGGGCGAGGATGCGCACCGGCTGGTTCGGGTGGCTCGCCAGGGCCTCGCGCAGGGTGGCGGCCAGGGTCTTGCCCAGATCCAGGATGGGCTGGCGCCAGTCGTAGTCGAAACGGATGACCCGGTGGCCGCCGTCCAGCCAGTCGGCCAGCTCGCCATAGGCCAGGTCCACCAGCCCGTCCTTGCTGACCTTGCGGCGGCTGTCCATGGCGATGCGGGGCAGCTTGCCGCTGGCCAGGGCCAGGGGGGCGAGCCACACCCGCTGGTTGTCGGCCTTGAGGTGAGTGCCCATGATGCCCGGCACATACACGACCACCGGCAGGGTGTCGGCGGGGCGTTCGTCGCCACCCCGGCCCACCCGGCGCGGGCGCGGGGCGTCGAGCTCGGGCAGGCCCAGGGCCTGCCAGGGCTCGAGCCGCTCCGGATCGGGGGTGACCAGCCACTGGTGCAGGGCCGTGGGCAGCGGCACGTTGCGGCTCTTCACGTCGTCCCGGAAGTAGCGGAAGTGATTGACCTGGGGGCCGTGCACATAGATGGCACGGAC
>Ga0116179_1002639_pt1 | contig 12742 bp, 12 predicted proteins | sample AD_UKC071_MetaG_FD_89751 | JGI IMG/M metagenome (GOLD analysis project Ga0116179, IMG submission 89751) | Active sludge microbial communities of municipal wastewater-treating anaerobic digesters from USA - AD_UKC071_MetaG | ecosystem: Engineered > Bioreactor > Anaerobic > Digestate | place: USA...
GGGGAAGTCCTAGGGTGTAAAGAACTTTTGTGACTTTCACTTCCAGACATCTGCTTGTAAAATCGCAGTCGTCTATGCATATAGGGTCTTGTTTGCTAGTTAAATATGTATATATCTTTTCTATCAAACCGGCAGGGTCGGCTGGTTTTTCCAAAATCAAATCAGCCGAGTATCTATATGCTAGCTGCCAGTATATGTCGTTCTGTTTTTCACAGTACAATATAATAAACGGTCGATCTTCAATTTGAGCCGATATTTGCCTTAGAATATCAAGCCCGCATACTCCTGTCAGGGCTGAATCCAAAACAAGAAAATCGGGTTTGTATTTCCTTACCAGTGATAAAACCTTTTCCCCAGAACTAACACAAGCGACAACTTTTAACACATTTTCAGCCATTATCCTTCTTAAAAACTCAGCTGTCGTTCCAAGGTGTGTGTAAGCAATTATTATCTTTGCATCTATTGACATCGTATCAATCCTTTCATCTAGTGTTCATGAAGAATTCTATACAATTCGCTTACCAACGCATCAACAAAACAGTAGGTTGAAGGCAGGTTGTTTATATGTTCATCATTGCCAATTTCAGTAATGGTATACTTTCTGAAGCCCAGCTGTTGCAGAACGTCAGCATTTCCTTTTTGAAGCGTCTGCAGAACAGCAAGTCTCATGCCTTTGCTTATTCTTATTTGTGTTGTTTGAAACTTAAAAGATAATATTTTGTACATGGAATGTTTGAGTTCATTGTATCTGTGGGGGTTGACATACAGCATTTCTACTGCAGCCTTAAGATACATGTAACCTTTCAGGTGTGTGGGAACACCTAGCAATTTAAATAGATACGTAATACCGTCTTGTATTCTTTTGATTTCATCGAGTTTTACAGGTTCGTTTACGTCACAAACACAGCTTGTGTTATGTCTGTCATTCAACAGGTAGTCCATGTATAATGAATAATTGTCCAGCTTTGTATCAATTTGTCTTGGTATTGTTTTTGTCTGTCCATTGCCTTGGATTATTTGAGTAAGATTAAAGCATTTTGTAAGCTTGTACAGATATGCGTCAAAGCCTGTTTCACTCTTCCTGTTCTCGTGAAATTCAATTATGTATGTATCCAAATTGTGGTCATGAGCATTCTGAATAATCTCATTAAGACCATGATAAAACAAAGCACAATCCACAACCAACACATCGGTGTGCTGTACTTCCATTAGCTTTAGAACACTGTCTACATCATTAAAAACACCTGTAATCGATATGTTTTTTATGTACGACAGAAGTTTATGAAGCTCGCTATAGTATTGTGCGCTATTAACATCTAGTGCAATTACCAAACTTAAATTGTCTTTCTCCAAAGAAACCCTCCTTCCTCTAAGAGTGTCCTGAATACTTGAGGCTAAGTTTGTCTGCTATCAGTGCAATAAACTCTGAATTTGTAGCCCGTCCCTTGTTGATATTTATTGTATATGCAAAAAGCTCGTTTAACAAGTCCGTTCTTCCACGCTCCCATGCAATATCCAGAGCATTTCGCATAGCTTTTTCAACACTCGCAGCGCTCTTTCCATATTTCCTTGCTATGACCGGGTAAACGGTCTTGCTTAATTTGGTTGCCAGAGTTCTGTCATGTACAACCATCAGTATGGCTTCCCGCAAATAGTTGTGTCCAAAGAGATGTGCAGGTATTCCCAATTGGTGTAGAATCTTTGTTATTTCTTCAGAGAGTTCCTTACTATCAAACAAAAGGGATGTTACTCCTTGCGTTTTTAAACCGCTTGGTAAGCTTGTTCGGGTTCCTCTCGTAAGAAACCTTATTTGTTCAAATAAGAAATCAAAGTTTACAGGTTTTAGCAAGTAGTAATCCGCACCCAGAGACATTGCTGTTTGGACATAAATGTCTTGTGAAAAGTTTGAAGTCATGATGGTTATTGGTTTGTTGTAAGTCTGGTGCTGCAACCTTCTTAATACACCGAGCCCATCTACCACAGGTAATAAGGCGTCCAATATCAATACATCCGGATCATTTCTTTTTACTGATGGTATAACATCTTGTCCACTGTTAACGTAGTCAACAACGGAAACACCTATCTCTCCTTTCGCATATTCACAAAAAGTGTTAATAAAATTTGTATCACTATCAGCTATTACAATCTCAATAACTTTTTCATACACTCAAATCACCTTTTATCCTTTGTAAGTGCTCAGTGTTACAAATGTTATTGCTAATATGTAATATATGGTAATACAAAGTGAGCTGATAACTATAATAACATTAATTTTCAAATTTGTGAATAGGTAAATCATAAAAACTTCAAACTTTTTTTAATTTTAATGTAATTCATGTAATAAATTATGAATTCGTTCAGCCATAATGGAAGCATTTTTTCTTGACAAAAAGTAATAATAAGAGTATTATTATATAGTGCGATGTGCCCATAGCTCAACTGGATAGAGCGTTTGGCTACGGACCAAAAGGTTGTGGGTTCAATTCCTGCTGGGCACGCCATCAATAAAAGCCACTAATTTCAACAAATTAGTGGCTTTTCCTTTTTAATTCGCAAGTTTTATTCTCATTACATATCATAGTACCAGACGTATTAAGGATGGTGCTTGTATGTCTTATGAATTAAGAGACGTAAAAATTCATGTGCTGGAAAATGCACAATATTATATGAACATCGGCTATGCCGGTTATAGAGTTACCTCGGACTTTTTGCCAAAGAGAGATCATCCGGTTACCGGTGAAATCATTGAACACCTAGGGGTGGATATGACAGGAGCCTATGGATGGAATGCTCTTGACTGGGTTGTCGCCCCGTGGAGTGGAAAAATCGTATCAATAGAAAAAGATGTAACCCTTAGCGCAGGCGCAGGAGAAGAAACCCAGGAAGAGCGAGCAAAAAAGATACGTGAATTGGGTATAGGCAGCGGTAACTATGTTAGACTTAGGCATAACGATAGAGTGGAAACAAGAATGATACACTTGGCGTATGGCACAGTGACGTCAAAAGGAGTCGGAGATATTGTTAAAAAAGGAGAAAGGCTCGGCTATATGGGAATGACGGGCATGGCAGTGGGGGCTCATCTGCATTTTGAAGTTATTATGGATGGAAAGCACGTAGACCCAATACCATACTTGCTCGGTGAAATAAATGTTGTTTCCGATTATGAAAACCAAGGAGGTGCATACATGGGCTATATTAAGCTTACAAAGGAATTAAAATACGGTGATAAAGGTGAGGACGTAATGCTTCTACAGCTGAGGCTCTGCCAGCTTTCTGCAGAAATTGAAGCGGAAATGAAGAGTCATTCATTTAAGAGCGACGGCTCTCCCGATGGTGGTTTTGGAACGGGTACACAGAATACACTTAAAAAAGTGCAAAAACTGGCGGGTTTATCTGAAACGGGCAGGCTTGACAAGCAAACAATGGATTTCCTCAATTCAGATTTTATTACCTTGTACAAAGGCTTAAACGACAAATCAAAAGAAGTTGACACACTTTCAAAAACTGTCACAAAACTGCAGTCGGATTATAACAACCTGAGCCAACAAGTTGACCAAGTCAAGAATGCGTTGGGTATAATTAAGAATTTTGCATGAGATAAATATACGACCGGAGTTATCATATACTCCGGTCTAGTTTTTGTATTTTACAGACATTTACATATTTCATACATTTGCCATGTTAAGTTTGTAAAGCATGTGTTAAAATGTAAAAGCAGTCACAAAAAATTAATAAATTTGGGAGGTTGTTATGAAAAAAACAGCAAAACTAATTGCGTTAGTAATGATAATATCAACAGTTCTTATGAACTTTAGTTTTGCAGCGGGAGAAAGCAGCAGTGCGGGAGTTGTCGCTACCAAGTCAACGGCACTTAATATTAGAAGCGGTCCTGGTACAGGGCACAAAATTATAGGGAAATTGCAAAAAGGCAGTTACATAACATTGCAAAACGAGTCAAACGGTTGGTGGAGAATAGAGTATGCTGATGGAAAAGAAGGTTACGTATCAAGCGATTACATAAATGAAGTAAAAGAATCAAAAGCATATTTGGTAAACACTCAATCGACAAGATTGAATGTAAGAAAAGGCCCTGGCACCAATTACGGAATAATTGGAAAGCTTAACAAAGGAGACTACGTGGTGGTTTTGTCTTTATCCAACGGCTGGGCAAAAGTACTTTTTGACGGAACAAAACAAGGCTATGTAAGCTTTGCATATTTGGCACAAAACAGTACAACAAAAAGTCACGAGTATCCTGCAATAAGCCTGAATATAAACAGGATGGCTCAGGGAGATATTAGATGGGCAAATGTGAAACTTGGGATAAGTGGAAAGACCATAGGAAGTATTGGCTGTCTGACTACGGCTGTTGCCATGGCAGAGTCCTACAGGCAGGGTAGAACAATAACGCCAGATGTAATGTCCAGAAATTTGAGATACACAGCATCAGGTGCAATGTACTGGCCTTCTAATTACATAAACTCATATACCACAAACTATCTGTCTGCGATATACAATCTGCTCAAGCAGGGAAAACCCGTTTTGGTCGGAGCAAGGACTTACAGCGGCGGTCAGCACTGGGTTCTTGTAACGGGCTTTAAAGGTGGAAACAGTTTGAGTGCTTCCAATTTCACTATTGCAGATCCAGGCACAGCAAATCGCTCCACTTTGTCAGAATTCTTCGCTGCATATCCGGTTTACTACAAAATTGCATACTATGCATAAAAGAAAAGTATTGGAAAGAGAAAAGGACGCTAGAGCGTCCTTTTTAACCATCCTGGTATAGGGTTTGTATTTTCAATCGTGTACCCTGTTATTATGCAAATCGTTATTAGACTTGCTCAAAACATTAAATACAAATGTGACTCTTTCAAAATCATCCATACGGCATACAACCAAACCTGCCTCAGGGTAGTAAACGTACAGGTAATCTCCAATATATAATCCTCTTGCAACATTCGAACTGTCCCGATTTATCTTGACAAGATCATCTATGTTGATGACTGCAGCAAGACCGAATCCTTCATTTTCATCATAAGTAAAGACAAGGTAATCAGTCTCTGCAGAAAACCCAATAATATTTCTATTGGGTGCAACCAATAAGGCCTTGTGACTATCCAAAGCAGAAGAATAACGGTATTTGCTGTCCAAAATGAACTTGTGCTTTTCAAATACTTTAGTTTTGTCGGATACGTCAAACATTGATAACTTGATAGTCACAGTGTCCCTTCCCAGTCCAAAAAGCAGGTTTTCTCCGTATGGATGAAGATAGCTTGAATATCCTGGAATGTCAAGTGCGCTCATTATTGTCGGATTTTCAGGGTCGCTTAGGTCTACTGTGAAAAGAGGATCATAGAATTTGTAATTTATCATTTTTGCGGTAACAAAGTAGCCGATGTCACCGTTAAAACGTACTGAAAAGTTTGATTCACCTTTTGCAAGACCTTCAAGTCGTCCGATAATTTTTAATTTATCATCCAACACAAACAGATTGCTGCCTTCATTGTCTGATTGTGTTACTATTCTGAAATATCCATCATATTCATCCATCGAGAACTGGTTTAGAATTCTTCCAGGAACGCTGCCAACATTCTCAACATCTACTACCCCCTTGTCAAGTGACAGTCGGAGGAGTCTTGTTGTATCCTTTAAATCCTTTCTTGTAACAGAAGCTACATATATGTTTTCAAGATTAGCGTATACGTTATCTCCGGATCCAAACACTGCTTTGGATGATATGTGCTCCTCCGGATTCTGAGTGTCGATACCTGTTACAACCAGGTATCTATACTGTTTGGGATACGGAATCATGCTTATATCAGAAGGATCCATCAGAGTTTTTTCGCCTTTATTGTTCTGAAAATTTATAAGGTAAGGAATGAATGTGTTAGGATCTTTCGTATAGTTTTCATCAAATACGAAGTTTGTCAGAAGGTACAAGGTGTCTCCTATCATCCTTGATGACAGGCAGTACCCGCCCTGACCCAAACCGTTTATATATTTTGGCTTCGTTTTGTCTGAAATATCGTATATGTCTACCCTTGTTTCTTCACCGCATACAGTACTACGGATAATTACAATTCTATTGTTTGTTACATACATCTCCCACGGATAATATTTCATATCCCTAATATCATCATCGTAGAATTTTATGGTTGATACTACTTTTGTATCATCTCCTTCCGCTTTGTAGATTATAACATTCCTATAAGCTTTGGATATGGTATAAATGTACTCTCCGTCAGTTTTCATGATATCTGCTTCCTGGACTCCACTAACCTGTATGTTGGTATCGGAGTAGTTTTGATTTATTGCCAAATTAATATCATTTGCAGGCACATCTCCTGATATTAGAAGGACGTCTTTCCTGGCAAAGGGACCCTTAAGAACATCAAAAAAACGGTCAATGAATTTGTCCAGATCTCCTCTTTTCATTGCCTGCGCAACAGTATATATTTGATTGTAGCTATTAGCAGACAGTACAAAATCCTTGTTAACATTAAGTCGATACGATATAGAAATGAATGAGAATATAATCAGCAAACAAGCAGCCACAGCTCCCATCTTATCAAGTAAGCTGCGCTTTATTCTCTTGTACTTTATTTTAACCTTTCTTCTGTTTAATTTTAGTATATTGTCAATCAATTCAGGGTCGGGCTTGATTTGTTCATTGCATTGTTTATAATCCTCCCTAAACATCAAAATCAACTCCTTGTAGTTTCTTTCTAAGGGTGCTCCTAGCTCTGCTCAGTAATGAGCGTACTGTTCCTTCTTTCATATCAAGAAATTCTGCAATTTCCTTTGTAGAGTAATCCTCGTTATAGAAAAGGTGTATAACGGTTCTTTGTTTAATTGGCAAGTCGAGAACAGCGTAGTACAAATCGCCCTTCTCTTCTATATATATGGCATGTTTGTAGTCCTTAACTTCCTCCATTGCTACTATTCTTCTTCGCCAGGAACTTTTCAGGTATGTATTCGAACAATTTATGGTAACTCTTATAAACCATGCCTTCATGTGTTCCTCGTCGTTGAATCTAGTATTGCTGGTCATAAACCTTATAAATACTTCCTGCAGAATATCGTCTGCATCATGTTTGTTTTTTGTTCGTGCATATGCCAGACGATATATCATGTTTGCATGTGCTAAAAAGCACTTTTCGATATAATCGTCCGATGTATTATTGATTATCACTAGGAGGCCTCCTTTTCATTAGTAACACTAACTACAATTGTGAAATGTTGCAGGTGTTGTATATTATACACAAATAATTAATAACTTTCCCCCAAATATGTAATCCCTGCAAAAATCAGATTTCTTGACAATAGAGGAAGAAACAATTATTATACGTTAGACAAAATTATAAAGGAAGTATAATTATGCTGACAGGAAAACAGAGAGCAAATCTAAGAAAACTTGCAAACAATCTAGATACAATAATACAAATAGGCAAAGGGAATATTGAGCAGCCCTTGATAAAACAGGTTGATGATGCCCTTGCAGCAAGAGAATTGATAAAGGTAAGGGTGCTGACTGAAACCTCTGCACTGACACCTAGAGAAGCTGCCGACATTTTGGCAGAAGCAACTAACAGTGAGGTTATTCAGGTTATCGGAAGCAGAATAGTGTTATTCCGCAGGAATCCGGAAAAGGGCAAATACGATGAATATATCAATTAGTCCTTGAAGAGAAGTTTCTCCAGTTCTTCTACACTGATAACCGGTGTGTGACATACTTTATTGTGGCAAAGATAATACGTTGTATTAGATTTTTTTGCATCGTAGTTTTTTGTATACGGTGCAATTTTTTCTATTGTTTTTGCATTGGCCGGAGTCTTTACAATACAGGTTACATTGTACAAATTATGTTTTGCAAAAAGTCTCCTTATATCCGACATATCGACTTCATCGCCAGGCAGAACCACAATCAGCTCCTTGGCAGGATAAAGATTCATCATGCCAGCCATCATGCCAAAAGAATGACCTGAAGGATAATGTTTTGTAGTCCTTGCGATAAATTGAAGCTGTTTGTACGCCAACTCTTCCCAATAAGGGTCAGCAGTTATTTTAGCAAGCAAGTTTATAATATATGCAGCAACGGAGTTTCCGGAGGGAAGAGCGCCATCGTACGTTTCTTTAGGACGCAAAAAGAGTGTCTCGTTTTGGTCCGAGTAAAAGTAGAAGCCTCCATCTTTTTCATCATAAAACTTCTTAACCATGTTTTGTGCATATGTTACTGCCTTAACCAGCCATTCTACTTCAAAAACCGTTTGGTAAAGGGTCAAGTAGGCAAATATGGTGAATGCATAATCATCCAAAAAACCATCAACATTCTTTGTTCCTTCCCTGTAGCTTACATACAGATTGCCTTGACCATCAGACAAGTGGTTTTCAATGAAACATGCAGCATTTCTGGCAAGAATCAAATATTTCGGATTCTGGAGAACGGAATATGCTTTTGCTGAAGCTGCTATCATTAATGCATTCCAGGCGGTAAGGATTTTGTCATCAAGTGAAAGGCTCGTTCTTTGTTTCCTGTATTCATACAGCTCAGCAAATATTTCATTAAATCTGGCTCCTATGGGATGGACTTGATCAATGAAGTTTGCATAGTTCGGGTTGTTTATCAAGTTTGGTATGCTTTTTCCTTCAAAGTTTCCTTCTTGTGTTATGTCGAAGTTGGCGTTAAACAGTTTTCCATCTTCCTCTCCCAGAACCAGAATGGTTTCAGAAGGTGTAAATACATAGTATTTTCCTTCCACACCTTCGCTGTCAGCATCCTGAGCGGAATAGAATCCTCCTTCAACGCTGACCATTTCCTGGGAAATATATTTAAATGTTTTTACAACTATGTTCTTGAATAACTCGTTTTTTGTTATCTGATATGCTTCAAGGTATGCCATTATTAATAGAGCGTTGTCGTATAGCATTTTTTCAAAATGAGGAAGCAGCCATTCATTGTCTGTTGAATATCGTGAGAAACCTCCTGCGATATGATCAAATATGCCTCCTTTGTACATTTGTATGAGAGTATTAGCAGCCATTTCAATAGCCTTTTTGTCGTTTTCAAAAACACCATATCTTAAAAGAAATAAAAGATTGTGTGGCGTTGGGAACTTGGGTGCACTTCCAAAGCCTCCATGTTTTTCGTCATATATGCTCGCAAAGTGGTTTCTAGAGTTGTGAAAATACTCCAGGGTCATTTCTTCCTTGCCGGATTCCACAGCTTGACTTTCCAAAATTGCATTGATTATTTCATTGCCTACTCTGTGTAAAGATTCCTTGTCTGTTTGCCATTTCTCGGCAATAGTTGCAAGAATGTCAATAAGTCCGTGTCTTCCGTACTTGGTTCTCTTTGGAAAGTATGTGCCTGCATAGATTGGTGCTTTGTCTGGTGTAAGGATTACCGTCAAAGGCCATCCACCTGAACCGGTCAGCATGGTGCATACATTCATATACACCATGTCAATGTCAGGTCTTTCTTCCCTGTCCACTTTAATGGATACAAAATATTTGTTTAATAGGGAAGCAACTTCTTCATCTTCAAAGGATTCTTCCGCCATTACATGGCACCAGTGGCAAGTCGGCTAATAACAGCAAAACTACGAATACCCAATCGAAAGAAAGATTGGCTTCCCTTCTATTTTTGCTTTCTCAAAAGCCTCGTCTCCCCATGGAAACCAAGACACAGGATTGTAAGCATGTTGTAAGAGATAGGGGCTTTTCTCGTTTATCAATCGATTGGGTTTTCTATTGTTTGCCATATTACCACCTCCCTTAAAAATCAAAGTTATTCTTTTATAATAATATATCCTAAAATCACAAATTTAAAGGCTAAAGGCTACCGAATTTTACGGTAGCCTTTGTGCTAGTGAACTCTTTACGCAGTTTTTTCAACCTCTGTAGCACTGTTCAATTTCGTAGTAACGTCTTTTTCGACATTACAAGTGTCCTTTGTAGTTATTGTATTATAAACTACTTGGCTTAAATTGGACAGTGCAAACTGTGATGGTTTGTTAAGTTCTTTAACTACAAATTTAATTTTGGCCATCCAGTTAGCACCTCCAATTTTCTCTGTATCATTGGTAGTATAACACATAATTTTTGGAGAGTTCAGAAACATAGCAATCAATTAATATAAGGAGTAACAATAAGAACCTACACCTTTAGTAGTTAGGTTCTTATTGTTTGTCTTTTCTATAAAAAAGTCTATGTCAAAATTTGATTTTAATAACACAGTGATTATAATGCCAAAAAATCGATAATGGAGTCGCTAGCCTAAACGGAAAACACCTTGTTTTAAAGCGGAAATTTATAAAAATACTACGGAAAATGTTTCAATGTAAGCGAAAATCATAAAGTTTAGTGACTCCTCTCAAAAGGAGGAGTTATTATGAATTCAAAAATTAACTATGAAAATCGCAAAGCATTGGACATTTCAGATTTTGAATTTTTATCCCTATTTAAAAAAGAGAATGAAAAGGTATATTTCAGGCTTATTCAGGAAGAAAATCATATAGCGAAAAACTTTGATTGTCTATTAAGCCTAGATAACGATTTAGAATACCCGCTTATGCAAAAGATTTTTCAAAAGTATCAAAATCAGGGTTTTGGGATTTATTTTGTAGTAAATAGTGGTGGTCAAAAGAAAAAGTCTATTAAACGGATAAATGCACACTTTATTGATATGGACTTTGGAAAGGTTCCAAAAATTATTAACGGGATATCTCTAAAAGATTCTAAGGGAAAAACTATTTATGAATATAGGAGTAAAGAAGAAATAGAAAAATATAAAATAGATTTTTTAAAGAGGTTGGAGAATTTTAAACTGAACCCAAATGTTATTGTAGAAACCAAAAATGGTTTCCATGTTTATTGGCTGCTTGACTTTGAGAAGACCCAAAATTTATATTCATTTCCTCCACTGCAAGAAAAACTTATTGAGTATTTTGCTGCTTCTGAAGAAAGAAAAGAGCACGCTGATTCCAGCGTAAAGGATATAAGCAGAGTTTTAAGGCTAATAAACTATAAGCATTTAAAGAATCCCAAAGACCCCTTTACTATAAAGTGTATATATCTAAATACTAATATTAAATACACTCAGGAAGATATTGCCTCTGCTATAGGATACAATATCATTGAGTTGGTTAGTAATACGGAAATTGTTGAAATGAAATCAGTTGCTGTGAAGACTGAAACCAGCAATTCGCCAAAAGAAAATATCGGGATTTCCCCCTCTTCAGTCTTGCAGTATGAAGATTTGATTCCGTTTTTAAAGCAACAGGATTTAATAGACTATCTTGGCATTGATTCAAAGCCTAATATAAACTTTAAATGCATATTTCATAATGACAATAAGCCCAGTGCTGTAATCAAAAATAATAACGGATACTATAAATATTTTTGTAATTCGCCTAACTGTACTTGCTATCACGAAGGTAAAGGCTTAGATATTATTGATATTGTTGAAATTAAAGAGAACTGTGATACTTCAACGGCTATTAAGAAATTGATTGAAGATTTTCATATTAAATTGGAAGATTCAACTTGGATAAATGAACAGAGTAAAAAATTCGAAAACAATATCAAACTTTTAGAGCAACTTACCCAAAAGGAAGATGAGTTTCCAAGCCTTAACCGAATCATAAAGTTTGGCTATCCCATACTAATGCACATTTTGGAAATTGGAAAGAATAACATCAGTAATCGGTTCTTTAGCGTAAGAGGAGAAAGCCTATTTTTCTTCTCTAACCGTTATTTAGCGAAAAAAATGAATAAAAATGTTTGTAACATAAATAAATATATTAATTTGTTCTGCACATTAGGGCTTTTGCGCAAAATCCCATACAGAGATGTAAATCAAAATCTAAGAAAAACTGCTCTTCAACTTTCAAAAGAACATTCTCATAATGGTATATCCTTCTACACCATTCCTGACTATAGTGAGGCTTTTAAAACAGCAAATGAAAGGGCAGAAATAATGCTGGAATACCGCTTTACTATAAAAGGTATGAGCAAAAAATATATAGAAAATTGCTTTGGAGAAGAGTTTGCTAATCAAATTTATCATGTAGACATAAAGAGTAGTAAGAGAAGCGAGAACATCAGAAACGCTATCGAAAAATTTATATTGCATCAAATCAAAATATATGGTTACTGTACTAAAGATATGATTATGACTCATAGATTAGTAGTTGATAACTGCTATATAAGAAAAGGAGTAAAAGATTATGAGTTTAGGAGAGTCCTCCCTGATATCATGCAAAAATACGACCTCGTATACAGAAAGGCAAATAAGAATATAAATAAAAAACTTGGGATTGATACAAAGAAATATTTAATTGTTCAGAGGAGCATTCTAGATGATTAGTTTCAAAAAAGGCAAACAATAAGAACCTAACTACAGTAGTGGGTTCTTATTGTTACTCCTTTTCTATAAATACCTAGACTAATAAAGAAGTTAGCAATCTTTTTATTCTCAAATAATATAAGGCATAAATTAAGCAACATTCCGATTGGGAACAAACAATCACAACTATCTACTTCCAATTAATTCATATTTGATTATATTATCTACTTTGTATATTTTTATATTTAACATTTGGATTTGTATATTGCTGATGTTTTTTCTTCTCCCATATTCAAATGAAAGTGTTTAAAAGAACTATAGTAATTTATTCAATATTTGCTTGATTAAGGTTATTCTCATATTCCTTAACCCTTCTGTAAAATGTATTTCGCTTCA
>Ga0116179_1002646_pt1 | contig 12729 bp, 12 predicted proteins | sample AD_UKC071_MetaG_FD_89751 | JGI IMG/M metagenome (GOLD analysis project Ga0116179, IMG submission 89751) | Active sludge microbial communities of municipal wastewater-treating anaerobic digesters from USA - AD_UKC071_MetaG | ecosystem: Engineered > Bioreactor > Anaerobic > Digestate | place: USA...
ACCCTGCTCGACGAGCCGCCCGAGGTGGTGGCGCCACCGTCGAGACCCTGGTTGCGGTACGCGCTGGCGGCCGCCATCCTCACCACCGTGCTGGTCTGGTGGCGACGCCGGCACTGATCGGGTGGTCGTCGTCTCAGGACGGTTCGACGATCTCCACCGGCGACAGCCGGTTCGCCGACAGCAGCGCCACCGTGACCGCGCCCTCGTGGACGTAGGCGACCCGCGCAGTCCAGAGTCCCGCCGCGCGAATCCACTCCAGGATCAGCCCTGCGTGCACCCCGTCGACGAGACAGAACGGCGTCCGGCCTCGGGCGCTTCGCTCAGCCAGGGTCCCGAAGGGAGAGGAGGACCGGCTGGACATGATGGAATCGTACAGACGTATGCATCACCAAGGCAAGGGGCGTCGCCGCAGGTCGGGACGTGCGGCCGTACCCAGCGCAGGCGACTAACCTGAGGCTGTTGACCCGAAGGAGTTCCACGATGCCTGCGTTGCGATCCAGGACCACCACCCACGGCCGGAACATGGCCGGTGCCCGCGCTCTGTGGCGCGCCACGGGGGTGACCGACGCCGATTTCGGCAAGCCGATCGTGGCGGTGGCGAACTCCTTCACCCAGTTCGTACCAGGCCACGTGCACCTGAAGGACATCGGTCAGCTGGTCTGCGGCGCGATCCATGACGCGGGTGGCATCGGCCGCGAGTTCAACACCATCGCGGTCGACGACGGCATCGCCATGGGCCATGGCGGCATGCTCTACTCGCTGCCGAGCCGGGAGCTGATCGCGGACTCGGTCGAGTACATGGTCAACGCCCACTGCGCCGACGCCCTGGTCTGCATCTCGAACTGCGACAAGATCACCCCCGGCATGCTGCTGGCGGCCCTGCGGCTCAACATTCCGACGGTGTTCGTCTCCGGCGGTCCGATGGAGGCGGGCAAGGCAGTCATCGTTGACGGCGAGGCGGAGTCGTCGCTCGACCTGGTCGACGCGATGGTGAAGTCGGTCGACCCGCACGTCTCCGACGAGGAGCTCAGCCGGATCGAGGCGAACGCCTGCCCCACCTGCGGCTCGTGCTCGGGCATGTTCACGGCCAACTCGATGAACTGTCTGCTCGAGGCGATTGGCCTTGCCCTGCCGGGAAACGGCTCGACCTTGGCCACTGCGTCGGCCCGCCGTGACCTGTTCCTGCGGGCGGGTCACCTGATCGTTGAGATCGCCAAGCGCTGGTACGACGACGATGACGCCTCCGTCCTGCCACGGTCGATCGCGACCAAGGAGGCCTTCGAGAACGCGATGCGGCTCGACATCGCGATGGGCGGTTCGACCAACACGATCCTGCACCTGCTCGCCGCCGCCCAGGAGGGCGAGGTCGACTTCACCCAGGTCGACATCGACCAGCTGTCGCGGCACACCCCCTGCATCTGCAAGGTCGCGCCCAACAGCGCCACCTTCTACATGGAGGACGTGCACCGCGCAGGCGGCATCCCCGCGATCCTCGGTGAGCTGAACCGCGGCGGGCTGCTCAACGAGGGCGTCCACTCGGTCCACGCCCCCTCGCTGGCTGCCTGGCTCGACGAGTGGGACATCCGCGGCGGGTCCCCCTCCGGTGTCGCCACCGAGCTGTTCCACGCGGCGCCGGGTGGTGTCCGTACGACGGAGGCCTTCTCGTCAACCAACCGCTGGAAGACCCTCGACACCGACAACGTCAACGGCTGCATCCGGGCGACCGCGAACCCGTACACCGCCGACGGTGGCCTCGCGGTCTTGTACGGCAACCTCGCCCCCGACGGCTGCATCGTGAAGACGGCCGGCGTGCCCGAGGAGCAGTGGACCTTCCGCGGCACCGCCAAGGTGTCCGAGAGCCAGGAGGCGGCGGTCGAGGCGATCCTGGGCAAGCGGATCGAGCCAGGCGACGTGGTCGTGGTGCGGTATGAGGGCCCCAAGGGTGGGCCAGGCATGCAGGAGATGCTCTACCCGACCGCCTACCTGAAGGGCATCGGGCTCGGCCCGAAGTGCGCGCTGATCACCGACGGCCGCTTCTCCGGTGGCTCGTCAGGCTTGTCGATCGGCCACGTCTCCCCCGAAGCGGCGGCTGGCGGCGCGATCGGACTGGTCCGAGACGGCGACATCATCGAGATCTCGATCCCTGACCGTACGGTGAACCTGGTGGTCGACGACGCCGAGCTGGCCCGGCGCCGCGAGGAGCAGGACGGCAAGGGCTGGGAGCCGGTCAACCGCGAGCGTACGGTGTCGCGCGCACTCCAGGTGTACGCGTCACTCGCCCAGTCCGCCGACAAGGGCGCAGCCCGCAGGGTCTGATCCCCACCGGCCTGGCTGTCGAAGGTCCGCGCCCCGGTCCCCGGCTGTCGAAGGACGAACCCGGTTCCTGAGCCGGTCGAAGGGCCATGTCGAACGGCCGCCCACCCCGGTCCCTGCGCCTGTCGACGGGTCACCGCAGCCGGAACGAGTCGGCGAACTCGCCGAACTCCTTCTCGGCGGTCTGCTTGTCCTTGGATGCGTACCGGAGCTGGAGGTAGAACGATCCCTGGCCGGTCTTGTCTGTGAAGCAGCGGAAGAGATGGTTCTCGTTGCCTGCCTCGAGCCGGACGGCCACGGCTGGCAGGTCGCCAACCTTCGCCCCGCTGATGTCGGTGCGGGTGTACTTCTGGAAGCTCAGCTGCTGGTCAACCAGGTAGGCGCAGGCCCGGTCGGCCGTCTGGCGGTTGAACGGGTCACCGCTCACTCGGTTCTTGTTGGCGTCCTCAAAGGCGACGACCTGTCCGTACGTGTTGGCGGGCACTGTCCACCCGGCCGGGATCTTGGCTGTGTAGTACTCGCTCTGGCCCGACGGGATGGCCGATGATGGCGCGGCGCTGATCGGCGCGAGGCTCGTCCACGAGGCCGGCAGCGCGCTGGCCACACGCCACGACAGGACTCCCACGACGAGCGCGACCCCCATTGCCACAGCGGCAACGGAGACCCACCAGCGGGCGCCTACTTCCACGCCCAGGAAGCCTTGATCTGGTCATTCGCCCTCTTGACCGCAGCGGCCTGGTCGAGCCAGGTCACGGTGGCCAGCACGTAGACGACCGTCCCCTTCTTGGCGCAGGTGAAGTAGAAGATCTCCTCCTCGCCAGCGTCGTCGTTGTAGGTGGACAGCTTCATGCCGGCGGCAGGCAGCCCGCCCCACGGTGAGTCGGGGAGCTTCTCGACCTTGTCGGAGTCGGCGTTCTTGAAGTCGTCGACCCACTGCTGGCATGCCGCGGCGGGCTCGCCGCGGTCGGAGTCGAACAGCGTGATCAGGTTGTTGTCGTCGTCGATGAATTCCATCGCGCGGCCCTTGTAGCCGTTGTTGTCGCTCAACTCCCACCCGGCGGGAACCTTGGCCGTGAAGGCTGGGCCGCTGACGGTGTCGCCCGTCACGGTGGCCGCATCGGTGCGCTTCGGGCCCTTGGAGGCGGTGCTGGAGGCTGAAGGCTTCGTGCTGGAGGGTTTGACGCTGGACGGCCTCGCGCTGGACGAGGTCGAGGCGGCCGAGGACGTCGTGGGCCGGACCGTCGCCGACGTGGAGGTCGGAGCCGGGGTGGCGCCAGTCTCCTTCTTGCCTCCCATCAGTTGGGTCGCGGCGAAGACGCCGCCGCCGATCATCACCAAGGCGAGCGCGCCGATGCCGACCTTCGCGCCAGTCCCGAGGCCGCCCTGCTTCGGCTGGCCCGCGGGCGGGAAGCCACCCGCGGGCGGGAGGCCACCTGCGGGCGGGTGGCCGCCTGCAGGCGGAAGTGTGCCGCCGGGCGGGACTGGACCCCCTGGCTGGGCGCCGTACCCCGGCTGGTTGCCATAGCCCGGCTGGTTGCCATAGCCCGGCTGCGTGCCAGACCCCGGCTGTGGGCTCTGGTTCGGCTGGGCGCCGAAACCGGACTGGTTGCCGTACGCCGGTGAGGGCTGGCCGTAGCCGCCCTGACCGTAGCCCGGCTGCTGCTGGCTGCCGTACGACGGCTGCGTGGGCTGCTGGCCGTACGGGGACTGCGGGGGCTGGCCCTGTCCGTACGAAGGCTGGCCGCCCTGTCCGTACGGCGGCTGGTTTGGCGTGTACCCACCGGGAGGGTTGGTCATGTGGGGCCCCTGTCGATCGGTGCGGACCACCGTCCGCCTCGCCGTCGACCCTACGCGCCCACCGGTCGACCTCAGGGCTCTCGTCCGCCCGCCTGGACCCGCTGCCACGTCCGGCGGCACGCGGGAGCACAATGCAAGGCATGGTGCCGCTGACGATCGCCTTTCCCCATCCAGCCCCTGGGTATGCCGAGGTGCCCACCCTTGACCACTGCGGCGGCAAGGCGATCAACCTGATCCGGTTGGCAGCAGCAGGGCTCCCCGTACCGGCAGGCCTTGTCATCACAACCGACGCCTATCGGTCGTACGTGGCCCACAACGACCTGACTGCGCTGATCACCCCGGATCTCATGGGCCTCACGGCAGGGGACGCCGACCAGCTGGAGGCGGCATCCGCGCGGATCCGAGCCGCCTTCTCGGCTGGTGACCTGCCTGCCGATCTCCGTGCAGCGCTCGCCTCCGCAGTAGAGACGTACGGCGGGACGCCGGTCGCAGTCCGATCATCGGCGACGGCCGAGGACCTGCCAGAGCTCTCTTTCGCAGGCCAGCAGGACACGTTCCTGAACGTCATCGGAACCGACGCCGTGCTGGCGGCCGTGGTCGACTGCTGGTCATCGCTGTGGACGGCTCGTGCGATCGGTTATCGGATCCGCGCCGGCATCCCCCATGACGACGCCGCGGTCGCGGTCGTGGTGCAGCGGATGGTCGCAGCAGAGGTGTCCGGGGTGCTGTTCACCGCCGACCCGCTCACCGGCCAGCGGGACAAGGTGGTGGTCGACGCCACGTACGGTCTGGGCGAGGCCCTGGTCTCCGGCCTGGTCGAGCCTGACCACTACGTCGTCGGCGACGGTGGCCAGGTGCTGGAGCGCACCCCGGGAGCGAAGGCAGTTGCCACGGTCGCACGGGCGGATGGCGGCGTCGACACTGTGCCGCGGGCGTCGGGCGGTCTCGCGCTGTCGGATCCTCAGCTCGTCGAGCTGGCTGCGCTGGGACGTCGGGTCGAGGGCCTGTACGGGAGTCCGCAGGACATCGAGTGGGCGTACGGGGAGGGTCGACTCTGGCTTCTGCAGTCACGTGCGGTGACGTCGCTGTACCCACTGCCGGACCCATCGTCCGCGCCGGGCGACCCCAGCTGGGACGGCTTCCCGGCGTGGCTGTCGTTCGGCGCGCACCAGGGGATGCTGCAACCGATCACTCCGCTCGGCCAGGACGGTCTGATCCTGCTCGCTCGCGGGCTGACCAGGCTGTTCGGTGGCCAGACTGGTCATCAGGTGACCACGTCGGTGCCGTTCCTGCGGGTCGCGGGAGACCGGCTGTGGGTACGGCTCGACCATGCCCTCCGCCGGCCGGTGGGTCGCCGGGTCGTCCCCATCTTCCTGGGCATCGCCGACCCTGCGACAGCGCAACTGCTGACAAAGCTGGATGATCCGCGGCTGGCGGTGGGCACGGCCCCAGGCCAAGCGCCACCCGTACGAGTGCTCCGCAAGGCCGCACCTTTCTTTCGCAAGGTGGCCAGCGCCCTTCCGACGATGGTGCACAACCCTGGCCAGGTGCGACTCAACCTGGAGGCCGCCTGTAACCGGCTGGTCACCGACGCTGAGGCACGTGAGCGGGCGGCGGCCCAGAGCCCGGCTGGGGAGGCGCGGCTGGAGGCCCGGCTGGACGCGATGCAGGACAGTCTGGAGGCAGCGTTCAGCGTCCTGCTCACCAGGTTCGGCCCGATCATGGTGCCTGGCGCCCTGACCCAGAAGCGGTTGGTGTCGCTCGGCGGCCCGGACGCGCTGACGACGCTGCGGTCCCTCGACGGCAACGTCACCACCACGATGGACCTCGAGCTGTGGCGGGTGGCCGAGGTCATCCGGGCTGACTCGGCAGCGCGGGCACGCTTCACGTCGAGCGACGCCCACGAGCTGGCCGTGGCGTACACGACCGGTGACCTCCCCACACCCGTGACCGCCGCCATCGCTGCCTTCCTCGCGACGTGGGGCATGCGGGCGGTCGGCGAGATCGACCTGGGGAAGCCTCGCTGGGCAGACGACCCAACGGCGGTGATGTCGTCGTTGCAGGCCTATGCGGCCTTACCCGACGATGCCGAGACCCCGGCTGCGGGCTTCGAACGCGGCAAGACAGAGGCGGTCGCCGCCCTCGATCGGCTCACCGCGACCCTGTCCCGACAAGGGTTGATGGGCCGGTTGAGGGCGAAGCAGATCGCCGCCCTGGTGAAGCGCGTACGGGCGACCTTCGGTGCCAGAGAGACCCCGAAGTTCACGATCGTCCGAATCCTGGGGGTGGTCCGGTCTGGGCTGCTCGCGTCCGGCGCTGAGCTTGTGGCGGCCGGCCGCCTGACCGAGCCCGACGACGTGCTGATGCTTCATGTGGGGGAGCTCCGGGCAGCCTGGGAGAGCGACCCGGCAACCCTGCGAACCCTTGTCGCCGAACGCCGAGCCGGCTACGCCCGAGAAGTCCGTCGCCGTCAAGTTCCGCGGCTGATGCTGGGCGACGGCCGCACGTTCTACGAGGGCGTCGCCGACCCCGGCGACGGTTCCCTCGGCGGCTCACCCGTCTCACCAGGGGTGGCCGAGGGCCCGGTCAGGGTGGTCCTGTCTCCCGCCAACGCCGGCCTGAAGCCCGGTGAGATCCTGGTCTGCCCCGGCACCGACCCCGCCTGGACCCCGCTCTTCCTCGTGGCAGCCGGACTGGTCACCGAGGTCGGCGGCATGATGACCCACGGGTCGGTGGTCGCCAGGGAGTACGGCATCCCAGCGGTCGTCGGAGTCCACGACGCGACCACCAGGCTCACGACGGGGATGCGCATACGGCTGGACGGCTCGGCAGGAACCATCACGATCCTCGACTAGCGTCGGATCCGACAACGAGGAGGGCCATGCGTCCCATGCTTGCGGTCCCGGCCGCGGTCCCCGGCGTGCCTCCGGCTGGGCCAGAGTGGGTGCACGAGGTGAAGTGGGACGGTGTTCGGGTCCTGGCCGAGGTGACCGGCGGTTCCGTACGGCTGATGAACCGGACCGAAGGTGACATCACCGGTGGTTACCCCGAGATCGTGGCGACCGTGGGTGGGCTGCCGGATGTGCTGCTCGACGGCGAGGTGGTCGCGTTCGACGACTCCGGGCGGCCGACGCTGCAGGCGATCGCGCATCGGATGCATGTACGGGACCCGCGGCGCACCTCGGCACTGTCGAAGACGCGGCCGGTCAGCTACATGGTCTTCGACCTGCTCTCGTTGAACGGTACGGACCTGACCCGGCTGCCGTTGATGGAGCGGCGTGCCCTCCTTGACGAGCTCGGGCTCGAGCGCGTCACGGCCACACATCTGGGGCAGCCCGTCTGGCGTCTGTCGGAGATGCACGACGACGGTGCCCTGCTCGCCGACGTGACTGCCGCGACCGGTCTCGAAGGGGTGGTGAGCAAGCGACGCTCATCGCCGTACGTTCCCGGGGGCCGAAGTGACGCCTGGGTCAAGGTGCCGCATCGGCACGAGCTGGTGGGCGTGATCGGCGGCTGGGTATCCGAGACCGACAGCCCCAACCGGCTCGGGTCGGTGTGGATCGGCCAGGCAGCGGACGAGGCCACCTTCGCGATCGCGCCGGTGCTGTATCCCCTTGCCAGAGCCGGTTCTGGGCTGTCGCACGCTTCACGCGACGATCTGCTCCAGGTGCTTCGCGAGATCCAGACGCGAACGTGCCCGTTCGATCCTCGTCCCACCGAGCCCGAAGTGAGACGGACCACCTGGGTCGAGCCACTGCTCTGCGTCCAGATCCGTTACCTCGGCTCCAACGACGGCGGCACCCTGCGCCAACCGGTCCTCCGCGCGCTCCGCCCTGACGTGCTCCCCGTCGACGCCGCCACCGCGGAACTATGGGACATCAGCGGCTGACGGCTCGTGGATCCCTCTTGACGACTGAGCCCGATGGTCAGTGCCCGTCCCTCCCGCGAAGCACGTTGTCGTAGTGGAGATCGCCATGCACGACTGAGGTCGGGTCCACCGCCAGCAACCGAGCGCCTGCGCTCACCGCCTGCTCGGCGAACCGTGACGGAACAGCATGCCGGGGCAGTGTTCCTACGCCATCGAGCCACCGCGCTACGAGGGATCGCAGGTCCGGCAGCTTGGGCGTCGGCGCGACGTGGAGCACTCCGTACAGCTGCGCGACCTCGTCGCACGCGTCGAGGTCGTCGAGCTCGTTGAGGTCACTGGGGCCCAGCCGCTCCAGGAGCAGCGCGCCCCGGCGCGGGTCGGCTCGCCAGAGCTCGACGGCTCCCGTTCCCGCCCACCGTTGCAACGCGGGGATCTCGCCTCGGCTCTCCTCGTCGACCAGCACCAGCTTGAGCGCGGCGGGCCGGTGGTCGACCGTACGGACGGGGAAAACGATCCCGTTGAACCCATGGCGCGGCTCCCCGTCGTAGTCAAGCTCCCACGCGTCGGTGATGTCATCGGCCAGCGTTCCCAGACCGTCGATCCAGGCGACCCAGCGGTCGCCGAGGCCGCGCTGCTCAGCGAGTCCGGGAGGGATCCCGTCCGGAGGTCGCGTCACGAGGCTGGTCGGGACCGGGCTAGGCGACCTGGTGAGTCCAGCCGTACGGGTCGTCGGCCCGGCCGTACTGGATGTCGAGCAGGCGGTTCCTGAGCGCTCGCGTCTGCTCCCCGGCGGCGCCGTCGCCGACCATCACGTCATCACCCTCGGGCGTGGCGAAGCCGCTGATCGGGGTGATCACGGCAGCCGTGCCGCAGGCCAGCACCTCGGCGATCGCCCCCTCGCGAACCCCGGCCAGCACCTCGGCGAACTCCACCTTGCGCTCCACCGTGCGCAGCCCCACCTCGGGAGCGATGGTCAGGATCGAGTCGCGCGTGACCCCGTCGAGGATGGTGCCCGACAACGCGGGTGTCACCAGGTCGCCATCACGGGTGACGAACAGGATGTTCATCGTGCCGCACTCCTCAACCCAGCGATGCTCGGCCCCATCCAGCCAGAGCACCTGGCCACAGCCGTGCTGCTGCGCCTCGGCGGCAGCCGCCAACGAGGCGGCGTAGTTGCCGCCACACTTAGCCGCGCCCGTCCCGCCCGGCGCCGCCCGGGTGTACGAGGGCGTCACCCACAGCTTCACCGGATCGGGGTAGTACGGACCAGCCGGTGTCGTCACGACGGCGTACGTGTATCGCTTCGCCGCCCGTACGCCCAAGAAGGTCTCGTCGGCGATCATGAACGGCCGGATGTAGAGCGACTGCTCGCCCTCTGCGTCCGGCACCCACGCCTGGTCGAGGGCAACCAGGTCGGTCACCGAGTCGACGAAGTCCTCCACGGGCAGCGGCGGCATCGACATCCGTACGGCCGACTGAGCGAACCGAGCAGCGTTCTTCTCCGGACGGAACAGGTTCACCCCACCGTCGGGACGCCGATAGGCCTTCATCCCCTCGAAGATCTCCTGCGCGTAGTGGAACACCCCCGCCGCAGGATGCATCTGGAGCGGCTGCACGGCCTCAATGCTGAGGTCGTGCCAACCACGCTCGGCGGTCCAGGTCGCGCGAGCCATGTGGTCGCCGTAGTCCTTGCCGAGTACGGGGTGCGCGACGGCAGCCGCCCTGGCCTCGACGGACGTGGGATGGGGGCTCGGCGTGACGGTGAAACGCGACATGACGGGATCGTACGGGCCCACCTCCAGCCGAGTGGAGCAGTTTCGGGGGGTGGTCCGACCACCGTCTACCCTGGACGGGTTCCCCACCGCGACAAGGAGATCCGCATGATCACCCGCCCCTTTGCCCTTCGACTCTCGGCTGTTGCACTGACCGGACTGCTCGCCCTCGGCGCCTGCAGCTCCACCACCGCGCCTCCCACCACGACGGGAGGGGCGACCACCGCGACCAGCGCCGCGCCGTCGTCCGCAGCACCTGCCACATCGGCCGCCACCTCGGCAGCGCCGGCCTCGACCGCTCCGCAGTCGGGCGCCACCGTGTCGGTCGACACCTTCGCCGCCCGAATGACCAAGGCGGCCACCTCGTTCAAGACCGCAGCCGTTGACATGTCCATCGACACCGCGCAGGGCGGGACGAAGGCCAAGGGCGTCATGGACCAGACCGACCCGAAGAACCGCAAGATGAAGCTGGCCATGACCATCTCCGGCCGTGAGATGGAGATGATCCTGGTCGACGGTCAGGCCTACATGACGTCGCCGACCGCACCGGGCAAGTACATCAAGCTGCCGTCGGACCAGGTCGCCTCGACGGTGAACAACCTCGACCTCGCCCAGCAGATCAACCAGCTGAAGTCGTCGATCACCACGGTGACCTTCGTCGGCTCGGAGAACGTCGGCGGTGCACCCGCCGACCACTACCAGTACAAGGCCACCGCGAGCGGCACCCCCATCACTGGCGACATCTGGTTCGACGCCAGGGACCGCCCGGTCCAGGCGAAGACCGCGCTCGCACAGGGGGCGACCACGCTGACGTACAGCAACTTCGACGCCCCCGTGACGATCACCGCGCCGCCGGCTGACCAGATCGTCGGGTGACGCGCTGACGAAGCCGCACAAGACAAGAGCCGCACCTGGACGTCCCAGGTGCGGCTCTGTGCTTTCTGGGGGTGGAACCCCCAGAAAGATTGCTAGACGGAGCTCGGCCCCGCCCAGAGGTTGAGGCCACCCTCCTGCGCGTGCTTGTCGATCGCCTTCAGCTCGGCGTCGCTGAACTCGAGGTTCTTGACCGCCTCGACGGAGTCGTCGAGCTGGGCGACCGAGGAGGCGCCGATCAGCGCCGACGTCACCACCGGGTTCCGCAGCACCCATGCGATCGCCATCTGCGCCAGCGTCTGGCCGCGCTTCTTGGCGATCCGGTTGAGGGCCGCGATGTGGGTGATGTTCTCGTCGGTGAGCAGCGTGGTCGACAGTGACTTCGACTGCGAGGCTCGCGACCCCTCCGGTACGCCCTTGAGGTAGCGGTCGGTCAGCATCCCCTGGGCCAGCGGCGAGAAGGCGATGCAGCCGACGCCGGTCTCGCCGAGCACGTCGAGCAGCCCCTCCTCGACCCAGCGGTTCAACATCGAGTACGACGGCTGGTGGATCAGCAGCGGCGTGCCGAGGTCCTTGAGGATCTCGACAGCCCTCTGGGTGCGGTGCGGCGAGTACGACGAGATGCCGATGTAGCGCGCCCGCCCCGACCGTACGGCGTAGTCGAGCGCACCCATCGTCTCCTCGAGCGGGGTGTCCGGGTCAGCGCGGTGGTGATAGAAGATGTCGACGTGGTCGAGGCCCATCCGGGCGAGCGACGCGTCGAGGGAGTCGAGCAGGTACTTGCGCGAGCCGAGATCCCCGTACGGCCCGGGCCAGAAGTCCCAGCCGGCCTTCGTGGAGATGACCAGCTGCTCGCGGTACGGGCGGAAGTCGTTGCGGAAGTGGCGGCCGAAGTTCTCCTCGGCTGACCCGTACGGCGGCCCGTAGTTGTTGGCCAGGTCGAAATGGGTGATGCCCAGGTCGAAGGCCCGGCGGAGGGTGGCGCGTTGGTTGGCGAACGGCACATCGTCGCCGAAGTTGTGCCACAGCCCGAGGGACACAGCGGGCAGGACCAGGCCGGAGTTGCCAGTGCGGCGGTACGGCATCCGCCCGTCGTAGCGGGCGGGGTCAGCGTGGTACGGATCAAGGATCGGCATACCCTGAACTTATCGGGAACTCAGTCGTCGGGGTCGCCGAGATGCCGGTTCCGTGTGCTCCGGATGACCAGCCTCAGGTACTGCACCACCGCGATCACGAGAGACCCGCCCAGCAGGACCGTCCACAGGACCGCATCCTCCCTGCCACCGAGGGCGTCCATCAACGCCAGCCAGAAGATCCAGCCGAACGCCAGGACAGCAACGGCGCCCATCAGCAGCCCGGGCAGGTTGGCGATCACCTCACCGGACGAGCGGCTGGTAGTACGGCGGCTGACGCTGGTTCGGGGAGACGTACGGATGCCCCGCTCCAGGTTCTTGCCTGACCCTCGCGAGCGACGCGGCGGTGGGGCTCCCGCGGGGGACCAGTTCTGCTCCTCGGCCACGTCTGCCGCGGGCGGCTGCTCCCAGACCGCACCCTGACCGTCCGCGGCGGGGTAGGCCTCGTACACGCCTGGAGTCGTGGCCGACGGAGGGACGCGTACGGGCTCCGGGACGGCTGACGGGTCGACCTCGGGGCTGGGTTCCGGCACGGGAGCGCTGGCCGTGCCGCCGAGATGGGTCATGACTTCACCGTACCCACCCGTCGACAAGCTCAGGGACCGGTGCCTGGTCGTTCCACCAGCGATCAGCGAGCGACCGGCGACCAGCGCCCCACCTCCACCAGCGCACGACCGGGGAGGGAACGCTGCCGGCCAGCTCACGACCGGTGGGGCTCAGACTTGGGAGAGGACGTCCATGATCGGATCGGTCATCACGTGGTCGGTGTCACCGTTGGCGGTCGACCGGTCACCGCACAACACCATGGCGGTACGACCCAGGACATGGCGATGCCCCCTCACGAACTCCGTGAAGCTCTGCTCGGCGCTGGCCATGTCAGGGAAGACGGATCAGAGGGCGGAAAGGTTGAGCGGTGCCCTTCGACAAGCTCAGGGACCGAGACTGACCTCCCGATCGTGGCCCCACCGACCCC
>Ga0116179_1002652_pt1 | contig 12717 bp, 10 predicted proteins | sample AD_UKC071_MetaG_FD_89751 | JGI IMG/M metagenome (GOLD analysis project Ga0116179, IMG submission 89751) | Active sludge microbial communities of municipal wastewater-treating anaerobic digesters from USA - AD_UKC071_MetaG | ecosystem: Engineered > Bioreactor > Anaerobic > Digestate | place: USA...
GCGGCGGCGGCGGCCTGTGCGTTGATCTGGGCCTCGAGGGTGCCGCCGAGCCCGGTCAGCAGCTGGCTGACGGCGAGGTTGGCCGCCGACGAGGTGAGCACCTCGGGCGCGACGCCCGGCGCCGCGCCGAGGATGATCGCGCCGTAGACCTCGCGCTTCTCGATCGCGGTGACCGCGGCGTCGTAGCCCTTGTTGCCGGCCTTCGTCCCCGCCCGTTCGATGGCCTGCTCGGTCGTGTCGGCCGTGATGACACCGTAGATCACCGGCATGCGGGAGCTCAGCGACACCTGGGCGATGCCCTTCGCGTTTTCGGCCGCGACGTAATCGAAATGCGGCGTCTCGCCCCGGATGACCACACCGAGGGCCACCACCGCATCGTGGTTGCGGGCGAGTTCCTGGGCGACGACCGGGATCTCGATCGCCCCATGCACCCGGACCACGGTGGGCTCGGCGACACCGGCGGCCGTGGCGACCCGGCGTGCTCCGTCCAGCAGGGCCTCGCAGATGGTGGCGTGCCAGGTGCTGGTCACGATCGCCATCTTCAGCGCGGAGGCATCCATCGCCGGAACCTCCGGAATACCCGCGCCCCCGCTCATCTCCGCGCTCCTTGTGCTCGACCTCGTTGTTTCACTGGGCCCTGTCTCACCGGGCACCACCGAGGTCACCGGGCACGCCGACGGCGTCGTCGTAGTCCTCCAGCCCGCTCAGTTCGTGTCCCATCCGGTCCCGCTTGGTTCTCAGATAGCGGATGTTCTCCGCGGTCGCCCGGACCGGCAGGGGTACACGGTCGACGATCTCGAGGCCGTACCCGTCGAGGCCGACCCGCTTGGCCGGGTTGTTGGTCAGCAGTCGCATGGACCGGACCCCCAGGTCCACCAGGATCTGAGCCCCGATGCCGTAGTCGCGGGCGTCAGCGGGAAATCCGAGTTCGAGATTCGCGTCGACCGTGTCGACACCGGTGTCCTGCAATTGATAGGCCTGCAACTTGTGCATCAGGCCGATCCCCCGGCCCTCGTGACCACGCATGTAGAGCACCACGCCGCGACCCTCGTCGGCGACCATCGCCATCGCCGCGTCGAGTTGCGGGCCGCAGTCGCAGCGCAACGAACCGAAAACATCGCCGGTGAGGCATTCGGAATGCACCCGAACCAGCACGTCATGGCCGTCGTTCAGCGGTCCGGCGATGTCGCCGCGAACCAGGGCGACATGCTCGACGTCCTCGTAGACGCTGGCGTAACCCACAGCCCGGAACTCGCCGTGTGCTGTGGGAATCCGAGCCTCGGCGACCCGTTCAATGAGCTTCTCGTGCTTACGCCGGTACTTGATCAGGTCGGCGATCGAGATCATGGCGAGGTCGTGCTCGTCGGCGAAGATCCGCAACTCGTCGGTCTGCGCCATCGCGCCTTCGTCCTTCTGACTGACGATCTCGCAGATCGCGCCGGCGGGTTGCAGGCCCGCAAGCTTCGCCAGGTCCACGGCGGCTTCGGTGTGGCCGGGGCGGCGCAGCACGCCGCCTTCCTTGGCCCGCAACGGCACCACGTGGCCGGGTTTGGTGAAGTCCTCCGACCCACTGTGCGGATCGGCGAGCAACCGCATCGTGGTGGCTCGGTCCGCGGCGGAAATGCCGGTTCCCACGCCGCGGCGGGCGTCCACCGTCACGGTGTAGGCGGTGCCGTGCTTGTCCTGGTTGACGGCGTACATCGGCAGCAGACCCAGTCGGTCGCACACCGAACCGTCCAGTGGGACACACAGATAGCCGGAGGTGTAGCGCACCATGAACGCCACCAGTTCCGGGGTCGCCTTCTCGGCGGCGAAGACCAGATCGCCCTCGTTCTCGCGGTCCTCGTCGTCGATGACGACGACGGCCTTGCCCGCCGCGATATCGGCGACCGCCCTCTCGATGGTGTCCAGCCTGGTCATATCTGCCCTTCGGAGTCTGCGCTCCTGCGAGTCGGTGAGCCCGGAGTCGGTGAGCCACCAGTATGAACCACGGCCGGGACACTCCCTGCCGGGCCGGTGACCCCGCCCGGCCGCGCCGCGTTGACCGGGGCACCCGCGCACCCCTAGGTTAGGTGTATCGAAACGGCCTGGGTGCCCCTGGCAATCGGATGTATGTGACGGCGCCACCCAGCGGGGAGTGGGTGATGAGTTGTCCAACGGGATGACCTCCAAACGGGTGGTCCGGTGGGGTGCGGCGGCGTTCGCCTTGGGCATGTCGCTGGCCGGCCCGCAAGCTGTGGCGTCCGCGGACAACCTCGGTGACGAGTCGTCGGCGAGTACGGCGAAGTCGGCCGCCGACCGAGACGCACGCACCGCACCGGCACGGCACGGTCGGGCCGACCGGCCGACCCCCGCACACCGCACCGCATCGCCGTCGGCAGCCGTCGACGCGGCGGCAACACCCGGTGAGGACACCCCCCGCACGGTGTCGACCCCCAATCGGGCGGAACGGCGCGCGGCCGTTCGCCGCGATGACGGTGCGGCGGCATCGGACCTACCGCGACGTGTGGCCGGGCTTGGCACGCGGCCTCTCCGGGAGGCGATCGCCGTTCCGCCGGTGAGCAATCCGCAACTCGACAAGAACCTGCCGATCGAGGCGAATCTGCCGGTGCCCGATGGCATTTCACCGATCTTCCCAGCTGCGCAGGCCGCCGCTCCGGCAGATCGGGCCGACGCCCCCGCAGACCAGGCCGGCGCCCCGGCAGACCACGTCGCCACCATCGGAGTCCCGGCGGCGGCCGCGACCGCGGACGCGGTAGCCGCTGCACTCGGTGACGTCTTCGGTCCCATCCAGGCGTTCGTCGAGGGTATTGCCCTCCTGGTGCGACGGACCTTCTTCAACGAGGCGCCGACCGTCGCCCCCGTGCAACTGACCGGTCAGGTTGCCGGACCGATCACGGGCAACGTCGGTGCGGTCGACCCCGAAGGCGATCCGATCACCTACAGCCTCAGTGCGGCCCCGGTCTTCGGCACCGTCACGATCGGTTCGGACGGCAGCTACGTCTACACCCCCGGCCCGGATTTCGCCGGCACCGACGCGTTCACCGTCTCCGCCGCCGACTCGGGTCTGCGTTTCAACCTGTTCAACCCGTTCCGCCCCGCCTACACGCTGGGCAACGCCGTGGTGACCCAGGGAATCAGCGGACCCCGCCTGCAGTTCGAATTCATCTACTCCGGCGGGGCGATGCTGTGGTCGCAGGAGGCCCGAGCCGCCCTGGAATCCACCGCGACCATCCTCGGCTCCTACTTTGTGCTGACGTCCCCGGTGACCGTGACCTACACGGTCAACGGCGAACTGTCTCCGCTGTCGGGAACGCTGGCCTCCGCCTCCAGCGACATGATCAGCTCCCGGCCCGGGTTCTTCCCGACCGTAGTGCAGGCGAAGATCATTTCCGGAGTCGACGCCAACGGCGCCGCACCTGACGGGGAGATCACCTGGAACTTCGGCAGCCCGTGGGCGTTCGGCCCCACGGTGGTGAACGGCCAGTACGACTTCCAGTCGGTGGCGATGCACGAACTGATGCACACCCTGGGTTTCCTGTCCAACATCAGCGAACCCGGCACCAACACCGGCACCGGCTGGACGGCGTTCGACGGTTTCCTGGTGACCGCTGACGGCACCCAGCTGATCGGCGAGGACTACGTCTGGATCAGCGCCTACGACACGAACCTGACCGGCGGCAACGGTGGTGTGTTCTTCGGCGGCCCGAACGCCGTCGCGGCCAACGGCGGCCCAGTTCCGGTGTACACACCCAACCCGTGGCAGGGCGGCAGCTCGATGTCCCACCTGAACGACCAGAGCTTCTACGGCCGCAACGAGCAGCTGATGAACGCCCGGGTGAGCATGGGCCCGGGGATCCGGACACTCAGCACGCTGGAAACCGCGATCCTCACGGATCTGGGCTACACGATGGTTCCCGCACCCGGGTCCGCCGCTGTGCTCCTGCTCGGGGTGTTCTTCCTCCGCCGGCGCCGCCGGGTCTAACGGGCGGCCAGCAACCGTTCGACGTACTTCGCGATCACGTCCGCCTCGAGGTTGACCGTCGTTCCCGGTACCGCCTGCCCGAGGGTGGTCAGAGCCAATGTGGTGGGTATCAGCGACACTTCGAACCAGTGTCGCGGGGCCGTGTCGGGTCCGTCCTGATCGGCACCGTCCCGGCCCACCGCCGACACCGTCAGGGAAACACCGTCAACGGTGATCGACCCCTTCTCCACCACATAGCGGGCCAGCGAGTCGGGCAGCGCGATGCGGACGACCTCCCAGTGTTCGGACGGGGTTCGGGACAGCACCTCACCGGTCCCGTCGACGTGGCCCTGCACGATATGCCCGCCCAATCGGCCGTTCACGGGTGCAGCCCGTTCCAGGTTGACCCGGCTACCCGCCGCAACCTCGGCCAGACTCGACCGGCGCAGGGTCTCGGCCATCACATCGGCGCTGAACCGGCCACCGGGAAGAACGTCGACGACCGTCAGGCAGACGCCGTTGACGGCGATCGAGTCGCCATGGCGGGCGCCGTCGACGACCACCGGACCCTGAATGACGAGCCACGCGGCGTCGCCCAGGTCCTCTCGATCGGTGACCTCACCCAGTTCTTCCACGATGCCGGTGAACACACCGCCAATTTAGCCTTCCCCGGACAATTCGGCCGCCGCGGCGGCGGTCACCGGGCACCGGGCCGACGACCCTCTACGATGCAGCTATGCCGATGTTCCGGAGAACTTTCGCTGTCCTGACCTCGCTGGCGGCCGCCGCGGCACTCGCCTCGGGCTGTTCGTCGAAGCCATCCGAGCCGCTGCCCGAGGCCGCTCCGCTGGTGCAACAGTCGATCGCCACGACCAAGGCGCTCAAGAGCGCGCACCTCGAGATCGCCGTCAACGGCAAGATCGACGGTTTGCCGGTCAAGACGCTCTCCGGTGATCTCACCAACGAGCCCAGCGTGGCCATCAAGGGCAGCTCGAAGATCACGATGGGTGGATCCGACGTCGATATCCAGCTCGTCGTGCTCGACGGGACCCTCTACGCCGCCCTCACCCCGGACAGCTGGCTGGACATGGGGCCGGCAGCCGAGGTGTACGACCCGTCGGTGATCCTGAACCCCGACAGCGGTCTGGCCAATATGCTCGCCAGCATCACCGAACCCAAGTCCGAGGGCTTCGACACCATCGGCGGCGTGTCGACGGTTCGGATCAGCGGCAAGGTCGGCGCCGACGCGGTCAACAAGCTGATCCCGCAGATCAAGGCCACCGGGCCGCTGTCGGCGACGACCTGGATCGAGAAGGACGCGCCGCACCAGCTGGTCCAGGCCCGGGTGGATCAGAGCGAGGGCAACAGCGTGCAGCTGACCCTGTCCGAGTGGGACAAGCCGGTCACCGTCACCAAGCCCGCGGTGTGATGCCGGCACACAGCCGACACCGGATGCCGGCAATGGGTAGCAGTCGGCGCATCGCGATCGGGGCGGGCAGCCTCGCGGTCCTGCTGGGCGCGCTGGACACCTACGTGGTGGTCACGATCATGCGTGACATCATGCGCGACGTCGGTATCCCGCTGAACAAGATTCAGCAGGTCACCCCGATCATCACCGGCTACCTGCTGGGCTATGTGGCCGCCATGCCGCTGCTCGGACGGGCCTCTGACCGGTTCGGCCGCAAACTCGTCCTGCAGCTCAGCCTCGCCGGGTTCGCGGTCGGTTCGGTCATCACCGCGCTGTCCAACGACTTGACGACGCTGGTCATCGGCCGGGTGGTGCAGGGCACCGCCAGTGGCGCGCTGCTTCCGGTGACGCTGGCATTGGCGGCCGACCTGTGGGCAGCCCGCAACCGGGCGGCCGTCCTCGGCGGTATCGGCGCCGCCCAGGAGCTGGGCAGTGTGCTCGGTCCGCTGTACGGCATCGGCGTGGTCTGGCTGCTCAACACCTGGCGGGACGTGTTCTGGATCAACGTTCCGCTCGCGGCGATCGCGATGGTGCTGATCCACATCAGCCTTCCGGGGCGGGACCGGGACCGGGAACCGCAGCGGGTGGACGTCGTCGGTGGGCTGCTGCTGGCACTGGCCCTCGGCCTGGCGGTGATCGGGCTGTACAACCCGGACCCGAACGGCAAACAGGTGCTGCCCAGCTGGGGCCTGCCGATGGTGATCGGTGCGCTGCTGGCGGCCATCGCCTTCGGCGTCTGGGAGCGGTTCGCCCGCACCCGGTTGATCGAACCGGCGGGAGTGCGGTTCCGGCCGTTCCTGGCCTCGCTGGCCACCTCGGTATCCGCCGGTGCCGCGCTGATGGTGACCCTGGTGAACATCGAACTGTTCGGACAGGGCGTCCTGGGCAAGGACCAGAACCAGGCCGCGGGGCTGCTGCTGCACTTCCTGGTGGCGCTGCCGATCGGCGCGCTGGTCGGGGGCTGGCTGGCCACCCGGATCGGCGACCGGCTGGTGGCCTCCGCCGGGATGCTGATCGCGGGGTTCGCCTACTGGCTGGTGTCGCACTGGACCGTCGACGTGCTGACCGCCCGCCACGACCTCGGCATCATCACGCTGCCCACCTTCGGCACCGATCTGGCGCTGGCCGGCATCGGCCTGGGCCTGGTGATCGGTCCGTTGACGTCGGCGGCACTGCGGGTGGTGCCCGCGGCCCAGCACGGCATCGCCTCCTCCCTGGTGGTGGTGGCCCGGATGACCGGGATGCTGGTCGGGGTGGCTGCGCTCAGCGCGTGGGGTGTCTACCGGTTCAACCAGATCATGGCGACCCTGCCGAAGCCCTCCGGTTCGGTGTTCGACATCGCGACCAAGGTTGCCGAGAACGGCCGAATCGCCTACACCGTGCAGTACGGCGAGATCTTCCTCATCACCGCCGTCATCTGTGTCGCGGGAGCGTTGTCCGCGTTGCTGATCGGTGGCCGGGACGAGTACGCCGAGCCTGATGCCGAGGGCGGCTCCGAGTCCGGCACCGGGTCCGACTCCGACGCCGGGTCCGGCACCGGGCCCGGCGCTCACTTCCCGTCGGCTGGCGCCGACTCCCCTCCCGGCTCCGTCCCCGTCCGTTGAACGTCCACTCCGCTGCCCCGCCACGACCCTCGACCCGGCCATCGACCCGGGGGGCGACTCGGCGGGCGAATTGGGACAAGCCCTCCACGGCCCGCCCTGCGGGTCGGTACCCTCGCCCCATGCGGGTGACGACGTGCTGACCGCGGCACTGCGCGACCTGCAGTGGCGTAAGCGCCGTTTCGTCATCGCCATCGTCGGCACCGGCCTGGTTTTCGCGATGACCCTGGTGCTTACCGGGCTGGCCAACGGGTTCCGCGTCGAGGCGGTCCGCACGGTGGATTCGCTGGGCCTCGACGGCTACCTGGTGAAGTCCGGCGCAACCGGGCCGTTCCTGGGATCCTCCGCCTTCCCCGCCGTCAAGCTGCAGATTCCCGGCGTGAAGGACGCCGTCCCTCTGGTGTACGGCAGCGCCACGATGCAGGACCACGGCACTCCTCGCAGCGTCAACATCTTCGGATCTCCCGAGCGGGGACCCGGGATCCCGCCCATCGAGCAGGGCCGGCCGCCGGCTATGCCGCACGAGGCCGCAGTGTCGAGCACCATGAACAAACCGATCGGCGCCACCGTGGAGATCGGCTCACGGAACTTGCAGATCGTCGGAATCGTCGACGATTCCACGGCCCTGGCCGGCCAGTCGAATGTGTTTCTGACCGTGGCCGGGGCACAGAAGCTGTTGTTCTCCGATCAGGCGTTGATCTCCTCCATCGGGGTCCAACCGCTTCCCGAGCGGGTTCCGAGCGGCTTCACCCTGGTCAACCGGGAGGGCGCCATCAACGACCTCTTGCGGGCGCTGACGGGTGCGCGGCAGGCGATGACGCTGATGGCCGGGTTGTTGTGGATCGTCGCCGCGCTGATCGTCGGGTCGATGATCTACATGTCCGCCATCGAACGGACCCGCGACTTCGCGGTCTTCAAAGCCGTCGGCGTGCCGACCAGGGCCATCCTGGCCGGCCTTGCCATGCAGGCGGTGATCGTCGCGGTCCTCGCGGCGGTGCTCGGCGGCGTGCTCTCGGTTCTGCTCGGACCGCTCTTTCCGATGCGGGTGGACATCCCTCAGGTGGCGTTTCTGCTGCTGCCCGTGGTGGCGATCACCATCGGCGTGCTGGCGAGTCTTGCCGGGCTGCGCCGGGCGGTCACCGTCGACCCCGCCCTGGCCTTCGGAGGACCCTGACCACCATGGGTGATCTGCGCATCAAGGACCTGGTGGTCGAGTACACCAGCGGTCAGGAGTCGGTACGGCCGATCAACGGCCTGAGTCTGGACGTCCCGGCGGGGTCCCTGGCGATCCTGCTGGGGCCCAGCGGCTGCGGCAAGACGACCCTGCTGTCCTGTCTCGGCGGCATTCTGCGGCCCAGCGCCGGGCGAATCGAGTTCGGCGATATCGACCTCACCAAGCTGGATGCGAGGGAACTCTCGGACTACCGGCGCAACACCGTCGGCATCGTCTTCCAGGCGTTCAACCTGGTGCCCAGTCTGACCGCGATCGAGAACGTGATGGTGCCCCTGCGTGCCGCCCGCGTCGGCCGGCACGAAGCCCGCGAGCGGGCCGCCGAACTTCTGACGCGGGTAGGCCTCGCCAACCGGATGGGACACCGGCCCGGGGATCTCAGCGGCGGTCAGCAGCAGCGGGTGGCGGTCGCCCGGGCCATCGCCCTCGACCCACCGCTGTTGATCGCGGACGAACCGACCGCGCACCTGGACTACATCCAGGTCGAGGAGGTGCTGCGGCTGATCCGCGAACTGGCCTCCGGCGAGCGGGTGGTCGTGGTCGCCACCCATGACACCCGGATGCTGCCGCTGGCCGATCGGGTGGTCGAACTGGTGCCGCACCTGTCGGCCACCGACCACGAGCCGCAAACCATCACCCTGGCCGCCGGTGAGACCCTGTTCGAGCAGGGGACCATGGGCGATTCGATCTACGTCGTCTCCGAGGGCGAGATCGAACTGGTCCGCGAATTGCCCAGCGGTGACGAGGAAATCGCCACCACGGCAAGTCCCGGCGAGTACTTCGGCGAGATGGGGCCGCTGTTCGCGCTACCGCGCTCGGCGACCGCCCGAGCGCGTACCGACAGCACCGTCATCAGCTACACGGTGCAGGGCTTCCGCGAACTCATGGGAGCCGGGGGCTCGCGGGACATCATCGAGCACAAGGGGCTCAGCGCGGCGGGACGAGACTGAGCAGCAGGTCCGGCCCGATCTTCTCGACGTCGTCATAGTTCCAGCGCAGCGCGTCGGCAATGGTGGTGACGCCGATGTCGTCCACCGCGGTCTTGGGCCCGCCCAACAGAATGGGCGCGACATACGCCAGGATCCGATCCACCGCACCGGCCCGCAGGAAGGCGCCGGCCAGAGTCGGGCCGCCTTCCAGCATGATGTCGGTGCGGTCCGCGAGTGCCCGCAGAACCTCGTTCACGTTCCGGGTGCGCAGGTGCAGGGTGGGGCAGTCCCGGCTCAGTACCCGTGACTGCGGCGGAATGTCCCGCTCGCCGACGACGACGCGCAGTGGCTGCCGCGCCGCCAACCCGCCCTCGGGCAGCCGGGCGGTCAGACTCGGATCGTCCGCGATCACCGTTCCCGTGCCCACCACGATCGCGTCGGCGGCGGCGCGACGGCGGTGCACATCGGCGCGTGCCGCCTCGCTGGTGATCCACTGCGAGGATCCGTCCGCGGCGGCGCTCCTCCCGTCGATGCCGGCGGCGAACTTCCAGGTCAGGTGCGGGCGGCCGGTCCGCTGCCGGTGCAGCCACTCGCGCAGCGGACCGTTGGCGACGTCGGCTGCCGCAACACCACCGGTCACCCGCACACCGGCCGCAGTCAGCCGTCGCGCCCCGCCCGCGGCGATCGGGTTGGGGTCGCCCACCGCATAGACCACCGCGGCAACCCCCGCGGCGAGGAGTGCGTCGACACACGGTGGGGTCCGACCGTGATGGTTGCAGGGTTCCAGGGTGACGACCGCCGTCCCGCCGGCGGCCCGCTCCCCCGCTTCCCGCAGTGCGACCACTTCGGCGTGCGCTCCGCCGACGGGTTCGGTGGCACCCCATCCGACCCGCTGCCCGCCGGCGTCGAGGATCACCGCGCCCACCGGCGGATTGGGGTACGTGGCCCCTTTGACCCGCTCGGCCTGTTCCAGCGCCGTTCTCATGGCCGCGGCGAGGTGCCGCGGGACGGTCATGCGGTCAGATGCGGTGCCGCGACACCGGCGCGGCGGCGCAGTGCTTCCACCGCGGCACCCGGGTCCTGGGCCCCGTACACCGCCGATCCGGCGACGAAACAGTCGACTCCGGCTTCGGCCGCCGCTTCGATGGTGTCGGCGTTGATACCCCCGTCGATCTCGACCAGGATGGTCAACTCGCCGGCATCGACCAGACGCCGCGCTGTGCGGACCTTGTCGAGCACCTCCGGGATGAAGCTTTGACCGCCGAAGCCGGGTTCCACCGACATCACCAGCAGGGTGTCGAAGCTCCGCAGAATCTCCAGGTAGGGCTGCAGTGGTGTGCCGGGTTTGACCGACAGCCCGGCCTTGGCTCCGGCTGCGCGGATGTCCCGGGCAACCGAGACCGGATTCTGGGTGGCCTCGGCGTGGAACGTGACATTGTGCGCACCGGCTTCGGCGTAACCGGGCGCCCACCGGTCCGGATCCTCGATCATCAGGTGGCAGTCCAGCGGGATGTCGGTGGCCTTGAGCAGACTTTCCACCACCGGCAGCCCCAGGGTCAGGTTCGGCACGAAGTGGGCGTCCATCACATCGACATGCAGCCAGTCCGCGCCCTCGACGGCAGCGGCCTCGTCGGCCAGTCGGGCGAAATCGGCGGACAGGATCGACGGCGCGATCATCGGTCGCGGCGGTGTTGGCATGGCAGTCACCTTAAGGCTTCGACATCCAGGCGGCGGTCAGAGGTTCTTGCGCAGGACCGCGGCGAACATCGCGTCCGTTCCGTGCCGGTGCGGCCACAGTTGGACGTAGGGCCCGTCGCCCACCTCGTCGGCGGGGGCGAACAGCGGCCGGGCGTCAAGGGCGCTGACCGGCTGCCGACGAAGTGCATCGGAGACCACGCCGACCGTCTCGGCCAGATGCGGCGAGCAGGTCGCGTAGAGCACTACCCCACCGGGGCGGGTCAGGGCGATCGCCGACGCCAGCAGTTCGCGCTGCAGCCGGGCCAGTGCCGGAACGTCGGCCGGGGTGCGCCGCCAGCGGGCCTCCGGCCGACGCCGCAGCGCGCCCAGACCGGTGCACGGGGCGTCCACCAGCACGCGGTCGAATCCGCCGGGCAACCCGGGGTCGCGACCGTCGGCGCGGACCACCCGGACCGGCAGACCGGCGGTGTTCTGCTCGACCATCTCAGCCCGTCGATCGTTCGGTTCCACCGCGATCACGTCCGCGCCCCGCTGGGCGGCGATCGCGCCGATCAGAGCGGACTTACCTCCGGGGCCGGCGCACAGATCCAGCCAGCGGCCGCCGTCCGGGCCGTCGAGCGGCGCCAGCGTCAGCGCCTGGGCGACCAGCTGGCTGCCCTCGTCCTGGACGAGCGCCACGCCGTCACGAACCGGGGCGAGCCGGGCCGGGTCGCCACCGGACAGGTACACCGCGTAGGGCGAGTAGCGGCCGACTGTCCCGTCCACCTGCTCGCTGAGTTCAGAGGCGGTCAGCACACCGGGCCGGGCGGCCAGGTGGACCGCGGGCCGGGCGTCGTCGGCGGCCAGTGCCGCGTCGAGTTCACCCGCGGCAGAACCCAGTGCGTCGGCGAAGGCCTGCGCGATCCATCGGGGATGGGCGTGGATGAACGCGCTGCGGCCGACCGGGTCGGCGGTGGCCGCCGGGGCCAGTTCGGCCACCCAGGAGGCCTCGTCGCGGCCGGCGATCTTGCGGAGCACACCGTTGACGAAACCCGCCCGGGCCGAATCGAATTCGACTCCGGCCTGCTCAACAGTGGTGGACACCGCCGCGTGCTGGGCGACGTTGGTGCGCAGCAGTTGATAACTCCCCAGCCGCAGCAGGTCCAACAGCACGGGGTCGATCTGGTCGACCGGTCGGTTGGCGGCCGCCCCGATCACCGCGTCGAGCAGTCCGCGGCTGCGGCAGGTGCCGTAGGTGAGTTCGGTGGCGAACGCGGCGTCGCGCCCGCTGATCCCACGCTCGGCGAGAATCGCCGGAAGCGCGAGGTTGGCGTAGGCATCGCGGTCGCTGACGGCGCGCAGCACGTCGAATGCGGCTCGGCGCGCCGGATCCAGCGGGCTGCGGCCGGCCCGGCCACGTGGCCGTTGGCTCTGCCTGCCACCGGGCCGGCGGGCGCCGGAAACACCGTCGCGGTTCACTGCGCCCGCACCCCGTCGCCGAGGCGGGCCCCTCGGGCCCAGTCCCCGGCGGGCATGGCCTTCTTCCCCGGCGGCTGAATCTGCCCGAGCCGCACCGGGTGTGATCCGGTGCCCACCCGCACGCCGAAGCGGTCGACTGTCAGCAATCCGGGCGGGAGCGGATCTGCGGCTTCTTCGACGGTGACGGGTCCGAGTTTGACCCGCATCTCGCCGATCATGGTCCAGGCGCCGGGGGCCGGGGTCACCGCGCGGATTCGCCGGTCGACGACGTGCGCCGGCAGATCCCAGCGCACCCGCGCCCCCTCCGGGGTGACCTTGGGGGCCATGCTGACGCCCTCCACCGACTGTGGCACCGGGGTGAGCCGGCC
>Ga0116179_1002655_pt1 | contig 12712 bp, 8 predicted proteins | sample AD_UKC071_MetaG_FD_89751 | JGI IMG/M metagenome (GOLD analysis project Ga0116179, IMG submission 89751) | Active sludge microbial communities of municipal wastewater-treating anaerobic digesters from USA - AD_UKC071_MetaG | ecosystem: Engineered > Bioreactor > Anaerobic > Digestate | place: USA...
CCGACCGATGCCTGGGAGCCGCCACCGCCACTACCGGATGACCTCTGTGTTGTGGTTGGTTCCGTGGTCGGGCTTGAACCGGTGGTCGTGGTGACGGGTGCAAACACACTGAATGCGTCTGTGTAACCCGTTAGGGTACGATTGGTGTCGTCCCGTGTCTGATGCAGGAGTTCGATCCACTTTTTGCCATCATACCTCTGAATTTTTGTTGTTTTCCCGTCACCAAACAACCTGGCCCATTCGTCCTCGGTGAAGGTGATGGTGACTGGAATCTCCGGGTTGAATGTTGCACCGCGGGGTCCAAGTTCAAATGCTTTCTCTCCGACCTCAATAGTGCCTACAGAAGGCTCTACCAGGTCAGGAGCAACCCCGACACTGAGATTCATTATTGGCTTCTCATCATGCTTTGCTTCACATTCCTCCGGGATTTCCAGTGCAAGCCCCTGATACGTTAACGGTATCTTCTCTTTTGCCTTCGCATCGCTCTGATTAATCCGGTCACTCACATCTTCTTTTTGTGGTGGTGAAACAACGGTGATCCTCGTTGTGGTGGAGTTGCTGCCGAAAGCGTTGGTTGTGGTCAGCCTGACCGTGTAGGTCTTCGCTCCTTCGCCAGCGGAATCAAACACGTGAACTGGATTCCTGAGACCAGAACTCTCGCCATCGCCAAAGTCCCATGTTCGGGTAAGGGGGGGAGCGCCGCTGGAACTCTCGGTGAACTGCACCATGAACGGCGCCTCACCCCTCATCTTACTTGCAGTGAAGGCTGCAACCGGGCGCGGATCGTCGACGATGATGTATGCTATCTTTGTTATGGTGTTGCTCCGGGCTCCCTCCTTTGCGGTCAGTCTGACGGTGTAGGTTCCCGGGGTTGTATAGGTGTGTTCGGGGTCTGGATCACTTGAGGTACCCCCGTCACCAAACTCCCACAGCCACGCATCTACGTCACCCTGGGACTGATCAAAGAACTGCACCGTAACCGGGGCATACCCGCGTGTTGTATCGGTCCGGAATTCCGCTGCGGGTGGAGCACCGGGATCAACCACCGTGATGTATGTTGCCTTTGTCTCGGTGTGGGTCTGGCCACCACCGCTCACCCTCAGGCTGACCTGGTAGGTTCCCGGGGTTGTATAGGTGTGTTCGGGGTCTGGATCACTTGAGGTACCGCCATCACCAAACTCCCAGGCATAGGTATCCGGATCTCCGGTGGATGTACCCGTGAACTGCACAGTAAACGGTGCATACCCTCTCGTTGCATCTGCTGTGAAACCAGCAACCGGTTTCACGGTGATCTGCTCGGTTGCTGTGGAGATGGGACCACCATCTCTGCTAACACTCAGTCTGACGGTGTAGGTACCGGCGGTTGTATAGATGTGTTCGGGGTCTGGATCACTCGAGGTACCCCCGTCACCAAACTCCCAGGCATAGGTATCCGGGCCCCAGGTGGATGTATCCGTGAACTGCACAGCAACCGGTGCATACCCCCTTGTCGTATCTGCCGTGAAGTTAGCAACCGGGTTCGGCCGGGTGACAATGATGGAACCTGTCTTTGTGTCGCTTAAGCCATCGCTGTTTGTCACGGTCAGTCTGACGGTGTAGGTCCCTGGTTTCCAATAGGTGATTATTGGGTTCTTGGTAGTCGCAATTCTCCCATCCCCAAACTCCCATCGCCATTGAACCGGATTCCCGGAAGACTGATCCGTGAATCGCACTTCAAGCGGAGCATCGCCTGTAGCGGGGGTTCCGGAGAAGTTCGCGACAACCGGAGATGAGGGGAGTATTTCACCCCTGATGGTAACACTGGCGTCTCCTGCAATGGCAGGTGCAGCGAGGAGCAGCGCCAGCAGGAGAATGCATGACATGAGGATCCCCTTTCTGAATGTCATGCGAGCACCCCTGTGAAGGTCGGTGTGATCTCAGGCATGTCGGTTGCGTCGACTGCCTCTACGATAGCCATCCTGCTCTTCTCACCCGTGGTGCGGGTCGTGAAGTCCATAAACGCCGCGATCATATCGCGGAATTCGCCGTCACCATTGGCGAGACAGGTCGAATTTAAAAGTATATCCGTGCCATTTGAGCAACGTTCCGTCATCATCTCTTACTTCTCCTGCTTCTCCTGCACCAGAGTATACCAGAGCATGCAAGCATCATTCCCGAGACTGCGACCAGAACTCCAAAACCTGGAGTTTCCCGGGCTGCTCTCGGGTTCCCGACCGCGAGCGGTATCGTCTTCTCGGCAAGCACCTTCCCGTCCCGTGTCTTCATGCTGGCAGTCATCTGGTAGGTACCCTGCGCAAGACCGGTCTTGACCGGCATCGTGAAGTCTACAGCCTCGCCGGGAACGATCGCGCGGACGAAGGGTTCAGTTGTGGCCGATGCAACCTCCTTTCCGCTGGCATCGGTTATACTCACCGAACTCACGACGCCGTAGTAGTGATGGTTGCCGGAATTCTGGCAGGTTACAACCACCTCAAAAGGTTTCGCCGGCTCGACGGCAGCAGGCGTAAGAGAGAGGATCTCACCGGTCTCGGTGACAGTACCTCCCTTCACGGTCAGGAACACGGGGATCGCCACCGCGGTGGCAAACGCCGCCGGTGCCCCAGGTCCAGAGGGAGCGGGGTGGACCAGAATTATCGCATACCGCCCGCCGTCCGATATCCCGGCAGGCACGGTGATCGTCGCGGTCACATCTGCCTGCTCTCCAGGCTTGAGGTGCACCGTGGGGCTGTCGATCGTGATGAACGGCCGTGCCGAGTAGGGGCTGGTGTCTTCTGCGGCCTCAAGCGCGGTGTAACTCCCGTCTGCGGTTGACTGTCCAAATCCCATCACGTCGATGGCAAAGGTCCCTTCAGACTCCTCAGGTTCGATGGAGATCCCGATCCGGGATGTGTACGTCATCCCGGGCTCGACATCGAGCGCTATCCGGGCCCCCTCCACCCTGAGGGCGAGAGCGGGTGCGGCAAGAACGGCCCCGGCTACAAGCAGCGCCAGCGCGATGAGACATAGTTGTGATTGTGTATTCCAGGTCATGGTGGGGTCAGTACTCCTGTTGATTGCCAAAAAGTGGTGGATTGGGGTAGATGCCTCACGTCACGCAAGTGTGCCGGTGAAGGTCAGCGTGATGCTGTAATCACCTGGTGCATCAGCCCCGTCGATCGCCTGCCGGACACGTGCGGTATCTGTCCTGCTCTCACCCGCGGCGCCGGTCATGAAGTCCACAAACTCCCCGGTCATGGGGTGGAACTCCCCGTCGCCGTTGGCGAGATGGAAGGGGTTTTCAAGCTGGTTTGTGCCGGCCATCATGTAACCGCCGTTGCTGGCCTCAGCAGCGACCGACCAGCCGGTGCCACCGGTTGTCGTGACCGCCACATCGGCAGACCCGGTTGAGTCAACACCCGCCTCCATCCTGCCAAACGCGATCGCGTCCGGGGTTACGCTCACGGCAATGGTTGCCGCACCGACAGTGATGTAATTCTCTTTTGTCGCCGTGTCTGAACCACCCGGCCCGGTTGCGGTCAGGGTCACCGTGTAGGTCCCGTCGCCTGTGTATTCATGCGTCGGGTTCTGCTCGGTAGAGGTTGTGTTGTCCCCAAAGTCCCACAGCCAGGTCGCCACCGCGCCACCGGTGTTCGTGGCGGTGAAGGTGACCGTCAGGGGGGTGTCGCCGGAAGTTACGTCAGCCGAGAAGTCGATCACGGGTGCTTCGGCAGGATACTCAACGACGAGGAACGCCCGCTCTGCAACCATACAGGGCGTAGAGCCTTCCGTGCTCTGGATGGCAATGACATTCCCCGTACCATTCAGGTTGAGGTACTTGAGGACATCGCGGGTATCGACGGCAACCTGCGGGTCACTGCTCTCGCCGGTCACCTGCTCTCCCTCCCAGACATTGTGCCCAACCTGAACGCCGTTTACAAACAGATTACCTTCGCCCGGCTCTCCAACATTTTGCGCTGCTCCCCACGGGACGAAGGTGGTAAGCAAGGCTTTTTCGGCATCCTCCATCTCGATGGTCATACCGGTAAATTCCTGGTACGAGGTTGCCTGTTCCTCGGTAGTACCATACCCCGATGGGTCCGCTCCGAGCAAGTCAAAGCCCTCGTTGATGAAGATCTGTTTGCGGGTTTCCAGCGGATCTTCATACACGACTGCGAGGGTTAAACCGGCAGGCGAGAATTTTGCCTGTGAATTTATCCTTGAGACCACGGCCGTGTTCTCTTCATTTACAGCGAACCCCTCTGTGACGTTATACGTCATCAGGCCATACCAGTGGCCATCGTAGGCACCAAAATTCGACTGGTCAACCTCCCAGGGGTCACGTTCAACAGGGATCACGGCATCGTTGAATGTGATAATAACGTTGCTCGCTTCGTCGCTGTTATCCCAGCAGTACGGTAAATACAGGCGGGCTTCCCGGAGAGTGGCTCCTTCCGGGATGGTCAGGTCCTCTGCCGTCCATCCTACCGCGTATTCGGTCCAGCCATTTCCGAAGCTGCCTGACCGGTAGGAACTGTTGCCGAAGGAGTGAGTGATGTTCCCACGCAGGTCATAGGTCCTGTAGGTCTTGATCTCCTCCTTGCCAGTCCAGTACTGGGCGCCCATGTACCCGTTGTATTTCAGGGGTTTGGCGAAACTGGATTTTTCGTTGTTGGCTCTGTTGGTATCTGGGATCAGGTTGTCCGGATCCAGAACCACCCGGTAGGTCACCGTACCCCCCTCATACTCACGGAGAGTGGGGTCCACCAGTTTGGTCATGGTTACCGTCTTTCCTCCGGCGAGGCTTGGAATGGTCGTCGTCGCAACCGGAACAGTCGTGCTGATGGCATCATCATACACGGCGACTGTGATATTCTCCGCCGTATCGGTTCCATCATTCTTGATGTTTATGATCCTGATTTCGTTTGGTACGTTGCAGAATACCGCGCTGCCAAAAACAGTGTTCACTATTCCGCCGATCGTTAGGTCAATATCCTTCCCTTCCTCGGGAAGGATCTCACCCGTGACGGTGAGGTTATCGCTCACCCCTGCAATGGCCGGCGAGACAAAGAAGAGGAGCATCACCAGAGCAATTGTTACGGGGATATGCCCCGATCTTAGCCAACTAGACATCAATTCACCTTTTTCCTTCTTAACCTTCGTTAACTCCTGGTACGTCGCATGGAAGTGAACGCAACAGTAGTTATAATGATACTTGATCTTCCATTTAATAACACTTTTGAAAAAATATGTCAAACTTGATTTGATATAATATATATTAATTATGAATATTAGCTCTTTCACCTGGAATCGGGTATGTCGTCGCCCGGACCCGCAGGAACACACGATATCCCGTCGATCATAATGCAGGAAAACCCACCATCCCGCAGGGTCACGCAAACCCCCGGATCGCCGCAACCGGGTTCATCCGGGTCGCCTTTCTGGCAGGGTAGATCCCGGCTACAAGAGAGAAGACGATCGCGATCCCGAGCCCGGAGAGAGCCGCGCGACGATGAACGGCCTGCCGACCACATTCATCGCCGATGTGAAGAGGGCGCCAGAGACCCCCGGGACCCCGATCAGCAGGCACTCAGAGCACACGAGGCGGATCAGGTCATTCCCTGTGGCCCCGATGGCCTGGCGGTCCATACACCAGGGTGGTGATCACCATCCCCCACCACCAGCGCTGAACAGGTCAACATCTGTCTTGGAGGATGGTCTCGTGCATGCATCACCCACCCTTGATGGCAGGAGTGAAAAGGGAATGAAGATTCCCTTTCAACGTAGCTTTTTATACAAACGCCCCGGTGAAGGTCAGCCTGATGCTGTAGTCACCTGGTGCGTCATCTTTCTCGATCGCCTGCTGCACGTTTGCGGTATCGGTCCTGTCCTCACCGGCGATGCCGGTCATGAAGTCCGCAAACGCCGTCGTCATGGCGTGGAACTCACCCTCACCATTGGCGAGGTGGAACGCGTTCGCAAGTTTGTTTGTGCCGGCCGTCATGTAGCCGTCGTTACTGGCCTCCGCGGTGACCGCCCAGTCGGTGCCGGCGGTCGTCGTGACCGCCACCGCGGTCGACCCGGTTGAGTCAACCCCGGCTTCCATCCTGCCGAGGTCGATCGCGTCCGGGGTGATGCTCACGGCAATGACCGACTCACCGACCGAGATGTAGTTCTCTTTTGTCGCGGTAACCGCATGATCCGGCCCGGTGGCCGTGAGGGTCACTGTGTAGATCCCGTCGCTCGTGTAGGTATGCGTCGGGTTCTGCCCGGTGGATGTCTCACCGTCGCCAAAGTCCCATGCCCAGGTCTCCACCGGGCCACCGGTGTTTGTGGCGGTGAAGGTGACCGTCAGGGGCGCGGTCCCGGATGTTACGTCCGCCTCGAACTCGATCACGGGTGCCGGTATCTTCTTCTCGACGACGAGGATGGTGGTCAGGGCATACATGTTGTCGCCGCCGGTGCCATCATCAAAACTCTGGAGACGGGCTTCGTTTGCCCCGCTCTGGAGGGCGTCTGTCACATCATAGGCCGAGAACCCGATCTGCGGGCTGGTCTGGTAGTCGTCCCAGAACCCGGAGTATTCCTGGTCGTTGAAGAAGAACTTGCTCTTCCCGTCTTCGTTAGCGCTGGCCAGGACTGCGATCGCCTGGGCACCGGTGAGGTCAGTGGTGTTGACCCCGGAGAACGGCGCATAGACCGTGGCCTCATCATCGTTCACCGAGTAGGTGGGACGCGAATAGACCATATCGAACTCCTCGTTGATGAAGATCTGGCGCTCGGCGGTTGCCGGGTCTTCGTAGACAACAACCATATACGCACCGTAGAGGATGTAGTTGTTGTCCGGTTCCGGTGTGATGGTCAGGGTGTTGCCGGCGGTCGCGAACTGGTCGGTCACGTTATACACATACAGGCCGTAGGGGAAATCATAGCCCCCCCAGTTCTTCTGATCCTTGTAGGTCGCGACCGGCGCCCCGACCTCACCATCGTTGAAGGTCATGGTGGGAGCGGGGTCATCTTCCATCTTGTTCCAGCCCCAGCCCTGGTAGAGCCGGGCATCGACGACGGTCGCGCCATCAGGGATCGACAGGTCGTCTGCCGACCAGGTCACCGTGACCGGGTCCCACCCGGCACTCTTATAGGCCGAATCACCGTGCGAATACACAACGGCATACTGGCCATCAAACGTCGCCTGGGTCGCCATGTCACCGCCAAGCGTTGGCGTCCAGCGCTTGCCCTTGTAGCCGTTGTCATAGACCGGGAGGTCGACCGAGAGGACGTTGTTGGTCTCATCCCCCTCGTTGACCACCTCCAGGGAATCCGCAGTCGCGGTCACGCGGACCGATGCACCAGCCGCATATTCGGTCTCGTGCGTGATGGTGACCGTCTCCTCCGCGCCAGGAGCGAGTGCGCCGACTGCTTCGGTGTATTCGGTCCCGCTGATATCAACCAGGAGCGTGGATGCCCCGGCGTCTCCCGTACCCTGGTTCTGCACTGTCACCGCGATCACGTTCGGTTCGTTCGCGAACAGGTTGTCACCGGCACCCGCGTTTGGGGTGATGGTGGTGACCACCAGGTCAGGCTTCACGATGCTTCCTGAGACCACAACATCCCCGGTGGGTGATGGGAGCTCCTTCGTCACGACAAGGAAGGCGAGCGGGATCTTATAGAATGCAGCAGTTCCCTTACCTGTGAAATCACGGGCATAGGCAAGCGTGACTTCGTCTGCACCGTCGACCTTCCCGGTCACATCCCAGGAGATAACACCGGAATACGGGCCCTGCATGTCAGGGGTGCGGTCGAGCGCGTTGATAAACGTCCCCGCAACCGGAGGTTCTCCTCCAGTGTACACGAAGTTGTTGTCATCGGTGGGGAACCCGTAGTTGCCGTTATGACTCGCCATGTAGTTGACGGTCAGGCGGGCAGAGTCGAACTCAGAGAGACCGCTGGTGTCAAATGTGGTGGTCCCGACAGCAACCTCGCCAAAATTGTCCTCCACATAGTACGAGCAGACGTCATGCCCCTGGTTCACCCAGTAGGTGGTCTCTGTGGTCGAGGATGGGTCATCATAGGCAACGACCAGGCTGATAACCTTGATCCGGCCGTCAAACGAGCCGACCGTGTTGACGTTGACGTTGACCGTCTGGTCCTTGATCAGGTCGGTCACGTCATACCACATGAAGTAGTCGCTCGTGACCCGGTTCTCATGATCATTGTAGAGCTTGTACGGATCGTTGGGACCACCGCCGAGAGCGGTGTTGTCGTTCCCGATGGGTTCCCCGGTCCACGGATCCTCAACGTAGTTAAACCCGGAACGCGCGGGCTCCGGCCATACGTGCTCATACTCGCCATCACCATCCCCATCAAAACGGTTGGTGATCGTGAACGGTTTATCGTCCTGCATGTGTCCGCAGTACGCCGAGACATAGAGCCGGGCCCACGTGATCCGGCCTTCTTCTTCGACCGCAGCCGCAGGCAGCGTGAATGTCCTGGTCACGTCCTTATCTCCCCAGTTCGGTGCCGGGGCAAGGTCAAACCAGAGGTCGCCGGTTACGGTGCCGGTCTGCACTGTCTCAAGCGGGATGCCGCCCACCCAGTCGTCTGCCATAACCGGCGTGACAACGAGGAGGAGCATCACCAGAGCAATTGTTACGGGGATATACCCCGATTTTAACCAACTAGACATCAATTTCACCTTTTTCCCATCATATCGTTCGTTGACTCCTGGTACGTCGCATGGAAGTGAACGCAACAGTAGTTGTAATGATCCTCAGCCTTCTATTTGATAACACTTTTGAAAAAATTCGTAAAACGAGATCAGATATAATATATACTAATTATGAATATTGGCTATTTCACCAGGATTTGGTATGTCGTCGCCCGGATCCCAAGAAATAGGTGAGCATCTGCAGGATGGGAAGGAAAACCCACCATCCCGCAGGGTCACGCAAACCCCCGGATCGCCTCAACCGGGTTCATCCTGGTCGCCTTTCTGGCAGGGTAGATCCCGGCTACAAGAGAGAAGATGACCGCGATCCCGAGCCCGGCAAGGAGCAGGCCCGGAGAGAGCCGCGCGATCTCACTCCCGAAGATGCTGGAGAACTCCGGGCCGAGTCGGGCGATGATGAACGGCCTGCCGACCACATTCATCACCGACGTGAAGAGCGCGCCAAAGAGACCCCCCAGGACCCCACCGATGACCCCGATCAGCAGGCACTCGTAGAGCACAAGCCGGATCACATCGTTCCCGGAGGCCCCGATGGCCATGGTGATCCCGATCTCTCTCGTCCGCTCATACACCGAGGTGGTCATGGTGGTGGTGATCATCATCCCCCCCACCACCAGCGCAAAGAGGGCAAAGATCATAAAGACGATCATGACAGCGTCCATGAACTGGTTGACCACTCTGATCTGCTCAAACGCTCCCGTCGCTTCAAGCCCCTGGCCGGTGATATGCTCCACAACAGAGAAGACCTGGTCTGGGTCATCAACCCTGACATAGACCGTGTCGTAGCCCTGCTCACTCCCCCGGATCGCCGCTGCGCTCTCCATATCGATGAGCATCATCCGGTCAAACCTGTCGTCCCGGCCCCCCAGGATCCCCACGATCACGAGCGGCACCTCCTTATCGCTGGGCATTCCCTGCTCATCGTACTCCCGCACCATGGCGATGAACGGGTCACCCATCCGGATCCCCTCATTCCGCTGAAGCATTGTTGCGAGATCAGCACCCACAACCACCTCGTTTGCCCCGGGGGAGAAGACCTCTCCGCCGGTGTACTTGAGGCGGAGCACCTCATCGATCTCATCGGCCCTCACCGCCAGGACCTGGAGAAACGTCTGCTTCTTTGTTGCGTACGAATCAGAAAATGCAGGAGCTGCAGCGGTCACATGGGGGATGGAACGGAGATTGTCCACGCGCGCCTGGGTGATGAGCTGGGTCACCTTCTGGTCGGTCTGCGGGTGGACCTCGATGAGCGTGAGGTCTGACTGCGCCTTGACCGTCTCAATAGCCTGATACCGGATCCCCTCACCGAGCGCGACGACCCCGATGATCGCCGCCACCCCGATCGCGATCCCGATGACCGTGAGTGCCACGCGGAGGCGTTTACTGCGGAGCTGGCGTGCAGATAACCGCAGGAACTCAAACTCCCTGCCGATCATGCCACCACCCTCCCATCCCGGAGTTCAATGGTCCGATCGCAGTAGGACGCCAGTTCACGTTCGTGGGTCACGACCAGAAAGGTGACCTCGTGTTCCTGGTTGATCGTGCGCATCAACCGGTAGATCTCGGCACTGTTCTTTGAATCAAGGTTTCCGGTCGGTTCATCGGCGAGAACGATGTGAGGGGAACCCACCAGTGCCCGTGCAATCGCCACCCGCTGCTGCTCCCCGCCTGAGAGTTCGTGCGGGAGGTGATCAGCCCGGTCTGCGAGGCCAACCAGGGTCAGCAGGCGCAGCGCCCGTTGATCCCGCTCCTCCCGGGGCGTGTAGTTAAAAAGCAGCGGGTATGCGACATTCTCGATGGCGCTGATGGTCGGGACCAGGTTGAACTGCTGGAAGACAAACCCCACCTCATTCCTCCGGAGATGGATCAACCTCTTTCGGTCCGTGTACTCGATCCTCTCATCATCAAAGTAGACCGATCCACTGGTCGGAGCATCAAGCCCCCCCAGGATGTTCATGAGGGTGCTCTTGCCGCTCCCGCTCCTCCCGATGAGCGCCACAAACTCCCCGGGAGCGATCGTGATCGAGACATCGCGGAGCGCGGTGACCCCGTTTTCGAACCGTTTGGTCAGGGACTCGGTTCTGATACCTGCTGTCATCGGTCATCTCCTGCGACCTGGATTGCCAGAATCGCGTTGGTGAGCTGGAGGTAATCGCCCTGGTCACGGACGACGACCTTATTATTCTCCTTTCTGAGGTAGGGCTTGATCTCCCGCGTCTCAAACCCCATCTGGGTCTGCGAATCGAGGACAAAGATATCGAACCATTCCTTGCCCTGGTAGTTCGGAAAGAGCATGGAGAAGATGCTACGCATCAGGAGAGGAGTCTGCTCTTCATCAACCCGGTTAACGCGGAGACTGTTGATCTCAAAATCACGATCCCGCGAATACCCTCCCGACGGGGCAACCAGAAAGAGTTCCGCCCCCTCGATCGCATCAGAGGGAAGCGTCCCCTCAAAGACCATCTCGTTAGAAGCCATCTCCGGGGATACCCCAAAACTCGAGAAGAGGATATCACACCCTTCCTTGGCCCAGATCAACCGGTAGGGTTCTGTGGCATCCTCATAGACCACCAGGAGCGCCATGCCATAGATTGCCACCGAACTCTCTGGCGGTCCTGACTGAAGAAGCGTGACGGTGAAATTATTCTCGCCCGGGTGCAGGGAGGGGAGGAGATAGGCATCGGTACCAGAGTAGAAGTCATAGGTTCCTACCACGCCTTTGCTGTCCACGTAGCGGGCCGCATTCTCCAGATCAGATGAAGGATCCCGTGAGTCTGAGAGGTCGTAGACAGGATAGAACGGCTTCTGGTTGAAGTTGCTCCAGGCCCAGTGCAGGTAGAGTCGCTGGAACCGGATCTCTGCACCGGGAGGGATATCCAGGGAGAATGAGGTGGTATAGGTCTCATTACTCCCAACACCACCACGATAGGCGCTATCCCCGGTCGTGTAGAGATACTGCAGATGCCCCTCGTCATACAACACGTCTGTCAGGGGACGGTCCCCTGCATAGGTGGCACCTGCCGTGGTGATGAGCCCCATACACACAAGGGCGAAGAGGAGCCATCGGCTAGGAGAAGACATACGTGCCCTCTGCGACGTTGTTGCTGCGATCAGAGTCTTTTAGCAGCCCATCTTCATCGACCACAACCCTCACGGTATGGGAACCTGGCGAGGCGTAGACCGGCAACTCTGATCTCTCAGACCCCCCGACCTGCAGGCCTTCCGGATAGACCTTCTTTACCACCTGTTCCCCATCCAGGTACACCGAGAGCGCAAAGGAAGGGGCATCACTCCCTCCCTGGTTGGTCACCGTGACCGGGAGGAGGTAGATCTGTGCAGCATCCTGCGCAGCAACCGCTGGCAAGACCGGTGCAACCGGGGGAGGGAGGAGGGATATGAGGACCATCGTGCCGAGGAGGAGCGAAAGCATCTTCTGGTATCGCCCTGGCGGTCTTCTGACGAACAACAGAAGTGCCAGTGGCAGTGCCGCCCCGATGACAAGAACCTGGTGGATTGTATTGCCCTGCTGGACCGCATCTCCCGGCCGGTAGGGATCTTCGATCGAGACGGCGAGATCAGGGACCGTTCCGACCGTGACCTCCTTCTCTTTTTGGTTGTTTGATGGGTTCACGTCTCCGGGGATCTCCACCTCGCCCTGGATGATGTAACTCCCTTTCTCCGGACTCCAGGGGATCGATACCTGCTGTATCCCGCTCCGGTCGATCGTGACCTGCTTGGTCTTGAGGAGATCGCCGTCGATCCTGACTTTCACATCGACCGGAGCAGACGGCAGCACCCCAAGGTTCCTGATCGTCAGGACGATCGTCGCTTTCTCTCCCGCAAAGGCATCCTTCACCTCGATCGTATCCAGCATCAGATCAGGTCCCATGACGCTTGCGCGTGGTCTTTCCAGGGTGAGCATCGCCAGGGCAGGATGGAGATAATGCTCGCCTTCCGGAGGATTCGCCGCTGCCGATATGATGCCGTCCCCATCAAGATCACGCCCCC
>Ga0116179_1002664_pt1 | contig 12690 bp, 27 predicted proteins | sample AD_UKC071_MetaG_FD_89751 | JGI IMG/M metagenome (GOLD analysis project Ga0116179, IMG submission 89751) | Active sludge microbial communities of municipal wastewater-treating anaerobic digesters from USA - AD_UKC071_MetaG | ecosystem: Engineered > Bioreactor > Anaerobic > Digestate | place: USA...
ACATAAACAAAGAAAAATAAGAAAAAATTGTCTTGTTTATGAGTATAATTCATACTGCCAAACACCTTCCTAGTCTATTCTTAGTAAATTATAGCATAATAAATATTCAAAATAAATACACTAATAACACAACTTTACTAAATAAAAATATATATACTATTTAAGATAACTAAATCCAATATTATAAGGTTTAAAACTAAGCCAACTAGGTTATAAATAGTTCTACTTTTTTTAATAAAATAGAAATTAAAAAAGAAGGCTATCATCGATGATGCAATACAAGTTATATAGTATGCTAAATCATTCCCACTTGTATACAAAAACATAATTATAATAATATTTATAACTACAGCATATAAACCAACTTTATTAATTTCATTAAATTTCATTTCTATCACTTATTTAAGTGTAAAAGAAAAGACTTGATTAGTCAACTAATTCAAGTCTTACAGTTAAAGCGTCGTCTCCAACTCTTTCTTTAATCTTAATTATTCTTGTATAACCGCCATTACGATTTGCATAACGTGGAGCTAATTCATCAAAGATTTTATTAACTACTGCTTTATCGTTATGTAAGAAAGCCAAAGCGTTTCTTCTTGCAACTAAAGATCCATCTTTTCCATAAGTAATCATCTTATCAACAAATTTTCTAACTTCTTTTGCTCTTGCATCAGTAGTTACAACATATCCGTTCATAATAACATCTTTAGTAATTCCGGCTAACATACTTCTTCTAACTTTAGAATTTCTTCCTAATTTTCTGTACATCTAGTGTTACCTCCTTACCTTCTATTCGTGGAACTTAAGTCCCATTTCATTTACTTTATCAATAACTTCTTTAAGAGATTTCTTACCTAAATTACGAATTTTAGCAACATCAGATTCTTTCATATCGATTAAATCTTGCATTGTTGAAATACCATATCTCTTTAAGCAATTATAAGCTCTTACAGTAAACTCAATTTCTTCAATTGGAGTTTCAAGTGTCTTAGTAATAGTATCAACTTTCTTTTCTGCCATGATACCAGTCTTATCAGCAATGTCATTTAAGTTAGCAATAATCTTAAAATGTTCAATTAAAATCTTACTAGCTAAAGCCATAGCTTCTTCTGGAATCATAGAACCATTTGTATAAACATACATAGTTAACTTATCAAAATTTTCATTTTGGCCAACACGTGTAGGGTCTACTTCAGGTAATACTTTTTCAATTGGACTATAGTTTGAATCAACTGGAATAACACCAACTTGATCTCCACCCATAAGTCTCTTGTTCTCTTTTGCATCAACGTATCCACGTCCGTTAGAAACAGTAAGCTCCATATCGATCTTACCACCCTTAACTAAATTACAAATAACTAATTCAGGATTAATAATTTCAATATCAGCATCATGTTCGATATCAGCAGCAGTAACTGCTCCTTCTTTAGATACAGATAAACGCATAACCTTTTTATCTTGAGAATAATTCTTAACTACTAATGATTTAATATTTAAGATAATATTCATGACATCTTCTCTAATGCCATCGACCTTTTGGAATTCATGCATAACGCCATCAATCTTAACGCTTGTTACAGCAGATCCTGGCATTGAAGATAACATAACTCTTCTTAATGCATTTCCTAAAGTTGTACCAAATCCTCTTTCAAGTGGTTTAATAACAAATTTAGCATAATTTTTCTTTTGATCGTATTCAACTATTTCATATTCTGGTTTTTCAAAATTCATATTCAACTATCCCTCTCCCCAATTATTTTCTTGGACGTTTTGGTGCTCTACAACCATTATGTGGTACTGGTGTTTCATCATTGATTGAAGTAATCTCTAAACCTACTGTTTGTAAAGAACGGATTGCAGTCTCACGGCCACCACCTAAACCTTTAACAAATACTTCTACTTTAACTACTCCAGCATCCATAGCAGCTTTACCAGCTTGCTCTGCAGCTACTCCAGCAGCATAAGAAGTTTTCTTCTTAGAACCCTTGTATCCAATAGTTCCAGATGATGCCCAACTTATTGTATTTCCATTAACATCAGTAATAGTAACTAAAGTGTTATTATATGATGTAGAAATATGAGCTTGAGCTTCAGGTATATTCTTTTTTACTTTTCTTTTTCTTCTATTATAAGCCATAATATTTACCTCCTACCTAACTATTTAGTCTCTTTTTTCTTATTAGCAACAACTTTACCTCTACCCTTACGAGTACGAGCATTACGATTAGTTCTTTGACCATGAACTGGAAGACCTTTTTTATGTCTAGTTCCTTGATAAGAACCAATTTCCATTTTGCTCTTAATATTCATTTGAACTTCTCTTCTTAGTTCACCTTCAACTAAATATTTGTCAACTTCGCTACGAATTAAAGCTTCTTGTTCAAGTGTTAAATCTCTTACCTTCATTTCAGGATCAAGACCAACAGCTAAACAAATCTTCTTTCCTAAGCTTTGACCAATACCATGAATAGCAGTTAAACCAACGAATAATGATTTATCTTTTGGTAACTCAACATTTTTAATACGTGCCATATATTCTCCTCCTAGCCTTGTACTTGTTTGTGTTTAGGATTCTCACAAATAACCATAACTTTGCCTTTTCTTCTTATTATCTTACATTTTGGGCAAATTTTCTTTACAGATGCTCTTACTTTCATAAATAAACCTCCATTTATTTCCTATATTTTATAATCCCATGTGTTAAATCAGTTGGTGACATTTCTACTGTAACTTTATCACCTGCTAAAATACGGATCATATTCATACGTATTTTACCAGAAACACGGGCAGTTACAATCATCCCATTAGTTAACTCAATCTTATATATTTCATGAGTTACATCTAGTACTTTACCTTCAACTTCAATTTTTTCTTCTTTAGCCATATACTAATTCTCTCCTGTTAGAATTTCATAACCATCATCAGTAATAGCAACTGTGTGTTCAACATGAGCAGCACATTTACCATCCCTAGTTACTATTGTCCAATCATCATCAAGTTCTTGAACAAATCTTTTTCCAGCAGTTAACATTGGTTCAACTGCTAAAACCATACCTTTTTTTAATATTATTCCTTTTCCATATTTTCCATAGTTAGGAACCCAAGGGTCCTCGTGCATTTCATAGCCTATGCCATGTCCGCCAAGTTCTCTTACAACGCCAAGTCCATGACGCTCTGCATATTGTTGTATTCTTGCAGATAAATTTCCTAATGGAACACCAGCCTTCAATTCTTTTAAGCCAACATATAAAGCTTTTTCCGTATAATCGATTAACTTTTGATTCTCTCTAGTAACATGTCCAACTGGAACTGTTGTAGCCGAATCTGCATTAAATCCATTTAACGTAACGACAATATCAAATGATACTACATCGCCTTCTCTAATGATAACATCATCACGACCAATGCCATGAACAACTTCATCATTAACTGAAATGCATATATTACCAGGATATCCTTCAAAACCTTTGCTTGTAGGAATACCTCCATGAGATGTAATAAATTTACCAGCTTCATCATCTAAATATTTTGTACTAACACCTGGTTTTAGGATACTAGCTAAATACTTATGTGTCGCATAATTAATACGACCAGCTTCTTTAATTTTTTTAATCTCTTCATCATTATAAATATTAATCATTATTAGCAATCACTTCTTCTATCTCTTTAAAAGTTTCTTCAACTGATTCAGAAGATTTAACAACATTAAGTATACCCGATTCTTCGTAATATTTCAACAAAGGTTCAGTATTTAAAAGATATGTATCAAATCTATTATTAAAGGTTTCTTCGTTATCATCGGTTCTACTAACTAAGTCAGTTCCACAATGATCACATTTACCACCAACCATAGGTTTTAATACATCAGAGTACTTATTATAGACACGTCCACATTTAGGACATGATATTCTACCTAATACTCTATGCTTAGCTTCTTCTTTACTTACTTCTAAATATAAAACATGATCTAATTTCATATCTAGATTATCAAGCATTGAATCTAATTCTTTAGCTTGATTGATATTTCTTGGAAAGCCATCCAAGATAAATCCTTTATTTGCATCAATAGTTTCTAATTTGTTCTTCAATAATTCCAATACAATTTCATCACTCACAAGTGAGCCAGATTTCATTATAGTAGTTATTTCATTGCCAAGTTTAGATCCTGATGCAGTCTCATTTCGTAGTAAATCGCCAGTGGAAATATGGTCGTAACCATATTTCTCAACTAACAAAGTACTTTGTGTTCCTTTACCAGCGCCTGGAGGAGCAACAAATATTATATTCCTCATCTATTATGTCTTCTCTTTCTTTCATCATCATAACTTCTTGAAACAATACTTGATTCAAGTTGTTTATATGTTTCTAGAGCAACACCAACTACGATAAGTAATCCCGTTCCTCCAAGAGTAACACTACTAGATAGACCAGAAAGTTTAGTGAACAATATAGGTACAGCAGCTAGTATTGCAAGACATGCACTACCAACAACCGTTAAACGGGTAATTGTACCTTTTAGATAATCTTGAGTTCTAAGACCAGGTGCAATACCAGGAATATAAGCTCTACTCTTATCTAAATTTTCACTCATATCTTTTGGATTTAATTCCATTAAAGAATATACATAACCAAAAGCAAATATTAATACCATATATAATATAAATCCAGTTAAAGAAGTATATACAATATAGTTATTAACAAAATTCTTAAATGCCTCATTACTGATAACTCCAGCAATTAATGATGGAACGCTAGTTAATGCACTTGCAAATATTACAGGCATTACATTAGCAGAATTCAATTTCAAAGGCATATATGATTGTTCTTTTGCATAAGAACTAATAGTTCTTGTACTATGTTGAATTGGTATTCTTCTTTCAGCTAACTCTGTATATACAACACCTACTAATATAAATAAGTAAGCAAGTATAAATAGAATATAAAGTATAATACCAACAGTCTTAGTAAATGTATCTGCAATAACTAAATCATTAAATGCAGTGGTAAACGTAGAAGGTAATGTATTAACAATACCAGCCATGATTATCAAAGATATACCATTTCCAAGACCTTTCTTAGTAATTTGATCAGCTAACCACAATAGGAGTGCTGTACCAGCAGTTAATATAACAGTTGTCTTAATTATAGTTAGAGTATCTCCACCCATAAAAGCAACAGCATAAATATAACCTTGAATAAATGAGAACAAGATACCTAAATATCTATTAATCTTATTTATCTTTTGTCTTCCAGTAGCTCCTTGTTCCTTTAATTCTTTAAAATAAGGAATAATATCCATTTGTAATAATTGAGTTAAGATTGTAGCCGTAATATAAGGCATAACTCCTAACGCAAATATTGAAAAAGTCTTTAAAGTTCCACCACTCATTAAACTCAACAAATCTAAGAAACCTAAATTTGATGTAATTTGTTTAGCTCCAGGAACTATTATATTAGTTCCGAAGCCAAATATTAGTAGTACAAAGAGTGTGAAATAAATCCTCTTTCTTAAATCTTTATTATTCGAATTAAATAATTTTTTAAGATTTGAGAACATATTAAATCACCTCTGTTGTTCCGCCTAATTCTTCAATTTTACTAACTGCCTTAGAAGAGAATCTATTAGCTTTAACGTTAACTTTCTTCTCTAATGTACCATTAGCTAATACTTTAATTCCAGATAAAGTCTTCTTAATAACACCAGTCTCAATTAATAATTCAGGTGTTACTGTAGTACCATCTTCAAATCTATTTAAATCAGATAGATTGATAACAGCAAACTCTTTTCTAAATTTAGCATTATTAAAACCTCTTTTAGGGACTCTTCTATATAAAGGAGTTTGTCCACCTTCAAACCAAGGTTTAATTGATACTCCACTTCTTGAGTTTTGACCTTTTTGTCCACGACCAGATGTTTTACCTGTTCCTGAACTTGTACCACGTCCAACTCTTTTTCTATTTTTAGTCTCTGGAGACTTTATTAAATTCTCTAATTTCATAATTATAGCTCCTCAACTTTCTTACCACGTAATTCAGCAATTTGTTCAGCTGTACGTTCAGATTGTAAAGCAGATAATGTAGCCTTAGCAACATTAACTTTAGTGTTTGATCCTAAAGACTTAGATACTACATCTTTAATACCCGCTATTTCAAGTATTGCACGAGCAGCACCACCAGCTACGATACCAGCACCTTCAGATGCAGGCTTAATCATAACTTTAGACTTACCACATGTAGCAATAGCCTCATGAGGTATAGTTCTTCCGTCTACTAATGAAACCTTAACTAAGTTCTTATTAGCAGCTTGTAAAGCCTTTTTGATAGCTTCAGTAGCTTCATTAGCTTTACCAGTTCCAATTCCAACTAAACCTTTACCATCGCCAACAGCCATAGTAGCAGCGAATCTCATATGACGTCCACCTTTAGTAACTTTAGTAACTCTTGATAAATTAATTACTCTTTCATCTAAAAGCTTTTTCTTAGGATCCATTTTTTTGTAATTATCTCTATTATCCATACCAATTTCCTCCTAAAATTCCAATCCATTTTCACGAGCGCCATCTGCTAATGCAGAAACACGTCCATGATATTGATATCCGCCTCTATCAAATACTACCTTTTTGATTCCAGCTTTTAAAGCCTTCTTAGCAATATCAGCACCAACTAATTTAGCACCTTCAACATTACCACCATTTTTAAGTTTTAACTCAACTGATGATGATGAAACTAAGGTAGTACCATTCTCGTCATTAATTACTTGTGCGAAAATATGAGAGTTTGATCTAAAAACATTTAATCTAGGGCATTCTTGAGTTCCAGAAACAGTCTTACGAACTCTATCATGTCTTCTTAATCTTGCAACATTTGCAGCTTCTTTTTTTATCATATTATTCTCCTCCTACCTATTTAGATGCTTTCTTTCCTTCTTTAATTCTTATATGTTCATCAGCATATCTAATACCTTTACCTTTATATGGTTCAGGTTTACGAATCTTACGTATTTCAGCAGCAAACTCATTTACTTGTTGCTTATCAATACCTGATATTGTAATTGTTGTAACTGTAGGAACTTCAGCCTTTAATCCAGCAGGTATTTCTACCTTAACAGGATGTGAATAACCAACATTTAATGTAATAGTATTTCCAGCTAAACTACATCTATAACCAACACCATTGATTTGAAGATCTCTCTTAAATCCTTCAGATACTCCAATGATCATATTATTAATTAAAGAATTTGTTGTACCATGAAGAGTCTTATTCTTGATAGTATCATCAGGACGTATAACGCTTAATTTATTACCATCAACAGTAATCTTCATGTCTTTATTAAAATTATTCTTTAACTCGCCTTTAGGACCAGTTACAGTAACAAAATTATTTTCTCCTACTGTAACAGTAACTCCTTCAGGAATTGTTAATATTCTATTTCCTATTCTACTCATAACCAATATTTTCCTAGATTACCAAATGTAAGCTAGTACTTCTCCTCCTAGACCTTTAGCTCTAGCATCTCTATCAGTCATAATTCCTTCAGATGTAGATATAATAGCAATACCTAAACCGTTTAGAACTTTAGGAAGCTCTTCATGGTTAGCATAAACTCTTAAACCAGATTTAGAGATTCTCTTTAATCCAGTAATAACAGTAACTTTCTTACCTTCAGAATACTTAAGGTTTAAAGTAATCTTATTTCCAGATGGAGCTTCAGTTACTTTATAGTCACTAATGTAGCCTTCTTCTTTAAGAATACGACTAATAGCTTCTGTAGTCTTAGAACCTAAAACTTCAACTGTGTCATATTTTAATTGATTTGCATTACGAATTCTTGTAAGCATATCAGCAATCTTATCTTCTACCATAATTCTACTTCCTTTCTACCAACTTGATTTTCTAACTCCAGGAATTTTTCCTTGGTTAGCAAGCTCTCTAAAACAAATACGGCATAAACCAAATTTCTTTAATACACCGTGTGGTCTACCACAACGTTGACATCTTGTATATTCTCTAACCCCAAATTTTTGAGGTCTAGATTGTTTAATCTTTAAACTTTTCTTAGCCATACTCGCTCCTACTTTCTAAATGGCATTCCGAAACCTGTTAATAACTCTAGGGCTTCTTCATTAGTATTAGCTGTTGTAACAAATACTATATCCATTCCTCTTACTTTTACTACTTTATCGAATTCAACTTCTGGGAAAATTATTTGTTCTTTAATTCCTAAAGTATAATTTCCTTTACCATCGAATGCTTTATTACTTATTCCACGGAAATCTCTTACACGAGGTAGAGCAACACGAATTAACTTATTCATGAAGTCATACATTGAATCTCCTCTTAAAGTAACTTTTACACCAATAGGTTGACCTTCTCTTAATTTAAAACCAGCAATAGACTTCTTAGCTTTAGTGATAACTGGATGTTGTCCAGTAATTAATGCTAAATCAGCTTGAGCGGCTTCAATGAACTTCTCATCATGAGATCCATCACCAACACCCATGTTGATAACGATTTTCTCTAATTTTGGAACTTCCATTGATGATTTATAATTAAACTTCTTAGTTAATTCAGGTTTAATTTCTTTTTCAAATTTTTCCTTTAAAGCTTCCATTATTTCTCACCTGACTCTTTCTTACTAGTTTTTTTAGTAGCAGTCTTCTTAGCTACTGGTTTCTTTTCAGTCTTTTCAACTGCTTTAACTGTTTTTGTAGTTTTAGCTTTATCACTTGAAACTAATTTAACATTAGAAACATTGATAGGTCTTTCAACCTTAACTAAACCACCATTTTCATTTGCAGCGCTAGGTTTCATATTCTTAGTAACAACATTAACTCCACTTACAACTACTTTGTTCTTATTTCTAAGAATAGCCATAACTGAACCTTCATTACCACGATCGTCGCCAGCAATAACTTTAACTTTATCTCCAACTTTAATCTTCATACTACCTCCTATAACACTTCACTAGCAAGAGATACTATCTTCATGTATTCTTTATCACGAAGTTCTCTTGCAACAGGTCCAAGTACACGTGTACCAACTGGGGATTTATCATCCTTAATTAATACTGCAGCATTATCATTGAACTTAATATAAGATCCATCATTTCTTCTAACACCTTGTACAGTTCTAACAATAACAGCTTTAACTACTTTACCTTCTTTAACATTAGAGTTAGGAATTGCTTTCTTAACAGTAGCAACTACAACATCTCCAATATTTGCATATTTAACTTTACTTCCACCCATAACTCTGATGACTAATAATTCACGAGCTCCAGAGTTATCAGCAACTTTTAATCTAGTTTCTTGTTGTATCATAATAACCCTCCTTAGATCTCTACAGATTCAACTAATACTTTATCAAGGGCATATCTTTTTGTCTTAGATAATGGTCTTGTAAATACTAATCTAACTGTATCTCCAACTTTCGCAATATTTTTTTCATCATGAGCAGCATACTTCTTAGAAGTCTTAATTCTCTTATGATATAGAGGATCATTCTTATAAGTTTCTACTAAAACAGTAATAGTTTTATCATTCTTTGCACTAACAACTTTTCCTACTATTGTAGTCTTCTTAGTTTCACTCATTATTTATTTCCTCCTTCAATAGCTCTTTCATTAAGAACTGTTTTTAATCTAGCAATATTCTTTCTATCTTCATTAATTTTATGAGGATGTTCAAGATTAGCAGTAGATTGTTTCATTCTTAAATCAAATAACTCAGACTTTAATTCTTCGATCTTCTTATTGATGTCTTCAGTAGACATATCTCTAATTTCACTAGTCTTCATTATTTTCACCACTTTCTTTAGTTACAAACTTAGTTGTAACACTTAATTTATGACCTGCAAGTCTTAAAGCTTCTCTAGCAGTAGCTTCATCAACTTCAGATATTTCGAATAAAATAGTTCCGACTTTAACAACAGCTGCCCACTCTTTTACGTCACCTTTTCCAGTACCTTGACGAGTTTCAAGAGCTTTTTGAGTTCTAGCTAAATGTGGAAATACATTTGTATAAATCTTTCCACCACGTTTAGTAAAACGAGCCATAGCTATACGTGCAGCCTCTAATTCTTTAGAAGTTACATATCCAGCAGTCTTTGCTTGTAAACCATATTCGCCTTTAGTAATTTTAGTATTACCTTTAGCTTTTCCTTCATATGAAATTCTATGAGGTTTACGATATTTAGTTCTCTTAGGCATTAACATCGCTATTACCTCCTTCAGTCTTTACATTTCTCTTTTTATTTAAGATTTCACCTTTGTAGATCCAAACCTTAACACCAATCTTACCATAAGTAGTATTAGCTTCAGCATTTGCATAGTCTACATTAGCTCTAATAGTTTGAAGTGGAACAGTTCCCTCAACATAATGTTCAGAACGAGCCATTTCAGCACCACCTAAACGTCCAGAAACTTGAGTTTTAATACCCTTAGCTCCAGCCTTCATTGTAGCTTTAATTGCCTTCTTTTGAACATTGTGGAAGTTACCTCTGTTTTCAATTTGTTTAGCTATTGATTGAGCAACTAATTCAGCATCTAAATCCGGATTCTTTACATCGTTAATAGTAACGAAAACAGTCTCACCACAAACACGCTTAATTTTGGTTCTTAACTTTTCAATGTCTTCTCCACCATGACCAATGATAACACCAGGTTTAGCAGTGAATATTTTAACATCTACTCTATTTTTCTTTCTGTCGATTTCAATCTTTGATACAGCAGCATCATGAAGTTCCTTCTCTAAGAATTCACGAATTTTAATATCGTTATTTAAATTAGAAACATATTTATCTTTTTCTGCATACCAAACTGATTTCCAATCTTGATTTACTCCAAGTCTTAATCCTCTAGGATCTACTTTTTGTCCCATCCTTAAGCCTCCTTTTTGTCACTAACTTTTACAGTTATATGACTTGTTCTCTTGTCTCTTCTATCTACATTAGACCTACTGGCTGGTTTAAATCTCTTTAAAACAAATCCAGGGTTAACATAGCATTCAGAGATAACTAAATCTTCAACTTTAGCTCCAAAGTTATTTGTAGCATTAGCCATAGCAGATTCTAGAACTTTTAATATAAGTCTGCTTGATTTAGTATTTGTATTATTTAAAATTCCTACAGCAGTAGTAGCTTTCTTGCCTCTGATTAAATCCATAGTCATACGAGCTTTACGAGGAGCTACCATTGCATTTTTATGTATTGCATAAGTTTCCATGTATTCTCCTCCTACTTCTTATCTGCATTACTTCCGTGTCCGCCATTTTTACGTGTTAAAGCGAACTCGCCTAATTTATGTCCTACCATATCTTCAGTAATGTATACAGGAATAAAATCCTTACCATTATGAATAGCTATAGTATGTCCAACGAAATCAGGAAATATAGTTGAACGACGAGAATAAGTTTTAACAACTTCTTTTTTATTCTCAGCGTTTAATTTTTGAATTTTCTTCATGATACTTTCATCAATGAAAGGACCTTTTTTCAAACTTCTTGCCATTCTAGTCACCTACTTATTCTTTCTACTAATAATTAACTTACTAGAAGCTTTCTTAGCTTTACGTGTCTTAACACCAAGTGCAGGTTTACCCCATGGAGTCATTGGAGACTTACGTCCGATTGGAGCCTTACCTTCACCACCACCATGTGGGTGATCATTAGGGTTCATAACAGAACCACGGTTAGTTGGTCTAATACCCATATGACGAGTACGTCCAGCTTTACCAATGTTTACTAATTCATAATCTTCGTTACCAACAGAACCAATAGTAGCCATACAAGTACCAACTATCTTTCTTGTTTCTCCTGATTGTAAACGAACGATTACATATTTATCATCTCTACCAAGGATTTGAACACTAGCGCCAGCAGCTCTAGCAATTTCAGCACCCTTACCTGGTTTTAACTCAACATTATGAATTAAAGTACCAACTGGTATATTTTGAAGTTGCATTGCATTACCAACTTTGATATCACATGCTACATTAGATTCAATAATCATTCCAACTTTTAAATCTTTAGGAGCAATAATGTATCTCTTTTCACCATCTTTATAAGTAATTAAAGCAATATTAGCATTACGATTTGGATCATATTCAATTGTAGTAACCTTACCAGTTACACCAAACTTATCTCTCTTAAAATCAATAATTCTATATTTTTGCTTAGCTCCACCACCGATATGTCTAACAGTAAGTTTACCTTGATTGTTACGACCACCAGTTTTAGATTTAGATACTAATAAAGATTTAGTAGGTTGATTTCCAACTGTAACTTCTTCATTCTTTAATGTAGACATTCCTCTACGACCATTAGTCGTAGGTCTATATTTAACAATTCCCATACATTAACCTCCTACTAAATTTCAATCTTGTTACCATCTTTTAAAGTAACGATTGCTTTCTTATAAGTTTTTGTTTTTCCTGCATATCTGCCAACTCTTTTAGCTTTAGACTTAGTATTTAGAGTTCTAACATCAGCAACTTTAACATTGAACGCACTTTCAACAGCTTGTTTAATTGAAGTCTTATTTGCATTGTCAGCAACTTTGAATACATAAACGTTACCATTAGCTAACATTGCAGTCTTCTCAGTTAAAACTTGAGCATTAATAATATCTTTCATTAGTTAAGTGCCTCCTCAATATATTTTACTGAACCTTCATCTAAAACGATGTAAGTTGCAT
>Ga0116179_1002672_pt1 | contig 12665 bp, 17 predicted proteins | sample AD_UKC071_MetaG_FD_89751 | JGI IMG/M metagenome (GOLD analysis project Ga0116179, IMG submission 89751) | Active sludge microbial communities of municipal wastewater-treating anaerobic digesters from USA - AD_UKC071_MetaG | ecosystem: Engineered > Bioreactor > Anaerobic > Digestate | place: USA...
AACATTTATTAGCCACTTCAACACTTCAAGGGTAATTTTTGAGTTATTTTAGTCTCATTATTGATTTGCAGCAAATAAAAAAAGGCTTGACACATATTGTATCAAACCTATTCATCTAATTTGTCTTTAAGCAACTCGTTATAATTGCTAAAAAGTGGAAATGATACTCGTTATACTTACATTTTCCTGCTAAAAAGTGGAAACTAGAGGAAAATTCGTAATCAAGATTTTTTTCGAGAAAAAATAATTATTTAAAGTAATAAGTGTTAGATAATAATTTGATATAAAATCAGCAAAAAAGACCTCTTTATAGGGTAAGAGGCCTAACCCACTACTGTTTCCGTAGCCGAATGTGCACTAGCCTTTTAACGTGGTCCTAGGCACTACGCTGTCCACGAGCAACCATAACTTATGCCATTAGGGAGGATTCATGACTCCTCAATAATATAATACGGTTTTTATTTTAAAATTCCTAAAAGAAATTATTTTAATTTTGATTTTATAGATTCTACTCTTTCAAGCTCACCTTCAAGTTCTGCTTTATCATTAGGATTATCAGCAGTTTCAATTAATTCTTTTAGATCTTGTTCTTCTACTAAAAGTATACCTACTAATGTTTGAACTTCTCTATCTGTCAAGTTTAAAACCGGCACGTTCACACCTTCCTTTCTAAATTATGATTGATAATAATTGACGTCAGTTTCTATCGAATTTACTGTACTTTACCACCAATCAAAAAGTATGTCAAACGCACCTAAATTGCTACCACTCGTTTTTTGATAAAAAAGATTCTTAAAGGTTATTTTATTTTTCTATAAGGGCTTTTATAAGCCTCTTTTTTATAAAAAAGTATCTCTTACCCCTATGTAAACATTTTCATTAATTTTTTTATTTTTCCTTATTAATTTGCTTAAATATTTGGTTAGTTCCAGTAGCTGTTAAACCAGATGCACCACCAATAATAATTGCTACTATTACATTAGTTGCAGGTATAATTGATGGAATAAAGTAGAAACAGATGATTCCTGCTACTAATCTAACCCCATTTTTATTATTTCATCATATGCTCTTTCACATATAAATGTAGCTTGTTCTTTTAAGAAATCGAGATCTATAATATCATTCTTTTTTAATAAAAAGTTTTTATAAATCTGGTCATCAAATGGTCTGGTTTCTTTCAAAGAATTAAATAACTTTTTAAATGATTCTTTATGCTTTAGATAATACTTTTGGTACTCATCAAATGATGATAATACATTCAAATATAGGTTTTCTTCTATGAAGTCAAAAACATTTTGTCTCAATGATGTTGAATATTTGTTAAAGCATAGATTTAACATTCTCGGTAAGTAAAGATGCCAATACATTGGTTTATTAATATTTTGATTTGTAAAAACCAATTCAGGATCATTATTAATAAACTTTATAAACTCTTTTGGATTAGTATTTATAGAATCAGCAAGATTACGAATTCTTGTTTTAATATCCTCATCGATTTTAAATATATCTAATTCATTAGCCATCTCTATAAAGTCTGACAACCACAAAAAATCAAACAAGCCTTCAATAGAATTAATTGAGTAATCAAACGAAGATAAAGTTGTTTCAATATAAGAAAGATTGTCAACGACATTCTTTAAAAAGAAAGCACCTGCATAATCTCCACCTTTGTAGTACATTGTTTCAAATAATATCGGTTTTTCTTTAAATAAAGACATATCGTCTCACCACCTTTCTACTTAATAATCAAATCTATGTATTCTTGTAATTCTACGGGAACTCTACAAGGCCCTTGTAAATTTCCTCTAAGTCCATGTTTCTTTAGATCTGCTAAAGACAATTTATCTTATTCAAGTTTTTTAACTAATTTAATTTCCATATATCTATTTGAATCAGAGTAACCACCTTTGTTTTTTACATATTTAGCATCGTCAATAGTCTGTTCTGGCTTATTAACGACTATTGCTTCAGTTAAATAAACTAGTTTCTTATCTTCACCAGATGAATAAATATAAACTTTGCTACCTGCTTCAATGTTTGCGTTTTGCTTAAAATCAATAGTATTCATTTCATTTAAAGCATTATCTAAATCAAAGAAATCTTTGTTGCAGGAAATAATCCAATTATTAGTCTTTGCAACATTGTTGACTTCAACACCATTCTTTTCATCTCTTAGAACTCTTAAAGTTTTACCATTATATAAAAAATAATCAGTTCCTCTTTTAGCTACATTCGTATTTAACAATTCTTTTGCTAATGAGCTTAAAGAATAAAGTTTATTTTTGTATCTAACATTTTTTTCATCTACAACCTCACAAGTTATATTTTTGTCATTTATAAATGAAAGTAACTCTCTGGTTTAATATCAAGCATAGAGAATTTAAACGATTCTTGTCTATTAGTGCTAGATGATTGTTGAGCAGCTTGCTGAATAACAACTTGATTGTTTTTGGTTTCTGGAGTAATAACTGTTTTGGTAACTCCATATGATAGAAAATCCATAATGTCAACAATGTATTCTCTATAATCATTATGATGTTCACTTAACTTAGCATTAGAGCCTACATCATTTCTAATTGTATAAAGATCAGAATTTTCATACTCTTCAATAAGTAGTTTTTCAATTGCGTCAATATCATCAGAAGAAAGATACTTATTACCGAATACAATTATAGTGTTCCACCAGTCTTTATTCTTTCTATGGCTTACAATTCTATTCATCAGGCTATTTGTTTTACCAATATAAATATCTCTTTTGATATTCTTAGCTTGATTTATATCTATTAAGAAATACACAAACTTGCCACTTGTCTCAGCCTCAATTTTATCAATCAATGCAGCATTCGCATTATCTTTTTGAATCTGATAACAATCGAGTAATGGAGTATCATTCCTTGTAACAAGGCAATTTCCAAAATCAAAGTGAATATGAATATTATGGATTTTCATCATCATTCCTCCCTAATTAAGCTTTATAACTGATATATTATTTAAAGCTGCGTATTTTCTCATTTGCTGCTCATTCTCAGCAGTTACATTTTTACCCAAATAAATTGTTTTTACTTTTGGGGACCTAGGTTTATCATTAGCAGTACCTATATATCTCCACTCATTTTGATATTCCCACTTCTTATATTTTGTTAAGAATAATCTAATAAAGTGCGAAGCATCTGCAGGTATCAATCCTTTGCTGATAGCGCATATAAGTAAGCCTAGCATTGTGCCTGTAAACTGAACTATTATATTAGTTTCTCTTTCATCTTGATAAATAACAGGTAAAATATTCTTTGCTAGTTCATAATCATTTAAGTCATATTCAATGCAATAGCCAGAAGATTCTTGTGCATAATTTTTCCACATATAATCGATATTATTTGTTTCAGCTAATGAACATATACCAATTTTCTTTCTAGCATCAATTGCTAATTTGAAGGCTGGTTCAAGAGTTTTGCTCATTTCCGGCTTATTAAGCATTTCTGGTATGTTTTCAATTGCCTTTATTATTGGACCAACATCTGTACCTTCTGGTGCCATTTTTTTAAGTTCTATAGCAAAATCTTTATTAAAAATTATTGGGTTAGTACCTTCTTTATCAGCAATTTCAAAAACTTTATCTTTAGCAATTTCATAATTCTTATCGGTTGAACTAGGTTTTATCAAACTAACGATTTTATTTAAGTATTTTTTTGATAAATTACCAGTCTTAGGATCTAACATTTCATTAAGATTCGTTGTAGTTAAGCACTCAGTTTCATCATCTTCTTTTTCAGCTGGACACAAGAAAATATAATTATTCTCTAGCATTTCAAAAGTATACTCATCAAATGGTCTATATTTATACAAAATTAAAGGGCCCTTATATTCACTTTTAAAATTAGTTTTAACAATTTCATTTAAATATATCAATTTTTCGTCTTGAGTCATAAATTAGTCATTCAACCTTTCCTTCAACAATAATTATTATTTGAAATGAGGCATTTATTACATATTAAAGATAAACGTCAATAGTTAAATCAAATAAAAACATATCATTAAATAATGCTTTTATTGTATCACATTTTTACATTTTTGAATAGTATTTGCATTCATAAAAACTTCGAGAAGTCAAGTTTTTTCTTTGATTATATATCGTAAGAATAGTATTTTTCAAAGTTTCGTGATATAATTAGCTATATTTCAATCAGGAGGAAATAAATGAGATATTGCTATAACAAACTTTGGAAATTACTAATTGATAAAAATATGAAAAAGAAAGATTTAGAAATTGCCGCTGATATAGCTTCTTCTACGATGGCAAAAATGAGTAAAGAATTGCCTGTTAGTTTAGATGTTATAGGTAGAATTTGCAAATCTCTTAACGTTAAGATTGAAGATGTAATTGAAATCATATATTAATGGAGGATTGTAATGACTAAAAATGAATTATTCTTAAAACTTGCTAAGCCAGATAAAAATGGTGTAACAAGGTGGGTTAAGGTTACTGAATTTGTTGACGAATACGCGGATCTTGCTTTTGGAAACGGTGCATCGTGGGCAAGAAAAGAATCTACCTTAGCCAAAAAATATAAAATTGAATTTGATAAAACTTTAACTCCTGGAAACGGAATTGATGCTATCAGATTAAACGGATTTAATAACGGAGATTTTTCACAACATATCAATGCCGATATAAAAAGAACAATTAGCAGCCAACGTTGTGTCATCTTAGGGACTTCTAAGCCAGAAGTTGACCACAAAAATGGAATGAAAAATGAAGCTAGAGTTATGCGAAACGAGGACCAGAAATTAAGTGATTTCCAACCTCTAAGCAAAGCTGCAAATGATGCTAAAAGACAATTTTGCAAAGAATGTATGAGAACAGGTGTTAGATATGATGCAAAGCTTCTTGGCTACCCTATGTCATACTATGAAGGCGGTCCAACACATAATGGTGAAGAAAATGCTTGCGTTGGTTGTTTTTGGTACGATCCAATTGAATTTAGAAAGCACTTAAAGGAGAAAAAATAATGACACAATTAGAAAAAGATTTAGTTAGATGTCTTTCAATGATAAATCCAGATTGGAAAATGCAAAATAATTTTTTAGATAGACAAACTAATTTTATATATCAATGCGACACTTTAGATGAATGCTTGAACCAGATCAACGAAAGAAATGTAGATAGAGAATATGCTCTTCATCGTTGGTATAATTATATGACTTCTATTGCCTGCGAAAATATCTTTTGCGATTATGGAGCAGTTCATGAAGATGATCTTTATAACCACGACATAGACATATATATCGATGGCGTTCCGTTTGATGTAAAATTAACTGTTTATCCTGCCAAGCTTAGTAATCGACCATACAATCTTAAAACTAGACAAGGAAAAAATCAGATGATTCAATGGTATTATGCAAATCAATCTCAACAAGCCAGAAAACAACTACTTAATAGAATATATGTAGTTTGTGATGCTTCTTCTCAAGCAGAATGTCTAGAAATGAAAAGTGATTTTTCATTGCTAAGAGAAAAAATTCAAGCATTTATGAATGAATCTTTACAGCAAGGTGTCAATACAATACAGATTGTTGATAATGGGAATATTTATAACTTGCAAAGCGATATAGTTTACATTTCGTATGATCAGGAGGTATAAAATGACACATGTTTTTGTGGTTGATCAAACAACTTTTAAATATCATCTAGAATATCTTTTTGCAGGAACCGGAGCACAAGGAAAAACATCGCCTTTTTTGGTAAATGCATCTGCGCCATATGTAAAAAATGTATTTTCAAATAGTTCTGAAAGAATGCTTGTAGGAATGATTGCGGATATATCTAGAATTAGAGTGAATGACAAAGTAATATTCTACCTTCAATCATATAATAATAATCCTGGTAGATTTTATGGAGTTTTTAAAGCATCATCTATTCCCTTCTTTGATGAAAATGATAGTAATAATTATTTAGTAAATCAAACGCAAAAAGGATTATCATTTAGAATTCTTATTGAGCCAGATGAAGTATATGCAAAAGGCGTTACAGAACATGACTATTTGGATTCTCTTAAAGGCAAAAAACATCCTTCAGATCTATGTTGGAGTTTAATTTATAGGAAGCTTAAAGGAAATCGTGGCTGCACAATGATAATGGATTATGAATATGATGACCTAATCTATAAAATTAGAAATATTAATGGTAATCAACGTTTAAACGGTCCTTATTTTTCTTTTGATGCAACTAATAACATTATTATTAATTCAAGCGTTAATCACGTTTATCAAGGTCGTAGAAATAGTATCGATATTCTTCCTAGATTACTTTATAAATCCGGAAAAAAGAATGCATTTGAAACTCATTTACAAGCATATTTAACCAAGAATATCGATAATCCTAATATTTGTAATTTATTTATTCCTTATCCAAATTTAGATTGCTGGATAGGAAACGAAGTTTCTTGTGGCGTTGGAATGCAAAGAATTGATTTAATGCTAAAACAGGAAACTGATGATGAAGTAGTTATTAGACTTATAGAATTAAAAGATGAATCACCTTATATTCAAATATTGGACCAAATATCATGGTACTTAGAGTGGTTATCTGATTATGTAATTCCAAAATATACTCGTAAAAAAATAAGAGTGATTCCTACAATAGTTGCTAACGGAATTATGCCCCAACCAGTATTGAATGCCTATCAAAACTTTAATTACACAATTTCCGGTGTAAACGTCGAGCCTTTACAATACATTGGTTTCAATATTGTTAGCGGAGGAATTAACTTTACAAAATATTTATAAAGAAAAAAAGCAAGGTAGAAAAACTACTTTGCTTTATTTTTTTTAGGTTTTGGCTTTTTAAAAACCATTATATACTCATGCTTAAAAACATAATAATCTGCAGACATAGCACGATATCTCCAAATTGCTTGTTGGTTTGATTTTCCTTCTGTATCACCGAAGTTTTTTACAATAATTGCCTTTAGAATATATCCTCTATCAAGAAACAATTGCATACATATAAAACCAAGCGGAGTTATTTGACTATCGGAATATTTATCTCCAATCACTAATCCACAATATCGCTCGTTTTCAAGATATTTGTTACAATTATCTATTACTTTACCAAAATCGCTCTTGAAATCATCTAATGAAGAACAATTTGATAAATCATCTAAATTATCAGAGAAATTTATTATGTCCCAATATGGTGGATGATACATGACGAATTGTACATTATCGATTCCTTTTCCTTTTAAGACATTTGATAAATCATAATCTTTAGAATTTCCATTTAAGACAACCGCTTCTATTCCATCTTTAGATTCCGTTTTTATCCTAGATTCAGCTTCTTTTGCAACATCTACTTGAAGTTCAATTCCTATAGAATTGCGTTCTAATCTCTGCGCTTCAATAAGCGTAGTACCACTTCCCATAAATGGATCTAATACCCAATCACCTTTTTTGGTATATCTGGACAGCAATTGATGAGGGATTTGAGGAACGAAATTTCCGTGATATTTTGATTTATGCGCACCGGAATTATCACGCCTATTGATTATCCATAATGAATCGGTATAAATATCCGTATACTCTTTCCATTTTTTCATATCTAAATCATTATACTTAGACATTAGATATCCCTCTTTACTAAACAATGCAAGTATTCAATAGTTTCATTTGCTAAAATATTTCTATTCTCATCCTTATCAGCCTTAAAGCGTTTATAGGATTTTGTATAATATGAATACTCACCATATTTAGACATTATATTCTTTATTGTATCAAGTGACATAAGACCTTCATTATTATAGCTAAGGAATATATATTTAAATTTTGAATTGGCAATTAAATCATCAAAGGCCTTTTCTACTGTTCTTGATGAACAGAACTCGCTTTTTTGATTATCAGAATTTCTTAAACCTGTTTTACCATTCAAAATTGGATTATCATATCTTGCTATTGTTTCTAATACGTGATAGTTGCTGCAATATTGTCTAGTATTATATGGTGGATCTAAATATAAAACGTCACCATAAATATGTTTAACAACATCATTAATATTTTCGTTATATACCTTTCCATTAGGTCCGTCCACTATCTTTAAAGGCTCCAAAACAAAAGTTTTTTGAGCTGATTTTTTTATATGTTTTAAGAAAGCTCCATAAACAGAAGCTGTGTTAGCATACTTATCAATGGAACTAATTAAGCTTCCTAAATAAAAGAAATAAGTATTTTCATTGATTTCTTTGTTGACGTACATTCTCTCCAATTCTGTTCGTATTGCGTCACACTTTTTCCCATTTTCATCAGTAAAATAATTTCTCTCACTTCCAGAACCCATGCAATAATTCTTATAAACAAAGCCTTCAATGCCTTCTAACGAATTAAAATAATCAAATAAATTATCATTTATATTATCAGAGTTATTCTCTATATAATGCTTAATGATTGAGTAACTATAGTATTGGATATCGTTTGAGATTACAGAACAACCTAATGATTTGTAATACGATCCAACAACTCCAGTTCCTGCAAATAAGTCGCCAAAAACAAAATTATCTCCGTCTTTATACCCTGTAACCTTTGCAATAGTCTCGTGTAAAAAATCTAATAATGAGTACTTAGATCCTATATAATTCATTTTTTATCCTCCTCTGTATACTCAACAATATCATCAATATTGCAATTTAATGCCTTGCATATTCTTGCCAAAACCTCAGTATTGACGTTTTCACCTTTTGATAGTTTAACAATTGTAGACTGCCCTATGCCAGTTAATTCATGTAAATCATTTCTATTGATACCTTTATCAATTAAAAGTTTCCATAACTTATTATAAGATAAGCCCATAGCAACCTCCTTATTTCTGAATAAATTATATCAAAGGCATTATGATTTGTCAACCATTTTCTTTGAGTTCTCAAAGTTTTATTATTATTTATCAACTTTTTCAATCATCTTTTAATTCTGCTAACCATTTATCCATATTTTTATACCAATCTTCCATTCTTTCCTCATAACCATCCATATGATTTAGATTCTTATTAAAGGCCTTTTCAAAGTATGCATATAGATCTACTATTTCATGCTTATGCTTTCTTACATAATCTCTGGTATACCTAAATACCCTTTGAAGCAGCTCAAATTCATAATCCCTTTTAGCATCCTGGAATAGCTGCTCAAACTTATAGAGGTCAATATCATAAACGGAAATCAAATGATCATCAATTAAACACTTAGTGTAATAACAAAGAGAGAACGGAACGTTCCTTTTATCATATTTATCTTCTTTATTTTCTTTCTTTTTTCTTTTACTTTTACTTTGTGTACTTTTGCATACATCAATTGAGTTATTGTCAGCATTTATAGAATTATTGTCGACATTAATTAAATTATTGTTAACATTAATTCTTGTTTCATCATTGGATTCATTATCATTATTTATGTCAACATTAATTCCATTTTTGTTAACATAAATACCTCTTATACACTCTTCATCTTCAGGAGTTAATATCCAATACGGTCTCTCCTGCTTCTTACGCCTCATGGTGCAGGCCAGAAACTGTTTCTGCACCGCTCTTGATGTGATTACCTTATGCTCATATAAATTCTTTATATCGATAATATTTAAATCAACCATCATCTTGAGAATTGCTAAAACAGCTTCTGTGTCAAACTCACCGCACTTCAAATTAATACGATACCAGATGTCTTCAGCTAGTGATTCTAGATCAGACTCCACATAGTATCCATTCTTATAAACTATACATAAAAATTCTATATAGACGAGGATTCCTTCACTGCCATGAGCTCTTACTAATTTACGTAGCTTTGGATCAGATTCAAAATCCACATCTAAAGGGAAGTAATCAAGTCCCTGTTTTGGAAGTCTAGCCATGTTTCACCTCCTATTTTTAAAAATATAAAATTTGCACTAAAACGCCAGATTTTAGTATGCTTTTTCCTTTAGTTTCTCTTTTATTCCATTTTGAGAGTAAAATAACTAGGATTATTTACGCTTCAGGATTTGTGAATTTTCTTTCATATTCCTTTAAGTGTTCTTCATTAAATCTGATTTGTTTTCCAATATAAAAACAACCTAGTTTTTTATCTCTTACTAATTGTTTAATAGTTCTTTCTGATACTTGGTAAAGTTCTGCTACCTGTGCAATAGTGAAATATTTTCTTTGTTTGGCTTCTAGTTCAGCTTCACTAACATTATCCATTATTCTTTCCTCCTGCATAATCTTCTAATGTTTTCTTAATTAAATTGATTCCGGATTTATAACAATAAGTTCTATAGCACACATTAGTAGCACCAGTCTTATCTACATACTTATGTTCATCAATTCTAAAACAGCCTTTATCTACAAAAGCCTGATAAGGCATATTATCTTCTTTTAAAATGTTCTTAGCTCTTAAAATCTTAAAGACCTCGCTAGTAGCTAGGTTGATACCTATAATTTTAGGAACATCATAAATATCCTTTAAAACACCAGAATCTAGATTACGCTTAATGTAAGTCTGCATTTCCTTACTTTCTTCTATTTCTGCAGTAAGAATTAAATTTCTAGTCTTAAGTGCATGATATTCATCTAAAAAGGCCATAGCGTTAATTTCGTTATTAACTAAAAGCTTCACATCATATCTACCATGTTTTCTTATTTCTGGTAGCACTTCTTCAACAACCCAGGAAACAAAGCCTTCAGCTTCTTCTTTTCTTGATTGGAAGATTAATCTATAAAGATTACCTTCGCTAACAAATAAGAGTTTCCCTGCCTTCTTAGATTCAGGATTATCTAATTTTATGATTCCTTTTGAATCGAGTCTTTTCTTTACATCACTAGGATTTTTAATCTCTAAGATAGAGCATGCATCCTTTAAACAAAATAAAGGATTATTCTTTTCATCAAGTGCAGTTCTTAAATTACCAAATGCTGCACTTTCAAATGTTGTTAAACCATTTTTATTTTCCATATTTATTTTTTCCTCACTTTTTCCTTATAAGGCCAAAAGCTGTCACGCTTATTTAGATCCTATTTTTTGACCTTTGGCAAAATAGAATCAACTATAAATTCTGTATTATTAGATTCTCTATTGATATTGTGTAAGTATATTGTCGTTGTGTTTATTGATTTATGACGAAGCAGTGCTTGAACCTCTTGTATAGATGTTTCGTTTCATTAAATACTCATCTATTAGAATCTTCACATTATCTGGTAGCTTTACATATTCAGCTTTATCAATATTTTATAGATATGCTTCTGGTGAAGGTTGTACTTCTATTGCTAATTGGTTAAATTCAATGGATGTAAAGACTGGAGTTGGTTCAATATGGAACGATACTAAAGTTAGGCATATTCTCAGAAATGAGAAATATGTAGGCGATGTACTTTTCCAAAAAAGCTATATTGATAATCCACTTACTCATAAAAAAATCTATAATTCTGGCCAAAGGGATCGATACTTATTGCAGAATGCTCATCCAAATATTATCGATAGAAACACGTGGAATCTAGTTCAAAAAATGCTAACTGAAAAAGCTAAAAAATATAAAGTTAAATCTAATGAGCTGGAAAACATTACGGAAAGTCCAACTAAAGGCACCCCATATGCTGGTTTTATCAGATGTCCTTATTGTGGCCACTACTATATTGTGGCCACTACTATCAAAGTAAGGTGAATCACTATAAAGGAAAGCCTACGAGATTTGTAATGTGCGCATCAAATAAAGATGTTAAGAGATGTCAATCTGAAGCTTATAAAGTTGAGGAATTAAATAAAATTATTGCAAAACTTATAGCTGCACTTAAAAAGGATATTCCAGGCTTTAAAAAGATATTGATATCAAACTTTAAATCAATTGATGAATTGTCACTTAAAAATGAAATAGATGAGCTAACGAATAATATCAATTCGTTAAGTCAGAAATATAGATACAATGTAAATTCAGAAGATTCCTTCTTAAGACTAACAGCAAATGAATATCTATCAAAAGCAATCAATGAGTCAATTAAGAAAAATGCTCGTGTTATGAGATTAGTTGAAATTGAAAATCTAGAAGATAAAGCTAGTAACTTAATAAAAGTCCTTAACGATTCAGTCACAGAACCTGATCAAATAGAAAACTCAAACTTCAAAGAATTATTTTCTAACTGTGTCATAGTCAATCAAGAGTTAATATACTTTGTTATAGGAAAGCCTCTGGATGGTAATATACCAAAGTCACCAACACTTCTTTATCAATCGATTCATGAATACATAATAAGAAAAACAAAATTCAAAACAAGATATGGAATAATTATAAACAAATAAAAAGAGTCTTAAGTTTCTAAATTCTAGATTCTTAAGGCTTTTTTAAGTCCGTTTTAGTTCAATCCAGCCATACCACGACGGGTGATTTGAACTGTATTAAAATGATTTTAATTGATTATTTTTATATTTCAGGGGGTTAAAGAGAATAAAAATATAGCTGAAAACACCATAAATTCTATTAAAATAGCCCTAAAAATGAAAAAAACACCATAATTCATTGAATTATGGTGAGTATCTTTCTAATGGTGCGGGTAACAGGAATTGAACCTGCACTCCGAAGAACTAGATTCTAAGTCTAGCGCGTCTGCCAGTTCCGCCATACCCGCATTGCTTTAATATTTTACCATGTTTCGCGCAAAATTGCA
>Ga0116179_1002676_pt1 | contig 12654 bp, 12 predicted proteins | sample AD_UKC071_MetaG_FD_89751 | JGI IMG/M metagenome (GOLD analysis project Ga0116179, IMG submission 89751) | Active sludge microbial communities of municipal wastewater-treating anaerobic digesters from USA - AD_UKC071_MetaG | ecosystem: Engineered > Bioreactor > Anaerobic > Digestate | place: USA...
CGGGGGTGACGACCATCCCGCCCTCCCCGGTGGTGATCGTCTTGGTGGCGTAGAAGCTGAAGACGGTCGCCTCGTGGCCCTGCCCGCCGATCAGCTGCCCGTCAGACCAGGTCGGGAAGGAGTGGGCCGCGTCGTCGACGATCCGCAGGTCATGGGCGTCCGCCAGCGCACGCAGATCCTGCTCCGGCACGGCGCGACCCGCGAAGTGGACCGGTGCGATGGCCTTCGTCCGGCGGGTGACGGACTCGGCCGCGAGGGCGACATCGATGCAGTAGGTACGGGGGTCGACGTCAACGAAGACCGGATCTGCGCCGAGGTAGCGGACCGCTTCGGCCGTGGCCGTGAATGTCCAGGTGGGTACGAGAACCTCGTCGCCAGGACCAATCCCGAGCGCCTCGTAGGCGAGGTGGAGGCCCGCAGTCGCTGAGTTGACCGCGACGGCATGCTCGGCGCCGACGAATGCAGCGAACTCTTGCTCGAAGGCTCGGGCGTTGGGGCCCGTCGTCAGCCACCCGCTGCGCAGGCAGGTGACGGCCGCCTCGATCTCAGCTTCTCCGATGTCGGGCAGGGCGAAGGGCAGCAGTTCCACATCGGCGAGCCTACTCGGCGCCTCCGGCTCAGCCCCTGACCCGGAGCGTGGCGAGCTGCCAGGGGCGGTTGCGTCGCCAATGCTCCTGCTCCTGTGCAGCCCAGACCTCCCACCACGGTTCGTAGCCCTCGTCGCGCGCCAGCGCTCGGGTACGGCGGGTGTCGGGGCCCAGATCGAGCCACACTCGCACCGGGGCGACGGGGGCAGACTCGTGGCTGATCGCTCCACAGCCTTCGACCAGGATCGGACCGGCTGGGTCGAGCGACGTCCAGCCGCTGGGTTCGTTGGCCACCCAGTCCCATCGCCGGTACCCCGGGCGGGCGGGTCGCAGGATGGTGTCGGTCACCGCGTGGCTGGCCGCGTCCAGCCCGTACCAGCCCGGGTAGACATCGTCGAGATGCACGACCTGCAGACCCTCGATCCGAGCCGCGATCTCGTTCGCGAGCACGGTCTTCCCGGCGCCAGATCCGCCGTCGAGCAGGATCACCAGCCGTCCCGGAGCCACGGCTGCCTGCGCAACGATGGCCTCGACGGCGTCGCTACGCGCCACAGTGCGGGTCATGTGCCGGTCCCGACGAAGTTGAAGGTGCCCGCCACGACGGCCGACAGCACAGCCGTCACGGCCATCACGACGGCGATCGCCACGGCAGCGTGGTCGCGCCTGGTCACCAGCGACGGGCGAGCCCACGTGCGTTCGGTGGGACCGCCGAAGCCGCGAGACTCCATCGCCGTGGCGAGCTTCGAGCCGCGTCGGATGGCCAGCACGAGCAGGGCGAACGCCATGGTGATGAACCGCTTGAGGGCGCCGGTGTCACCCAGGCCGCGGGCGCGTCGGGCCAGACCCAGCATGCGCCAGTCGGCCAGCATCTCCCCGATCAGTCGGAAGCCAGCGAGGGTCCCCAAGACGAACCGGGCGGGCAGCCGCCAGACCTGCGCCAACCCGTCTGCCATGTCGGTCGGATCGATCCCGCTGAACAGCAGGATCGACGGAACGCCCAGCGCCAGCACCCTGAGGAACACCGCCGCGGCGAGCATCAACGACCCGTCGGTGACCCGGATCAGGAACCACTCGAAATACACCTGCCCGCTCGGTCTGCCGTACAACGCCATGCTCACCGACGCGAGTGGGGCGGCCAGCAGCACCGGCCACGTCCGGCGAAGGATGAAACCCGGCCGGTAACCCACGATGAGAGCGGCGGACAGCGACAGCCCGAGGGCAACCGCGCCGCTGACGACGTCCAGCGTGAGGAGCAGTGGCAGGGTTAGGGTCAGCGCCAGCACGATCCGGGTGACCGGGTTCAGCCGGTCGAGCCGGGTGGCGGGGACGTCAGGGGCGATCAGGCTCATCGGCCCACCACGATGTGATGCTCGCCGAGCACCTCGATGTAGTCGGCATCGTGGGTGACCGAGACGACCGCGTTGCCGTCTGCCAGCTGCAGCTGCACGAGCGCAACCATGTCGAGCCAGGTACGGCGGTCCTGCCCGAACGTAGGCTCGTCGAGGACCAGTACGCGTGGCCGCGTGGCCAGTACGGTCCCGACGGACAGCCGGCGCTTCTCCCCGCCGGACAGCGTGAAGGGGTTCGCCTTGGCGAGTCGGGCGAGGTGGAGCAGCTCGAGCAGTTCGTTGACGCGGGCAGTGATCGCGGCTGGTGTCTCCTTGAGGGCTTGCAGTCCGATCGCGACCTCGTCGAAGACGGTGGTGGTGACGAACTGGTGCTCCGGCTCCTGGAAGACGGTGCCGATTCGGGTCAGCAGCTCCTTGCTCGACCAGTCGATCGGATGTCTGCTCTTCCGGGTGGCGAGAGTGGCAGCCGCGTCGACGGAGCCTGCCACGGGCGGCAGCAGGCCTGCGAGCGTCAGCGCCAGGGTGGTCTTGCCGGCCCCGTTGGGCCCGGTCACGACGGTGGAGGTGGCTTCGGGGAGCGAGACGTTGAGACCGGTACGGACAGGCTTGCGCTTGTCGTACGCCACAGTGAGGTCGCTTGTGGTCAGGACCGGGGCCGGGGTTGGCCTCATCGTGCGCTTGGTGACGCCGGTGGGGCGCCCCGGCACCCACGCGCCGAGCTCGGCCAGAGTGTCGCCGTGGTCACGGAAGACCCGGTCGGGCGCACCGTCCACCACGACGCCACCACCGGCGGCCAGGACGACGACCCGGTCGACGACCGGCAGCCAGGTCTCGACCCGATGTTCGACGACGACGAGGGTCGACCCACGCTCGGCCACGACTCGGGCGACGGCGTCACGGACCTCTTGCGTTCCCTCCGAGTCGAGGTTGGCCGTAGGCTCGTCGAGCAGCAGCACGTCGGGACGCATGGCCAGCGCACCCGCCAGGACGAGGCGCTGCTTCTGCCCGCCTGACAGGTGGTCGGTGTTGCGGTCCAGCGCGACGTCAAGCCCGACGGCAGCCAACGACGCCCTGACCCGCGGGCCAATCTCATCGCGTGGAACGCCGAGGTTCTCCAGCCCGAACGCCACGTCGTCGCCGACCCGGGCCAGCACGATCTGGGAGTCCGGATCCTGCATGACCAGAGCGGTCCGGCCACGTTGCGCGGCGGGATGCTGGCCGTCGAGGGTCAGCCGGCCAGCCTCCTCGCCCTCATCAGCTCCGCCCAGCACCCCTGCCAGGGCGTGGATGAGCGTGGACTTGCCCGCCCCTGATGAGCCGAGCAGCAGCACGCGCTCGCCAGGCTCGATGGTCAGGGTGGCGTCGCGCACGGCCCAGGCCCTGCGGCCGGCGTGACGCCACCCCCACCCCTCGAGCGTGATCCCGGCAGTCACGTACGGGGCTCAGACCTCAGCTCGAGCGGACCGGCCCGACTCGAACCGGGAGAGCGCCCCCGTACCGGCCAGCGCCTTGGTCAGCGCCCAACCCACCAGCCCAGCGAGGACTGCGCCGGAGATGAGCAGAGCGACGAGGTAGATGGCGTTGTACGTCGCACCCTTGGCGAGGTTGCCCATCACCAGCTCGAGCAGCCAAGCGCCCACACCCGCGCCGGCGCCGGCCAGCATCGCCGGCACCGCACCCCAGCGTCGGTAGGCGAAGAGCAGGAAGACGAGCTCAGCGCCGAGGCCCTGCGCGATGCCGGAGTAGAGGGTGGTGATGCCCCAGACGTTGCCGACCAGCGCTGAGACGATCGCAGCGATCAGCTCGACCATCAGCGCCGCGCCCGGCTTGCGGATGACGAGGCCGCCGAGGACGCCGCCCATCAGCCAGATGCCGACAGCAAGGCCGCCGAGGCCGGGGGTGACGGCGTTGAAGACCTCGTAGCCGGCGCCGCCGACGTAGTTCCAGCCCACGAAGATGATCCCGACTGCCACGCCGAGCACGGCGGCTACCACGATGTCGACCACGCGCCACGACTTGGCGGAGCTGCGGCTGGTCGGTTCGGTGGTCGACTGGGAGTTGGTGGTGGTCATGGTGTGCCCTTCCGTTCGGGCACGGGTTCCGCCGACCCTCGGCGGTGTGAGATTGCCTCCCTGCGCTGGCATGATCCAGATCAGGTTCGACGGTCGAGGGCGGTAGCCCTCCTCTCAGCCCGGTTCTCCGGACTCCCGTGTTCGGCACTCAGTATAGGTCCGCGGGCCGGACCACCCGGCGCTCGTCTCGTCAGGACGTAGCTTTGGGATACGCACAGCCCCGGGCAGGCCCATGTAGGCGTTGCCCTCGATATACATATCGCAGAGCAAGGCGGGGATCAGACCCCGTACACGCTCCGGCAGCCGATGTCCGTCCGTACGGTCAACCGGTGGTCCGAATCCCAGGCCACCGACGACCCCTTCACGACATGTTCGAGCGGGATCGTCGCCAGCTCCGATCCTGTCTTGGCGTCGACGATCAGCAAGGAGCTCCCAGCGGCGACCGCGACGCGGGTGGCATCGGGTGACACCGCCAGGGAGAAGCTCCTCAGATCGCCCAGCTCAGCCCAGTCACGCCGAGTGAGGGTGTCAGCATCGCGTGAACGCTTCCCGGTTGTCCAGACAATCACCTCGCTGCCGGTCACCTCACTGGTCCAGGTGGCGTCGGTCTCAAGGTCGACGAGGGTACGGATCCGGCGACTACTCATGGGCACAGTCTGCTAACCGGAAGACCAACGGCGGGCCCTCCAGCAAGGAGGGCCCGCCGCATGGGGTTGGACAGGTGGTCAGCCGAGCTTCGGCTTCACATCGTTGGTGTAGATGCCGGTGAGCGTCGTCTTGAGCTTGGTCATCCGCTCCTTGATGTTCGCCTGCTGGGTGAGGATGTCGGCGCTGGCCATGCCGATCTCACGGTCGCCGCCGGGCAGGAAGACGCGCGCGAAGTCCTGGACACGGGTGTGTGACAGCTGGTCGAGCGCCACCTTGGCCTGCGGCCGCTTCGAGATGACGGCATCGATGTTGGCCGACGTGCGCACGGGCATGTAGCCAGTCGCCTCGGAGAAGGAGGCGGTGTTCTCCGGCTCGGTGATGAACTTCAGGAACGTCGCAGCGGCGAGCTGCTGCTCCTTGGTGATCGCCTTCGGGATGCCCAGGCCGGCGCCGCCGGTCGGGCAGACCATGTCCGCCGCGGACGGGCCACCGGGCAGGAAGCCCACGCCGACGTCGAACTTGGCGTTGCCGAGGATGCCAACCAGCGAGCCCGTCGAGGTGACCGTGCAAGCGGCCGCGCCAGCGGAGAAGTCGGCGCCAGCGTCCTTGGCGGAGACCGCACCCCACTTGTCCTTGTAGACACCGTCCTGGTTGAACTGGAGCGCCTTGATCACGGCGTCGGAGTCGCAGGTGATCTCGAACTCCTTCGAGAATGCACCCCCGTACCCCCACACCTTGTTCTGCAGCGACCACGAGTCGTAGTCCGAGGCGGCCACGTGCATGTACGGGGCGGTGATGGCGGGGTTCTTCTCCTTCAGCTTCGGAGCCCAGTTGGCGAACTCCTCCCACGTCTTGGGGGCGCGGTCCTCGAGGCCAGCGGTCTTCCACATGTCCTTGTTGTAGTAGAACAGCGGCGTGGAACGCGCCCACGGGACGGCCCACTGGAGGCCCTTGTACTTGTAGTCGTCCCACAGGCCCTTGCGGTAGTCGTCGACCTTGAAGTCGAGGGCGGAGATCAGCGGGTCGAGGTTGATGATCGACTGGTTGATCATGTAGCGGAACCACCACACGTCGGAGAGCACGACGATGTGGGGGAGCTGGCCACCCTGCTGCGCGGTCTGGAACTTCTGGGCGACCTCCTCGTAGTTGGCGCCAGCGGTGACCAGGGTCACCTTGATCGCCGACTGGGCGGCGTGGAACTTGTCGATCAGCTTCTGCGTGATCTCCTGGCTCTTGCCGGGATGGTTCGACCAGAAGGTGATCTCGGAGGCGGGCTTCACGTTGGCGTAGTCAGCTGCGCTCGCGCTCGAGGCGGGAGCGGCGGGGCCCGAGGTCGACGGGCCACCGCAGGCGCTGAGAGCGGCGGCGCCGAGGCCTGCGCCGCCGAGGGCGAGGAGCCGGCGGCGGTTGAGGCCGGAAGTCGGATTGTTCATGACTGCCTTTCTTTCTCTTGGTGGTGCCTGAGGGGAGGGGTGGACTAGTTGGCGACGGAGCCCTGGGTGAGGCCCGCCACGATGTAGCGCTGCAGCATGGCGAAGACCAGCAGCACCGGGACGAGCACGATCACGGCGCCTGCCATCATCACGCCGTAGCCCTGCGGGCCGGACTCGCTGTTCTGCAGCAGCGTGAGGCCGACCGGCAGCGTCATCAGGTTCGGGTCGGTCGTGATGATCAGCGGCCAGATGTAGTCGTTCCACTCCGCCACGATCGTGACGAGGGCGACGGTGGCGATGCTGGGCCCCGAGACCGGGACGACGATCGACCAGATCCGGCGCCAGTGTCCGGCGCCTTCGACCTCGGCGGCCTCGAGCATCGACTTCGGCAGCGACAGGAACTGCTGCCGAAGCAGGAACGTGCCGAAGGCCGTCCCAAGGCTCGGCACGATGATGCCCTGGTAGGTGTTCAGCCAGCCCAGCGAGGCGATCAAGATGTAGTTGGGCAGGATCGCCACCTGGCTCGGCACCATCAGCGCCACGAGGATGCCGATGAAGATCACGTTCTTGAACGGGAACCGTACGAACACCAGCGCGTAGGCGGTGATGATCGCCAAGAACACCTTCACTGTCGCGCCCACGACCGTCACGAAGACGGAGTTCATGAAGATCCGCGCGAACGGGACCGAGCTGAACGCCTCCTGGTAGTTGTGGAGGCTCGGGTTCGCCGGAAGGATGTGGAGGTCGAGGGTGATGATCTCCGGTGTCGACTTGAATGACGACAGGACCATCCACAGCAGCGGCAGCGCCACGACGAGCGTGGCCAAGGTCAGCGGGATGAAACCCGTTGCCAGCGTGCCGATCAGGTTCTTCTGGGTGAGCCAGCCGCGGTCCTTGGGCAGGTCCTCGGACGGTGCGCCCACGGGGGCCATCATCGTGCTCATGCGTAGTGCACCCTCCGCTCGGCGACGGTGATCTGGATCACCGTCAGAACCAGCAGGATCACGAACAGGATCACTGAGATCGCCGCGGAGTAGCCAGCCCGCTGGTAGGCGAGGAAGCCCTGCACGTACGCCTCGTAGATCAGCACCCGGGTGCCCGTCGACGTCGGCGTCATGATCTTGATCAGGTCGAACGCCTGCAACGAGCTGAGGATCGTGGTGATCGTCAGGAAGAACGTGGTCGGGCTCAACAGCGGCAGCGTCATGTACCAGAACCGCTTGAACGAGCTCGCACCGTCGATCTGCGCCGCCTCCATCAGGTCGGAGTTCATCCCCTGCAGGCCAGCCAGGTAGACGACCGCGCAGTAGCCGAGGTTCTTCCAGATGTAGACGATGATCACCATTGCCAGCGACAGGGGCGGGTCGTTGAACCAGCGCGGGCTGGTCATCCCGAACGTGCGCAGCACCCAGGCCAGCAGCCCGTACACCGGGTCGAAGATGAACAGCCAGACGAGACCGACACCGACTCCAGAGAGCACGTAGGGGGCGAAGACCGTCGCCCTGGCCACCGTGCGGCCCGGCACCTTGAGGTTGAGCGCGAGGGCGACCAGGAGACCGAGGATCATCGAACCGCCCACGGTGCAGACGGCGAAGATCGCGGTCGTGGTCAGCACGATGCTCGCGTCACCCGAGGTGAACCAACGCACGTAGTTGTCGATCCCGATCTCGGTGGCGCTGGGCGAACCGAGGGTCCAGTTCAGCGTCGAGAACCGGATGTTCATGATCAACGGGCGGTAGGTGAACAGCCCGATCAGGATCAGGTTCGGCAGCGCCAGTGCGAGAAACCAGAGTGCGTCCTTGCGGTTGCGAGGGATCGAGAACCAGCCGCGCTTCTTGCGCTTCGGTGGGCGATCCGCCACTGTCAGCTCTGCCACTCATGCCCCTCTCGTTGCCGGATGAAGTCAAGCAGCATCGGTGATGCATGGATGACAGGCAGAACGTACATCCGTTACGCGCCGGTGAACATCAGGGGCACGAGGATCGTTGCCTGTCCGTGACGTCAAGCCGCTTGACGGGCCTCACAGACGCACGAGATCACCCTCAACCTGAGCCAGCCCGTCACGCACGAGTCCAGCCAGGCATCGTGCTGACTGAGCCTCGTCTGGCCAGAGCGCGAGCAGGTCCGTCTGGTCGTACGGGCGCTGCCGCAACGCGGCGAGAAGCACCCCGCGGCACTGTCGGTCGGTGCCGTGCCAGGCCTGGCTTCGTCGAACCCCGCCGTACGGCGGCCGACCGGCTGCCAACCAGGCGCAGTGCTCCGCCACGGGGCACTGGTTGCAGTCCGGTGACGCGGCTCGGCAGACGAGGGCGCCCAGCTCCATCGCGGCCACGTTCCAACGGGCAGCCGTCGCGGGCTCGCCTGGAAGCCACGCCTCCGTCCGGATCCGCTCGGCGGCCGTGAGGTGCGTCGCAGGGAGGGCTTCGCCGAGCTCGATCCTGGTCAGCACCCGTCGGACGTTCGTGTCGAGCACCAGCGTGCGCCGTCCGTACGCGAAGGCGGCGACGGCGGCAGCGGTGTACTCGCCGACACCTGGCAGCGTACGGAGGACCTCGGGGTCGGCGGGCACTTCCCCGCCATGGGTGGATGTGATCGCGACCGCTGCCTGCCACAGCCGACGTGCACGCCTGGGGTAGCCGAGCCGGCCCCAGGCAGCGACAGCGCTGGAGGACTCCTCGGCGGCCAGTGCGGCTGGAGTGGGCCATCTGGCCAGCCACTCCTGCCACGGTCCCAGAACCCGGGCGACGGGAGTCTGTTGGAGCATGATCTCGCTGACGAGCACACCCCACGGCGTGGTGTCTGTCGCTCGCCAGGGGAGGTCTCGGGCGTTGGCGTCGTACCAGGTCAGAACCTCGGCGACGACGGCTGCACGAGTGGAGGCGTCGAGCGTCACCAGGTGAGGGTCATCACTGCGCGGGCCGACGGTCCGCCCCGCCAGCTCGCGGTCGCGACGTAGGTGCCCGGGCGCAGGTCGGTCGGCACGATCGCGCACTTGTTGGACCGGTGCCGGTTCCAGGTCTTCGTCCACTCCAGGGTCTGGCCAGGCTGCAGCACGGTCGTCGAGTCGGGGCCCCAGCCGGCGCAGTCGGTGGACTTCCAGATCTGGTCGTTACCGGAGGTGATCGCCAGCAGGAACGTGTCCCCGTTCAGCGGGAGCTGGCACGCGTCGGCGCCCACGTTAGTGAAGGTCACGACCAGGTTCGCCTCGGTGCCCGCCTTCACGCGAGCGGGGCCCGACAGGCGAAGTACCAGCTGCGCCACGTCACAGGTCATCATGGGAACGGGTGTCGCCTCGGGTGCCGCGCTCGTGGCCGGGGCGGGCGAGCTCGCCGGTGCGGCGGGCTCCGAGGTCGTTGCCGGCGACGGCTCCGCGCCAGCGGCCGTCCGGCTCCGCCACGTGGCGACAGCAAACCAGAGGCCCGCGACCAGTAGCAGCACGAGCAGCCCGATTGCCGCCCGACGCTGCCAGTAGACCGTCACCGGGACATGCTCGGGCGCGGTCTCCTCGACCCGGTCGGTGGACTCCATGGGGGCATTGTCACGGATCGTCTCCGCTTGCCTCGTCAGGCACGCCGAGGCTCCGCGTAACCAGGTCTCAGGTCAGTCGCGCGTACGCAGCCTCGGAGATCCGCAGCATGTCATCGCGGATCGCCCGGGCTCGCACGTCGCCGATCCCGTCGACCTCGGTCAGCTCCGCGCGCGTGGCGGTCAGCACACCCTGCAGGCCACCGAAGTGGTCGAGCAGGCGGGCGGCCACGGCCGGTGGCAGGCGCGGAATCTGGGCCAGCTGACGGAAGCCGCGTGGGGTGAGCCGGGTCTCGGGCCCGCCGATACCCAATGTTCGTGACACCGCGCTCACGTCAAGCAGCTGGTCGTCGGAGAGCCCTGCGAGGTCGGCGATCCGCATCGCTGACTCCACCCCGTCGGGCCGGTAGTCGGACTCGAGCTGGTTGCCAAGGCTGGCCGTACCGAGCGTGAGCTCGTGCAGCTGGAGCGCGATCAGCCGTCCATCGACGCCCAGGGTGACGACGTAGCCACGGATCTCGTCGGCCAGCCGGTGCGCCAACTCGTAGCGCTGCGCTGTCAGAGCAACGTCGCGGGCGGTCACCTGGTCGGACACCTCCAGGGCGGACAGTGCGTCTGCCGCATCGCGGAGCCGCTCCCGGTAGCGACTCAGCGTGTTGAGCGCCTGGTTGGCTCGGGCGAAGTCAGCCTCGGGACGCTCGACCACATGGCGATGCCCGTGCAGGTACAGCGCGATGGTCGACATCGACGCGGAGACCGTGACCACGGGCACGCCCGCCTGCTGTGACATCCGGTCAGCAGTCCGGTGGCGGGTGCCCGTCTCAGCTGTGGGCACGGCGGGGTCGGGCATGAAGTGCACCCCCGCACACAGGATCCGGGACAGGTCAGCGGTCACGACGATGCCGCCATCGAGCTTGGCCAGCTCCCGAAGCGCCGTGGGGGTGAAGTCGACGTCGATCCGGAAGCCGCCGGTTGACGCACTCTCGACCACCGCGTTCGTACCGACGACGACCAGGGCCCCGGTCCGCCCCGACACGATCCGGTCGAGTCCATCGCGGAAACCCGTGCCCGGCGCGAGCAGGGCCTGGTGTCGTCGAAGCAGGGCGACGTCGGTCAACCGATCCTCCTCTGGGGTCAACAGCGATCCTATCGACGCCCTACCGAGCCGGCCTCAGCCGCCGCAGATCTGTGAGTGCGAGCGCCTGGGCAACCGTCGCGACCGGCACCACCGTCATGCCCGCAGGTTGAGGCAGGGTCTGTCCTGCGGCTGGCATCGGCACGATCGCGCGGGTGAACCCGAGCCTCGCGGCCTCGGCCACGCGACGGTCGAGCCCAGGAACCCGCCTGAGGTCCCCCGCCAGCCCGATCTCACCCAGGGCGATCACCTTCGCCGGGAAGTTGTGCTCGATCGCTGCCGATGCGACCGCCATCGCAATGCCCAGGTCGGCTGCCGGGTCGTACACCCGGGCGCCGCCCACACTCGAGACGTAGACGTCTCGCCCCGAGAGAGCCACGTTCGCGCGTCGTTGCAGCACGGCCAGCAGCATCGCGACTCGGGAGCCGTCCACGCCATGGGTGATCCGTCGGATCGGTGTGCCCTCCGACACCGGCACCGTCAGCGCCTGCACCTCAGCCAACAGGGGCCGCCGACCCTCCATCGTCACGGTCACAGCCGTGCCTGGTACGGGCTCCTCGTTGCTCGTCATGAACAGCCCAGACGGGTCGGGCACCTCGACGATGCCGTGCTCGGCCATCTCGAAGCAGCCGACCTCGTCGGCTGGCCCGTACCGGTTCTTCGTCGCCCGCACCATCCGGAAGCCGGAGTGCCGGTCCCCTTCGAAGGCGAGCACGACATCGACAAGGTGCTCCAGCAGGCGCGGGCCAGCGATCGCACCGTCCTTGGTGACATGACCGACCACCACGGTCGACATGCCACGCTGCTTGGCGACTCGGACGAGCGCCCCGGTCACCTCGCGCACCTGGGTCACTCCACCGGGCGAGCCGTCGGCGTCGGCCGTGCCGATCGTCTGCACCGAGTCGACCACCAGCAGCGTCGGCTGGACCTCCTCGATGTGCCCGAGCACGGTGCCCAGATCGGTCTCGGCTGCCAGGTACAGCTCGTCGGTGACCGCGCCCGTCCGGTTCGCCCGCAACCGGACCTGCGCGGCGGACTCCTCGCCACTGACATACAGCGTGCGTCGACCAGACTTGGCCCACTTGGCAGCCACCTCGAGCAACAGGGTCGACTTGCCCACGCCTGGCTCGCCGGCCAGCAGCAGCACCGCGCCGGGCACCAGCCCACCGCCGAGAACCCGGTCGAGCTCGCCCACGCCGGTCAGACGCCGCAGGGCAGCGGTCTCACTGACCTCGCCGATCGGCACAGCGCGGCTCGTCGGCCTGGTCGCCGCTACCTGCTTCAGCTTGGGCGCACCTTGTTCGGCGACGCTTCCCCAGGTCTGGCACTCGCCACAACGACCGACCCAACGCACGGAGGTCCAGCCACACTCCGAACATGCGTAGGTGGCCGTGCTCTTCGTCTTCGTCGCCATGGAGACAGCCAAGCAGGCGGCTATGACAGTTTCGCGAAGGCGCGCCAATCGAGCAGGTGTACGGTTTCCCGTACGAGGTCAGATCCTGACGTCGCCGTTCGCGGTGGCGAAGGTCACCGCGTCGAGGCCTGGGTAGCCGGACTCCGAGACGAAGTCGATCTCGACACCGTCGAAGGTCTCAGGCACGTCGGTGCCGAGCCAGTCGGCGACCCGCTGCTGGTTGCCGGCGATCTCGAGCTTGGTCAGCTTGATCTCGCCCTGCAGGGCCGACGGCCGCACATCCTCGTCAGAGACCCACGACACGAAGTACGGAAGCTGCGGGTCGGCGATCAGGCCCTTGACCCCGATCTGGCGCCACTCCAGGCGGCGACCGTCTGGGAAGTGCCGCGTGCCCGTCACGGCCTGGCGCTCAAGCCGCGCCTCGTACGGTGCGAGATCGGCGACCGAGATGACCCAGCCGAGCCAGCCGCCACCGAGCTCCATCCGCGCGC
>Ga0116179_1002681_pt1 | contig 12647 bp, 4 predicted proteins | sample AD_UKC071_MetaG_FD_89751 | JGI IMG/M metagenome (GOLD analysis project Ga0116179, IMG submission 89751) | Active sludge microbial communities of municipal wastewater-treating anaerobic digesters from USA - AD_UKC071_MetaG | ecosystem: Engineered > Bioreactor > Anaerobic > Digestate | place: USA...
CGCTGCTGGCCTCCGGCGGCAACGTGCGGGTGCAGGCCGACTTCGTGCAGATCTATCCCAGCGCGGCGGTGTACTCGTCGGCCGAAGGCACGGCCATCGACATCGCCGGCCGCAATGCCGGTGCCTCGGTGCTGTCCTTCACCAATCTCAGCGGCAACAGCGCACTGCAGGCACCCTCGGGCCGCTGGCTGGTGCATGCAGCCGATTCACCCGATGGCGGCAGCTTCCTGCCCGACGGCCTGGTGGCCGACTTCTGGCAATACGCCGACACGCCCGGCACCACGGCGCCCGCACGCGGCGGCAACGGCTTCCTGTACGCCAGCACGCCGCTGCTGTCGCTGGCGGGCAACGGCGCGCTGAGCCGGGTCTACGACGGCACGACCACGGTCGACCTGGCCGCTGCAGGCCTGGCCGTCGCCGGTCTGCGCACCGGCCAGGTGTCGGTCGGCACGCCGCAGTTCGTCGATGCGAATGCCGGCCCCGCCAAGGCGGTGACGCTGGTCGCCGCGCCGGGCGGCAGCACCGTCGTCACCACCGGCGGCACCCCGGTCTACGGCTACGGCACCGATGCAGCGACGATGCGCGGCACCATCTCGTCGCGGCCGCTGACCCTGCTGGCCGCCACCGCCAGCGACAAGGTCTACGACGCCAACTTCAATGTCCAGGTCACCAACTGGACGCTGGGCAACGTGGTCAACGGCGACGACGTGCGGGTGGACAGCGGCTTCGGCACGATCACCGGCAACAATCCGGGCGTCGGCAGCAAGTCCGTGGTGGCGCAGATCACGACCCTGGGCGGCGCGGCCGCCGCCAACTACACCGGCACCGGCCTGGAGGTGGCGACGACGGCCAACGTCACGCCGCGGCCGCTGAACCTGCAGTCCGTCGTCGTGGCCGACAAGGTCTACGACGGTGGCACCACCGCCAGCGTCAGCAGCTGGGCCCTGGGCAACCTGGTCAACGACGACGACGTGCGTGTGCTGACCGGCAGCGCCGCCTTCGCCACGGCCGCCGCGGGCACGGCCAAGCCCGTGTCGGCCACGGTGCTCACCCTCGGCGGCGCGGATGCCGGCAACTACAGCGCCAGCAATCTGGGCGTGCAGGCCACCGGCAACATCACGCCGCGGCCGCTGGGCCTGCAGTCGGTGGTGGTGGCCGATAAGGTCTACGACGGCAGCGTGGCGGCGACGCCGCTGAACTGGGTGCTGTCGAACGTGGTCGGCAACGACCAGGTGCAGGTGAGCAGCGGCAACGCGGTCTTCGCCTCGGCTGCAGCCGGCGGCGCCAAGCCGGTGACGGCCACCGTCACGGCGCTGGGTGGCAGCGCGGCGGCCAGCTACAGCGCCCAGGGCCTGAGCACGCAGGCCAGCGGCAACATCACGCCGCGGCCGCTGGGTCTGAGCACGGTGGTGGTGCCCGACCGGATGTACGACGGCACGCTCACCGCCGTGGTCAGCAACTGGGTGCTGTCGAACGTGATCGGCGAGGACGATGTGCGCGTGGCCAGCGGCACGGCGCAGTTCCTGACCCCCGGTGCCGGCACGGCCAAGCCCGTGACGGCCACGGTCGGCAGCCTGGGCGGTGCGGCTGCGGGCAACTACAGCGCCACCGGCGTGCAGGCGGCGACCACCGCCACCATCACGCCGCGCACGCTGTTCGTCAGCAGCCTCTCGGTGGCCGACAAGGTCTACGACGGCACCCTGTCCGCCACGGTCAACGGCTGGACCCTGGGCAACGTGGTCGGCCAGGACGACGTGCAGGTCAATGGCGGCACGGCGCAGTTCTTCACCGCCGGCGCCGGCGTGGCCAAGCCGGTCGTCGCCACGGCCGGTGCGCTGTCCGGCGCCGACGCTGCCAACTACACGGCGGCCGGGCTGCAGGCGTCGTCGACCGCCAGCATCACGCCGCGGCCGCTGGCATTGCAGTCGGTCAGCCTGGCTGACAAGGTCTACGACGGCAGCGTGGCGGCCACGGTCGCCAGCTGGCGGCTGGGCAACGTGGTGGGCGAGGACGACGTGGCCCTGAGCGGTGTCTCCGCCGTCTTCGCCTCGCCGAATGCCGGCAGCGCGCGGCCGGCGACCGCCCTGGCCGGCAGCCTGGTTGGTGCTGCCGCCGCCAACTACAGCGCCGACGGCCTGACGGCGCAGACCACCGGCAACATCACGCCGCGGCCGCTGACGCTGGAGTCGGTGACGGTGACCGACAAGGTCTACGACGGTGGCACCGGGGCCACGGTGACCGCCTGGCGCCTGGCCGGCGTGCTGGAAGGCGACCGGGTGCAAGTGCAGACCGGCAGCGCCACCTTCGGCAGCGCCGGCGTGGGCAGCGCCAAGCCCGTCACCGCGACCGTGGCCACGCTGGGCGGGACCTCGGGCGCGAACTACAGCGCCGCCGGGCAGACCGCGCAGGCGACGGCCAGCATCACCCCGGCGACGCTGACCTACCTGGCCGATGCGCTGACCCTGCACCCGGGCGATGTCCTGCCGGTGCTGACCGGCCGCGTCACCGGCTTCGTCGGTGCGGACAGCCTGGCCGGGGCCACCAGCGGCACGCTGGGCTTCAGCACCGAGGCCAGCACCAGCGGGGAGCTCGGGCGCTATGCGATCACCGGCAGCGGCTTGTCGGCGGCCAACTACGTCTTCGTGCAGGCGGCGACCAATTCCACGGCGCTGACGCTGGCCATCGCCCCGCAGCCGCCGCTGGTGCTGCCACCCGAGCCGACGGTGACCAGCAGCGTGGCCAGCACCACCGCCACCGCGGTGGTGGCCGTGCTGGCGCCCACCGTGGCCAGCACGCCGGCCAGCGGCCGGGCGCTGGATGCCGTGGAAGTGCTGGCGCCGTCGGCCGCCGGCGGTGACGGCAGCGCCCGGCGCTTCGACAGCCTGGACCTGGACCGCATGTCCGCCGGCACCGTGGCGATGGCCCTGGCCGCGCGCGACGCCTACAAGAACGAGGTGTTCAAGGCCGCCAAGGACGAGCTGGCCGCCAACCCGGCGGTGGCCGACGCACCGGGTTGCGCCTCGCAGCAGCAGGCCGCCAGCGGCCAGTGCCTGCTGGTGCGCCCGCTGGGCGGCACCGCCGAGATCTCCAACGCCCGGGTGGTCGAGCGAGCGCCCCTCACGCCGCCGGGCTTCGCGCCGGCCCCGCCGCCTGCAACTGCGCCGGCCCAGGCCGCCGCGGCACCCGCACCCGCCCGGCCGGTGGCCCCGGCCGCACCGGCCGTTGCCGCCGCGCCTGCTGCGCCTGCCGCACCGGCGATCCGCATCCAGCCGATGCCGCCCGACCTGGCCATCAACCTGCCGCAGCGCCAGGCCGTGGCGCGCGCAGCCGTGCCGCAGATCCAGCGCAAGATCGCCGTGCTGATCGGCATCGACCGCTACCAGGACGAGCGCATCCCGCAGCTGGGCAACGCCGTGGCCGACGCCCGCGCCGTGGCGCGCACGCTGACCGAGCGCCTGGGCTACGAGACCGTGGTGCTGGAGAACCCCGGCAAGGCGACGATCTTCCGCACGCTGAACCAGCTGGCCGGCCAGGTGGGGCCGAACGACTCGGTGGTGCTGTACTACGCCGGCCATGGCGAGCGGGTCGAGAAGACCGGCCTGGGCTACTGGCAGCCGGCCGACGCCGACGCCGGCCGCGCCGAGTCGTGGATCAGCAATGCCGACATCGACCGCCTGCTGCGCCAGCTGCCGGCGTCGCAGCTGGCCATGGTGTCGGACAGCTGCTTCTCCGGCAGCCTGGTCTCGGGCGAGCGCATCCGCGGCGTGCCGGCCACGCCCGACCCGGCGTCCCTGCTGAGCAAGCGCGCGGTGGTGGTGATGACCTCGGGCGGCAACGAGCCGGTGTTCGACGCCGGCCTGAACGGCCACTCGCCCTTCGCCTGGAACCTGATGCAGTCGCTGAACCAGGTCGGCAACCAGACGGCGGGCTGGAAGCCGGGCAGCAGCGTCTTCGAGCAGGTGCGCTTCGCGGTGGCCCGCAAGCTGCCGCAACGGCCGCAATACGGCGCCAGCAGCGGTGGCGGACACGAACAAGGTGCAGATTACCTGTTCGAACAGCGCCAATTGCGGTAAACCCGGGGCACCGCGCCACTCCGGCGCAACACGATGGAGCGAGTGATGCAAGGATCTTCCGTGCGGACCGGGCTGGCAGTTGCCGGCCTGCTGTCCGGTTGGCTGCTGGCGGCGGCCGGTGCCTGGGCCCAGACGGCGGCCCCGGTGCTGAAGAACAACCAGGTGACCGAGGACGCGCTGGTCGACGCGCTGGCGGTCGACGTGCCCGAGACGGCGGCCAGCGGCGCCACGCGCGGCTTTCGCCCCGCCGTCAAGCCGGGCACGGCCGGGGCCAGCCTGCAGGCGGCCAAGCCGCCGGCGCCGGGCAAGGCCAACCTGCTGATCACCTTCGCCACCGGCTCGGCCGAGCTGACGCCGGAGACGATCAAGGTGCTGGAGACGGTGGCCCGCGCGCTGCAGTCCGACAAGCTGGCCGGTTTCGCCTTCCGCATCGAGGGCCATGCCGACCCGCGCGGTGGCGCCGACTTCAACCTCAAGCTGTCCGAGGAACGGGCGCAGAGCGTGGCTGCCTACCTGACGACCAAGCTGGGCGTGCTGCCCGAGCGCATCCAGCCGGTGGGCAAGGGCAGCAGCGAGCTGCTGAACCCGACCCAGCCGGACGCGCAGGAGAACCGGCGCGTCACGATCGTTACGACACCGTAACCCCCCCGAAGCGCCTGCGGCGCTCCCCCCCAGGGGGGCGCCGCCAGCGGCCCGGCAGAGCCGGTTCCGCGGCGACCGCTTGGTTGCGCCGTGCACAGCCCCTCGGGCCTCTTGCGAGGCCCGGCGTCCCTAGAATGCCGGGCCTTCCCCGCCGGAGCCCGCTGCATGAACCGTCCCGTCGACCCGCCTGCAGACGCGCTGTGCAGCCCCGCTGACGAGGGCGACAGCGCGGCGGGCGGCGGTGCGATCCGCATCCGCGGTGCACGCCAGCACAACCTGAAGAACCTGGACCTGGACATCCGCACCGGCGAGCTGACGGTGGTGACCGGGCCCAGCGGTTCCGGCAAGTCCAGCCTGGTGTTCGACACGCTGTATGCCGAGGGCCAGCGGCGCTACGTCGAGACCTTCAGCGCCTACGCCCGCCAGTTCCTCGATCGCATGGACCGGCCGGCGGTCGACCGGGTGGACGGCGTGCCGCCGGCCATCGCCATCGACCAGACCAACCCGGTGCGCACCTCGCGCTCGACGGTCGGCACGATGACCGAGCTGAACGACCACCTGAAGCTGCTCTACGCCCGGGCCGCCCAGCTGTTCGACCGGCAGACCGCGCAGCCGGTGCGGCACGACACGCCGGAGACCATCCATGCCGACCTGCTGCAGCGCGCCGCCGCTGCCGGTGAACCGCGGCTGGCGGTGACCTTCCCGGTCGAACTGCCGGGCACGGTGACGCCGGCCGAGGTCGAGCAGTGGCTGTCGGCCAGCGGCTTCACGCGGGTGCAGGCGGAACGGGTGGTCAACGGCCGCAAGGTGCTGGATGTCGTCGCGGATCGCTTCCGCGCCGCCGGTGCCGAGAAGGCGCGGGTGATCGAGGCGATCGAGGTCAGCCTGAAGCGCGGCAGCGGGCGGGTCAATGTGTACGTGTTGGCCGACGAAGGCCAGGACACGCCGATCTGGCGTTACTCCACCGGCCTGCACTGCCCCGAGAGCGACCTGCGCTATGCCGAGCCCACGCCGGCGCTGTTCAGCTTCAACTCGGCCTTCGGTGCCTGCGAGGCCTGCCGTGGCTTCGGCCGGGTGATCGGCGTCGATTTCGGCCTGGTGATCCCCGACCACCGCAAGACCCTGCGCAACGGCGCGATCAAGCCGCTGCAGACACCCGCCTGGAAGGAATGCCAGGACGACCTGCTGAAGTACGCCGGCGAGGCCGGCATTCCGCGTGACACCGCCTGGAGCCAGTTGAGCCAAGCCCAGCGCGACTGGGTGATCGAGGGCAACCCGAACTGGGGCGGCAACTGGAACAAGCAGTGGTACGGCGTGCGCCGCTTCTTCGGCTACCTGGAGAGCAAGGCCTACAAGATGCACATCCGCGTGCTCTTGTCCAAGTACCGCAGCTACACGCCCTGCGCCACCTGCGGCGGCGCGCGGCTGAAGACCGAGGCGTTGCAATGGCGGCTCGGCGACAAGGCGGCGGCTGATGCGGTGATGGCGCCTTCGCAGCGCATGCTGCCGGTGGGCGTGGCCTGGTCGCGCAACCAGCTCGAAGCGCTGCCCGGCCTCAGCCTGCACGACCTGATGCTGCTGCCGATCGAGCGGCTGCGGCGCTTCTTCGACGGCCTGACTTTGCCGAGCACCATGCTCGACGAGGCGCTGAAGCTGCTGCTCGACGAGATGCGCACGCGGCTGAAGTACCTGTGCGACGTGGGCCTGGGCTACCTGACCCTGGACCGCCAGAGCCGCACGCTGAGCGGCGGCGAGGTGCAGCGCATCAACCTGACCACCGCGCTGGGCACCAGCCTGGTCAACACGCTGTTCGTGCTCGACGAGCCCAGCATCGGCCTGCACCCGCGCGACATGAACCGCATCGTCGAGGCGATGCAGCGCCTGCGCGATGCCGGCAACACCCTGGTGGTGGTGGAGCACGACCCGGCGGTGATGCTGGCCGCCGACCGCCTGATCGACATGGGCCCGGGCCCGGGTGAACGCGGCGGACAGATCGTCTTCGACGGCACGCCCGACGCGGCGCGCAGCGCGGACACGCTGACTGGCGCCTACCTGGGCGCACGCAAGCATGTGGGCATCGGCCTGCGGCGCTTCGTCACTGAATCGACCCCGAAGCTGATCCTGCAGGGCGTGACCGAGCACAACCTGCAGAACATCGAGGTCAGCTTTCCGCTGCAGCGGCTCACCGTCGTCACCGGTGTCAGCGGCAGCGGCAAGAGCACCCTGGTGCAGGACGTGCTGGTGCCGGCCCTGCTGCGCCATTTCGGCAAGCCCACCGAGGGCGCCGGCGCGCACGAGGCCCTGCTGGGCGTGGACTGGCTGGCCGACGCGGTGTTCGTCGACCAGAGCCCCATCGGCAAGACCGCGCGCAGCAACCCGGCCAGCTACGTCGGCGCCTTCGACGAGATCCGCAAGCTGTTCGCCCAGGCGCCGCTGGCGGTGGAGCGCAGCTACACCGCGGGCATGTTCAGCTTCAACGCCGGCGACGGGCGCTGCCCCACCTGCGGCGGCTCGGGGTTCGAGCATGTGGAGATGCAGTTCCTCAGCGACGTCTACCTGCGCTGCCCGGACTGCGACGGCAAGCGCTTCCGCGCCGAGCTGCTGGAGGTCAAGCTGATCCGCGGGCCGTACAGCCTGAGCGTGGCCGACGTGCTGGAGCTGACCGTCAACGAGGCCTGCGTGGTCTTCAGCGGCGACCCGGCGGTGACGGCCCGGCTGCAGCCCATCGTCGACGTGGGCCTGGACTATGTGCGCCTGGGCCAGCCGGTGCCGACGCTGTCGGGCGGCGAGGCCCAACGCCTGAAGCTGGCGGGCTTCCTGGCCGAGGCCGCGGCCGGCCCGAGGCAGCCGGCGGCGAAAAAGGGCACGCTGTTCCTGTTCGACGAGCCGACCACCGGCCTGCACTTCGACGACATCGCCAAGCTGATGCGGTCCCTGCGCAAGCTGCTGGACGCCGGCCATTCGCTGATCGTCATCGAGCACAACCTCGACGTGATCCGCAGCGCCGACTGGATCATCGACCTGGGGCCCGAGGGCGGCGACGCGGGCGGCCAGCTGGTGTGCTTCGGCACGCCGGAGGATGTGAAGGCGCATCCCACGTCGCACACCGGCAAGGCGCTGCGCGACTACGACGGCGCGCTGGGCCTGAGCCTGACGGCCGAGGAAGGCCGGCCGCTGCAGCTGATTGCCAAGGCCCGGCGCGATGCGGCCAGGCAGGCGGCGGGCAACGCCATCCGCATCGTCAACGCCAAGGAACACAACCTCAAGAGCCTGAACGTCGACATCCCGCGCGACAAGTTCACCGTGGTCACCGGCGTGTCGGGCTCGGGCAAGAGCACGCTGGCCTTCGACATCCTGTTCAACGAGGGCCAGCGGCGGTATCTGGAATCGCTGAACGCCTATGCCCGCAGCATCGTGCAGCCGGCGGGCCGGCCCGAGGTGGACGCGGTCTACGGCATTCCGCCGACCGTCGCCATCGAGCAGCGCCTGAGCCGTGGCGGCCGCAAGAGCACGGTGGCCACCACCACCGAGGTCTGGCACTTCCTGCGCCTGCTGTGGGTGAAGCTGGGCACGCAGCGCTGCGTTCACGACGGCGCCGAGGTGCGGCCGCAGAGCGTGGAAAGCATCGCCGCCCAGCTGCTGAAGGAGCACAAGGGCCAGCACGTGGGTCTGCTGGCGCCGCTGGTGGTCAACCGCAAGGGCGTCTACACCGATCTGGCCAAGTGGGCCAAGGCGCGCGGCCACACGCACCTGCGTGTGGACGGCGAATTCATCAAGGTCGACCCCTGGCCGCGGCTGGACCGCTTCAAGGAGCACACGCTGGAGCTGCCGGTCGGCGACCTGGTGATCACGCCCGGCAACGAGCCGCTGCTGCGCGAACTGCTGGCCCGTGCGCTGGACGTGGGCAAGGGCGTGCTGCACCTGCTGACGCCGCTGGACGGCCTGGCCGCCGCGATGGAAGCCGGCACGTCGACGGCCCACATCGGCACGCTGAAGGTCTTCTCGACCAAGCGCGCCTGCCCGCAGTGCGGCACCAGCTACCCCGAGCTGGACCCGCGCATGTTCAGCTACAACAGCAAGCACGGCTGGTGCACCAGCTGCGTCGGCACCGGGCTGACGCTGACGCGCGAACAGCGCAAGGCGCTGGACGATTCGGTCAAGGACGACGACCAGAAGGGCCGCGAGCAGAGCTTTCCGTCGGAAGAGGCCGAGGTCGAGGGCCTGAGTGGCGAACCCTGCCCGGATTGCCAGGGCACACGCCTGAACCCGGTGTCGCGCAACATCCGTTTCGACGGCCACACCATCACCGCGGTGGCCGGCTGGGCGGTGGACCAGGCGCGGCAATGGTCGGCGGCGCTGGCGCTGGAAGGGCGCGATGCGGCCATCGCCCGCGACGTGGTCAGCGAGATCCGCAGCCGGCTCGAATTTCTGGAAGAGGTCGGCCTGGGCTACCTGACGCTGGACCGCGCCGCGCCCACGCTGTCGGGCGGCGAGGCGCAGCGCATCCGCCTGGCGGCGCAGCTGGGCAGCAACCTGCAGGGCGTGTGCTACGTGCTCGACGAGCCGACGATCGGCCTGCATCCGCGCGACAACGCCATCCTGCTGAGGGCGCTGGCGCGGCTGAGCGCCCAGGGCAACACCCTGGTGGTGGTGGAGCATGACGAGGACACGATCCGCCGCGCCGACCACATCATCGACATCGGTCCCGGCGCCGGCAAGCGCGGCGGCACGGTCATCGCCCAGGGCCTGGCGGCGGACCTGGCGCTGAACCCCGCCTCGCTGACTGGTCGCTTCCTCGCCAATCCGTTGAAGCACCCGCTGCAGCCGCGGCGCAAGGTGAACCGGGCGGTCGACCACCTGGTGCTGACCGGTGCGAGCCTGCACAACCTGCGCAACGTCGACATCCAGGTGCCGCTGCAGCGCCTGGTGGCGGTGACGGGCGTGTCGGGCTCGGGCAAGAGCACGCTGGCGCGCGACGTGCTGCTGGCCAATGTGCAGGCGGTGGTGGCCACCAAGGTCAGCAATGCCGGGCGCGATGCGCTGGCCGCCGGCAAGCTGCCGCCGCTGACGGGTTGCACCGGGCTGGACGGCTTCATGCCCATCGACCGCGTGCTGGAAGTCGACCAGACGCCGATCGGCAAGACGCCGCGCAGCTGCCCGGCGACCTACATCGGCTTCTGGGACACGATCCGCAAGCTGTTCACCGAGACGCTGGAGGCCAAGGCGCGCGGCTACGCGGCGGCGCGCTTCTCGTTCAACACCGGCGACGGCCGCTGCCCGGCCTGCGAGGGCCAGGGCATGCGCACCATCGAGATGAGCTTCCTGCCCGACGTGAAGCTGCCTTGCGACCAGTGCCACGGCCAGCGCTTCAACCCCGAGACGCTGGCGGTGAGCTGGCGCGGCAAGAGCATCGGCGACGTGCTGCGCATGGAGGTGGACGAGGCGGTCGAGTTCTTCGCCAGCATGCCCAACATTGCCCACCCGCTGCAGCTGCTGCAGGACGTGGGCCTGGGCTACCTGACCCTGGGCCAGCCCAGCCCGACGCTGAGCGGCGGCGAGGCGCAGCGCATCAAGCTGGTGACCGAGCTGAGCAAGGTGCGCGACGACGTGACCCGCCGCGGCCAGAAGCCGCCGCACACGCTGTACGTGCTGGACGAGCCCACCGTGGGCCTGCACATGGCCGATGTGCAGCGCCTGATCGCCGTGCTGCACCGCCTGGTGGCCGGCGGCCACAGCGTGGTGGTGATCGAGCACGACCTGGACGTGGTCGCCGAGGCCGACTGGGTGATCGACATGGGGCCCGAGGGCGGCACGGCCGGTGGCACGGTGGTTTGCGCCGGCACGCCCGAGACGCTGGTGGAGCGCGGCACGCACACCGGGCGGGCGCTGGCGCCGGTGCTGGCGCGCCGCTGATCGGCGCCGCGTCAGTTCAGGTTGGGGGGCTGGCCTGCATGCACGCCCGGTCAAGCGCCCGGGCCGCTGGTGATGCGTTGACAATGGGCGCAACCCACCCGAGGAGTGCATGCCGTGGCCAGTGCCAACGAACCGCGAGACGACAAGACCCTGCGCATGCCGCGCCCCGGCCTTGACGTCGACGACGAGAAGACGATGCGCATCCCCCGGCCCGACCAGGACCACGAGAAGACGATCCGCGTGCCGCGGCGAGACGTCGGCGAAGAGAAGACCATCCGCGTGGCCCGCCACGACCTGGGTGACGAGAAGACCATGCGCGTGCCGCGCGCCGACGACGACTGGGAGGCCACGGCGCACATCCCGCTGTCGGACCGGCATGACCCGGGCATGGTGGTGCTGCCGCTGGGCGATCCGCACCACGAGCCGACGATCCGCATCCCGCGGCCAGGCAGCCAGCCGATGGCGCATGAGCAGGCCGCCTGGCCATCGGCCGCCCCTGCGCCGCGCGCTCCCGCCAACGGCCTGCGCGAGATGCCCAGGCTGCCGCCGGCACCGCCGCCCTCACGCAAGCTGCTGTGGGTCGGCGTGGGCGTGCTGGTGCTGGTGCTGGCGGTGGTGGCCGGCATGCTGAGCCGGTTCTGAGCGGCGCCGGAGCCGGGCTGCGCCCGGCCCGCCCCCACCGGGCTCAGGCCTTGATGTTGAGCTTGGGCACCAACTGCCGGAAGTAGTCGTTCTGCGCCTTCATCATGGCGCGGAAGGTCTCGGCGTCGGCATAGGCCTGGCCCATGCTCAGGCGGTCCAGCGTCTCCTTCAGGCCGGGCTCGGCGGCGATCTTGCGCGCGGCCTCGGCCAGCACGGCGATCACCTCGGGCGGCGTGCCCTTGGGCGCTGCCAGGCCGCGCCAGGTGGCCAGCGACAGGTCGATGCCGCGCTCCTTCAGCGTGGGCACGTTGTCGAAGCCCTTCACGCGCTTGTCGGCGAACACGGCCAGCGTGCGCAGCTTGCCGCCGGCCACATGGGTGGCCACCTCGCCGGGGCTGACCGCCACCGCGTCGATGTGGCCGCCCATCAGGGCCAGCACCGCCGGTGCCGCGCCGCCGAAGGGCACCATGTTGTACTTCAGGCCCAGCTTGTCCTCCAGCGCTGCATGGGCCAGGTGCCAGATCGAGCCCGGGCCGGAATTGCCCATGCGCAATTCACCCGGCTTGGCCTTGCTGGCGGCGATGAAGTCCTCCACCGTGGCCCAGGGCGCATCGGCCTTCACGGTGATGGCGGCCGGGTCCTGGTTCAGCTGCGCGATCGGCGTGAAGTCCTCGTAGGACAGTTTGGTCAGCCCCAGGTGCGGCACGATCACGATCTCGGCGAACACCATCGCCAGCTTGTAGCCGTCGGGCTTGGCGTTGATCATCTCGCCGTGGCCGATCATCCCCGACGCGCCGGGGCGGTTGACCACGGTGATCGGCTGCGGCAGGTGCTTGCGCGCCGCGTCGGCAAAGGCCCGCGCCAGCACGTCGGTGCCGCCACCGGCGCCGGCCGGCACGATCAGCTCGATCGGCCGGCTGGGGTAGGCCGATTGCGCCAGGGCCGGCGCTGCCAGTGTGGCGGCGAGAAGGCCGGAAACCTGTCGGCGGGTGAGGCGGGGCGAGTGGGACATGGAACTCCTGCCGGGTCAAAGCGCGGCGGGATGCCGCGGTGCGATGGCAATCGTATGATGATTGGGGGTGGGCGCTTGCGGGGGGAAACCCAGGTCGGCGTGTTGTCGCGGGCATCAGCGAGCGCGCCGCTGCGGAAGTTGGCCGGCCCCTTGTCGTTTCGTGTGGAACGAGACACACACAATGACCAGAGGTCGGACTTGGGGAGAGGCAAGCGATGAGTGTCGGAGTTGAAGCGCTGTTCACCAGCGCGCTGGGCCTGCAGTTGCCGTGGGTGGTGGAGGACGTCAAGCTCGACACCGCCAAGCGCCGTATCGATTTCGAGATCGGCTGCCAAGGCTCGACGCTGACCTGCCCGGCCTGCAGC